>VAOU01004006.1_pt1 | contig 22292 bp, 19 predicted proteins | sample 3393871 | NCBI WGS metagenome assembly VAOU01 (sample SAMN08290440, study PRJNA428436) | hydrothermal vent metagenome | isolation source: Deep-sea hydrothermal vent chimney | place: Atlantic Ocean: South-mid Altantic Ridge | depth 1820 m m
AAATTATGTATATTAAATAATAAGTTAAAATTCTAATATTTTTTATCAGGTATTGCCACTGGCTGTATGTTGAAAAATCACGCCTGATTTTGTATTTGCTTATTGCATGTGACTGAATTTGTGAGGGAATCAATACCTGAACCGTTCAACATCCAGGATCACTAACCTGTCACGAATGTAGATGAAACGTAAGTGGCACGTATGTTTCAAGCTGAAATGAGCAATACGGACATAAAGCCGGTGTACCCATCAAGATACGTAAAACAGGCCATCCATGGTGGCTCGGTTGCCGCATCCCTGCGGCAGGCGGTCTTTATCTGGCTATACCGATTCCCTGTCTTCACATTGATATGTGTTTCATAACGTTGATATGATTTCGTGATCCCGGTGAGAAATGCGGGCTAGATTTTCCTGATCCTTGCCAGTTGTTCCTTCAGGCTTTGGACCGCTCCCTTTAATGCATCCAGTTTTTGACGTTCATTGTCGACAATATTGGCAGGGGCTCGACTGGTAAATTTTTCATTAGCCAGCTTTCCTTCGATGCGTTTTTGTTCATTTTCCTTTTTTTCGATTTCCTTTGTCAGTCGCGCTGATTCCTCGGCCACGTCGATCAGGCCTGCCATCGGTATCAATACCTTCATTTCCCCAACCAGGGCGGTTGCAGATTCCGGGGCATCTGTCTCATGTAATACCTTAACTGATTCGATTCTTGCCAGTGACTTCAGGTAAGGCAAGGCTGAATCAAGTCTTTGTTCATCCTGTTTTGACGTGTTCTGTAGTAAAACAGGTAAAGGTTTGCCGGGTTTAATATTCATTCCGCTACGTATCTTGCGTACGCCCAGAACAAAGTCCATGACCCATTTTATTTCAGCAACGGATTCATCATTGATGCTGGATTTATTACACGTCGGGTATTCCTGTAACATAATCGTTTTGCCGGTCTTGCCTGCCAGCGTTGCCATACGTTGCCATATTTCCTCGGTGATGAAGGGCATAATGGGATGTGCGAGCCTTAGTAGCGATTCAAGAACCTGAACCAGTGTTTTTCGTGTGCCGCGCAGTTGTTCATCAGTGCTGTCGTTGTTATACAGTACCGGTTTGGAAAGTTCCAGATACCAGTCGCAGTATTCATTCCAGGTAAATTCATAAATAGCCTGTGCAGCATGATCGAAGCGGTAGCCTTCAATAGATTTTCTGACTGTATCAGTCGTTGTCTGCAGACGACTGATGATCCAGTGATCGGCGCTGTTGAGTTCCATCGGGCCGCCTTGCTGTCCGCAGTCCTGCCCTTCTGTATTCATCAGGACATAACGTGCTGCATTCCAGATCTTGTTACAGAAATTGCGATAGCCTTCGATGCGGTTCATTGACAAGACAATATCCCTGCCGGTTGTTGCCATTGATGCAAAGGTGAATCGTAGAGCATCGGTGCCAAATGCCGGGATACCATCAGGCATGGTTTTGCGTGTGCTTTTTTCTATTCGTTCCGCAAGGTGTGGTTGCATCATGCCACTGGTGCGTTTTGCCACCAGTGATTCAAGGTCAATGCCATCGATAACATCGATCGGATCCAGAACATTGCCTTTGGACTTGGACATTTTCTGTCCCTCGGCATCGCGCACGAGGCCGTGGATATAAATTTCCTTGAATGGGATCTCATCCATGAACTTGATTCCCATCATGATCATACGTGCGACCCAGAAAAAAATAATATCAAACCCGGTCACCAGTACACTGGTAGGATAAAAGGCATCAAGGGATTTTGTTTTTTCAGGCCAGCCCAGTGTGGAGAATGGCCATAACGCGGATGAAAACCAGGTATCGAGAACATCCTCGTCCTGTCTGAGGATGATATCATCGCCCAGTCCGTGTTTTTGTCTTACCGCTTTTTCACTGCGACCAACGTAGACATTATCGTCGAGATCATACCAGGCAGGGATGCGGTGGCCCCACCATATTTGCCGACTGATACACCAGTCCTGGATATTGCGCATCCATTCATAATAGGTGTTTTTCCAGTTATCCGGTACAAAGCGGATATCACCATTCTCGACGGCCTTGATGGCGGGTTCTGCAAGCGGTGCGATTTTTACATACCACTGGTCAGTCAGGAAGGGCTCAACGACGGCACCGGAGCGATCGCCTCGTGGTACCATTAATTTATGGTCTTCAATACTGTCCAGCAGGGCCAGTTCCTTGAGGTCATGAACGATGACATCACGTGCCTCGTAACGGTCCTGTCCCTGATATTTTGCCGGGGCCTCATCATTGATGCATGCATTAATGGTAAAAATATTGTACAACGGCAGATCATGGCGTTTGCCCATTTCATAGTCGTTGAAGTCATGGGCAGGTGTGATTTTTACGCAACCTGTTCCGAATTCCATATCGACATAGTCGTCGGCAATGATAGGAATTTCGCGGCCGACCAGTGGCAGGGTAACGGTTTGTCCAATGAGGTGCTTGTAACGTTCGTCATCGGGGTGGACTGCGACGGCCGAATCACCCAGCATGGTTTCCGGGCGTGTCGTTGCAACGACCAGGTGGCCACCGTCTTTTAGCGGATATTTCAGGTGCCATAGATGACCTGTTTCTTCTTCGGATATAACCTCCAGGTCCGAGACCGCAGTGTGGAGTACCGGGTCCCAGTTGACCAGCCGTTTGCCACGATAGATCAAGCCTTCCTCGTGCAGACTGACAAAGACTTCCTTAACGGCCGCGGACAGGCCGTCATCCATCGTGAAGCGTTCATTCGACCAGTCCAGAGATGCGCCCATGCGGCGCAATTGTTGCGTGATCGTACCGCCTGACTGTTTCTTCCAGTCCCAGACTTTGCTGGTAAAATTATCCCGGCCGAGGTCGTGGCGGGTTTTGCCATCTTTTTCTATCAGGCGTTCCACAACCATCTGGGTTGCGATGCCGGCGTGGTCAGTCCCCGCCTGCCAGAGCGTGTTGTCGCCACACATTCGGTGGTAACGGATCAGGGTGTCCATGATCGTGTCCTGAAAGGCATGTCCCATGTGCAGACTGCCGGTTACATTGGGGGGCGGGATCATGATGCAATAGGGATGACCTTCACCCGAAGGGGCGAAGAAGCCATTGTCTTCCCATGTTTGATACCAGCGTTGTTCGATGTCCTGGGGGTTGTAGGTTTTATCCATTCAGCTCAAGTCTTTTTATTTTAAAAACAGTTATTTTTTTCAACTCAAACGCATGGGTAAGAGTGATCCGTTGGTTATTATAACCCCCGGCCGGTTTTCTCACCAGAAGACTACTGTAATTGAGGTCACTGCTGTCCCGTTAACTCATGACAAATGCAGCTGAAATGTAAGCGACAAGAGCGTTTCGGGCTAAATGGAGCAATCCGGACATGAAACCGGCAAGCCTGATCAAGACACGTAAAACAGGCCATCCATGGCGGCTCGGCTGCCGCGTCCGTGCGGCAGACGGTCTTGATCCGGCTTACCGATTCCATGTCCTCGCATTGTTATGTGCTTCATAAATTAACGGGACCATTAGCCATGAATTGAAGTCTATTTATCAGACGGGGTTTGCTGGCATGCCGCCTTGATGATTTCCGGCAAATGGGCGCTGATCGTTTCCTCAACCTTGCCGGTTAGTTTTTGAGTTTCCTTGTGAACGACCTGATGCATGGCCTTGATCATCACCTGGTAAAGGTGTTGATGCAGGGTGGATTGCAACTCCTCGGATAATCTGGAGACCAGACTGTCAACGGCTTCCTGGTTACTGGATGGATCATGGAGAACATCAAGCGTGGGTATTTCCACATTAATAGAAGGGATGTGAAGTATCCTGGTTTCCGGTTTTGTATTCATGATAAAAGGCCTGAAATATTATAAATTATGTGTATTTAGCTCATAACCCCGGTCACGGTAAAATGCATAATGCTCACGTGCCCGGGTCTTGAACCCGGGGTCATCATTGACCAGTTCGGCGACACGTTCGAACTGGCTGAAAAAGCCGGGAACTTCGTGCGCCAGGTTTATCAGTACATCGGCCTCCCGCGCCAGATCTTTATCGTGTCCGATGATGATGGGGGCGGGATTACTGGTGTTTTCAGTGCTTTTATTATGAGGGACGAAGCTGCCATCCCTGAATTTCCATAACAGGTCATCTATCAGGGATGTCTGTTCGCTGGATTCGGTGTGAATATAGATCCGGTTGCCCAGTTTGTAGGCCTTTTCGGTAATACGACAGGCGAGCTGCTGGCGAGCTGCGTTTTGTTTGTCCTTGCTGATGTAGAAATCAATGCGGGTCATCGCAGATCAGTTTAACCCGGAACCCGTGTTTATCATACCCGGTTTATCAAAAACTGCATCAGCATGGGTACAGGGCGGCCGGTGGCCCCTTTTTTCTTGCCGCTTTTCCACGCAGTACCGGCAATATCCAGGTGGGCCCATTTGTACTTCCGGGTAAATCGTGACAGGAAGCAGGCGGCCGTTATTGAACCCGCGGCCCGGCCACCAATATTGGCCATGTCGGCAAAATTGCTGTCGAGTTGTGTCTGGTATTCATCCCAAAGGGGGAGTTCCCAGGCGCGGTCACCGATTTGTTTTCCTGCATTGAGTAACTCGTGAGTCAGGGGATTGTGGTTACTCAGCAAGGCCTGTGCCTGATGGCCCAGGGCGACGATGCAGGCCCCGGTCAATGTTGCGATATCGATGACCACAGCAGGATCAAAGCGTTCACAGTAGGACAGGGCATCGCAGAGTATCAGGCGACCCTCGGCATCGGTATTCAGTATTTCAATGGTCTGGCCGGACATGCTGGTGACGATATCACCGGGTTTATTGGCGTCTCCGTCCGGCAGGTTTTCCGAGCTGGGAATAACGCCTGTCACATTCAGAGGAAGCTGTAATTCTGCACAGGCCTGCAATGTGCCGATGACGCTGGCACCGCCACACATGTCGTATTTCATCTCATCCATGGCCTCGGAAGGTTTTATCGAAATACCGCCTGCATCAAAGGTCAGACCTTTACCGACCAGAACCGCCGGGCTTTCATCCCCGAGCCCGCCCCGGTATTCCATAATAATCAGCTTCGCTGGTTGCCGGCTGCCACGGGAGACAGATAGCAAGGCACCCATACCCAGTTCTTCCATATCGGACTCTTCGAGAATCGCTGTTGTCAGGTTGGTGTGTTCTTTTGCAAGTTTACGGGCCTGATCTGCCAGGTAGGATGGCGTGCAAATATTACCGGGCAAGTTGCCCAGGTCTTTGGCGGTGATGACACCGTTGGCAATGGCCTGGGCCGCAAGAACGGCCTCTTCGCATTCGGCGAGTTCCCTCCGGCTTGGTATACTGATGACAATCTTGCGTAGCGGTCTTCTGAAGGCATCCTTTTCTGATTTGAGTTGATCGAACCGGTACAGAACATCTTCCACGGTCAGTACCAACTGGCTGGCCTTCCAGGCGCTATCCTGGCCCTTGATGTTAATATCGGCCAGGTAAAAAACCGCTTCCATTGCACCACCTTCGTTCAGGGCGCGGGTCGCCGTTGCAATAATTTTTCCGTATTTGTCAGGATTTAGCTCCCTCTCACGTCCACAACCAGTCAACAGGATGCGGTCACACAAGGTACCCGGCACATTGTGAAGCAGCAGGGACTGGCCCAATTTGCCTTCAATATCCCCGCGCCTGATCAGGTTGGAGATATATCCATCACTGGCCTTGTCCAGTTGTTCGGCAGACGGGGATAATCTGCGGGGCTCAAAAATACCCACAACGACACAGGCAGAGCGCTGTTTTTCCGGGTTTCCACTTTTAACACTAAATTCCATGTCATCTCCAAAAATTATTTATTTACATGCCATTATCTATCTATGCCGGTGATGGTGTATAATGACCGTTAAAGTATTGAAACATGTGTATTTTGTTAGCAACTCTTGGCAGTCATATGGCCAGGCGATAAAAAGTTTTCTGCTGTTTTTGGAAGTTTACTACATAAAATGCATTTTTCCAGCCAAAATAACAACTTTTCTATCCCGGAGGAAATATGATTTCCATTCTGGACAGATATATCAGCAGGGAAGTGTTGAAGACGCTGGGCGGTGTAGCGATAGTTTTATATCTTATTTTTCTCAGTAACCGACTGGTTCACTATCTGGCCGACGTTGCATCCGGTTCATTACCGGGCAGTTATCTTTTTATCATAATCGGATTGGCCTCTGTCCGTTACCTGATTATCCTGACGCCGCTGGCCCTGTATATTTCTATCCTGCTGTTATTTGGCAAAATGTATCGGGACCATGAAATGGCATCGCTGGCTGCATGCGGTGTCGGCACAGTCAGCCTGCTTCGACCCATTTTTATCGTTGCAGTTCCAATGGCAATTCTGATTTCCATTCTGACTTTTTACCTGGTGCCACTTGCGGCCGATGTTGAATTTTCTCTGTTGAAAAAATTTGAGAAAAATCTGGAGTTCACGGGTATCAGTGCGGGAAAATTTCATGTCAGTGGAAATCGAATTATCTATCTGGAGGGCATGTCGGATGATCGAACCCGGATGCAGAATGTATTTATACGAACAGAATACAAGGGGCGCGATATCCTCATGGTTGCTGAAAAAGCGCATATGGAGGTCGATAATAATACCGGAGAAAGACTGATTGTTCTGGATAACGGTTCAAGGTATGAAGGTACACCCGGGCAAACGGACTTCATGCAAGTAAACTTTTCCAGACACACAATTTTATTTGCAGACAAAAAGGAAAAGGCGCGCCAGTCTGATATATATTCCATGTCAAACCTGAAATTAATTTCGCTTGGCACACCCGAAGCATGGGCAGAACTCCAGTGGCGAGCGGCTATTCCGCTTTCTATTTTATTACTTGCCTTTCTGGCAGTTCCTCTGTCCAGGGTTCAGCCGAGACAAGGTCAGTTCGGGAGACTCTTTGTGGGTGTATTGATTTATGTTTTGTACGCAAACCTGCTGGCAATATCAAAGGCATGGATTGCGAACGGGACTATACCACTGATAGCAGGCGCCACCTGGGTCCATGTTGCGATACTGTCGTTAACCTTGCTGATACTGGTAAGGCAGTATGGGTTCAGCTGGTTACGTCATCGGTTTTCGGGTGGATAGAATTTGAAAATTATTGACCGATATATAAGACGCACAGTAGTGGCAGGTTCCTTGCTGGTCTGGTTGATCCTGACATTATTGTCAGGTTTTTTTGTATTTATTGATCAACTGGAAGATCTGTCCGGAAACTATACCGTGATCAAGGCAATTGAATACATGGTATTTATACTGCCTGGAAAGGCCTATGTGCTTTTTCATACATCTATTTTACTGGGTACCCTGCTGAGTATGGGGCATCTGGCCAGTAGCAGTGAACTGGTTATTTTACGTGCAGCAGGTGTATCTGTCGCAAGGATAACCTGGTCTGTTATGAAGGCGGGGCTCATATTAATGCTGGCCGGTCTGTTTATCGGAGAGGTACTGGCACCCTCAGCGGAACAATATGCACAGGAGTTGAGAATAACAACCCAGTCTGCATCAAAGTCCATACGCAGTGGCCAGGGATTGTGGTCGAAGAATAAACAGAATTTTGCCCAGATCGGAAGGGTTTATCCTGATGCCAGGCTTGCAGGCATAACCATATATTCATTCGACAAAAAGTATCATCTTTCAAGTATGATCAAGGCCACTTCCGCATCATATTCAAAGGACAAGTGGAATTTAAACGATGTCACCCGCACCGCTTTTAAATCCAGCTCTTTCAGCCAGAAACATTTTGACACGCTTGAGTGGGGCATGTTGGTACAACCGGAAATGCTGGACTCGATTTCTGTCAAGCCAATGGACATGTCAATGCTTTCACTGTTCCGGTATGTGCAATATCTTGAGGATAACCAGCTTGATTCATCCAGGTATGAACTGGCCTTCTGGATGAAGGTTGTCAAGCCATTTTCGGCCCTGATCATGTTACTGATCGCCATGCCATTTGTATTTGGCTCACTCAGGTCAAGCAGTACCGGGTTACGCTTGCTGGTAGGCATTTTACTCGGACTTGGATTTCACATGCTAAATGAGGCATTGAATTATATCGGCGTAGGCTATGGTTTTAACCCGGTGATCAGTGCCTTTTTACCCAGCATTTTGTTTGCCGTTGGTGGTTTTCTGGCGCTCAGGAAGGTAATTTAGGAATTGAAGGTATCAGATACCAGTAAAAAAGTGTCGGCATATGGACCTGGCCTGGCGTTTTATCACCTTGAAAGAGTACTAGACCGGTGGCACGTATTTTTCTTCTACCAGGACGACCTGTGTCCTGGCCAGGCGGTCATGGAAAGCCCGGTGCTTTTCATCCCACAGACACCATAGCAGCCCAACACCAAACGTCAGAATTGCCAGCACAAAACGCAGGCCTGCCTGTGTCCAGTTCAGGTTCTGGCCATTTTCAAGTTCAACCCGTATTTTCCAGGCACGCATTCCCAGAGTCTGTCCCCCGTGTGTCCAGAACCAGCCATAAAAAACAAAAATGATCAGAAAAATATAAATCTGGAATATAACGCTGCCAGAATGTATTGCTTTTTGTGTGAATGGCATGATGATTGCGGTTGCAAAAATCAGCGTGGCCAGCAACAGAAACAAATCATAAACAAATGCACCGATTCTTCGTTTTATGCCAACGTAGTTTGCAGTCACAACCACTGACTTCTGTTGTACCGGCATATTACCTGGTCCACGGCTTGGGCTGGTTGTATTTCATACATTATAAGGTTACATTCAATGACAGCAAAAGGATAGTTATCAGGGAAAATACAGCGTTTATACGGAATAATTAATGTCAGAAAAAAGTACCCCCTGTTTTTTGTTTTTATTACTGGGTCTTGCCATAAGCAGCCAGGTGCAAGCCGGCCCCTGCCGTCCCTGGCAGCAGGAGGACAGCCTGGCTAAAGATCTGGTTATTGGTGAGATAACAATCAATGCAAATAATATCTTTGACCCGGCAGATAAAAAAGAGAACCGTTGGTATCATCGCCTTGCAAATAAATTACATATACAAACCCGCCGCGAAATTATTGAATACCAATTGCTGTTTTCCAGGGGTGATAAATATGATGAGCGCATTATACAGGAAACAGAACGCCTGCTGCGTGCCAATAGATATATCAAGGATGTCACGGTCAGGCCGGGTCAGGTGTGCGGAAACGTTGTAGACATTGTGGTCAAAACAAATGATAACTGGACACTGACCCCGGGCCTGTCTTTTGGGCGTGCCGGCGGGTTTAACAAATATGGATTAGATATTCAGGAACATAACCTGATGGGTTATGGCAAGGACCTGAACTTCAGTTTTAATCATACTATTGACAGAGATGAGCGCCTGCTTAGTTATACAGACCCGCTGTTCATGGGGACACGTAAAAGACTGGATTTGTCAGCGAAAGACAACAGCGATGGTGAAGGGTATGTTTTTGGTTACACATTACCATTTTACCAACTGGATAGCCGAAAATCATGGGGGGTGACAGCTACCATCAACAAGCAGGAGACTCCGTTATACCGGAATGGCAGTATCTTCAGAAAAATAGGGGAAGACGAGAAGACACTCAATATTTTTTATGGCTGGTCCGATGGCAATGTTAAAAAAACGGCGACCCGCTACAGTGTCGGCTGGACGGTGGAAGAGAAAAAATTTTCCGCTGTGGCGCCTTATAATATTATTCCGGCAACCAGAAAACTGTCTTACCCATGGGTAGAGATGGAGTATTTTGAAGAGAAATATACAAAGAAAACCAATTTTTCTACCATGGGTATTGTTGAGGATATTTCTTTGGGACATCATTTTAAGTTCAAGGCGGGTGCGCTAACTGAATCGATGGGTTCAGATAATGATTATTTATACTTGTCTGCCTCTTACAATAAAGGGTACAGACCATTTTTGAATCAGTTGGGTCTGTTGTCATTAGGTGTCAATTCATTTGTGGGCAATGGACCGCTTGAAGGGGTCAGGGTAAAGGGTAGCGGCCAGTGGCACTACCTGCAAAGCAATAACAGCCATTTTTATCTTTCTGGCGAGTTTGAGGCAGGATCGAACCTGCAAGCCGAAGAGCAGATTACATTGGGGGGCGATACCGGACTCAGGGGGTATCCTGTGCGCTATCAATCCGGCAACAGGGCGTTTCTGGTAACGGTCGAACAAAGACACTTCTTCGATTGGTATCCCTTTAGAACAGTAAGAATGGGTACGGCAGTTTTTGCAGATGCGGGGGCGGCCTGGGGCCAGGGAAACAGCCGAAAGGTATTGTATGATGTCGGGGTTGGCTTACGTTTTGTTATAACACGCTCCAGCGATGCAAAGGTTCTGCATCTCGATTTTGCATTTCCGATTGGCGCCCCGGCTACCATTGATAACTTTCAGGTTATCTTGAAGACCAAAAAATCGTTTTAACGAAGTGACTGCAGGGTAATGCCGGATTACCAGCTAACCCCGGTATGTCAACATGCAGGTAAATATGTGTGGTGGCTGCTCCCGTCATGGCGACAGATTTACCTGTAAAGATAAAATGAGCGAAAAGGCGGCCCGGAAGGTATCCACTACCCAGATATAATGAAGGAAATACCTTCCTGGCAGGTCCGTTACCTTGTGACGCTGGCATGAAACCAGGGCAGGTCAGTTCAAATTAATTCATGACAACAACGATTTTGTCGATTCATCACGCCTTTTTGGTGTTTGAGATGTTATGATATCAGAGGTTCCCAAGCTATTACATAATCAAACATTTGATATACAATAATAATTAGTGACTAAGGTAAACAAGAATCCCGATGGTATTTTAGGCCGTGTTTCAAAGTGGTTACAGAAGACACCTGCCTCTGCAACGGGTGTAGCCTGTTCCATTCCCAGATCTGAACATTCCATATCCCGATCCAATATAAGCGAAAATGCGCTGAAGGTACTGTATCGTCTGCACAAGGCGGGTTATCAGGCATGTCTGGTGGGTGGTGGTGTGCGGGACCTGCTGCTGGGCCTTGAGCCCAAGGACTTTGATGTGGCAACAGACGCACAACCTGAAGACGTCAAGGCACTGTTCAGAAATTGCCGGATTATCGGACGGCGCTTCCGACTGGCTCATGTATTTTACGGGAGGGAAATTATTGAAGTCGCTACCTTTCGTGGCATGGGTGACGGTGACGAAGGGCAGCGTATGCAATCAGATGAAGGACGTATCCTGCGAGACAATGTCTATGGCAGCATCGAGGAAGATGCAATACGAAGGGATTTCACCGTCAATGCACTTTATTATGATATCAAGGATTCCTCGGTACTGGATTACATGAATGGCATGCAGGATATTCAGAATGGTGTTCTGAAGCTGATCGGAGATCCTGAGCAGCGCTATCGCGAGGATCCGGTCAGGATGTTACGTGCCGTCCGGTTTGCCGTTAAGCTTGGTTTTAAGATCCATGAGGACACGGAAAGGCCAATTAATGAACTTGCCGGCCTGTTACGTGATATTTCACCATCCCGGCTGTTTGATGAAAGTGTCAAACTGTTTTTATCTGGTCAGGCCTTGCAGGTATTTGAAATGCTGCGTCATTATGGATTGTTTGAAAGCCTTTACCCGATGACCGAGGAGGTGCTTGCGGGTGAGGAACAGGGGTTTCCGCATATGATGGTGGCACAGGCAATGAAAAATACGGATCTGCGCCTGCAGGAGGGAAAACCGGTTACCCCGGCATTTCTTTATGCAGCTATTTTGTGGGAACCTGTCAGGTTACTGACAAAGCAGATTCAGGATGAAGAGGATATGCCGGAGTATCCCGCCCAGCAAAAGGCAATCACCCGGATACTGTCAAAACAGGCGAAATATACGTCGGTTCCCAAACGGTTCAGTCAATTTATGCGAGAGGTCTGGCAACTACAGGGGCGCTTTGTCTATCTGTCCGGGATGCGGCCTTATAAGCTCCTGGCCCACCCGCGTTTCAGGGCGGCCTATGATTTTTTGTTACTGAGAGCCGGTTGCGGGGAAGAGGAACAGGAAGTCGCCGACTGGTGGACCCGGTTTCAGGAGGTGAGCTCTTCTGAAAAGAAAAAAATGATTAAAACCGGGACCCGATCACGAAACAGGCGTAAGAAAAGGGGGAATAATACACAGCCATGAGGTCAGTGCGTGCCTTTATCGGTCTGGGCAGTAATACAGGCAACCCTGCCAGGCAACTGGAAATGGCGATCGTGTCCATGGACGAAATACCGGATACCCGATTGAAACGCCTGTCCAGTGTTTATCTGACCCGGCCGATGGGCCCTGAAAATCAGCCGAACTATCTGAATGCCGTTGCCGAACTGGAGACAGGGCTTGAGGCGGTCAGGCTCCTGGAAGAACTACAAGCCATTGAAAACAAACAAGAAAGGGTACGTGACGGGGAGCACTGGGGCGAGCGCACGATAGATCTGGATATCCTGTTATATGGTGATGCCGTTATCGATACAGACGAATTGACCGTGCCTCACCCTGGCATGCATCAGAGAGCCTTTGTATTATATCCCCTGCAGGAACTGGAGGCCGATATTGAAATTCCCGACAAGGGGGATATCAATACATTGTTACAAAATGACCTTGTTGGTGATGTTGTTGAACGCCTGGAAGTGAATATATGATTGTTGAAAAACCACCCCATCGATATGTAGTAGTAGAGGGGCCCATTGGTGTAGGCAAGACCAGCCTGGCAAGGCGTCTGTCTGAAAGCTTCGGCTCCGAACTGATGCTCGAGGATGCAGATGGGAATCCCTTTCTGGATCGTTTTTATGATGACCCGAAATCCGGTGCATTACCAACGCAGCTTTTTTTTCTTTTTCAGCGCGCACAGCAAATACAGTCTCTTATGCAGGACGATATGTTTGCGCCGGTGCGCGTGGCTGATTTTCTGATGGATAAGGACAGGCTTTTTGCAGAATTGACACTGGATGCCGACGAACTGCATTTGTATGAGCAGGTCGCAAACAAGCTCTCGGTAGAGGCACCGGTCCCTGATCTGGTTATTTATTTGCAGGCCCCTGCGACTATCCTGAGACAAAGGATAATGCAAAGAGGAATTAACTCAGAGCAGATTATTGAGGATGATTATCTGATGCGGATGGTGGATATCTACTCCAGATTTTTTTATAGTTATAATGATGCGCCGTTACTGATTGTGAATGCATCTGAAATAGACCCGGTTAACAATGACGAGGATTACCAGCTGTTATTAAAACGCATATTGTCCATGCGCAACGGCAGGCATTATTTCAATCCATTGCCAATGGCAATCTGATCAGGAAATATCATGTATAAAAAAACCGACAAGTCCGATAACAGGGTTACGATCAACACGCTGGCAAAGCTGAAACAGCAAGGTGAAAAGTTTACTTGTCTGACGGCCTATGATGCCAGTTTTGCAATATTGCTGGATAATGCCGGTGTTGACGTTGTCCTTGTGGGTGATTCGCTCGGGATGGTCATTCAGGGGCATGACACCACTGTGCCGGTTACCATGGAGCACATGATCTACCATGCATCCTGTGTGGCCAGTAATCTTGAGCATGCACTGCTGATGGTGGATATGCCATTCATGAGCTACACAAACATCGAGCAGGCACTGAAAAATGCAGCGCGGTTGATGCAGGAAGGTGGTGCCCAACTGGTCAAGCTGGAAGGGGGTCGGACACAACTGGATATTGTTCGGGCACTGGCAGACCGGGGCGTGCCGGTGTGTGCACATTTGGGGTTGCAGCCCCAGTCAGTACATAAAACGGGTGGTTACCATGTGCAGGGCCGAACCCGGGATGCTGCACAAACCATGATAAAGGATGCCAGTCTGCTGGAGGAGGCCGGTGCAGACATACTGTTACTGGAATGTGTGCCTGATCTTCTGGCACAGGAGATTACCAGTAATGTCACGATACCGGTTATTGGTATCGGTGCAGGGGGCAATACCGATGCGCAGGTGCTGGTCTTGCAGGATATACTGGGTATCACGCCGGGCAGGCCGCCGAAGTTCAGTAAAAATTTCATGGCAGGCAAGGGATCTGTCCGTGAGGCAATAGATGCCTATATTCAGGCAGTCAAAAATGGCCGGTTTCCTGCTGAGGAACATATTTTCAGTTGATCTGAGTTAACCCCGTTAGTCGGGAGTTGCGTTGTGTCGTCTACGCATATCCAGGCGGTTACGGTACAATCCTCAACATGCAAACAGCCAGGACCAAATCACAATCCCGATCAGCCGTGAAAAGCTGGAAGCAGGCGGGTGAAAGTGTTGCTTTTGTGCCCACCATGGGTAACCTGCATGAAGGCCACCTCGAGCTGGTTGATGTTGCCAGGCAACATGCCGACAGGGTCGTTGTCAGTATTTTTGTAAACCCGACACAGTTTGGAGAGGGTGAGGATATTGATAATTACCCCAGGACACTGGATGATGACAGTACCAAACTGGCAGAAAAAGGTGTGGATCTGTTGTTTGCCCCGGGTGTGAGTGAAATATATCCGGATGATTCCAGCCAGGCCACCAGGGTTGAAGTGCCGAAGCTAACCGGCATATTATGCGGTAAATTCAGGCCAACCCATTTTATCGGTGTCACCACAATCGTGGCCAAGTTGTTTAATATAGTTCAGCCCGATATTGCAGTGTTTGGTGAAAAGGATTTCCAGCAATTGTTTCTGATAAGGAAAATGGTGCAGGATCTCGACTTCCCGGTAAAAGTTATCGGGGCATCCACTATCCGCGAAACGGATGGACTGGCCATGAGTTCGCGCAATGGCTGCCTGAAAGATGTGGAAAGAAAAACCGCTTCGCACCTGTATAAAACCTTGAGTGAGATGGCCTTCATTCTGAAAAAAGGCGATAATGATTTTAGAAGTCTTGAGGAAAATGCGTCGAAAATCCTCGAAAATGCAGGATTTACGGTTGATTATGTCAGTATCAGGCGTGTACGGGATTTGCAAACAGCGACATCGAATGACACCGTTTTGGTTATTTTAGCAGCCGCCAGGCTTGGTGAGACACGTTTGATAGATAACATTACGGTTGATATCTGATATAATTGCCTAAATCATTGAAGTTTATACAAGTTATGGATCTACTAATGCAAAGAACGATGTTGAAAGCCAAGTTACACCACGCCCATGTGACCCATTCGGAACTGGAGTACGAAGGTTCTTGTGCAATAGACGGAAATTTACTCGATACCGCAGATATTCAGGAATACGAGCAGATCCAGATCTATAACACCAGTAATGGCGAACGCTTTACCACCTATGCCATTCGTGCTGAAAATAATTCAGGCATTATTTCGGTAAATGGTGCGGCGGCACACAAGGCGAACCCGGGTGATCGCATCATCATCTGCACCTATGCCCTGCTGGACCAGAAGGAGCTGGCCGGGTTTAAACCGAAACTGGTTTACCTGGATGAAAACAACGGCATCAAATATTGCCGGAATGCGATTCCGGTTCAGGTCGCCTGAACCGGGCCAGGCAAACCATTCTTTTTAGTATATTCGAACGCATCATCCGGCAAGATATGCCCGGAGTTAATGTGCTTCCTGCCGTCATACTTCTTATGATATTCCAACAGTCATGAAACATGCCTGCTGTAATATGTTGAGTTTATTGCACCCCTTTGTGTCAGGATCAGATAATCAGGAATGACAGACCAATGAGTAAACCGTTTTCAGAATCGAGCGAAGAAAATAAACACGTTATTCTTTCCGTGTTACAAAAGATATACGTTAAACCCGGAATGGTTCTGGAAGTGGGCAGTGGAACCGGACAACATGCCGTTTTTTTCGCAGAAAAACTGCCACGCTTGCGATGGCAGCCAACCGATGTAGAAAAGAATCTTGCGGGAATACAGGCCTGGTTACAGGAATCAGATTCAGCGAATCTGTTGCCACCCAGAGAGTTGGACGTGACCAGTGAAAACTGGACGATGGATGAGGTTAACTATGTTTTTTCAGCCAACACGGTACACATCATGTCATGGGATGCCGTGAAGGGTTTATTTTCCGGTCTGGGCAGGGTCCTGATGAAAGACGGTCTGTTTGCCCTCTACGGCCCTTTTAACTATGACGGGCAGTTTACCAGTGACAGCAACGCGCGTTTTGATCAGTGGCTCAAGCAACGTGATCCCTTGAGCGGTATCCGTGAGTTTGGTGATCTGAACCAACTGGCAGGTGATGCCGGCATGGAACTGGTGAATGATTTTGAAATGCCGGTCAATAATCGCATTCTTGTGTGGAAGAAGGCGCAGGTATCCGGTAAGGGATAAAAGACAGCATATATTAATGCAGACGGAAGAAAAATAAATATTGATACGTCATGCAGGCATCAAGAGGTAATTTATTTGATTTTAATATAAGAGAACCCCTGGCTCTGGAGTTCTGCCAAACGCACGACCCCCGAGGGAACCAGATCCACGCCAGGATAGAGCTTTTCTTTATCCAGGCCGATCGACTTGCGTGTGATATCACAAAGCTCCAGTTTCACCCCCTGTACATCGTGCAGAGCCGCAAGTCGGCCGCGTAGCTCTTCACGTTTTTCTGCCAGTGCAGCATCCTCTGCAAAGGGTGTGCCCTTCAGTTTGTCATCGGTGACAAAACGGATACCATTGGCTACAAACACAATCCGGATATCATAATCAACTATGTCATCCTGAAAGGTATTGGTCATATTATTGATGCTGGTCAGCATGGCGCTGAATCGCTTGGGATCGGAATAATCCACATGATAGACCACCTTGGCCAGCTCATCCTGAAGTTGATCCGTATCGCTGGCTACATCGGGAGCAATATTTGCTGCCGGTGGATGTTGCAGGGTAAGGGCCTCGATAGACCGGATCGGATCAGCAGCACGATCATAGGCGAATAAAGCGACGGTCAACGCAATCCCTGACAGAATGACCGAGAGGATGTTGGTAAGCTTGGACATAATGGCTCTCCTGAAATTAAGACACCAGATTTGCCTTCTCTGTTTATATTGTGACAAAGATCAGGGCAGGGGTCTACCTGTGTAGTGATCACAGAATGCTGCTTCAGGCGTCTTCACTAACACACTGAAATACGGGAGTTATTATTTACATTACTCCGGGAGGTTTAATTATTTTACCTCAAAATTAGCAATGAATTGAGCAGAAATAAAAGGTGGCTTCTCACTATCAACATTTTTTGTACGCATATTTTTTACTTGTTGAAATGGTTGGGTGGTTTCGATTCCAGGGGTTCTTTGGCCTAGCCTGTATTTCGCATACCCGAAGCAATCGCGCTGATTGATCGCAGCATTGGATCCAGCCAGGTTGATTTATCATCACCATCATGGTCTTCACTGCGGTAACGTTCAAGCAAGGTAATCTGGATATAGTTCAGCGGATCCAGATAGGGGTTTCTTCTTGTCAGTGAAAGAGCGAGGGCAGGGTTTTCTTCCAGCAGGCTGTGTTGATCAACTACATTGAGTACATGCTGCACGGTTCGTTTGAACTCCGAATTTATTTTGTTGTATATTTCCTTGGCGGTGTCCTTGTCTATACAAAGCATTGCATATTGTTTTGCTATATCCATCTCGCTTTTAAACAATGCCATCTGGCTATTGCTCAGTAATGACTTGAAGAAAGGCCATTCGTGATACATTTTTTGCAATTTGGCAAGCCTTTCAGGGTTGTTATGGTGCCATTCATCCAGTGCCGTACCAATACCATACCAGGCTGGTAGTGTCTGGCGTGACTGGGCCCAGCCAAATACCCATGGAATTGCACGAATGGAACCCTTTGATCGATCCTGTTTATTACGGTGCGATGGACGTGAGCCAATGTTCATCAAGCCAATCTCGGCAACAGGCGTGGCCTCATAAAAATAATCAAGGAATGCAGTTGAGCCATCGGTTAATTCCCGATATGTCCGTTCACCGATTTCTGTTATTTCATCCATGATGCCCATGTAATCATTGCGCTCTTTATCCATGGGGCTGATGATGCAACGGCTGGCTTTCATTAATCCGGTGATACCCATGGCCAGTTCGTAAATGGCTGTTTCCGTGTTGCTGTACTTGTAGGACAATACCTCGCCCTGCTCGGTAAACTTGATTTGTCCGTGTACGGTATTGGCCGGTTGGGAAATGATGGATTCGTGGGTAGGTCCGCCGCCACGGCCAATGGTGCCACCGCGTCCGTGGAATAGCCTGCATTCAACATGGTGATCATTGGTTATGCGAATTATCTTTTTCTGTGCTTCATACAGGCTCCAGCCTGATGCCAGAATACCGCCATCCTTGCATGAATCCGAATAGCCCAGCATTATTTCCTGTGTATTGCCTGATGCTTTAAGTAAAGACGCATAGATTTCATTATCCAGTAATTGCGTGAGTACCTGTTCGACATGTGATAGATCCTCTATTGTTTCGAACAGGGGTGAGATGTTGATGTTGCAGTGCCATTCACCATTTTTTAAACCGGCGAGCTCTGCCAGGTAAGCAAGGAACATGACCTCCAGTATATGGCTGGCACAATGAGTCATTGATATGACATAGCTGCCAAATGCATTGGGGCTGACTTCCCTGCGAATATCACGCATGGTATTAAACACTTCGAGTGTTTCACTGGTCAGTTCACCCAATACCTCCGGATTCAATGCCGGTTTTTCCGGTTGTGAAACAGCCCGGGACAGTAGCTCAAGCTTGTCTGGCTCGGACAGCCCGGAATAGTTATCACACAGCTCAAGTGTCTTGCAGATTTCATTGACGGCGTCTGTGTGGCGAGTGGATTCCTGACGGAGATCCAGTTTTACGAGGTAAAAACCAAAGGTTTCAACCAGCCGGACGAGGTCTTTCAGTTGACCATTGGCAATATTGTCATCACCGTGGCTTTTTAATGAGTCACCGATCAGAATGAGGTCATGCAGAAAATCACTTTCATCCTTGTATGTGGCCTGGGTATCGGGGAAAACGTTATCAATACGCTGGATGGCTGCATCGAGGTTTTTCTTGAGCTGGTAGCGGATCATGCGCAACTTGCGACGATAAGGTTCGTGTTCAAACTGGTTCGGTTTGTCGGGGAAGGCCTCGGAACAGAATTGAAGCTGTTCCCTGATGCTGTCCGTTAATTTCTTGCCAGGTTTGATCAGCTTGTCCGAGTGCGTCAGAATTTTTCCAAGTGCCTCAACCCGTTTGATATACTCCTGAAGTATCTCCTGGTTGTACATTCGTACAGCCAGTGCCGTTGTCTCCGGTTTGACGAATGGGTTACCATCCCGGTCCCCGCCTATCCATGAGCCGAAATGCAGAACATCCGGCACAGTGACTGCCGTTTCCCCTTTATCATTATGACCATAATTATTATAGATCGCCTTTTCCAGGTACCGGTACACCTGTGGAACTGCTTCAAACAGACATTCACGGAAGTAATGCAGACCGTTACGGATTTCGTCACGAACCTGTGGTTTTGATGCGCGGACTTCATCCGTTTTCCATAGCAGTTGTATTTCGTTTTCCAGTGATTGCCTGACTTCCCTCAGCTCTTCCTTGCCAAGATTTCTGTCTCTCAGTTTCTCACTGGTCAGGAAAATCCGGCGCAGGATTTCCATTATGGTTCTGCGTTTGGATTCGGTAGGGTGGGCGGTAAATACCGGGATATAGGCCATCCGGCACATCAGGGTCTGCAGTTGTTCCGGTGTCACACCATCAATCATAAATGCTGTCAGGGTTTCAGAGAATGATCCTGTCCATAGCGGCCCCCCTGATCTGACACATTGCCTGCGTTGCTGATGCTGGAACGATTCCTCGGCGATATTCACCAGGCTGAAATAAATACTGAATGCGCGCAGAACCTGGCTCAGGTCAGATGGTTTCAGTTGGCGGATAAATTTTCTCAGTTTTCTTCGCAGTTGCGGGTTGTCTTCCTTGCGGAGCTTGATGTATCCCTTGCGGAGTTTTTCCACTGCATCAAGGATGTCATCACCGGCATGTTCACGAATGACATTGCCAAGTAAATTACCAAATAATTTAACGCGGGAACGGAGTTCCTTGTCACGGCTATTTTTTTGTAAATCTTTTATGAACATAGGTATAAGCTGGCTTGTTTCTTACATGTGGCTGCGAATGACTGTCTGCTGACAAAAACCGGTGAATTGTACCTAAATCAGGCTAAAATAGCGATTAACAACCTTATTATGATGTGGTTAACCACCTATAATGATGTTTTAACTGCGTTTTTCTGGCAGGGTGCTATGCTCATGTAATTGATGACCAGCAAGGATAAAAGATGCCTGAACTAACCTTGTCGCCGGCATGGGCGGCCCTTCAACAGCACTGGGATGAGATTTACGATAATCATATACTTGATTTTTTCAGGCAGGATTCATCCCGTTTTAAACGCTATTCACTCCATGCCGCGGATATTTTTCTCGATTATTCCAAGAACCGGCTTAATGACCAGACCCTGAAGTTGTTGATGGATCTGGCACGTGATCGTGATCTGGAATCCTGGCGTGATAAAATGTTTTGTGGAGAGGCCATTAATTCGACGGAAAAAAGGTCCGTACTTCATATTGCATTGCGTAATCGCAGTAACAAGCCCATCAAGGTCAATGGCAGTGATGTGATGCCCGACGTCAATGGTGTGCTGGCACGTATGCGGGAATTTACCGAATCGGTGCGCAATTGTCAGTGGCTGGGTTACACAGGTAAGAGGATCAAGCATATCGTCAATATTGGTATCGGCGGTTCAGACCTCGGGCCAATAATGGTATGCGGTGCATTGAAGCCCTATATACACCCGCATTTGCGTATGCATTTTGTGTCTAATATCGATGGCACACATATGATGGAGACCTGTAGTCGTCTCAATCCGGAAACAACCCTGTTCCTGATTGCGTCAAAAACCTTCACAACCCGGGAAACCATTGCCAATGCACATACGGCCCGTGAATGGTTTCTGAAATCAGGTGCGAGCGAAGGGGATGTTGCCAAACATTTTGTTGCCATGTCGACCAACACCAAAGCCGTAGCAGAGTTCGGCATCGATACCCGCAACATGTTTGAATTCTGGGACTGGGTAGGGGGCCGTTATTCACTGTGGTCATCCATCGGCCTGCCAATCGCACTGGCAATCGGGATGGACCGGTTCGAGGAGCTGCTTGCGGGCGCCAATGTCATGGATGAGCATTTTCGCAGTGCCCCGCTTGAGCAGAATATGCCTGTGCTGATGGCCATGATCGGTATCTGGTATATCGATTTTTATGCGGCCGAGACCCAGGGGGTTATGCCTTATGACCATTATCTATCCCGCTTTCCCGCCTACCTGCAGCAGGCCGATATGGAAAGTAATGGCAAGGGTGTTGACAAGAATGGTATGCCGGTCGGCTACCACACCGGGCCGGTGATATGGGGTGAGCCAGGCGTGAACGGCCAACATGCGTTTTTCCAGTTGTTGCACCAGGGAACACACCTGATACCGGCTGATTTTATTATTCCGTTACATTCACATAATGCCATTGGTGACCACCATACTTTTCTGTTATCAAATTTTCTTGCGCAGACAGAGGCCCTGATGAAGGGTAAGGGCACAGATGAAGTCAGGCAAGAGTTGAAGGCACAGGGGATGCCGGAAGATGAAATTGAAGAACTGCTGCCACATAAATGCTTTAGCGGTAACAGGCCCAGCAACAGTTTGATTGTTGATGCCATTAACCCGAGAACACTGGGCGCACTGATTGCCCTTTACGAACACAAGATTTTTGTTCAGGGGATTATCTGGAATATCAATTCATTTGACCAGTGGGGTGTCGAGCTGGGTAAAAAACTGGCCCTGAATATTCAGGATGAATTACGTGAAGGTAAAACAGTCAGTCACCATGATGGTTCAACCAACGGGCTGATCAATCATTGTCTGGCCAATAGTAGCTGGGATGACGACTTAGGGGTCTGATGAGTTCTGCTGCGGCGTCTTGCTACGAATACCTGTCCCCTGAAAATTAAAGATGACTGTTCGTTAACCTGTAACAAATATAGTTGAAACGTAAACGGCAAGTCCGTTTTGAGCTAAACAGGGCATTGCGGACATGAAACCGGCATAGCCAAATCAAGACACGCAAGTGATGCCATCCCTGGCCGCTCGGCAGCCGCATCCCTGCGGCAGACGGTCTTTATTTGGCTATACCGATTCCATGTCCTCACATTGTTACTCGCTTCAAAAATTAATGGCTCTTCTGACAAATCTGTGGGTTACCCCCCCAACAAAATAATAATGCATCCAGATTGGATAGGAAGAATATAGATTGTGGGAAACTATAAATTGTGGGA
>VAOU01044371.1_pt1 | contig 22207 bp, 20 predicted proteins | sample 3393871 | NCBI WGS metagenome assembly VAOU01 (sample SAMN08290440, study PRJNA428436) | hydrothermal vent metagenome | isolation source: Deep-sea hydrothermal vent chimney | place: Atlantic Ocean: South-mid Altantic Ridge | depth 1820 m m
AAGGCTTGGATTCAAGTGCCATGAGCACAAAATCTACAGCAGTTTTTAGATAATGTCACTATCTCGTTGGTTTTTAGCCTAAAATCGGGCTGAGTAGTTACTCCCTCTGGCAAATAATGGCTATGCCTCTCATGGGTAACTTGGAATGCTAACGCAGCACTATAGGCATAATATGTCTTGGCACTGCTTATCAAGCCTCATAAGACTTGAAAAACAAAATAGGCCACTATGAATATAGAAACGATCAGCGACAGATTTAATCTGCTTTTAAATATATTTAGTTTTTTTTGGAACGGGAATATTAATAAAAGGCTACAATTACCAGGGATTACTCAGCACAAAGGCAGAGCATGATCATCTGATTTTAACGTTATCTTCTCTAACTACGCCGGTACTGCTGTACCGTCCTCCTTAAGGCATCCTCCACACTGACAGGTGGCGTCCAGCCAAGCAGCTCACTGTTTTTTAAAATGTCTACCTGAAGAGATCCCAGCAAGCGCTGTGAAACCAAGCGTTTCCGAAACAGCATCGCGCCAGCATTAATGAGTGCAGCCGGAACCGGGATCAAACGCGCAGGTTTGCCTAACAATCGTCCTATGCGACTTAATAGTTCTGTAGTAGACATATCTTCACCATCACTAACCAGAAATATCTCATTAACAGCCGCAGGGTTTTCAAGGCAGGTCACGATTAAATCAACAAGGTTATCCAGCGCCACGAAACTTCGCCTGTTATGAACTGCTCCAAGCGGTAGAGGTACACCCTTATCAAGCCAGCACATCATGGTAAGAAAATTAGCCTTTACTCCTGGACCGTAAACCAATGGCGGGCGAATTACCACCAACTCCATACCGGTCTTATCAGACAGTTGGCGTAATCCTTCCTCAGCCTCACACTTGGAAGTCCCATAGGGATCCACGGGAACCGGGAGATCATCGGCAGTAAAGGGCTTGTTTGTCGATGTTTCCTCACCGTTCACTTTTATACTGCTAATATAGATAAATCTTTTTACTCCCTGTTTTGCAGCTTGTTCAGCCAACCGCATCGTGAGCAGGACATTTGTCTCACGAAATGCCAACAATGGATCCTCCGCTGTATCGTTTACCTGGTGCACCCGCGCCGCAAGGTGTACAACAGCATCTACATCCTGGAGATGCTGTCCCCAGTCAAGGTTTATACCAAAATCGGGAGTTATAAAGGTATGTAATCGGTCTTCTTCAGACCTTGACAGCGGCGCACGACAAGGAGCAACAACTGTATTGCCGGCCTCAAGCAACCGACTGCACAAGGCACTTCCGACAAAGCCACTTACACCAGTTAGTAAGTATTTCATATCCCACTACTGCTTATGCCACACCGTACGGTTGATGTAATCGACATAACTCACCACAAGCCTGAGTATCTGTTTTGATACAGGGCCTCCTTTATAATCGGGAATCACCGGAATCACCCTTCGATCCGCTGAGTGCTGCAATGTAACCATTTTGACCGCCTCCAGTACACGGCCCTCCTTCAAGCCACTCATGATTACCGTCCCCTGATCCATGCCTTCGGGGCGTTCATGCGCATTGCGTATGGTAATCGCCGGCAAGTTCAAGAGTGAAGCTTCCTCCGTAATAGTCCCACTATCAGAAACCACACAAAATGCCGCCATCTGCAGCTTGATATAATCGACCAGACCAAATGGCTTCATATACCTGATCATAGGGTTGTCAGCAACGTGTTGCATCTCATCCAGTTTTTTTCTGGTTCTGGGATGAGTTGAAACGATAACAGGGTATCCATATTCTTCTGCCAGCGCTTTGAATGTATCCAGTAAATCCCTGAGATTGTCCTCTGCATCAACATTTTCTTCCCTGTGGGTGCTAACGATAAAATACTTCCCTTCCTCGAGTTCCATGCGATCCAGAACATCCGATTTCTTGATTTTTGGCATATAGTATTCCAGGACCTCTTCCATATGAGACCCGGTCTTGATTATTGTTTCCGGCCGTATACCCTCTGCTATCAAATAGCGCCTGGCATGTTCTGTAAGGACAAGGTTGATATCACTTAAGTGGTCCAGTACTTTGCGATTCAACTCTTCCGGCACACGCTGATCAAAGCACCTGTTCCCTGCCTCCATATGAAATACCGGGATTTTTCTTCTTTTGGCTGAAATAACGGCCAAACAGGTATTCGTATCCCCATAAAGCAGCACAGCGTCAGGCTGTTCCTTCTCCATTACCTCGTCACTCTTTGCAATTACCTGGGCAATTGTTTGAGCTGCATTATTACCCACGGCATCGAGAAAATGGTCTGGTTTGCGTATTTCCAATTCGTCAAAAAAAACCTGATTGAGTTCGTAGTCAAAGTTCTGGCCCGAGTGAACCAGTATATGATTAACATGCTCATCCAGTTCAGCGATAACACGGCTCATTTTAATCAACTCAGGGCGGGTGCCTACGATAGTCATAACCTTAAGCATCAATCTGATCCTTTAGCTGGCTTTTTATATAGTCTAAATTGAGTAGAGCCTCTTTTACTTCCTGTACGGAAAGTCGCTGCGTATTATGCGAGGTATAATCGTCCAAGCTGTTTTCATCAACATTACCGTCAACATAGTATTTGTTGTAGTTGAGATCACGGGCATCCGTGGGGATTCTATAGTAACGCCCCATGTCTTGTGCTTTCGCTTTCTCTTCTCTTGAAATCAAGGTCTCATACAGTTTTTCACCATGCCTTATTCCAATCACTTTTATTGGATTTTCCTTACCGAACAACTCTTTCAATGCTTGCGCTAAAACCTCAATTGTAGAGGCCGGAGCTTTCTGCACAAAGATATCGCCCTGGCTGGCATTTGTATATGCGTGAAGCACAAGATCGAGTGACTCCTCCAGCGACATCAAAAATCGCGTCATTGTTGGGTCTGTTACTGTCAATGGCAAATCATCTTTCAGCTGGCGGACAAAGAGCGGGATTACCGAACTGCGTGAAGCCATTACATTTCCATACCGTGTAGCACAAAATATGGGGTCGCCATCTTCGAGCATACGAGATTTGGCAATCATCAGCTTTTCCATCATTGCCTTTGACATCCCCATCGCATTGACGGGGTATACTGCCTTATCCGTACTTAGGAGAACTACTCGCTTAACCTTGTTCGCGATAGCCGCGTTCATAACATTATCAGCGCCGATAATATTGGTTCGCACAGCCTCCATTGGGAAGAATTCACATGATGGCACCTGTTTTAACGCTGCCGCATGAAAAACATAATCTACACCACGCATCGATTGGAAAACACCGTCATAACTTCGGATATCACCAATATAGAATTTTAGTTTGTCATTATTCAGCTTGATTCGCATAGCTTCCTGCTTTTCTTCGTCACGGCTGAATACCCTGATCTCCTTTACGTCTGTTTTCAGGAATCGCTGCAGAACAGTATTTCCGAACGAACCTGTTCCGCCTGTTATCATCAGAACCTTATCTTTAAACATTTCGTGCCCACCGTATCAAGCTTTATAGATCCAAACTTACACTAATTACCAACATGTCTTATTTTATACACATATAACTCTGTTTAAATAACTGGCGGGCAGCTTGTTAATATCCGTCAAGCACTCTGCGGATTCGATTTAGCCAATTCCTGAGTCAAAGGTCGGTTAAATCCGCTCTAAACTGCCATACCTACCAATACAACCCACGCGCTGAACGGGACTTGGAATACCTCTCGTCACTGAACGGAACCAGCATTTGAAATATAGCTGAAATAATCATGACCTCCGGGGGGCGAGGGAATGATGTCGAGCGTCCATACGACATACAGTTCATTTAGCCGTCCGCCTTGAGCTATTTCGGTGAATACTCAAGTAGAAAATCATTCGTACAGAATCCTGTCGAGGTTTTCGTGGATTGAAGTTCCGGTGTATGCTGGGCCTTGGCCTGAGCGGCACCGGCATATTGGCTTGCTCCACCAGGACGCAATCTGCTCGATGTACTAGCATTCCATCGGCAGCACTCAGCCAACTCGGCCTCATTCAGCAATACAACGTCCAATACAATAGCAAACTTGCCTTCCAACGACCATCGTTCCAGATTTTTGCCCCTTCGGCCAGCACAACGCCCCCCTACACTCTGGCTGGTTTTCATCAAAATTGCACAGGCCAGTATCCGAAACGCCTATCTCCCCGGTCAGACGCGGTATCAGATATTATATGTGGCATCACCTTCTGGATCACCGCCCCTTTCCGCTCATCTGAATAACGTCACTCTCTACCACTCACCTCAACTTCGACTACAATAACTCAAGTGAGCGAGAACCATCCTGACGACGGGAGGGGCCCAGCAATCTGAAAAGGCGCTGTTGGTGCTTGAAATACAGGAAGGGTCGGCGTAGCGTTTAACCAATATAAACAACTGATACCGCAAACCGTGTGGCACACGCCTGCGCCAAAGTCTATATGTTGCAGTGTACGGTCCGAAGGGACCTGATAAAAGCGTACGTTACACACTACTGAACGAAATAGATGGGGTGTTTTTAGGTAGTGCCGTTTAAACCACTTTCCCTAAGGTGCCAATATGGTAATTTGGAAATTCCAATTAGCCAAAAGATCGGGCGGTTAATATTATAACTCAAGTTTCGGAGTTCAAAATGACTAAAATTCAGTCGAATCGCCATTCACTCATACTCCAACCGTAGGGTGATGGCATCCAGCTGAAGACTGCGAACGAAAAATGTATTCACGCGTTCATCTATCATTTCCATAAGGGTCTCTTTTGAGTCCCCCAGGCTTTTCCGTACGTCATGAAGCGCCCCCGATATAATTGAACGAAATATCTGCCAGAGTCGTCCGGCAAAACTCAGCGTGTCCAGTTGTTCCTGTATATCAGCCCGAATGTCCCCGATACGACTCTCGTGATCCGCCAGCTTATTATGCACGAGCATCAAATAACGAATAGCGCACAGATGTATCGATGCGGTGTGTGATGCGAAGGTAGCCGTTTGCTCCTTGAGAAAGCCAAGATGCTGCTTCGCCTCTTTGAAGTACACCTCAATACCCCAGCGCAGGGCGTATATCTCCAGTATTCTACTCATGCTCAGTTGCACATCGGTGGTCAAGAATAACGCCCAGTCTTTCTTACCGGCATCCGCTTCATCGGGTTCTTTCAAGCCACGTACAAACAGTAAGCGTACCGCTTGCCACCGCGGCGTCTTTTCGTCGTCTTCAGACAGATCTAATTCAACATCCAGGACCACAGCTTTCCAGGGCAGGCCACGTACCTTTTTCCATTCCCGTTTGACGACACAGGCATAAAGCTCCTGTGCATTCAATAACGCCTTCTTCCTTCCTTTGATGACAGCGCGATATTTCATCTTGCTCTTCTTCATGCGTAAGATCGCGCACATCTCCAGCCCCAAGGCCGTTCGCATCATTGGCTTGGTGCCAAACCAGGCATCGGCAATGACATAGTCCGCTTCAATCCCGCTACGCCTCGATCGCTTTATCATGTCAGCCGCCATTTGGGGTTTGCTCTGTGTGGTGGCTTCATCATAACGCTTGCTGACCACACTCCGACTGTCCTTGTGCTCAGTAATTAACTCCCGAGCTTTGACCCTACTGATGTAAATCTGTGAATCCAATGGCAGAAACGCTTCTTCCGTTGCCAAGCCCAGCGTTAATACCTGCTGGCCCATGACGTGACGGCCTGTTACATGATCAAAGTGACTGGAGACGCCTTCCATTTTCTTGCCACGCCGGGTTTTGATAGAGTCATCCAGAACAAAAGCCCTGATGCGGCTCTGACCTAATGTGTTCTGTTGGTAAACGCCTTTGGCCGTCTGGAGATTAAACGCGCGCCAGTTAATATCCTCGCGTTTCAAAAGATCGTACATCACATCTTTTTTCGCCCGTGAGAACATCCCCAGTGCTTTCCTCGAAAACATCGCAATCGACGATACATTGATCCACTTCCAGAGCAACAATAGAAAAACAGCTTCCGTTATATCGATTCCGCTTCGCTTGCTGAACCCCGCTGCCTTTATCCGCGTATTCAATTTAAGCTTCTTCCAGGTGTCGGCAAAAAGGTTATCGATGTAGTGCTTTTGATCCGTTATTACATCGCCGATAAGGGGTGGCAGCGCACCCACGTCTGTGCCATTCTTCACTGGGGCCTCCGGTGGTATTGTTGTTTGGATTTGAACACAAACATTTTACCATGCGGGAGGCCTTTTTAACCATAAACTCAATCAGTTATCGATATCTATTTGTTGATTTTGAACTCCGAAACTTGAGTTATAAGCAGTGTGAGGACGTCGTGAATAACATTATAATTGTAGGTGCAGGCGGATTTGCAAAAGAGATTTTTGGTTATATTCAAGGCGAAATCAATAACGGCCTTTTAACACATTACCAGGTGAAAGGTTTTTTGGATATCAGCGCAGAAGCATTTGAGGAGATGAACGTAGATTCTGAGTATTTTGGATCTGAAGACGATTATTGTATTCAGGAGAATGATGTATTTTTAGTTGCCATCGGCAATATAGAGTTAAAAGAAATAATCATAAACAAATTACTTGCTAAAAATGCCAAGCTAATGACGTACACCCATTCATCAGCCATTGTCGATCAAGATTCCAAGATTGGCAAGGGTGTCATTATTTGTCCATTTTGTATAATAAACAGCCAGGCACATATAGATGACTATTGTATGTTAAACATCTATTCTTCAGTTGCCCACGACTCAATGTTGGGCAAATACTCAATTCTATCTCCTTATGCCACGTTAAATGGAAATGTGAGCACAGGTGAAAAATTATTCATGGGGACTCGAGGCAGTATTTTACCGGGCTTGAAGATCGGGATGTCTTGTGTAGTTGCAGCGGGAACAGTCGTCGCTAAAGATATGGAAGACCGTGTAACGGCTTTTCCTAAAGGAAGGACTTCTTATTTAAGAAAATGAAAATAATGACTATTAATATTCTAGGGTATGGCTTGATGGGCAAACAGATCGCTGCCTTACTCTATCTTGGTGGTTTTAATATACACATATGGAATCATAAGCATGCTAATGAAAAAGATGTGTTAAGACAAATTAAATTATTGAAAAGAATTTTTAATACAGAAGTCGAGGGTAAAATTACTTTTCATACAGATTTTGACGATTTACCTGATGCTATTACAATTGAAAGTGTTATAGAAAATTTAGACGTCAAAAGAGAGCTGTATAAGAACTTCAAGAAGTCCAAGATGTTGTATTTTACAAATTCCTCTTCTTTTTCTCCTTCTGAAATTGGTGAAAATGTAAATGGCTTTCACTTCTTTAATCCTATAAGTCTAAAACTTCTTGAAATGCATCTTCGTGATACCGAGATGATAGAAGACATTAAACCAGTTTTAGAATATCTGGAGATAATTGGATTTGATATAATAAACGTTAATAGCAATAGAGGGTATATTGGGAACTATATTCTATTTAATGAAATATCTTCAGCTTTAAAACTAATTGAAAAGTTCAATTATACATACGAGCATGTAAACATGGTCTATAAAAAACTATATGATGGAAGGAATCTCTTTACAATCATCGATCTTATTGGTATTGATGTTGTATACCAAATCCTGAAAAACCTCAAAGAAGAAGATGCTTCAATATATATACCCAGGTGTTTAGCTAATGCGCTTGATAAAAATATCCTTGGGAGAAAAAATAAAACAAGCATTAAAGAAGTTTTATCATAAATTGCAAAATTTTCAGGGGACCCACTTCCCAACTGGCAACAAGTTTTACTACAGTTGAAATCTACCGTACAGAGCGGAGTCCTCCGCCAATTCCTTTAACATAGCATCCCATCCTGGGGGTTCGTACGAAGTAATGCTGCGAAACTCAGATGAATCCAGTGATCGGTCGCATATAAAAACATCATCAACTTCAATATCAATATCTACGTCGAACGTCCTTCGCACCTTATCGAGAAGATCGTACTTGCTTATCCTATGGCCGGACACATTATACAAACCATGCAAATCCGGGTAATTTTTTATTATATCAATCACTACCCGGCTCATTTCCAGAGTTGTAATTCCGCTATATATCGCGTTCCTGAATCCGGGTACCGATTCCCCCTTTTGCGATAGAAACCACTCCAATAATTCTGATCCTTTATCCAGTTCACGCCCAATAAACGAAGAGCGTAAAGTTAACGTATTATTATATCTGATTTCCCCAAGCGCCTTTGTCTTTCCATATATATCGGTTGCATTAGTACTACTTCCATCCTTGTAATTACCCTGAAGCCCATCGAATACACAATCGGTGCTGAAATTAAACACCTTTATACCAAGTGGCTTACCATATTGGGCTAGCCTGTGTGGCAACTGTGCGTTCAGGCTTATGCAATCTGCTACATTTTCATCAGTCACATACCTTTTTGTTATGCCAATGCAATTAAGTATGAATGCCGGCCTCAACCCCTTGATTAACCCGCTCAATGCATTCGTATCCATGACATCAACACCATCAATAATGTTGTCGTTTTTAAATATTCCATACTTTTTGTATGTACTGACGTTATGCCTTACAGTCGCAAATGTTTCCGGGAATATCGCAGATAGCCGCCGCCACATTATGTGCCCCAGCATACCCGTGCTCCCCAGTATTAATATCCTTTTACTATTCATGCACGCACGAACCCATCCAATTTCTCGAGCAAAAGCTCCCTACTGAAGTGTTCATCGTAATATTTCTTTCCATAGCGTCCCATCTCCGCCAATTTGGCAGCAGGAAGGCTCTTAAGGTCAAGCGCATACCTTGCCAATCGCTCATAGTCTCCAGAATGGGAGACATAGCCTGCCCCCGATTCCCGTATGATCCTTCGCCCTTCTCCATTCAAAGCCGCCAAAATAGGTTTTGAACACGCCATATAGGGTTGTACTTTGCCAGGAATAGTCAAGGTGAATATTTCCTCATCCTTCAACGTAACTAACATGGCATCGGCTGAAGCATAAAAGGACGGCATATCTTCCAGTGGGAATTTTCCAAGCAGGTGCACAGTCCTCATTAAACCTCTTTTCTTAATCTGTTTTTCAACCCAGCACCTTTTCCTGCCATCCCCCAGAATGACCCACTGGATATCAGTCTGGTCCTTTAATAATTCCGCTGCGTTTAATATCGTATCGAAATCCTGTGATTCTCCGATATTACCGGCAAAGAGTATTTTAAATCCCTTTGGTAAATTCGATAATCTACTCTCTGTCTTTTTACCCGACGTTACTGTAAATACATTATCCGCATAATCTGGAAAATAAAATATTTTTGAGCCACTCAGACCCTTTTCCTTTAATTTAGGTATAAATGCCTTTGATTGCACAAGTATGGTATCCACCCTATTCAAAAGAAAACGCACAACCTTTTCGACCATTCCCAATATGGACTTCGATTTTATTGCCCCTGTCGCCGACAAGGTTTCGGGCCATAAGTCCTGAATGAGCAGTATAACGGTAGTCCTGTACAAGGCCCTTGCAAGCAATGCGGGAATGACGGACGTGATGGGTGAAGGCTGAAACACAAATATTCTGTCATACTTATTTCTTGTAAACAGCGCGGTATAGAATGAAGCAAAAAGAACAAATGACAGATAATTCAGTATTAAATTCCATCCTTTTGATTTACCACGCGGCACCAAGGGTACACGATGTACTTCGATTCCATCGTAGTTGTCTCTTGCCTGGCCAAATACACTATAGCCATCATATATCTTTCCTTCCGGGTAATTTGGTTTTCCCGTCAACACCTCTACCTGGTGCCCCTTCTCGCGCAAACCTTTAACCATATCATTTATTATGAAATTCTCCGGCCAAAAGTACTGGGTTAATACCAGGATACGCATACGTTATGTTTCGATGTGTGCTTCTATTTTCTCAGGTCTTATCTTCATTATGATATCTGTCTATCATTAAATTTCTGACAGTGCTGCTATCACTACTTCTGAGATATATTTAATATCCTCATCCTTCAATCCAACCCAGGTTGGCAAACATATACCTCTATCAAAACACTTATTGGAATTAGAAAAGTTTGAATCCATAGTTGACTCGCTCAAATAACATGGCTGTTTATGTAGCGGATAAAATATTGATCTAGGCTCTATCCCCTTATCCAACATTATTTTTATCATCTTTTCTGCATTATTAACGAATATCACCACCCTAAACGGGATGTACGAAAACCTGTTATCAATATTAAGAAAGTCTACGTTATCACCAAGATACGTTTTGTACGCCTCATAGATCCTTATCTTATCAGATACTATTTTATCCAGTTTGGCTAATTGCGATAATCCCAAACAGGCTTGTATATCCGTAATTCTAAAATTATATCCAATATGCTCATGTATAAACGTGCCACTCTTTTTTCTACCCTGATTTCTCAGATATAACATTCTTTCGTAAATTTCTTCGCTGTCAGTAACAACAAAACCCCCTTCACCGGTTGTTATCGTTTTATCCGCATAAAAGGAAAATGTTCCAACATCTCCAAATGTGCCACAATGCCCGCTCTTGCTTTTTATAGCCAACGCCTGCGCCGCATCTTCAACCAGAAACAGTCCATGTTCCATACAGTACTCTTTAACCTCGTCTACATTTTCACATGCAGTACCAAACAAGTGGCATAGAACAACCGCTTTCGTATTTTTGCTCCGTTTGATTTTCGTTAAATCTATAGTTGGACTATTGTATTTTGGTATATCCACAAATACAGGTGTCGCCCCAGTCATTTCAACAGCATTTGCACTGGCGATAAATGTTATATCTTGTACTATAACTTCATCACCAGCCTTGATACCCAATGCTCTTAATGCAAGGTAGAGCGCCAGAGTTCCGTTGGAGGCAAAACAACCATATTTCGCACCAATAATTTCAAGCAGCCTGTCGTGGAATTCCTTTGCCATCTCTCCTTCAGCTATGTAATTATTATCAAACGCCCTCTTTATAAAGAGATAATCAGACTCATCCAAAAATGATTTGAATTGCCTGATTACGGATCCTTCTTCACGATTTCCATTATTAGGTGCCATATATATCTCTTCCACTGAATATAGATAAAACTATCCTAACGGTGCCCATAAACAATACTGTTAGACTTGCAGATGCCATTTTCTAACCTGCCAGCCGAAGGCTATCATTAGGCGAATACTGTTTGTTCATACTGCTAAAGAGATCCTTAAAATATTATCTTTAAACATGCCTTGCATTCCTCATTCTGATAACATGCAGGCCGCCCCGATCAAAACCGCATTTCAATAACATGCCTATCAGCATTCCCCACACCGGATCTGCTGGGATAAAGGTAAATAATGAGGCCACAAGATAGTACATATATAAGAGTGTTAAAAACCTGTACCATTTCTGATTTTTACTCTTAACAATACTATAAAATAAAAATATTATATGGAATAAATATATTGCCCCACCCAGTATCACTCCATATTGAAGAATATAGTGAGCCGGTTGTATATCACTACCTGATTTATACCAACTAGATGACTGCCCTATTGACGCATATTGGAATGTAGAGGAATAGGCGTATGAATCATATGCTGCACCATACCCCATACCACTAATCAATTTATCTTGGTCCTTTAATGTACTAATCACTGAATTAATGTCAGTTAATCTTCCACTACTCACCACATCAATTGCCATCACTGCATTGGAACCATTCTCTTCCCCATGCGTTGCCACCCTTGATGATATATTACCAACCGCTTTGTTTCCCAAATCACCATCAATAGTGTATAGCGCCAAAAACACAAGCGCATTTACCAACAATGCCTTAACCGTTGCCAGGCCTTTGCCACTTCTTTCCACTTTTTTTATACGACTGGAAGGCATGAAAAATATTAGTATTGCCGCCAGGAACAGCGCCCTTTTCCCACTAAAAATTGACATAATGACGTAAAAAACGGAAAGCGCATTATTCCCATTTACTATGTAATACGCCAGTGGAATACCCAGCCCATACAAACCGAAAGAAAAAACGGCGCCAGGCTCCTGATTGACTATAGTCCATAAAAGTGAAATTATAGAAATAACGCCTATTAAATCCACATATTTTTTTGCGTTTTCAAATAAATACCTTGAATCTAAATTGATGCTTGTGGCAAAAAATACTCCCATGAAGAATACATAAAAGTTCCCGATATGAGCCAACATGTACCGAAAACTATTGCCATATGCCAATCCAACAAGAAAAGCATAAGTCCCTACTAATAATATAAATCCATAAAACAGTGATGCCCTTTGTAGTATAGTTCCGTCACGTAAACGCAACAAAAACAGCATAGTGAGAAGAAAAAATATAATAACTTTATATACTATCAAATCAGTAGTAAGAAAATATGCTGGATTTACACGATAAAACCCCGGCCCAAGAATAAAGCCGACGTAGAATATACAACTATTAATCCATAAAATATTTACGGTCAGCTTATCTATGCTTAATTTCACACATGCACCTTGCTTGACAGATCCATTTTATATTCTCTAATAACAGTGCTCTCTTATTGACTGACCTAGAATCCGAGCATTTTCATCGTTCATATATCCATTTTGCCCAAATGTCCCTCTAACTGTGCCTGGCAACAGATTAGCTATTATTTTATTTGCCCTTTCCTTACTATTTCTCAAATAGCTCGAATCATCTTCTAGCCGCACATTTACAAAGTCTCCTACATCTTTTACTTTTATGAAGGATGATTCCTCGTAGTAGTATGGGTCGCCAATCAGAAATACTGTCTTTCCCATAATTGATGCCTCAAGCCCTACAGTCCCTGTCCAGGTAATTACGTAATCTGAACACGACAGGACACCCCTTGAGGATTCGTTAGAACTAACCAGTAAAAGGTTAGTTGTTTTTAGTAGTCTTTTGTAGAATTCGCTATTCCTGGTACCAATTGATGCAGGATGCTCCTTAACGACAATCAATACCTTATCCCCAAGCGTTTCTATTAACTTAAACAACTCTCTTTCATATTTGATACTCTCCAGTCTGCGCGTCCAGTAATCAACTGTGGCTTCCGGTACATAATGCAGTGGAATATAAACAACTGGCAGTTTGGTACACTCCAGCTTATTTTTATATTCATAATCAAAGTACTTAACAGAAAAATAATAAAATATATTTTTTCTATCCGTAAAATATGGCAATGAAATATAGAAAAAATTCATAGGGTCCTTATACCGCTTTACCCAACTTACTATTCGCTTGGCATTAAATTTAAGAACCCTGGAAACATGACCATGGAATGTGTATTTTTTTAAGGCAGCATAAGCAGGCTTATATTCTGGCGTCTGTAATTCTTTTACAACCGATGTCACTTCTTGCTGGGATGGTTGACGAATGAGGTTCAACTCCCCTCGTTCAGTGATCAAAGAATACCCGGATAGCGGGCAATTGCTGACACCGATAAATTTAATACCTTTTTCTTTACAAGACCTTGAAAGCAGATCCAGAACATAATGGTCGACAGTAATAGATATAACGATTGTCGGCTTCCACTCATTAAGAATGGCATTCAATGCCGACCACATTGCGTCAACAATGCTTTCTGCTTTATTTTTATCCAGATTTCTTAGCAAACGGTCTCGCGCAATCACTTCTTCATAAATCAACTCATCATTTAGTTTGTGCTCTACTTCTTCCTGGTTCCAGTACTTGTAGAATTCTCCCATAATCCAAATGCACGGTTGTGTTTTAAACTCGCTTAAATATTCAATAGCGCAATCTTCGAATGCACTGGTGACCACTTTTACCCACCAATCATGCCAGCAGGGCCTGCTATATGCCAATACTCTGTGCATCACTATTTTCCTTTATAATCGGAGTAATTAAATGAGCACAAAAGTGAATAGCCACTATAAAGAACCAACAGCAGTGATGTAACACCAGCTATATATTCACCCGGCAACTTAAGAACAACAAACATGATATTCGAGAAAAACGAAACGCCCAGCATTGCAATTAACGCCCTGGTTAACAAATATTGCTTGCCACTGAAAAACAGTATTGGTGAAATATTACCCGATACATAGAAGCATATAAAACCTATACTCAATATGGCCACCTGAGCAGTCAGGTTAGAGTAGCCGTCAAGAATTGTCTTCTCCGCAGCATACGCTATGGCTATAATCACTATATACAATAGAGCACCTGATACAATTAGATATTTAAGATTATTTTTCATTCTCTTCATATCAAATGTCCCGGACTTCAACGATTCCCCGATATTTATTGCATTTATAAAATTCAGAGACCCTATAATAAGAGAACTGGCGAACGAAAAATTAAATGCCATCATATATACGCCCAATAATTCTTCCGAGTGATAGTTTCTAATGAAATATCTGTCTATGAGCAGGAATATCAGGAATAGCATTGTACCAATATACAAGGGAAATCCACTTCTCAATAGACCTACATAGTCTTTTAATGCTCTTCCAGTATACGCTGGCATCTCAAGTTTAAACGCAGTAGATCCTTTGACGTGTGTTACGAGGAAGAGTCCAACCTGCAAAATAAATATTGCCAGCGTCATGACAAACACACTATTTAAATCTTTAGTGTCATATTCCGAAGCAATATATACACTAGCAGCAAGCGAAGTAACCAGAAGGAGTTCCGGCAACAGGGAGATATAAAAACGCCTTTTTACACGCGACCACGGCTCAATTGCATAGAGAGGGATCTGAATGAAGAAAAATATAATGGGCCAATGATATAGATTATCTGAACAGCTTTTATTCCAACATACCGTTAAAACTATTGCCAATAATAGAACAGATACCAGCACCAAATGACTGAAATACAAAACTGTGTACGACTCTCTTATATCATTCGAATTATTATACGTTTGATATATATACCCACTTGCGCTACCCAAATTTGAAATGTGCATAAACTTTGTAAGAAACAAAAGAAACGCCACCGCCCCAAACTCTTCTACCCCAAGCTTCTCCGCTATATATATAGTGGAGATATATATTATACCTGCCGAAATACCTCTTTGTAATATGTAGTTCACTACTATGATTCTTAAATCATATTCACTGTGCTCGCGCTTTCTCCAGATCTTCCGGCCTACCTATATCAAGCCATTTTTCGTGCAGTGGAAATATATGTGCTGAATATCCCTTCTCTACCACCGAATTTATTAGAGATGGCATATCATAGTAAACGTCAGATGGAAAGCACTCCAGGCTTACAGGACTAAGTACGTAAATTCCTGCGCAGGTGTGATACGTGTAGGTTGGCTTTTCGATGACCTGATTTATAGCCCCATGGTCATGCTCAATAACTCCATATGGTAATGTGACATTGTAAGGAGTCACCGCAGACGTTATGTCACTATTATGTTCCTTATGGTAATTAACCATATGTGTAAAATCAAAATTAGTAAGAAGATCTCCGTTCATTACAATAAATGGCTCCCTTGGTCTCTCAGGCAGTAAATGTAACGCACCAGCCGTCCCTAGCGGCCTGTCCTCAACCGTATATTTGATTTCCACCCCCCATTTTTCACCATCTCCAAAGTAGCCTATGATTTGGTCGGATAAATAATTTACACACAAAACAAATCTATAGTACTTACTACTGATGAACTCCAATATAATTCTTTCTAGCAGTGGCTTACCGTCAATCATCAACATTGGTTTCGGGCAGTCGCGTGTTAGCTCACCCAGTCGCGTTCCCATTCCACCAACCATAAGGACGACAAGCGTTTCATTCCTTTTGAACTCGATATCATCCAGCAAGATCAGATCAATGAGTTTTCGGTTACTACCAAGTACAGGCAGGTGACGAATATGTGTACTCTTCATGCGATTGATTCTAGCTTCATTCGTCTCTGCTTCATGTACATAATCGAAATTTGTATTCATTACATCCGTAATCAGGACATCGAATTGAACCCCTTTTAAAAGCGCTCGCCTCACATCACCATCAGTTAATAGCCCTATCATGCGCTCGTCCTTATCAAGGACGATAATTATACCGAACCCACATCTATCTAATTGTTCCAGCGCAGAGCGGAATGTCACACTATCATAAACACAACACTTGTTTTTCATGTGATCACCATAATAAGATATCACGGTCGATAAACATTACTGCCCTCTCTCTTTCTCTAGCAAATACCCTGCATACTCGAAATCATTAATAGTATCCACGTCAATGGACCGTTTTCCCGGCATTACATAGGCGTATGAGCTATCTGAATAATAACTTTTGCTCTTGATAAGATCATACTTGAACACGTATATGGCCCCATTTGGATAATATGACTTTCTGTAATTCTGCCGGTTATTTAAATGATCATCGAATATGTTTTCAAATTTACCATTCCCGTCTATATATTTGTGCCAATATATTGGGTGCGATGCTTCAACATAGCTAATAACTGAGTCCGCATTATGATTTTTAAATATTGTAATGGAATTATCTATATCATCTCTGCTTCTCAGCGGTGAAGTCGGTTGCAGTACAACAAATTCATTAATTTTATAGCCATAATCCTGATTCAGGCGGCCAATTGTATAGATATAATTATCAATTGCGATTGCATCATCCGTTGCCAGTTCAGCGGGGCGTAAAAATGGGCATGTTGCTCCATACTCTATGGCTATACCTGCGATATTCTCATCATCAGTTGATATTATAATTTCATCTACATATTTCGCCTTTCTAGCCGCTTCAATGGTATAAGCAATCATGGGCTTACCAAGCAAGTTTTTTGTATTTTTACCGGGCAACCCTTTGGATCCACCTCTTGCAGGCACAATAGCAATCAAGCCAGATCTTCCCTGGTTAGAATGTGATCATTTTCCAGATCCTTCTTCACTTTTCGCCCTATAACCCAGCTGGACATCCCGGGTTCCAAACCAGTACCTGGTCGTTTAAAATCTATATCCACCTCCAACAATACTTCTCCTGCCTTTATATCCCTGGCCAGAACGATACTACGCCTGAACTCGCTACGGCGCGTTTGATCTTCGACTGCCAGTATGCGGTGGCTACCAAGTGCCCTGGCTATTCTTTTGCTTCCATCACACAGCATTTTCAGTTCGTCCGCATCTGCAGAAACCTTGTGATCCCACCCGGGCATCGACTTATCAAGCGTAAAATGTTTTTCGATAATACAGGCTCCTTTAACCACTGATGCTAACGCTATTGGCGCACCTAACGTATGATCCGAAAAACCTATAGGATAGTCAGGGTACATATTTTGAAGAGTATCTATATTATTTAAGTTTACCTGCTCATCGTTTGGTGGATAAATGGATACACAGTGCAATATTGAAATCTGTTTATTACCTGCATCCTCGATAATACGAACGGCCTGGTCAATCTCGTACAATTCACTCAAGCCAGTGGACAGTACAATCGGCTTACCTTTACGCGCCAGATAAGACAGGAATGGATAGTTATTCAAATCCATTGACGCCACTTTAATAAAAGGCGCATCTAATGCATCTACAAGAAAATCGGCTTCTTTCTTGCTAAATGGTGTAGAAGTGAAGTCTATATCCATTTGTTCTGAAAATCTTTTCATTTGTAGCAATTGATCTTCGGAGATCGAATACGCATCAACGATTTCTTCCAATGTGGTGTCATCTCTATCTCTGTAGTCATCTGACAGAAAATAATTCTCTTCATACTTCTGTCGGGTAAATATTGAATCCTTGCTCCAACTTTGAAATTTCACACAATTTGCGCCGGCTTTTTTTGCCTCCATTATCAATTCTTTTGCCAACTGCATGTCGCCATTATGATTTGCTCCAAGTTCAGCAATAATATAAGGCTCGCAGAAGTTATATACTTCCTTCAAATTTGTAAGCTTAATTCTCATTGATACACTCATTAGATACCGCCTCCTCCCACCAGAACGGATACTCAGGGAGTCGCCCAAGGCACTTACTGTAATACTGCCTAATATATTTTTCATCAGAAGTCCTGGCTGCCAGCCCGGCATAGTAATCTGACAACCCGGTAAGCTCGTTAAACGTGCCTGCAAGCACCCTGTAGTGCTTGCTTTTAATCAATATACTTCTCTTCATACTTTCGATCGTAACCTGGCCAAAACCGACTGTATTGGCACCATGTTGCCTGTAAAATGTGTTTGTCTCATTTGTGAATACGGCACTACAGCCACGAAGAAGAAGCAGTGTAAACAGATACCAGTCAACAGCAATGAGTTCGGGATCAATTTCTATTCCTGACAAGCAATTTGCTCTTACAGCCGTGTTAGACAGACCAAAGATATTCGAATGCTTTATATCTTCAAACTTTATTAATTGATCATTACTCAACCTGTTAGAAAAATATGACTGGATGATCTCCCCGGATTTATCATTTACAAGATTCACATCATTAACCACACAGTCCATCGACAACCCACGAATCTTCGCGATTAACAACTCAACCCTTTCTGGTTCGAAATAATCGTCTGAATCCGCAAAAACCACATACTCGTAGCCGGCATTAACGCAATATCGTAGTCCCTTTTCTCTGTTCGACGCAGGAGTCGAACAGGAATTAACCACTCGATAAGTAAGTCTGCCATGGCGCTCACATATCTTACCCAGTCCATCCAAACCATCATTTACGATAACTAAATCAAAATGATTTTCTGTTTGTGCCTCCAGGGTCGCCAAAAACATTTCCAGATAACCCATCACCTCCGGATATACCGTCGTAAGAACAGCAATTACGTTTTCTTGAGCACCATTCTCCATTTTATAATATTTATGTAAGCCTGCTGTATTTATGGGTGGGGATTAACGAACATCTTGTTAGCACCAGCTTATCTTTCATATCCGCACACTACTTGGGATATTGGCCATCCGATCTTCAAGCCATAGCGAATTGTCTAGCCTGCCGGTCTGGCATTCTTTGAACATCTCAAGTCTATTCATTAAACGCCAGACCGGCCGGGTCATCACGCCTGAATTATTGGTATCTCTTAAAAATTTTTCTTTTTCACCACCATCATGGAAAATAACCGCATTCAACCAATAATTGGAGCTCGCTTCTTCAGGCTCCACCTGAAATTCTACATACTGGTGTTTAAAAAACTCCGCATATTCTGATGCAAGCACCTTTTTATCCATTAGCATTTCACTTATATTTTCCATCTGGGCACAACCAAGCGCAGCGTTAAGATTCGGCATTCGATAATTAAAGCCTATCTCATCATGCACATACTCATACGGGTGGTTTACTTTAGCTGTCGTCGTGATATGCCTGGCCTTACGCGCCAACTCTTCACTATCTGTCAAAACCATTCCACCGCCACCGCTCGTTATTGTTTTATTCCCGTTAAAACTTAAAACACCAAAAATCCCGAATGTACCGGTATGCCTGTTTTTATAGTAACTACCAAGGCTCTCTGCTGCATCTTCAACAACGCTAAGACCATATCGATTACAAACATTGCAAATGTCCTCTATCCGACACGGGTGACCAAATGTATGCATCGGTACAACTGCGGATATTTTTCTCCCTGTTTTTTTATTATAGGTACCATCATTTCTTTGATACGTGTTCTCTTCCAAATAGTTTATTAGACTGTCAGGGCACATCCCTAACGTACTACGTTCAACATCCACAAATACCGGTGCTGCACCGCAGTAACTAATTGCATTGCAGGTCGAAACGAAAGTTAATGGCTGGGTAATCACCTCATCTCCCGAACTTACACCACTTAATTTTAAAGCTACATGCAATGCAGCAGTCCCATTAATCGTTGCTATAGCATATTTTGCACCAGTGAAATCCGCTATCTTTTTCTCAAACTTATCAACGTATGCCCCTACAGTGGACACGAATGTGGAGTCTATGCAATCTAGTAGATATCTCTTTTCATTACCTTTAAAACAGGGTTCGTGTAATGCCACAATACCATCGACACCATAGAGTTCTTTTACAAATAGCACGAACTCTTCAAACATTATATATACCAGACTTGTACTTTTTTAAAATATTTTCATTGGCGAACCACTCTATAGTGCATCTGAGTCCTTCCCTGATATTGAATTCAGGCTTAAAGCCTGTCAACTGTTCGATTTTAGTATTATCACACCAAAGACGAAATACTTCTGATTTCCCTGGACGTATACGTTGCTCCTCAGTAACAAACTCAACATCACTATCCATTAGCTCACGAATAATATTAAGCGTATCACTTACGGAGATCTCGTAGTTTGACCCAATATTAACAGTCTCACCCTTCGCTGCCTCACAGTTAGCCAAGGCTAAAAATCCACGGCATGTATCCTTTACATAGTTAAAATCACGCGTAGGAGTAACGTCTCCCAGTTTGATCTGTTTCTTCCCATTTGCTATCTGAGTAATTATTGTCGGTATTACTGCCCGTGCTGACTGACGTGGACCATAGGTATTAAAAGGCCTGGCAATAGTAACTGGTAATTCGAAAGCATTATAAAAACTCATCGCCATTGCATCTGCCGCAATTTTTGTAGCGCTATAGGGAGATTGAGGCTGTAAAGGGTGTTCTTCGTTAATCGGGACATATTTTGCTGTTCCGTATACTTCGCTGGTGGATGTATGAATCACACGCCTGACCCCACTCTCCAGCGCTGCCTGACAAATATTAAGCGTCCCTTTGATGTTCGTATCTACGTAGCTATCTGGTGCAACGTACGAATATGGGATAGCGATAAGTGCAGCCAAATGATAAACAACATCCACATCTCTCATCATATATTTGCAATAGTGAGGATCTCGAACATCACCCGTCAGCACCTCGACATCATCAAGGGATTCTATATCTTCCAGCCAACCCCAATTATTAAAGGAATTGTATTGAGAAAGAGCTTTAACATGCGCCCCTTCTCCAAGAAGCATCTCTACCAAGTGTGAGCCTATGAAGCCATCTGCTCCGGTTACCAGGACCTTTTTACCTTTTTCAATATTCATTATTACCTACCCAGCTTATCTAAAAATACCAAAATCTAAGGAGCCTCTGATCAATTCGAATAACCCTGTCATTGCGAGTATAGCGCGGCAATCTCATACAGTGGAATCAGTAAGTTGGAATTTGCCACGTTACCTCGTTCCTCGCAATGACGTGTTAATCAGGGGCTCCCTAAATATAAAAACCCAGATGCGCGTGGGTGCCTAGTTTTCAGCCACGAAAAACACATTAGGCTTGCTTTCAACAATCGACAGATCAGCCAGGTCCACTAGCCTCCCTTCACGAGTCATAGTCTTTTTTCTGTATCCGAATGATTCCATATAAGTATAAATATCTTTTGCCGTCGCGCCGTAATAATTAAGCTGCTGTTCCACAACTTTTGCCATCACTATAGATGGTCGCATACTCGGACTTGCCAATGTCTCTCTGGCTCCGAGCAGTGCCTTGTACACAAAACCTTCCACAACAATTTTTAGAACATCTATTTTTTCAAGGTTATATTTTGTTGCGAGCCCATCGATCGTTAATGTGTGAACATGTATGTAGCCTCTGATTTCACCGTTTTCATTTAATGCTGATGTAATTTCTCTATCGTCTTTTCTTTCAAGCTTGACGCCAGAATACGCAGAATCATTGCATACTGAGTACTCCACATCGATATCCCCCACATCCGCTATTGCCGCACACTCGACCGAAGTACGCGCCTTGTTTTTGTTAATTTCCAGGTTCAACTCAATCAGCTTACAGTTTCTTTTTATTGGCTCTACCGCAATTACCTGCCCGCCAACCCCTGCCTTATACGAAAATATATTTGTATAAAAGCCAATGTTCGCCCCGACATCAATACAAGTAGCTCCAGCCTTAATAGTACTCATAAAATATTTTCTTTCCGCTCTATCGAATAAATGCAATTTTATCTTTCTACCGACATGTTCACTCTCCCATACCAACTGTGTATAATTGTTTAGACATGTCTGATTTATTTTTACTGGATTACTGGAAAAAAATAGATCGGCAGCAACCGAGAATAATTTTCTCATTATCACGTGAATACTCTTATACATGCGACAGCCTTAATTAAATATGTAATTGCAGATATCGCACCCATCAGCAATAAACGACAATCTGCTTAAAGTTAAATGACCCCCGGCAAAGCCGGGGGCTTATTAGGTGAGCGCCTCAAAGGCGCCATAAAACCATGAGCCGCCCAAGGCGGCAAACCTTACAACCCGA
>VAOU01046122.1_pt1 | contig 22105 bp, 19 predicted proteins | sample 3393871 | NCBI WGS metagenome assembly VAOU01 (sample SAMN08290440, study PRJNA428436) | hydrothermal vent metagenome | isolation source: Deep-sea hydrothermal vent chimney | place: Atlantic Ocean: South-mid Altantic Ridge | depth 1820 m m
AGATATTCGTCCGATTCACCTGTCAAGCAAATACAAGGATCGCCTTTGGCTACATGGAGTTGCGCGCCCGCAAATCCCCACTTTCGCGCATGGGCTAAAAATTCATCGATGGTCAGTTGGTCATGCTTGAAATTAAGCTCCAGACTATAACGGTTTAAATACCAAATAATGTCATCAACCCGAGTGACAATTTTTTTTGCCAAATTTTGATCCAGTATTGGAATTGGAATTCCAGCTACAGGATCTCCCGATGGGTTAAGGAATTCCTGGAATTGTTGATTTGCGATCACGCTAGAAGGGGTAAATGTTGAGTCATTTATTTTGCCAAACTTGCTAAAATTATTCATTTTTAGTCCTGTAATGTTTGCCATCTACAACGTAGGCGTTCTACCTGGCGTGGTTAGCCTTGCACTACGAGATTCTAACTATTTAAGGGAATTCTAAATATGAAATGTGTCAGTCTGATTACATTGAAATGATTAGAGCGAGAATACGTCTGTTCGTTGTTGGAGCAACAGATAACGGGTTGAATACTAAGTCGCTTTTTTTAAGATGTCTTTCTCCATCTGCAAGCGCTTCACCTGGCCCCTGAGGTTCCTGATTTCTTCCAACTCCGGCGTCAGCTTGCCATTCCCGCGAAACGCCTGACCATCATCTGCCTGGCGCTCCTTCACCCAGCGCCCCGGCATGTTGGCATTGATATCCAGGCTTCTCGCTGCCTCTGTCCGTGTATAGCCTTGATCTGTTACCAGACTCACCGCATCCAATTTGAATTCTTTCGAATATTTCTTTCGCATAGCCATTCTTACTTTCCTCAGTTAAGATGATTATCCTTGACTGGGGCGTACAAATCCATTAGACCACGTCAGTTCGTGATGATAAGGAATGGCTAATGACTTAACTAAATATCAGGTTGCAGGGTTGATTCTGATCACAGTCGCTTGTTAGAACGTATTTTCTGTATCGTAACTTTTTAGATTAAACGGATACAAACTCTCTTATGTGGTTTTAACTGGCTATTTGTTTTCTATATTTTTGATATTTAATGCTCATTAGCCATGTTGTGATTACAAATAAGGCTGCAATGTAGCTTCATGCACATAGGGAGCATGAATCAGAAGTACCTTGCTGTTCCAGTTATTTTTTCCAGCCGAATTTATTTCACGGGTTACCGCCATTACATTTACGTTTGTTAATTGTGTTTTCAGGACGTGGGTGGCAGTGTTAAAATCACGTTTTGTGACCGGGTAATAAAAAATATTCAGGAATGACTTTATCTGCATCGGTGCGGCCTGGCCTAACCACACAGGCAGATTCTTCCATGTGTGACCGGAAGGCCAAAACCTGATTGCCAGAAACTGCCGGTTTACCTTGTCATAAAAAGTCATTATCAGTGTTTCGTGTGCCCCGTTGTGTGCATGTGGCAGAATGGGTCGTTCATAGATGGGTGTCTGGCTGCTTAACCATTTCATGACCCCGCTGGTAGTTAACCGGGGAGCCGGCTTCCATCCTTTTGAGGCCAGCATTTTTTTGATGGTGCCGAGCTGGCCATTCCACTGCACATTAAAAGGATAGGTCGATGTCGCATTCAGGTCATGTCGGTATTCAGGTAAGGTCTGCCAGTCATGATTTTCCCAATTGCCTAACCGGATCGATGACTTTTCCTGTTTGATGGTATAGCGTGCCAGTTCACTCTGGTAATTAAATTGCCAGTGCATACCGGTGCTGATTACCAGGGCCAGGCTTGTAAAAATAGCCAGGGATTTTGCCGGCAGGGGGGCAGAGGGATGTTGCCGGTATGCAATTCCCAGTAACGTGATCCAGATCAGTCCCAGTGTGAGGCCACCAATCACATCCGATAGCCAATGCGCACCAAGGTATAAACGCGACAGTGCTATCAATGTAATAACGATACCGGCACTGACATAAATATGAATTCTTTTTTTATTACTCACCTCCCGTCCGATGATGATGGCCAGGAATCCATACATCACCATTGACATGGTGCTGTGTCCGCTCGGGAATGAATAGAAGGCCGTATCAGGGAATAAAGACGGGTCAGGCCTGGGTACATGCAGGCCAACCTTTAGTATACGTGTCAGGATGGCGCCAAAAACAATGGCTGATATCCAGTGCAAGGCCGCAGGAATATTTTTTTGTGCCAGGAACCAGACCAGAAAGACAATTGTAATAACAATTACCAGCAGGTTATCCGCCAACATGGTAACCAGTACCATGAATTGATCCACCCATGGGGTACGCAGTCCCTGTAAAAGTTCATAAACCTGCCGGTCAGTATCTGAAAATACTGCCAGGGTGTTCAGGGTAATGAAAAATGTCAGCCCGGATAAAATCAGTATGATGGCAAACAATAATAATGCGGGAGATTCGGGTTGCCTCGGGTCAATCAGGGCCTGAACCAGTGGTCCAAGGCGTCTGTGTTGACGTGCCCATTGCAGGGTTTTCAGGGCCAGTTGTTCCGCTCGTGGTTGAAGGAAAGCAATAATATGATTTATAAGCCAGCGGATAACGAGCAAGGCAATAATGAGGGCAAAGACCAGCACAACCAGCCGTATTGCAACTTCTGATGCCAGTTCCAGTGAAGCCCCAAAGACCATGCCTGGCAGAAGATAGGCGGGTGCCCATAAAATTGCCGACAGGACGTTGATAATGGTAAACCGTAAGGGGGACATTCTCATCATGCCGGCGATAGTCGGGATGATGGCCCGCATCGGGCCGACAAACCGGCCGAAGACGATACTCTTGCCACCGTGCTTGCGGAAAAATTTTTCGCCGGTTTTAAACTGGGCCTTGAAATATTTAAAAGGCCATATGTTCTTTATTTGCTGATGGAAGCGATAACCTATCCAGAAGCTGAGGCCGTCTCCTGCAATTGCACCGGCAATGCACAGCAACAAGGTTGAAGTAAAGTCCAGATGGCCAAGTGCGATAAGGGCACCAAACGAGATGATCAGAACGGCACCGGGTATAGGTACGCCAATCAGCACCATGGATTCAAGAAAGGCGACAGTGAATATAAACAGACCTGTCAGGGAGGGGTACTGGTTTATCCATTCGATTAACCAGGCCAGTTGCGGGTAGGTGGTTGCGTCCATGCCGGTTATTTTGCCACTGAATGCCTCTAATGGCTAAATGTTATGGTGAGAAATGCGGGCTAGAGCTTTGCGAAGACTCTGCCAGCGGCGTCAATGGTATCCTGGATATCTTTTGCACTGTGTGCAGATGAGACAAAGCCGGTCTCAAATGCCGAAGGTGCCAGGTAGATACCTTGTTCCAGCATGCCGTGAAAGAAAAGACGAAAGCGATCCTGGTTACAGTTGTTGACCTGGTAAAAATTGCTAACCCTCTCTTCATCAGTAAAAAAGAACCCGAACATGCCGCCAACGGTATTGGCCGTGAGCGGGATGTTCGCCATGTGGGCCTGATTGAGAATCCCTTCTACCAGGGTTTCGGTATATGAAGTCAGTTCTGCATGAAAGCCGGGCATACTGATTAACTCCAGCGTCTTGAGGCCGGCCGCCATAGCAACCGGATTACCCGACAGTGTTCCTGCCTGGTAGACCGGGCCGAGAGGCGCTATGTGTTCCATGATTTCCTTGCTGCCACCAAAGGCACCGACCGGCATACCGCCTCCGATGATTTTACCCAGGGTAGTCAGGTCGGGTGTTACTTTATAGTGTGCCTGCGCACCACCAAGGGCAACACGAAACCCGGTCATGACCTCGTCAAAAATCAGTACACTTTCATATTCATTACAGACATCGCGCAGACCTTCCAGAAAACCGGGCTCGGGTGGAATGCAGTTCATGTTGCCGGCAACCGGCTCAACGATGATACAGGCAATTTGACCACCCATATGTGAGAAGGCCTCGCGTACCTCATCTATATTATTGTACTGTAATGTGATCGTATGTTCGGCCAGGGCAACGGGAACCCCGGGGGATGTCGGCACGCCCAATGTCAATGCGCCTGAGCCTGCCTTGACCAGCAGTGAATCGGAATGGCCGTGGTAGCAGCCCTCAAACTTGACGATCTTGTCCCGCCCGGTGAATCCGCGCGCCAGCCGGATCGCGCTCATGGTCGCTTCGGTGCCCGAGCTCACCATGCGGACCAATTCCATAGATGGAACCAGTTCGCAAACCCTGTTGGCCATTTCTGTTTCAATGACCGTTGGTGCGCCAAAGCTCAACCCCCGCTCAACAGTTTCCTGCACTGCTTTTATGACCTCGTGATGGGCATGGCCGACAATCATTGGTCCCCATGAGCCGACATAGTCAATGTATTGCTTGTCGTTTTCAGACCAGGCGTACGGGCCTTGTGCCCGTTTGAAAAAGACGGGTTCGCCACCGACCCCCTTGAAGGCACGGACCGGTGAATTGACCCCCCCCGGGATGTGTTGTTGTGCCTGCGTGAATAAATCATGAGAGTGTGGCATGGTTTTTTTCCTTTACTGATTTTATTGTCTGTAATTATCTATTATAAATGATGCCGGCCGCAGGATGAAGTGCAATGAAAGTTGTATTTTCCCGCACGGCTAATGGTGTCGTTAACCTTAATGAAGTGCCTGTAAATGTGAGAACATGAGGCCGGTACAGCCAAATAAAGACCATCTGTCGCAGGGAAGTGGCGGCCAGGCCGGCATGGATGGCATGTTTTGCGTACCTTGATCCGGCTTGCCGGTTTCATATCCGTGTTGCGGGTTAGCTCAAAACGTACTTGCTGCTTACGTTTCAGGGACATTCGTTATGGGTCAAGCGGACATCTGTAATTTCCCTGCTCAGCTGCCGTGCCCGTTCGGGCGGGTAAATAGTGGCTGAAAACCCGTGGCTGCACTCTTGACGTTATTTTGACCGAATACGGCAGAGATAACCGCCAGCATATCGGCCCCGGCGTCGACCAGTTCTTTACCATTCACCCGGGTAATCCCGCCAATGGCAACAATCGGGATGGTAAGACGTTGCCGGGCCTGTACCAGCAGGTTGATTTCCGCGTGTACCGCGTCTGGTTTGATAGCGGACGGGAAAAAGCTTCCGAAGGCAACATAGTCTGCACCGTGTCTTTCGGCATCAATCGCCCGATCCAGGTTGTTATAGCAGGATACACCGATAATGGTATCGGCCCCGGCTTGCCGGCGTGCAGCCTTCGGGTCGAGATCCTGCCTGCCCAGATGGATACCATCGGCGCCGATTTCGCAGGCCAGGTTGATGTCGTCATTAATAATAAAGGTTACATTATTTTTTCTACACAGCGTTTGCAGTAATCGTGATTGTTGTCGGCGGGCATCCGGTCTTGATCCCTTGTCCCGGTATTGGAGAATCCGGCAACCGCCGAGTATGGATTGCCGGACACAGCTGGCCAGTTTGTCTCCAGGTGTGAGTGTTTCATCTGTAATCAGGTAAAGGCCCTGTAACCGTTGTTGTACCGTCATGATATTGGGGGTGATGCCTGTTTCAGTCATTTTCCACCCAGAAAAAGCGGTTCGGGATCGATTGTCCCTGGCCAATCCGGTAACCGTTATTCAGGCTTTGCCATGTATATTCCTGGGCCTCGTAGATTGCGGTCATGGGCTCATTTCCCTGTGCCAGAAGACCGGCAATACTGGAGGCCAGTGTACATCCAGAGCCGTGAAATTCCCCCTCCAGTCGTTGCCAGGTAAATTCTTCAAGCTTCCGATGGTTGCCATACAGGGTGTTACAGACTTTTTCAGTAGGCTCGTGGGTACCGGTGATGAATACAAATTCGCAACCATGATCCAGTAATGCCATGGCGCAGGCGCCAAGGTTATCGCCTTCGGGGGCTAAAATCCGTGCCTCACGCGAATTGGGTGTCAATATGGTTGTTTGTGGTAACAGCAGTTCCCGGATGGCATCCTGAACCTCCTGATCATTGAATGCGGTGCCGCCACCGCTGGCCAGAACAGGATCCAGAATAACGGGCAGTTCGAGGTGGGTTGTAATAATACGGTGGATGGACTCAACCACGTCACAGTCATCAAGCAGGCCAATCTTGACGGCCGATACCTCGATATCACTCAGCAGTACGCTGGCCTGTTCATACAACAGGCCAGGGTCAACCGGCACCCTGTTTTTCACATCATGGGTATCCTGGACGGTCAGTGAGGTTACAATCGGGCAGGTATGACACCCATGGCTTGCGAGTGTTTCAATATCGGCCTGAATACCCGCTCCACCACTGGGGTCGAGACCGGAGAAGACGAGTACCGCGGGTATGCTTTGTGACATCATTCAAGTATAACATCAATGGAACACGAGCTGGCTCAATGCCCATTGTAAAAAACAGAAAACGGTTTTGCTTGCAACGGAAACATGTGACAATAAGTGCTGTTTTATCAGAATATTTATCAGGTTATTTTTTCATGAAGACATATATGTGTGTTATTTGTGGTTTTATCTATGATGAGACCAAAGGTATACCCGAGGAAGGTTTGATGCCAGGGACGCGATGGGAGGATATTCCCCTTAATTGGGTATGCCCCGAGTGCGGGGCAAGCAAGGATGATTTTGAAATGATCGAGATTTAAATCCGGAATCCCACCATGCCGTGCTGATGGCATTTACCCCTGAAAACCCCTTATTTGCAGGCATAACTAATTTTTTTTGGCAGTCATTCCAGTGGTTATAATTTATAATAAACATATAGTTAGAATGTTTTCAGTTTATCGAAGTGCTAATTTCCCTATTTATTATGTGCGGTAACAACCAGAATATCGTCTAGACTGGAATTGGTTAGGGTAAAAACCGGTAACAGGAAGCGGGCCATGAATACAACAACAGAGTGGAGTTATGTGTTGGCAAGTTCAGCTGACGAGTACTGCCATCTGATTGATCAGCTGGATCAGGCCAGCGGTGACTGGCTGGATAATCTGGCGTCTTTACTGCCCCGGATTCATGCCGCTGTTTCAGCCCTGGAAGATACCTATGTCGACAAGGTTCCACAGGAACCCGGTCAGGATATGGACAGGCGATTTGAGCTCTATACGCGGTTACGGAAAATACTGGGTGACCATGACGGGTATGCACTGGATTTTGACAAACCCGAAGAACTTGACGACATGAGCGGCAGCCTGGCCGATGATTTTACCGATATCTATTTTGATCTTAAAAAAGGGCTGGATCTGCTGGAGAAAGACCCCGAGGCACTGTCTCGTGCCCTCGGGCTCTGGTATAGAAGTTATTTGTGGCACTGGGGCCAGCACCTGGTCGATGCCGAGAAACACTTGTACGATTTGCAGGTTCACCATCACATCGGTGCCAGCAGATCGCTGGTATAGCCCTTAACCGGGTAGCCAGGCCACCCGGGTTTCCAGCTCCCCATTATCTGAAAGTTCAAGCCAGCGATAACCCGCGTTTCTTTTTTTATCTACGGCATAGGTGCTGGAGAGGGGTTTGAATTGACTGAATGTTGATGGCGTGGACAGTAGCTGTATGTTGTTCAGTTGTGCTGAAAACTCCTGATGGATATGCCCCCATAACACGGCCCTGACACCCGGTTGTTTATCTATTATATTCAGAAATTGCGTACTGTTTTCCAGTTGCATGGTATCCAGCCATGGGCTGCCTGTTGGCAGTGGCGGGTGATGCAGGCAGATGACAGTATAGCGTTCAGGATACTGGCCCAGGCAATGCTGCAGGAATTGAAGTTGTGAGTCATCCAGCCTGCCATTGTCGCTTTGCCTGATTGTTGAATCGAGCATGACAATCTGCCAGTTGTGGATCAGGATTTGTCTTTGCGTGCCGACCTGCCCCTTGTTCATGTGCCGATGCATCAGCTTCGGGATATCATGGTTACCGGGCAGCACATAAACCGGGGCCTTCAGGGTTTCAAGGATTGCTCTTAAATCCCGATATCCTTTGCTTGTTTCATCGTGGGTCAGGTCGCCGGTAACCAGGACGATGTCCGGTTTTTCTGATTCACTATGGATGTGTTCGAGCAAGGCCAATAAAGAGAGGCGCGTATTCCTGCCCATCATGACATAGTCAGGGTTGGCATGCAGATGGGTATCGGTCAGGTGCAGTATTCTGGCCTGCACAGGGTTATTCGTGGTGAGAGGGATTAATTTTTCCGACTTTCCAGAATATGAAATCGTTAAAACCGTATATTATACCTTCCTGGTAGCTTGCTCCGTTATGGGGGCGGGCGATTCCAACGGTACAAATGCTTTCAACGGCATTATTAATGGGATCGCCTTCATAATGTGGTCTGACGGCCAGGCAGTCTATTTCCAAACCGTCGAACTCCAGCGGTTCATCAGGCTTGAGGATGTAATACTGACTGTTTTCAGGCCCATGGACAACAAACTGCCCGGTCAGTTTAACCGGATTGGGCCCTGTGTAGTCTTCAGTGTCGTATATTTCGAGTATATGCATTTTGTCTGTCATAACCTGTACTCTTGGATCGCCTGAACAGGAACCTGCTTTCGGTCCACGTCTGTTTACACTCTATCCACTTATTCATTTAGTAGCAAGAGAGGATATAAGTTAATGATATTTAAAGAAAAGTTTAGACTTCCTGCGGTAGTTACAGGTACTTTTTCGGGTCACGGGGAGGGATTTGATATCTGACTGTTTAAATCCCCTTTCCTGGAACCAGTGGGCCGTTTGTGTGGTTAATATGAATAATTCCGACAGGCCCTGTGACCTGGCCTGTTTTTCAATGTGCATCAGAAGTTGCTCGCCATGGCCTTGTCTCAGGTATTCAGGATGAACGGCAAGACAGGCAAGCTCGGCCACCTTCTCTTTCGGGTAGGCGTGAATTGCCGCACAACCGATAATCATGCCGTCTCTTTCGATAACCGTGAACTGGTCGATTTCAATTTCCAGCCGTTCGCGGGATCTTTTCACCAGCGTACCGTTTTCCTCCAACGGTTTTATTAATTCAATAATGCCGCCGACGTCATTGATTGAGGCACACCGCATCTCCTCGAATGTTTCCGCTGTTACCATTGTGCCAGTGCCATCACGCGTAAACAGTTCCTGCAACATGGCGCCATCCTGTCTGCGTTGTATAAGGTGTGAACGCCTGACGCCAAAACGACATGCATGAACCGCGCTGCGCAGATGTTTGACCACCTCATCGGGCAGTTTTCTTTTACCATTGAGCAGATGTTCGGCCTCGCCCGGTGTCAATTCACGGATTAATTGTTTCTTTCCATCCTGTACGCCGCTGCCTTCCAGCAGGAAAATCAGTTTGTCGGCCTGTAGTTCGATTGCGGCCGATGTCGCGACATCCTCGGCACTCAGGTTAAACGCCTCGCCGGTGGGCGAATAACCAAGGGGTGACAACAGCACGATGTCACCCTGGGAAAGCCTTGCTTCAATCGCATCGACATCCAGGCGTCGAACTACACCGGTATGCTGAAAGTCGATCCCGTCACGGACTCCCACTGGTTGTGCGGTCACCATGTTACCCGAGACAACGCGGATGTGGGCGCCGGACATAGGCGTATTGGCAACGCCCATGGATAGCAGTGATTCTATTTCAACACGTATACTGCCGGATGCCTCCTGGACACATTGCAGTGAAGCACTGTCGGTGATACGCAGGCCGTCGTGATACGAGCTGTCCAGCCCGTCACGTTTCAGCCTGTCCTCGATTTGCGGGCGTGCGCCGTGGATCAGTACCAGGCGTATGCCCAGGCTATTGAGGATGGCAATGTCATGCACGAGGGAATCGAATTTCTTGCCGGCAACGGCCTCACCCCCGAAAACAAGCACAAGGGTCTTGCCCCTGTGCGCATTGACATAGGGGGAGGTGCTGCGAAACCAGTCTATGAAAGTCTGCTTTTGTTCGCTGTCTGTTTTATTGCTCAAGGATCTGATCCAAAATTAGATATAATGCGTAAGGTAACGTTTTATCAGGCAAATTTGCAAGCTTTTCAGATGTCGTCAAAGTGACTGGATGGATATTGGAGTTCATGGATTGATCAGGGGCTCCTTAAAATATCACTGTTAATGTCCCGTTAACCCGTGACGAATGTAGCTGAAATGTAAGCGGCAGGAGCGTTTCGGGCTAGCCGGCAAGCCGGATCAAGACACGTAAAACAGGCCATCCATGACGGCTCGTCTGCCGCATCCGTGCGGCAGACGGTCTTGATCCAGCTTACTGATCCCATGTCATCACATTGATATCTGCTTCATAAAGTTAACGGGACAGCAGTGTAAAAATATATAGATAAACGCAGGGGACGCAGTGACGCGGAGGCGCAGGGAAAAACGGTTAGACCGGCTTGGTATTCACTGGAAGATTGATGTAAATATGTAGCCAGGATCATTATACAATAACGAAATACTGCAATAATTACAGTTAGTTATACATTGGTCGGTTAATCTGTAGTCTTAAACATATTTTTACCTGACGCATTAATGACCAGCTATTTTCTTTAATTATTGATGAACCGGGGGCGTGTTAATAATAAACAGGACAATTTCCCTCTGCGTACGCTGTGTTATTGGTATTTACTCAATCGAGACAGAAATTGCCGGCATAACCATCAATCTATCTTATTATATTTATTAACTTATCTGTTAATATTAGCCGATACCCATCACCAGACAGAGGCCAGTAATGCCCGAATACAGATCCAGAACCACAACACATGGCAGAAACATGGCCGGGGCACGCTCATTATGGCGGGCAACCGGCATGAAAGATGAAGACTTCGACAAGCCTATTATCGCCATAGCCAATTCATTTACCCAGTTTGTGCCGGGGCACGTCCACCTGAAGGACATGGGCCAGTTGGTTGCACGTGAGGTCGAGAAGGCGGGCGGGGTTGCCAAGGAATTCAATACCATTGCTGTTGATGACGGTATTGCCATGGGGCATGGTGGCATGTTGTATTCCTTGCCTTCACGCGAACTGATTACCGATGCGGTTGAATACATGGTCAACGCACATTGCGCCGATGCACTGGTGTGCATATCCAACTGTGACAAGATAACACCGGGCATGTTGAATGCAGCCATGCGGCTGAATATACCGACCGTTTTTGTTTCAGGCGGCCCGATGGAATCGGGCAAAAGTATTATTGATGGCAAAGAGGTTCATCTTGACCTGATTGACGCCATGGTTTTGGCGGTGGATGATAATGCCAGTGATGAAGATGTCATGACCATAGAACGATCGGCCTGTCCGACCTGTGGTTCCTGTTCCGGTATGTTTACCGCCAATTCCATGAACTGCCTGACCGAGGCACTGGGACTGTCCTTGCCGGGTAATGGCAGCACACTGGCGACCCATGTTGATCGTGAGCGACTGTTTCTTGAGGCGGGCAGTCTGATTGTCGCCAATGCAAAACGTTATTATGAGCAGGATGACGACGTTGTGTTACCCAGGTCTATAGCCAGCTTTGCCGCATTCGAAAATGCCATGTCGCTGGACATTGCCATGGGGGGTTCAACCAATACGATCCTGCATTTACTTGCGGCTGCCCAGGAAGGCGAAGTAAATTTCAGTATGGATGACATTGATCGTCTATCACGTAAGGTGCCTAATCTGTGCAAGGTAGCGCCTTCGACACAGAAATATCACATGGAGGATGTACATCGTGCCGGCGGTGTAATGGCCATCCTCGGTGAACTGGATCGCGCCGGGTTGTTAAACACGGATCTCCCGACTATTCACAATTCCAGTCTTGGACGTGCCCTGGAGATGTGGGATATTTGCCAGACCGGCAGTGAAAAGGTAAAGGAGTTTTTCAGGGCAGGGCCAGGTAATGTGCCGACACAGGTGGCATTCAGCCAGAACAAACGTTGGCCAGATCTCGATACCGACCGTGAAAACGGCTGTGTCCGAAACATTGATCATGCCTATAGCAAGGATGGTGGGCTGGCCGTGCTGTATGGCAATATCGCCGAAGACGGCTGTGTTGTCAAAACGGCCGGTGTTGATGAAAGTATTCTGACGTTTTCGGGGGCCGCCAGAATTTTTGAAAGCCAGGACGATGCAGTTGCAACGATTCTCGCTGACAACATAAATGAAGGTGATGTCGTTGTCATTCGGTATGAAGGACCGCGCGGTGGGCCGGGTATGCAGGAAATGTTGTACCCGACCAGTTACCTCAAATCGAAGGGCCTGGGCAAGGTGTGTGCATTGATTACCGATGGTCGTTTTTCCGGTGGCACGTCCGGTCTTTCCATCGGCCATGCATCGCCTGAGGCAGCCGAGGGTGGTGCCATTGGCCTGATAGAGGAAGGCGATACCATCGAGATCGATATTCCCAATCGCAGTATTCGTGTAGCCATCAGTGATGAGGAACTGGCTGGTCGTCGTGCTGCCATGGAAGCGAAAGGCAGTGATGCATGGCAGCCTGTTGATCGTGATCGCCAGGTCAGTTCGGCATTGAAGGCCTATGCTGCGATGACGACGTCGGCTTCCCGTGGCGCGGTTCGGGATGTTGGTCAATTAGGCAATTAGACAGCAGGAGCGGACCATGACCGCGAAAAATCAGTGTCGAATTATAAGTAGCCTGGTAGCGAGGTATAAAGTGCAAATAATCAGGCCTTTTCCTGGCCACTGACTATTATTCTCTCGTTACCGGAACTTTTACTGTCATCTTTTTGTAACATTTTTGCCTTTAAATACAAAAATATTAATCTTTTATGGCAACAACAATGTCTAAAGAAAAAATTATTCTGGTTGTAGATGATGAACCGGCAATCCTGGATATGGTAGAATTTGCCATTAAAAGAACCGGTTTTACTGTCATTCTGGCCCAGGACTCGATGCAGGCGATGAGTTGTATAGCAGACAGGCCACCGGATCTGATCCTGCTTGACTGGATGCTGCCCGATATCAGTGGTGTCGATCTGGCTCGACGGCTGAAGCGTGAAGAACTGACGCGGACCATACCGATCATCATGCTGACAGCGCGTGCCGAGGAAGGGGACAAGCTCAAGGGCTTTGAAATTGGTGTTGATGATTATGTCACCAAGCCGTTTTCAACCAGGGAATTGATTGCCCGTATAAATGCAGTCTTGCGCAGGAGTGAGCCACTGGCTGAAAATGATGCTATAACAGTATCAGGGCTGGAGCTGGATCCGGCCACCCACAGGGTGCATTCTGACGGTGAAAAAATTCATCTTGGCCCAACTGAATTCAGGCTGTTGCAGTTCTTTATGACTCATCCGGAGCGGGTTTATACCCGTTCACAGCTACTGGACAGGGTTTGGGGGCAAAATGTCTATATCGAGGATCGTACAGTTGATGTTCATATCAGGCGTTTGCGAAAGGAACTTTCCATGCATGGTTGTGATAAATTGATACAGACGGTCAGAGGTGCAGGATACCGCTTTTCAGTGCAGGTGTAATTGAATGAATAATTCCTGGTCCAGCGAAATCTGGCGGCTTGTGGGCCTGTTATTTGTAGGTCTGTTTCTTGGCCTGGTGACGGGGCGGTTTGCGCTGATGTTGTTGCTGATCGTTTCCGCTTATCTCATCTGGCATCTCTACAATCTTCATCGTCTCGATATGTGGCTACAGGGCAAGCGAACAGGTATGCCGGAGGTTGCAGAGGGTGCCTGGTCAAATGTTTACTATCATTTGTATCGACTCCAGCAACGTAACCGCAGGCGAAAGAAACGCCTGGCAACCATGGTCAATCGTTTTCGTGAATCAACCAATGCCTTGCCTGATGCCGCCGTGATAATGAGTGCCAACGGGACGATTGAAAACTGGAACAAGAAGGCAGCGGAATTACTGGATCTGAAAAGCCCGCATGATACCGGCCAACTGATAACAAACCTGATCAGGAACCCGGAATTTGCCCGTTATTTCAGACGCTCGGATTATGCCGAGCCATTGCGTATGAAGTCGCCATTAAATGAGCTGGTCAGGCTCTCTATGCAGATTGTTCCATATGGGAATAAACAACTTCTGTTGCTGGTGCGTGATGTAACCCGCCTGTACAAGCTCGAACAGGTGCGCAAGGACTTCATTGCCAATGTCTCACACGAATTACGCACACCCCTGACAGTCATATCGGGATACCTGGAAACCATACTGGATGCACAGGATGAATGGGCGGATGAAAACGATAAAATTTTAAGTTCAATGATGCAGCAAACCATACGCATGCAGAATATTGTCACCGATCTGTTATTAATCTCACGTCTCGAAACAGATGACAGCGAACACAAGAGAGATCAGGTTGATGTGCCGGCAATACTGGAAATGATTCGTGAGGATGCGGATGCTCTCAGCATGGGCCGGCATAAAATCAAACTGGCATCCGATCGTATTTTATGGCTGTATGCCAATCACGAAGAGATTGTCAGTGTTTTTTCCAACCTGATATACAATGCAGTCAAATATACACCTGAAGGTGGTGACATCAATATACGCTGGTTTGCAGATGAACGTGGCGCATGGCTCGAGGTTGAGGATAATGGTGCGGGTATTGCACCACAACATCTGCCAAGGCTGACTGAACGTTTTTACCGCGTTGATGTCGGGCGCTCACGTGAAAGTGGTGGTACCGGGCTGGGGCTGGCCATCGTCAAACACGTGCTTAAGCGCCACAATGGCAGGCTGGAGATCGACAGCGAATTGGGTAAAGGAAGTACATTTCGTTGTTATTTTCCAATATCACTGGTAATCGAAAAAGAAGTGGCCTGATTTAATGGTATCAGGGTAAAAGTGGCATTGCTGCCCCGTTAACTTTATGAAGCACATAACAATGTGAGGACATGAAACCGGCAAGCCTGATCAAGACCGTCTGCCGCACGGACGCGGCAGCCGAGCCGTCATGGATGGCATGTTTTGCGTGCCTTGATCAGGCTTGCCGGTTTCATGTCCGGATTGAAAGCCAGCCCGAAACGCACTTGCCACTTACATTTCAGATACATTCGTCATGGCTTAACGGGACAACAGTGTAAAAGTACAGGTTTGTATTACCACCGGTTCCATGCCTCTGCTTCATTGTCATGAATATTTAAAGAAAATTTAGCCCATCTGTCATGTTCTGAATATAGATTAATAACCTGTTTGCTTTATGGGACAGGCTTATGGAATCAGTATGCAGAATATCTCCACTGCATTATCGTACCATCTGGATATCAGATGTTCACCTTGGCTACCGTGGTTGCAAGGCCGACTTTCTGCTGGATTTTCTCCGGTCAACAGAATGTGAATATCTTTATCTTGTTGGTGATATTATCGATATCTGGTCGCTGAAAAGACGCAGGCTCTACTGGCCCCAGGGACATAATAATGTTATCCGGACAATTCTGGGCAAGGCAAAACATGGCACCAAGGTAGTGTATATACCGGGGAATCATGATGAAATGCTGCGTGACTATGATGGCCTGATGTTCGGTAATGTCGAAATTCATAAAGACTACATACATGAAACAGCCGATGGCAGACGGTTGCTGATGCTGCACGGAGATGAATTTGACAGCGTTATCAGGTGTAGTCGCTTTATTGGTTACATGGGCGATACTGCCTACGATTTTCTGTTATATCTCAATCGCTGGGTAAATTTCTTCAGACGGAACATGGGTTTTCCATACTGGTCGATCGCCGCCTACCTCAAACACAAGGTAAAGAATGCAGTTAATGTGATCAGTAACTTCGAGAATGCCGTCGCGCATGAGGCCAGGAGGCGTGATGTTGATGGCCTGGTATGTGGTCATATTCATCATGCCGAAATCAGTTACATCAATGATACCTTGTATTGTAATGATGGTGACTGGGTTGAGAGTTGTACCGCCATGGTGGAAACCCGGAGTGGTTCTCTGGAAATATTGCACTGGTCTGACAAGATACATACGATGATTACGGACCCGGCAGACAACAAAGGTGTCAGCCAGAAAATTGCATGAAAATCGTGATTGCGACGGATGCCTGGCATCCTCAAATAAACGGCGTTGTGACCACCCTGACCAGGACAGGTGAAGTATTGAGACAGCAAGGCCACGAGATCCTGTACATTACACCGGAGCCATTCAGGACCGTTTCATTACCTACATATAAAGAAATAAGGCTGGCCATACTCCCGGGCCGGAAGATTCGCAGAATACTGGGCGAGTTCCATGCAGATGCCATCCATATTGCCACTGAAGGCCCGGTAGGGCTTGCAGTACGAGCCTATTGCCTGCGCAATAAATTACCATTTACAAGTTCGTATCATACGCAATTTCCGGAATATATCAGGTTGCGTTTTCCCATACCGCTGGCCGTGTGTTATCGATTACTTCGATGGTTTCACTCGCCAGCCGTTCGGACAATGGTGCCGACCGAGTCACAGCGAAAGAAGCTGGAAGCATGGAATTTTAACAATCTGATAATCTGGGCCAGGGGAGTAGATACAGAAATATTCAAACCCTATGAGTGTGAGGTTGTCAGCATGGAGAGGCTGACATTTATTTATGTAGGCAGGGTGGCAGTTGAAAAAAATCTGGATTCCTTTTTAAGCCTTGAGCTACCGGGAACAAAAATAGTAGTTGGCGATGGCCCTGATATGTCAAAATTACGTGGTCGTTATCCTGACGTGGTATTCACGGGGTATAAATTTGGTGAAGAACTTGCGCGCTTTATTGCTGCTGCCGATGTTTTTGTTTTTCCCAGCCGCACAGATACATTCGGGTTGGTAATGCTGGAGGCAATGGCATGTGGTGTGCCGGTGGCGGCCTACCCGGTTACCGGACCGGTTGATGTGATAAAAAATGGTGAAACAGGAATCCTGGATGAGGATCTGCGCAAGGCAACCATGGAGGCCCTCAAACTGGATAGAAGCAAACCCCGTGATTACGCATTGCAGCATTCATGGCTGAAGTCAACCGAACATTTTATTGATAATCTTGCGCCACGTGCTACAAATCAGTATTGATCCTGGTTTTCCGCCTTGAGTTGTGTGGTTTGAAAAGTCTGTTTATCGGGAGCACTCTCATGTCTTCTGCAGAGTAAGCGATAGAGTTCGAGCATACGGGCTGCCAGGTTATCCGCAGACCATTGTTGTGCATATTGTCTTGCTTCCCTGGCGAGCTGATCTCTCATGATATCATTCGTCAGAAGCCGGGTGACCTTTCTGGCAAACTTGCGTTCATCTTCATCCGCAATCAATGAGCCCAGTCCCGCCTCAAGTATATCGCGTGTACCCATTACCGCAGTCGACACAACCGGAATTCCCAGCGCCATGGATTCAAGCAGTACCAGGCCCTGAGTCTCCGTTCTGGATGAAAATACAAAAATATCCCCGCAACAGTAGCAGTCATTCAGTTCACGTGACCTGTCCTGATAGCCGACAAACAGAACGTTATCTTTTAGCCCGAGTTTGATGGCGAGCCTTTTCAATTTTTTTTCTGCCGGGCCTTCCCCTGCGATGACCAGCAGAATTTCGGGTATCTCCTGCCATACATGGGTCAGCATTCTGATAAGGAAATCTATATTTTTTTCATGTGCTATTCTGCCAATATGCGTCAGTACCGGGCGGTTGTGCCTGATGCCATGTATGGCTCTGAACAAAGGGCCATTGCCACTGTCAAACTGGCGGGGTTCGATACCGGTCGGCAGGATTGTAGCATCGGTGGTGACGCCATATTCACATAAAACTTCCGCCATCGCAGTTGACGGAACAACAATATGATCTACATTATTACACTGCCTTACCGTGAATTTGCGGGCAAAATTACGCAGCCATTTTTTTGGTACAAGAGGAATATAGTTGTAGAAGTATTCTTCAAAAAATGTGTGATAGGTCTCGATGTGTGGAATTCCCAGTTTGTTTGACAGATATTCACCCATGTAGTGTGCAACAAATGGTGTTTGAATATGGATCAGATCCAGATTCATATCTTTCAGCTGGTCGACCATTTTCTTTATTGCTGACGAACGCATGAGTCTGTCTTCCTTGTCAAAAATAATTTGCCGGGAAGGTATCCTGATGATGTCAGCATCATCCTTGCCATTATAGGTATAGTCCGGGGCTATCAGTACAACCCGATGGCCTGCCTGAATAAATCGATCTCTAAATGTCTTGATGGAGGTTGAAACACCGTTGATACGGGGGAAGTAAACATCAGATATAAAAAGTATATTCAAGGTATTTACCCGTTATTTGTATTAATGAAGTTTTACAGTGAAATGTTTAATTCCCGTTAAGAAAATATGAAGTATTAATGACAGCCGGCCTCACCTGATTTCAAGTTGCACCATCGCTGCTGTCCCGTTAACTTTTTGAAGCACATAACAATGTGAGGACATGAAACCGGCAAGCCTGATCAAGACACGCAAAACATGCCATCCATGGCGGCTCGGCTGCCGCATCCGTGCGGCAGACGGTCTTGATCAGGCTTGCCGGTTTCATGTCCGGATTGCGGGTTAGCTCTAAACGCACTTGCCGCTTACATTTTAGCTACATTCGTCATGGGTTAACGAGACAACAGTGTAGTACCATCACAAATGTTTAATAGGCAGGACATGTTATTGTCATTGGTTCAGCGTAATTTTTACTCTCCAGATTTTATAAATACGGAGGGTTATTATGAAAAAGTTACTAACAAGTTCCATAGTCATGTATGTTGCATTGACGGGGTGTACTGCTATGGCAAGTCCGGATTCGCATGATTTTGGTGTGAAGGTTGAACATCTGTTAAATAAACAGTCAAACAGATTGTTCGGAATTAAAAAGCCGTTGTCTACTTCGGCTACCAATGCCGACTATGTTCCCAGGGAGCAGGCAAATGCAGATCAGCGCCTGTTGCTGGCAAAGGGACTGAAGGCCAGGTACGTTTCGAGGAATATGAGTTTTTCCGGCGACATGATGACCTTGTGGCCCAATGAAAAAAATTACAGTCACATAATCGTCTGTATTGAACAGCGACGTGCCAATGGCGGACTCAATGCAGGCGTACAACGAATTAATGTGCAGAGTGGTGATGTTGAAACCATCCTGTATGGTATGAATCGTTGTGATGGTATACGCAGAACAGCGTGGGGTACTGTACTGGCGACCGAAGAGGCAGGTGATGGACGTGCCTATGAAATAATCCAGCCCCTGGTGACTACCGGACAGTGGATCGCTGATCGTACCAATGGTGACATCCGTGATGGTATCAACAGTGCAACCCAAAGCCAGGCTATCGTTCAGAGAACCGCGCTGCCAACCATGGCCTGGGAAGGTCACGTAATACTGGATAATGGCATCGTTATTGGTGGTGATGAATTGCGACCGGGCTCCTATGCTGATGCTACCGGTAGAAAGGATACCGACGGAGGATCTATATTCAAGTTTGTTCCCGCTGTCCCATACTCAGGTAATGGTGTTATTAGCTCACTATCGGAATCACCGTTAATTTCCGGGCATACGTATGCCATGCAGGTTTCCTGTAAGGAAAACAAGCAGCAGACAGGACAGGGTTGTGAAATCGGAAATGCAGCATGGGTTGAAGTGGATCCACTGAATGCACGTGTTGACGCCAATAACAGCAATGCAACGGGTTACTATCGTCCTGAAGACATGCACAGGGACCCGATGTATGCAGGTATCGGTGTCAAGTTTTGCTGGACCAATACGGGTCGTGAAAAGACATCCAGCTTTGGTGAAGTCATGTGTGCCGTCGATTCTGATCCATTGCTGGCCGACAGCAATATTCGCAGTGTTGTTGCCAATCGGGTATTCGAAGGCGATACAAGATTCAACAGTGTGGATAATCTGGCCTTTCAGCCAAAGACCGGCAATATGTATGTTGTTGAAGACCATAAGTATGGTGAGATATTCGCCTGTCTTCCAGATGGCAAGGATCGTGATATCAAGACGGATGGTTGTGTCGGCGTATTATCGGTCATTGATCCATTGGCAGAGCCAACCGGGTTTATGTTTGATGCCAGCGGTAAGGTTGCGTTTATTGTTATACAGCATGGTGAGCAGCCAGATGCATTACTTGATTTCAAAACAAATCCGGTTAGTGGCAAGACAGATGACCTGATCATGATTACCGGTTTCAAGGTAAAGGGTGGTGAGCATGATAAAGATGACTAGCCTCATTCTCTAGCAGGGCTTAGACCGCTTCGGCGGTCTTTTTTTATGATTGAAATATTTCTGTCAAATTCAGCTGTTATATTACAACAACTAATTTGAATAAGAGTGGAGTTTGAAAATGAAAAAATTAATGCGCGGGATTTTATTGCTATCCACCATCATGGGGTTGGGTGCCTGTAGTTCCGGGGGGCAGCTTAAGGCGGGCAAGACTGTTGAGAAACCTGCGACGGGAAAGATGGTTTATTTCGAGGCGCATCATGACGGTCGCATCAATGTTTTTGATGACACGAAAACCTATTTATCATTTCTGAAACTGGGTGAAACAACATACAGGTTGACCCGTATTGGAGCGGGGCCAAAAGGCGAGTCAGTCGTGTTTGGCCTGACCAAAAAAGACAAGAAAAAACGCAGTGGGATCATGTCTGTCGAGATGTTTGACGGAAAGATGAAACCATCTGATGATTTTTACGGGGAATTATTGTTACACAACAGATATTTTGTATTCAATTCATGGAAAGACATGACATCAGTTAAACAGACGGGTGAGGCAGTCTATCGTTATACCCAGATCGGCGCAGGGCCAGCAGGCAAAACGGTGGTTTTTGTATTACATAAAAGTAATAAGAAAAAGAAACCCGTTGATTTAATTGCACAATTCAGAAGATTACATAATATTTAAGTGGAAATAGTTATATTATCGGCATGTGAGATGTAATAAATATGTCATATTAATTACATATTGTTGTCATGCTGATAAAACAAAATTCCCCTCAACGTTAGCTTTCCAGCGTTAGCTTTAATGTGATTGCAGACAGATTAATAAATTACTTTTTTTGGAGAACTTAAAATGAAACATAAAAATATTTTAGGGCTTGTCGGGCTCGTTGCTGCGGCCACATTGGCAAGCAGTGTGCAGGCAGGTGGGGTAGATCCGAAGCTGCCAGATTACAATCGCGTCAGCGGTATTTCTGGAAATATTTCGAGTGTCGGCTCTGATACACTGGCTAACCTGATGACCTTGTGGGCAGAGGAATTCAAACGTCAATATCCAAATGTAAATATCCAGATCCAGGCCGCCGGGTCATCAACAGCGCCACCGGCATTGACAGAAGGGACATCGAATCTGGGACCGATGAGTCGTAAAATGAAAAGCAAGGAATTGGCCGCATTTGAGAAAAAATACGGTTACAAGGCTACCGCAATTCCGGTTGCAATCGATGCACTGGCAGTCTATGTGCATAAAGATAACCCGATCAAGGGCCTGTCATTCCAGCAGGTTGACGCAATATTTTCTGTTACACGCAAGTGTGGGCATAAAACCGATATAAACAAATGGGGTGAAGCTGGCCTTACCGGTGCGTGGAAGAATCGTGATATCCAGATATTTGGCCGTAACTCGGTTTCCGGTACATATGGTTATTTCAAGAAACATGCGATGTGCAAGGGCGACTACAAGAGTAACGTCAATGAACAGCCTGGTTCTGCCTCAGTTGTACAATCTGTAGGCGCATCTATCAATGGTATCGGCTACTCCGGTATTGGTTACAAGACTTCAAGTGTTCGTGCAGTTCCACTAACCAAGAAACCGGGTGGCAAGATGATTACTGCCACGCCAGATAATGCATTGAAGGGTACTTACCCGCTGTCACGTTTCCTGTACGTCTATGTCAACAAGAAACCAAACCAGCCCGTGGGCCCGCTGGAAATGGAATTTATGAAGCTTGTACTTTCCAGGATTGGTCAGAAAGTCGTCGTCAAGGACGGTTATATTCCATTACCTGCGAAGGTTGCGAAGAAGTACCTTGCCAAACTGAAATAATTTATTTACTTCGGAAAAGCAAAGCCCCGCTTATGCGGGGCTTTTTTTGTGTTGTGCATCACGTCACGGCTGTCCATCAATCCGTAGTGAATGACGTAGAAATGCGGGCTAGATTGAGTAATCCGGACATGAAGCCGGCAAGCCTGATCAAGACACGCAAAACAGGCCATCCATGGCGGCTCGGCTGCCGCGTCCGTGCGGCAGACGGTCTTGATCAGGCTTACCGATTCCATGTCCTCACATTGTTATGTGCTTCATAAAGTTAA
>VAOU01081673.1_pt1 | contig 22057 bp, 25 predicted proteins | sample 3393871 | NCBI WGS metagenome assembly VAOU01 (sample SAMN08290440, study PRJNA428436) | hydrothermal vent metagenome | isolation source: Deep-sea hydrothermal vent chimney | place: Atlantic Ocean: South-mid Altantic Ridge | depth 1820 m m
CCATCGGTTTTGCGGTCATGTATTTTCTCCACCAGCACCGCACTGTAGACCGCGCTGGCGCCCTGCTCCCTGCAATAGTCGAGAATCGCGGCCAGTGTCAGTCCCTCGTCCAGGATATCGTCGACCACCAGCACGGTGCGCCCGTTGAGGGGTTGTGATGGCGCCGTTATCCATTTTAATTTGTTACCACCCACAGTTCCCTGGTAACGGGTGGCGTGCAGGTAGTCAAGCTGAACCGGGAAATCAAGGCGCGTAAACAATTCACCCGCCGGTACCAGACCACCTGTCATGACACACAACACCAGTGGGTCCTGGTCGCCAAGAGTTTGTTTAATATCGCTGGCAAGCCGATCCAGCGCCTGTTCGACCTCCCTTTGTGAAAATAACCGGTCTGCGTTTTCGAGTACAGCCTGTACCTTGTCAGTGTTTATAGTCATTTGCGCTGATTATAGTTTCCGGTGGTGGCTGACGCTATGCCCATTACAGGCAGCCGAAAACCCGGCACAGCACGGATTTACAACAGGGGGCGAGTGGATACCCACCCGCCAGCCCCTGTAATTTGATTTCCGGCTATGGATTATGGTATTTTCAGCACTGATAATAGATAAGCGCGAGCATGGCTGGAACTACCCAGTCCCGCGTAAGCTGGTATTCAGGATACATTGCCGGAAACAGCACATCGGCGCCACACAATTTGGGAACCATAGCCACAACAAGGGGATGAACCGGGAAACCGGCGCGGCTGCCTCGTGCCATTTTTCGGTATCGCACATATTTTTCCAGACTCCGATTATCCCCCCCAATTTATGAAAAATCTGGTAAATCTATCGGTTGAATCCTGCTCCGCGTGGACCAGTGATCCGCGTTTGTCCGAGGCATCGGACACCCCACCCGATGCAGCGGGCGTTCCGCCGATGATCCGACGTCGCCTGAGCAGTTTGAGCAAAATTGCACTGTCGGTAGCGCTGGAATGTGTCGAAGGACAAAGTGTGGAGTACAGTATTTTCTGTTCACGTCATGGGGAATTGCAGCGAACCACCGGCCTGCTGCAAGAACTGGCACAGGGTAATGAACTATCGCCGGCCGCATTCAGTCAGTCGGTTCACAACTCCGCCGCCGGCCTGTTTTCTATCGTCCTGGACTGTCCGTCGACATCCACCTCGATTTCCGCCGGAGCAGACACGTTCGGGTATGGCCTCGTGGAAGCCGCCGCGCACCTTATGCTGAACCCCGGCGAAAAGGTGCTGCTCGTGGCTTTCGATGAGCCGCCACCGGATATATTCGGGACGGCCTCGCGGGATCCCGCGTATGGCGTAGCCTTACTGTTTTCGGGTGCCGACGGTTTCCCGTCATTACAGCTGCGCCTGCAACCAGCCGCTGACCCCACAGAGGCCACGGAACCACTCGCCCTGACATTTCTACGTTTCTGGCGATCCGGAAGCACCGCAGGGAAAGCACCGACGAATCGCATAATTTGGGAATGGAAACGACATGATAACCGCCATTGAACGTCAATGGCGCATACTGGCCACTGGCTTCTGTTTTGCCTGCTTTGGGCTGGGGGGCGTTTTTCTCACAGTATTCGTATTCCCCACCATACGTCTGATAACCCCCGCGCGGAGTGCCGTAACCTGCCGGCGCGTGATTCGCCGCAGCTTCACCCTGTTCATGTGGCTGATGACCAGGGTGGGCGTGATCCGGTTCGAGATTGCCGGTGCCCAAATCCTGGCGCGGGACAGCGGCTGCCTGCTGGTCGCCAACCATCCCACCCTGATCGACTATATCGTGATCGCCTCGCTTACGAATCACTGCGATTGCATAGTAAAACAGGCGCTATGGTCCAACCCTTTTTTGCATGGCGTGGTAAAAGCGGCTGGATATATCCCTAACAAAGGCGCCGAGGAAGTAATAGACTCGTGCTGGAAATCGCTGCGACAAGGGAATGTCCTGATGATTTTTCCAGAGGGAACACGAACCGCCAGCGATACCACGCCACGCTTGCAACGCGGGGCGGCTAATATTGCTTTACGCACCGAAACACCCATCCGCGTCATTCACATTCAATGTGAACCGCAAACACTGACCAAGGGTGAAAAATGGTACCAGGCGCCGCTCCGCCGCCCCGTCTACCAGCTCCGTGTCGGCGAGTTGGTGGATGTGAGCGAATTCAGGAACACCGCAACAAGCATGCCTGGCTCGGCACGACACTTGACCGATTATCTGCAAACTCAGCTGTCACGTGGTATTTAACAGATGGAAAACCTGGAACACAGCATAAAAACCCTGATTATCGAATGTCTGAATCTCGAAGAAATTCAGCCGGAAGATATCGACAGCAATGCCTCCCTCTTCGTCGAAGGCCTGGGACTGGACTCAATTGACGCACTTGAACTGGGTATCGCCATCAAAAAGAAATTTCAGGTTACACTGAATGCCGACTCCAGGGAAACCAGAGACCATTTTTCCTCTGTCAAGAGTCTTGCCAGGTTTATTGCAAGCCAGAGCGACTGAAGAGATATTGATGACTGACAAAGAAACCGTATTCACGGAAGTACGAAATGTGATGGTGGAATTGTTCGAACTTGATCCGAACAATATCAGGCTGGATTCCATGCTGTACGAAGACCTTGATCTGGACAGCATAGACGCCGTCGACCTTATCGTAAAACTACAGCGCTATACGGGCAAAAAAATCCCGCCTGATGAATTTAAAATGGTGAAAACCGTGGGCGATGTGGTGGATGCCGTAGCAAACCTGCTGGGCGAATGATATTCAGGCGCATATTATCCGTTATCGGCACAGCTCTGATTTTCGCCTACCCATTTTTCGTATACTTTGCCCTGAAGCACTTTGAACCCAGAGCGGTTGCCGGTTTTTTTGTTATCTTGCTCGCCTTGCGTCTCGGCATCACAACCAATGATCGGCTGCGTGCGATAAGACCTGTTGTTCTATATGGGACAATAGCAGGCCTGCTCGTCCTGCTGGCCGGCTTTATACTGAATGAACAACAGGTACTTAAATTTTATCCCGTTGTCGTAAATATGGCACTACTCGGCATATTTGGATTCACGCTAATCAGACCACCAAGCATTATCCAGCTTATAGCGGAAACCATGCAGCCTGGATTACCACCCGAGGCGATTACATACACACGGCGGGTTACCGTGGCATGGTGCCTTTTTTTTCTCGTCAACGGCTCCATTGCCACCCTGACGGCATGCTATGGCACCATGGCCGAGTGGTTGCTTTATAATGGTTTTATTTCTTATCTGGCCATAGGTGCAATGTTTATAGGCGAGCTGTTGATCCGGCGACGAAAAATGAAGTTGAATGCCTCATGAAACGCACACAACCGGTAACAGGGCAGCAGCCGGCCATGTGCGCTTTGCACGCCGCGCATCATATTGGCGACTGGATGAGGCCGTGAACAAAGCGATCATCCCCCTCTGCAAACTGCTTGTTGTGGAACGCCCTGACGATTTTCCGGTTTGTGTTGACACCAATGGGAAGAGATTCACGTGGCCGGCATTCCTCGGAGACGTGGAACGATACCGCCATCTTCTTCTGGAAGAAGACAACGCCAAACGCTGGGCCATTTGCTGCCGTGACAGTTACCGGTTTTCGGTTGCCCTGTTCGCAACCCTGCATGCTGGCCGTACGCCTGTACTACTCCCCAATTTCCAGCAAGGCACGGTTAAGTTACTGCGGGGTGCCTACGATGCAATCATCTCAGATGAGCCTCGCCTATCTGGCGTCCACATTGACGATGGCGAAGCGTCTCCCCGTTCGCCCCGTGATTTTCAGGCACTCGACCCCAACCTCGCAGGAATAACAATTTTTACATCCGGCTCCACGAGCCAGCCTAAAAACGTAGACAAACGACTGCAACAATTTGAGGCAGAAATTCTGGATCTGGAAAACCTGTGGGGACAGGAGCTTGGTGATGCCACGGTGCTGTCATCCGTATCCCACCAGCATATTTATGGACTGCTGTTTCGGCTGCTATGGCCTTTGAGTGCAGGACGATGTTTTCTCCGCAACGACCTGGCCTATCCGGAAGAAACTCTCGGTGCAATCCGGAAACACCGGAATTGCGTCTTTGTTTCATCGCCCGCCTTATTGAAACGCATGTCTCGGGAAACACACATACCGGAACATCGACATACTCCCGTCATGATATTTTCCTCGGGCGGGCTGTTGCCCGTCGAGGCCGCGCAACGCTGTCACGCCGACCTGGGCACATGGCCGACCGAGGTATTGGGAAGTACCGAGACCGGGGGCATCGGCTGGCGGCGCCAACAACCCGAAAACAAGGGATACTGGACGCGTTTTTCCTGCGTCCGGCTGAATTTGTCGGAAAGTGGTCAATTGGTGGTTCAGTCTCCCTATCTTGGACAGGAAGGTAGTTTTGTTACCGGTGACCGTGCCAGGCTGGTCGACGATCGCCACTTCACCTTACTGGGCCGGGCCGACCGTGTAGTGAAAATTGAAGAAAAACGGGTTTCATTACCCGAACTCGAAAACAGGCTGAACCAGTGCGAACTGGTGGATACCAACGCCATGGTTTATATAGACAACAAGACCAGACAATCCATCGCCTGTGTTGTTGTACTAAGTACCGCCGGAAAAAAAATCCTCGATGTCCATGGAAAGCCGCCTGTTGCCGAGCAGTTGCGCACCCATCTGAAACGGTATTTCGATCTGATTGTCGTACCCCGGCGGTTTCGCTTTGTGGACGAACTCCCCTATAACGCCCAGGAGAAGCTGGTATCCTCCGATCTCAAGGCATTGTTTGAAGAGTCGCCCACAGAACCTCTGGTGGAATCCATCAGCAGGGATGGTCATTCACTGGCCGCAACACTCCGGATACCGGCGGATCTTCTCTATTTGCGGGGACATTTCCCCGTAGCCGCTGTTCTTCCAGGAGTCGTCCAGGTCGATTGGGCTATTCGTTTAGGTCGGAAATTTCTCGACCTGTCCGGCTATTTCATGAAAATGGAAAACATAAAGTTCAAAAAAGTCATCCGGCCGGATGACCTCCTGCAGCTTTCATTGGCAGCAACCATGACACAGGAAGGTTACAAACTTTACTTTGAATTTCGCTCTGAAAAGGGCATGCACTCCTGCGGACGTATTTTTTTCGGGCACGGGCATGAATCATAAACCCTGCTTTGTAATCCCGGATTACAACCACAAGGACGCGATTGGCCGGATCGTTGCTGCGCTGCATCAATATCGACTCCCCATTCTGATTGTCGATGATGGCAGTGAAGAGGGCACCAAAAAGGTATTGGAAAATCTGGCCCTGAAAGAACCATTGATTCGCCTTTTCCGCCTCGACTCCAATCAGGGTAAGGGTGCCGCGGTGGTAAGGGGCCTTGAGGAAGCCTATGCCGCAGGGTTTACCCATGCCTTGCAGGTGGACGCTGACGGGCAGCACGACATTTCGGATGCCGGCAAGCTACTCGCACAAAGCCGGAAATTTCCCGAAGCGGTCGTTTGCGGCACACCCCTGTTCGACAAAACCATACCCAGGGGGCGACTGTATGGGCGCTATATCACGCATTTCTGGGTATGGGTGGAAACGCTTTCATTCGATATCAAGGATTCCATGTGCGGATTTCGCGTATACCCACTGGCGCCCTGCATCGAACTGACCGAAAAAACAAAACTTGGCAAAGGGATGGATTTTGATACAGACATCCTGGTCCGCCTGTTCTGGAAGGGTATTTCGATCCGGAACGTAAGCACCCGCGTGGTATACCCGGAGGGTGGTACTTCACATTTCCGGCTTTTCAAGGACAATTACCTGATATCAAAACTTCATACACGACTTTTTTTCGGCATGATCATGCGCTTTCCCCGTCTCCTGTTTCGGCGCCGGGGGAAACATCAGGAACACTGGTCGCAGCGTTCGGAACGTGGTTCTCTTATGGGAATCCGCTTTTTACTGACGGTCTATCGGCTGTTTGGAAAATATATATTCAAAATTTTTCTGGTTCCCGTTATCAGCTATTTTTTTGTTACCGGTGGCACGGCACGCCGTGCTTCCATCGAATATCTGCAGCGTATTGCGACGAGCGCAGACGCCCGGGGGCTACCTTTCGCCAAACCCACCTTGGCGAACAGCTTCAGACATTTCCTGAGTTTTGGCAATGCACTGATTGATAAATTTTCCGCCTGGCAGGGGGACATCAAGGAACAAGACCTGGATTTTCCAAACAAACAGGAGTATCTGGATTTGATCGCAGGTGGACAGGGGGCCGTATTGATTGGTTCCCACCATGGCAACCTCGACATCTGCAGAGCCCTTGCGGAGGGTATACAGGGACTCAAACTCAACGTTCTCATGTTTACCGAGCATGCAGAACGTTTTAACCGGGTGATACGCGAAGTCAATCCCGACCTGGCCGATGACATCATATCCATTTCAAGAATAGGTATAGATACCGCGATATTGCTCAAACAAAAGATTGAACAGGGCGAGTACGTGGTGATCGTCGGAGACCGTACGTCGGCAAATACGCCGCATAGAACACAGAACGCCGTTTTTCTTGGTGAACAGGCTACTTTTGCCGAGGGCCCTTTTATACTCGCCAGTCTGATGCAGTGCCCTGTGTATCTTATTTTTTGCCTGAAGGAGCGCGGGAAATACCGCGTTTATTTCGAACACTTTGCCGATACAATACCTATACCGAGAATACATCGAAGAGAGGCATTGCAAGCCATTGTTCAGCGTTATGCAGATGCCCTGGAGGCCCTTTGCCTTAAAACACCATACATGTGGTTCAATTTTTTTGATTTCTGGAAGCAACCGGTTTCGACGGTTGAGGAGAAGCGTGGTTAGGATGACAAGCCATCGATTGGACACGGCGAAACCGTGCACTCAATCTACAATTTGCTTCGGTGATGCCCCACTTTCGATAGAAGATATCGAGGCAATTACCCGGGGCGCAGAGGTCAAATTGAATGACAACGCAGCCTTCCGGGCGCGCATCGCCAGGGGCGTGGAATTTCTCGAGCGACTGCTTGAAGAGGACGGCGTAATCTACGGAGTCACCACCGGTTATGGAGAATCCTGCACTGTCAAGGTACCACCCCATCTGGTACCTGAACTACCGCTCCACCTGACCCGGTTTCATGGTTGCGGCCTCGGCAGGCATTTTTCCCATGAAATCTCACGCGCCGTCATGGCAACGCGCCTGGCCTCGCTGGCACGAGGAGTGTCCGGCGTCCGCTATGAATTGATGGAACGGATCGTCCGGTTGCTGAACCTGGACGTAACACCGCTAATTCCGGAAGAAGGCTCGGTCGGCGCCAGCGGCGACCTGACTCCGTTGTCCTATCTTGCTGCGATGCTGGTCGGCGAACGCGAAGCCACACACCAAGGGAAAATCCAACCCGCCTCCGATATATACCAGGCGTTGAATATCGAACCTCTGGAATTGCGTCCGAAAGAAGGGCTGGCGATCATGAATGGTACCGCGGTCATGTCGGCTATCGCCTGCATCGCGTACAAGCGGGCCGATTACCTGGCACAGCTTGCCAGCCGTATTACAGCATTGGTATGTGTTGCATTGCAGGGAAACAGCTTTCACTTCGATGAAAAACTGTTTGCGGTCAAACCGCACCCTGGACAGTGCCGGGTAGCCGAATGGATACGCTCCGACCTTGAGCATGAAAAATTACCCAGGAACTCATCGCGTCTGCAGGATCAGTATTCACTCCGATGCGCACCCCATGTCATCGGCGTGCTTGAGGATGCCATGCCGATGTTCCGGCAAATGATCGAGATTGAGTTGAACAGTGCCAACGACAACCCGTTGCTCGATGCCGAGGGCGAGCATGTGCTCCATGGCGGACACTTTTATGGCGGCCACATAGCCTTCGTAATGGATTCGATGAAAACCTGTATCGCCAATATCGCCGACCTTCTGGATCGCCAGATGGCGATGATGATGGATACCCGATTCAACCGCGGTCTGCCCGCCAACCTGTCGGGAGCACATGGTGAACGAAAGACCATAAATCACGGTTTCAAAGCGGTACAGATCGGCACCTCGGCATGGACCGCCGAAGCACTGAAGCTGACCATGCCGGCAAGCGTTTTCTCCCGTTCCACGGAATGCCATAATCAGGATAAAGTCAGTATGGGAACCATAGCCGCCCGGGATTGCCTGCGGGTCATCGAATTATCCGAGCAGGTCACCGTTGCCACCCTACTGGCTGCATGCCAGGCGCTGGAACTCCGGCGACAACAGGATGAGCGGCTGGAACAACATCTGACCACTGCCGTGAAAGAGATGCAGCAACAAATCCTGTCCGAATTCAGCCTGCTGGAGGAAGACCGGCCGCTGGAAGGTGAATTACGCAAGTTCCTGGACCTGGTCCGCCAACGCGAATTCGAGCTCTATCGCGCATGAATTCAACGACAGGCACGGAGCTGCACACAGAAACCGAAATCGATATCCCCTTTTTCGATGCGGATCCAATGGGGGTCGTATGGCATGGCAACTATGTAAAGTATTTTGAGATTGCCCGGCACGACCTTCTGAACAAATTCAACTATGGCTATATCGAGATGGACAAAAGCGGCTATCACTGGCCTGTCGTCGACTTACGCCTGAAATACGTGAAACCCGCCCGCTTTGGACAGAAGATTCGCGTTACAGCGATACTGAAAGAATTCGAGAACCGGTTGAAAGTTGAATACGCTATTCACGATTCGAAGAGTGGCGAACGCCTCTGCAAGGGACATTCCATCCAGGTTGCCGTCGATAAAGCGACTGGAGAAATGTGTTATGAATCCCCCCGGATCCTGCTCCAGCGCCTGGGGGTAAAAGAGTGATAGCCTTCCGCGGGAAAGTAAAAATCCTGCTCTGGACACTTTGCTGTTTGCTCACCACCACGTCAGCAGCAGAAAGCCGGACACCCACGGAAGATACCTTAAATCATCTGATGGTTGTTCTCGGAGAACACCCCGTTATCCGCGGTAACTTTGTACAGCGCAAAACCATCAAAATATTGACCCGCCCACTGATTTCATCGGGATTTTTTGTAATGTCCAGGAGCAACGGCCTGTATTGGCGGCAGACAAAACCTTTCCTCTCGGAACTCCTGGTAACCAGAGACGTTGTTGCCCAACGCTTCCATAATGGCGACATCAGCCGTTACACAAATACGGAACAGCCGATAATTTCAAATATTTCAAAAATCTTCCTGGCCCTGTGGAGCGGCGATATTGAAACATTGAATACCGTGTTCCGGATTCAGGCAACTCCCGTGGGTCAGGGCTGGCAGCTCACATTGCTCCCCCATGACGGAGTGGCGAAAAAAATACTATCGGGCATCGTCGTGCAGGGAGATGACTACATCAGGGAACTGGAGATACAGGAACACAATGGAAATCTCACAAAGACCGTCTTCAGCGACATATCCGCAGCCGATAGATTGAAGGAAAATGAGTCCGGGTTCTTCTCCTGGCACTAGCATGCGGATCACATACTATCTTTGGCTTGCTGTTTTTGCGGCCCTTTCCGGTTATCTGCTCTCGGCACTGGAAAGTACACGTATAGAAACGAGCCTCCTGGCACTGTTACCATCCACGCACCGGGATCCCGTAACGGAACGGGCATGGGACGGGTTTGCCGATAATATCGGCAAGCAGATCCTGTTCCTGGCAGGCAGCAAAGAAAAAGACGACGCGATACAGGCCGCAGAATATCTCGATAAGCAACTTCGGTTATCGGGATTGTTTTCTTCGATCCTGTTCCGGATCGATCCGGAAACAGGATCCGCCCTGAAAAATGTATATTCCCCCTACCATACCGGTTTGTTGTCCAAGCGGGATGCGCGATTACTGCAAAACAATCAGGGCAAGCTGGTCTACGAACGCGCCCTGAACACCCTGTACAGTCCCGTTTCACCCGTTTCCGCCGACTCACTTTCACAAGACCCGTTTCTGCTGTTCCCCGAGTTTCTGAAGCACTTGCCCCGACAAAAGGCGGAGTTGGGAACAAAGGGCGAATTACTGATAAACGGCAAGGACGGTGTTACCTATATTCTGTTACTTGCAACGCTTACCGGAAACCCCTACTCATTGCACGATCAGGAGATCGCAGGGAATGCCATCCATGAAATCAATAGACAGATTGGTAAAGCCCATCCAACGGTGTCGATACTGACAACCGGCGCACTGTATTATGCACAAACCGCCAGCCGGGACGCCAAACGCGAGATATCGACCATTGGCGTCGGATCGCTGGTCGGCATCATACTCCTCATCATGGTCGTGTTTCGGGCCACCCTGCCCTTGTGGGCAAGCCTGGTTTCGATCGTCTTCGGTTTTGTTCTGGCGCTGAGCATAACTATGCTGGTATTCCCCCGCATACACCTGTTTACCATAGTGTTCGGAACCAGCCTGATCGGGGTGTCGGTCGATTATGCCTTCCACTTTTTCGCTACCAGCCTGCATCGGGACAATGAGGGGCTTAAGCCGGCCAGGCTGCGTGGAATCCTGCCCGCCATTACACTCGGACTGGTCACCAGTGTGGTCGCTTACGCCGCCCTGGCGATCACCGAATTTCCCGGTTTACAGCAATTGGCTCTTTTTTCCTCGACCGGATTGTTCGGTGCTTACCTGACGGTTGTTATTGTCTTCCCGCAGTTCAAACCACTGAAGTGCCCGCCACATCAACCGTGGTTACTGAAACTCACCGAGCGACAACTGCAATTCTGGCGCCGGTCCGGCGCAAAGCATATGTTGCTTATTATGATCCCGCTGCTGCTGTTCACGGTAATCGGCTGGCAACAACTGGAGATCAAGGACGATATCAGACTTCTACAGCCACCGGCGACAGATCTGAGATCCCAGGAAGCGAAAATCCGCCAATTGACGGAGCGTTCATACAGCAACCACTTATTGGTGGTACAGGCCCATGATGCGGATGCCGTGTTAAAAAAGGAGGAGCGTATCACCGAAAAACTGGTTGCTATGGAGGCTGACGCCATAGACAGTTTTCGCGCCTTATCGGACTTCGTGCCCTCCGCATCACGACAGCTTGAAAACCGGAAACTGGTGAAGGAAAAACTGCTCCGACCCTATCTCGGCCCCCTTTCCGAACATATTGGCCTGCCCCCGGAAACCGTCAACGGGATATTAAGCGAATACACAGACGACTCTCCTACACTGACGCTGTCACAATGGCTGAACAGTCCGGTTTCCAGGGCATCGGGATATCTATGGGTAGGTAATACTGCGTCGGGCGCCGCATCCCTCATTATTCTCGAAGGTGTAAAAAACGGCGCGGCGCTGGAAGAACTTGCCAACTCTGAAGCCGGTGTAAGCTACATCAGCAAAACGGATGAATTCAGCGCCATTTTCCGTGAGCACCGCGAAAAGATCAGCAGGGTGATCGGTGCCGGGTATGCTCTGATTTTTGTACTCCTGGCCATACGCTACGGCTTGCCGACTGCCGCCCTGGTGATGTTGCCCCCGGCAATCGCCTCCGCCGCTGCAGTCGCCATCAACGGCTGGATCGGGCTTCCCTGGAATCTGTTCAACGTACTGGCGCTGATCCTGGTGTTAGGGATCGGTATCGACTACACGATTTTTATGGCGGAGAACCATGAGCACCCTTCCGAAACCATGCTCGCCGTATGGATGAGCGCACTGACAACCATGTTGTCTTTCGGCCTGCTGGCGCTGAGCCGCACACCCGCAATACACGCCTTTGGCGTTACAGTCGCATCCGGCATTACCGTAGCACTATTGTTGGCACCGCTGGTAACGGTTTCGAGGCGACAAACAGCGGGGCATATCAATGACTAGGAAAGGTCTGATTAATCCGTCATGCCGGCGAAGGCAGGCATCCAATGCGTTGAATCTCCTGGATTCCGGCCTTCGCCGACATGACGAAAAACGGATGAGTCAGGGCTTCTCCAAGTATATTCTTGTATTCGGCCTTGTCATTCTGGCGGGATGCAGCATGTTATCCCGACCGGCTCACATAGTGGTTCCATTAACGGAAACGCATAAAATTCAGCTTCCGCCACCCAAAAGCCTGGGACGGAACATAAGGCTGAATCAGTTGGCCACATGGGAACAGGGTGAACAAATTAACCGTATACAATTTATTGTCGAAGTGGACGATAATAGCATCCGGATGGTCGGTCTCACGCCCTGGGGCACCCAGATGTTTTCTGTTGACCTTGGCCCCGGTGGATTAAAGTATGATCGCTTTACCGGGATGGCCGACGACTTCCGGCCCGAGTATATGCTGACTGATTTCATGCTGACTTACTGGTCACGCGAGCAGCTTGTCACTGTGTTGCGCGATGGTGGACTGGAACTCGTTGAAACCTATGAACCGATCCATCAAAGAAGTATTCTTGCGGATGGTAAGACAATTATAAGAATCGAATATGATGATACATCCCGCTGGAACGGAAAGGTTATGTTCATCAATCTGTATCGCAATTACCGCTTCCAGATAGAAACTCTGGTCTATGAACCCTTATGAGCGGATCCTCAATAACAATAACAGGCATGGGTATCATCTGTGCACTCGGGGACAAACCACGGGAGATACTGGATGGATTGTTGACGGGAAACCAGGACGGCATGCGGGAATCAACCGGGCTTGTTCGTGACAGAACGACCTTTGTGGGACAGGTCACTGTGCCACTTCCGGACGTTCCGGAACGTCTTTCCGATTATCGCTGCCGCAACAACCGGTTTATTGTCGCCGCCTATAATCAGATCAGCGACGATATCGAACTGGCAAAGTCCAGGTACGGTAGCGATCGCGTTGGTATTGTTATTGGAACCAGCACGTCGGGTATCGCCGAGGGCGAAAAGGCTGTCACCCATCGCCTGCACTGCGACACGCTTCCACAAGGGTATAATTACAAACAGCAGGAGATGGGCACCGCCGCTGAATTTCTGGCTTATTTGGCCGGCCTGTCCGGTATCGCATATACTGTCTCGACCGCCTGCGCATCGAGTAGCAAGGTCTTTGCCTCCGCAAAACGATTAATAGAGGCTGGCATTATCGATGCCTGCGTTGTCGGGGGAAGCGACAGTCTTTGCGGCCTCACCCTGAATGGATTCGATGCACTGGAATCGGTTTCCGAGAACATCTGCAATCCTTTCAGCCAAAACAGGGACGGTATATCCATCGGTGAAGGCGCCGCGCTTTTTCTGTTGCAAAAAGGCGCCGGCGAAATCCTGTTACTCGGCACCGGTGAATCCTCCGATGCCTATCACATGTCGGCTCCTCACCCGGATGGCAAGGGGGCCGAAACGGCGATCAGAGGTGCACTGGCCGACGCCGGACTGAGGCCGGAAGACATCGGCTACGTGAACCTGCATGGAACAGGAACGCGCAAGAACGATTTGATGGAGAGCAAGGCTATCAACCGCATTTTCGGCCAGTCTGTGCCATGCAGCTCCACCAAGTCACTTGTGGGACATACACTGGGGGCCGCCGGCGCTATTGAAATTGGCTTTTGCTGGCTGACGCTTTTCTCCTGGAATCGGCAACAGCTTCTGCCGCTGCACCGTTGGGACGGTATCCGGGACAAGGAACTGTCCCCCATAACCCTGATCGGGGAACGTACAAGACTGGAAAGGTCTATAGTGATGAGCAACTCTTTCGCTTTTGGCGGCAGCAATGCCAGCGTTATAATCGGAAGTAAGGCATGAACAACGATATTCTAAAATTTGCGGTTGCCGATCTACTTCCCCATGACCCACCGATGGTTCTCCTGGATCGCGTGCTGGAATATGGCAGCGACCACCTGGTTGCCGAGGTGCAGGTCGGACCGCACGCCCTGTTTTCCGACGAAGAGGGCAACATTCCGGCCTGGATCGGTATCGAGTATATGGCACAAACGGTCGCCGCACTGGCGGGAGCGGATGCAAAAAAGGCGGGGAAACCTGTGTCAGTCGGCTTTCTGCTGGGTACGCGCAGATACCTGCCTAACGTATCGTATTTTATGAGCGGCGACAGGCTGAAAGTAACCGCAAAACGCACCTACGAAGATGATGGAGTAGGCTCGTTCGATTGTGAAATCAGCACAGACCGACTGCTGGTACAGGCACGGATCAACGCCTATCAACCGGAACCGGACAAGCTCCGGGATGTATTGGAATAAAGCAGGAAATGAGTCGATTAAGCACATTGGTAACGGGCGCCAGCAAAGGGATCGGACGGGCAATAGCATTGCGGCTTGGCGCCGATGGCTATGAGGTGGCCGTCCATTACAACAGCGACGAAGACGGAGCAAAATCAGCACTTCAGGCGATCAGGTCACGGGGAGGAAGCGGGCGACTGTTACAGTTCGACGCGAGCAACCGCGCCCAGTGCCGCTCGGTACTGGAGGCGGATATTAGCGAGCACGACGCCTATTACGGTGTCGTCAGCAATGCAGGCATAACACGTGATGCCGCCTTCCCGGCAATGACCGGCGATGAATGGGACAGTGTGATCGACACTAATCTCGATGGAACATTCAACGTTCTTCACCCCTGTGTCATGCCCATGGTAAGCGCCCGTAAAGGTGGGCGGATCGTCACCCTTTCCTCGATGTCGGGTATAATAGGAAACAGGGGACAAGTCAATTACAGCGCCGCCAAAGCCGGTATAATCGGCGCCACCAAAGCACTGGCGATTGAATTGGCGAAAAGAAAAATTACAGTCAATTGCGTAGCACCCGGTCTGATCAAAACCGGCATGCTGGACACGGTGGATTTGCACGCAATGGAAAAGATGGTTCCCGCCCGGCGTATCGGCGAGCCTGAAGAGGTTGCGGCACTGGTGGGTTTTCTTTTTTCCGATGAGGCCGCATATATCACACGGCAGGTAATATCCATTAACGGCGGGATGATCTGATGAAACGCGTTGTTGTAACAGGAGCGGCAGGTATCTCGTCGCTGGGGCATGACTGGAAAACGATCCGGGGAAAGATGGAGGCGGGTCTGACCGGTGTCCGAACCATGCCGGAGTGGGATAAATACACTGAACTGAATACCCGCCTGGCAGCACCGGTGACCGATTTTCAGACACCCGCACATTATGCGCGAAAAAAAATCCGTAGCATGGGACGCGTTGCACTGCTGGCAACCGTGGCCACAGAACAGGCACTGGAAAATGCCGGCCTGTTGGGCGATAAATGCATCTCGGATGGATCTACAGGCGTTGCGTACGGGTCGTCTACGGGAAGCACGGAATCCGTGCGCGCTTTTGCTGAAATGCTGAATAACGGAGACAGCCGGGGTATAACCGCGACCTCGTATATACGCATGATGGGTCACACAACACCGGTAAACGTAGGCCTGTTCTTTGGTATCACCGGGCGCCTCATACCCTCAAGTAGTGCCTGCACATCGGGAAGTCACGGCATTGGCTATGCCTATGAAGCTATCAAGTACGGGAAACAAACGCTTATGGTGGCCGGCGGAGCCGAGGAGTTGTGCCCAACGGAAGCCTGCGTATTTGACACACTGTATGCCACCAGCTTGCGTAACGATGAACCACATCTGGCGCCCCGACCTTTCGACGAAGAACACGACGGGCTGGTCATCGGCGAAGGCGCCACGACTATAGTCCTGGAGGAACTTGAACATGCCCGCGCCAGAAGTGTGAATATCATCGCCGAGCTCATCGGCTTTGGCACAAATTGTGATGCGGCCCATGTAACGCAACCTACGGCAGACACCATGGTGGTGGCCATGAGGCTCGCGCTGCAGGATGCGGGACTCGATGCCGGTGCAATTGGTTATATCAGCGCGCACGCCACCGCAACGGAAAAAGGCGATATTACGGAATCACACGCAACCCATGCAGTATACGGCAGCAATGTACCCATTAGTTCGCTGAAGGGTCATTTCGGGCACACACTCGGAGCCTGTGGCGCGTTGGAGTCCTGGCTGTCACTGGAAATGATGAATTCCGGCTGGTTTGCTCCTACAGCCAACCTGGACAGGGTATGCGAACAATGCGCCGAACTGGATTATATAATGGGCACAGGAAGGAACATCGACTGCGAATATATTGTGAGCAACAATTTCGCTTTCGGCGGGATCAATACCTCCCTCATATTCAGACGCTGGTCATGACCGCCAAGGAGTCGAAAAACACCCCCCACGCAATCGGGAAGTGGCCGGATCAGGAAACTGCACTGGAGGCGATATCGTACGCACAGTGGATTGCATTCGGCCCGTTTGTATTTCAGGCCACAGTGGTAATGCGCGACAGGGGGCTGCTGGATGCTGTGGCGGATGCAGGGGATGAGGGTATAGGGGTTTCCGCATTGTCCGAGGCCACCGGGGTCTCGCCTTATGGCGTCAAGGTGCTACTGGATTTTGGCTCAAGCATCAAACTGGTATGGCGGAAAAATGACCGTTACGTGCTGACCAAGACAGGTCATTTCATACTCAACGACCCGATGACCCGGGTCAATATGGATTTCACCCGCGACGTCTGCTATGAACCGCTTGCCTACCTGGATGAGTCCATCAGGGATGAAAAACCGCAAGGTTTGCATCTGTTTGGCAACTGGAAACATATCTACGAAGGACTGAGTTCTCTCCCTGAACAGGCCGCGACAAGCTGGTTCAACTTCGATCATTACTACTCTGACCGCGTATTCGACGAATTTTTACCTATCGTTTTTGAAACGCCGGTAAGAGAAATCCTCGATATCGGCGGGAACACCGGGCGCTGGGCACTCAAGTGCTTTACTCACGCCCCCGACGTCCAGGTAACCATCATGGACCTGCCCGGCCAACTGGCGGTCGCCCGCAAAAACATAGAACAAGCAGGCTTCATCGAACGCTTCACTGAATTTCCGGCGGATGTACTTGATAGCACTCAGGTCTTTTATCAGGGCGCAGATGTTATCTGGATGAGCCAGTTTCTGGACTGTTTCTCAGAATCCGACATCCTGGGAATTCTGAAACGCGCCGTGGCGGTAATGCGCGATGACAGCGTACTTTACATTGTTGAACTCTTTTGGGACCGGCAGAAATTCGATGCCGCCTCGTTCAGCCTGAATGCTATCTCCCTGTACTTCACCTGCCTGGCCAACGGGAAAAGTCGCATGTACCACTCGGACGACATGTTGAAACTGATAAAGTCAGCGGGCCTGGTCATAGATCGCGATGTCGATAATGTGGGCGCCGGGCATACCGTTCTGCGCTGCAAAAAACCAGACACTATTTAACCACCAATACCCCGTGCATCCCCTTTTCACGATGAGTTTTGAAAAACAGCAGGGACTTGCCGCAGTATAGCGGGAATTCACCCTTTTCCCGGGGCGTGAACCTGATTACGGTCGAAGAACTCAGGCTCTCCTTTATATCCAGCCCGGAAGCCGGGTCGTCGATGATAATGTCATGGGGAATAATCCCCTTCTTCTTGACGTTCAGGACAACCGGAACGCCCACCCGGACAACGATCCTGTCGGGTGTATAGGAATAACTCTCCGCCTCCATGAATATCTCCTGTTCTCCCTGTGCATTCACGGTAGCCGTATAAGAATCGGAATCCTCTGCGGCAAACAGCCTCCCGCTCAAAAGCAACAAAACGATCACAGCAATTAGTCTGTTCATCCGAATCTCCTCCATGTTTGCGTCCGACATCCAGCTCTGATCCTGGAACCAGGCCAGCCGAAAGTATAGCCGATCACGATCTTAAGTACCGACGGCAAGAGATACTGAATGAACTTACTAAAAAACTCAATATGTTACAAACTGTGGACTTTGGGTGACAACGCTTCTACTCTTCCTTCACTCCACACATTTTCCCCCTAAGGCTCCGTCACATAAATTTATAATCACCCATCGACAGATCTAACAGGTATAGCAATGGTAGGTTCCACAAATATCAAACATACCAGTGTACTGGTCATTGGGGCAGGTCCTTCAGGCGCAATTGCATCTACTCTGATCAAACAACAAGGGATCGACGTGGTGGTACTCGAAAAATCCCACTTCCCTCGCTTCTCAATCGGTGAAAGCCTCTTGCCCCAATGCATGGAATTCATCGAACAAGCCGGTATGCTCGAAGCCGTGCGCAACGAAGGATTTCAGTACAAGGATGGCGCGGCATTCTGCCTGGACAGCAAGTACGCCACCTTTGATTTTCAGGACAAGTTCTCCCCCGGTCATGGAACCACCTTCCAGGTGCCTCGCGGTCGATTCGATCATGTGCTTGCCAACGAAGCGATACGACAGGGCGTTGATATACATTATGGTTACGAAACCACTGGTATGGATTTTTTTCCCGAGTACGTTGAACTTCATTATCAGACAGATAACGGTGACAGGAATCGCATCACTGCAGACTTTGTACTGGATGCCAGCGGGTTCGGCCGCGTTGTGCCAAGACTGCTGAATCTCGAATCCCCCTCACACCTGCCTGTACGCTCATCACTGTTTACCCATGTTACTGACAACAGCCCCGGCGATAAATATGACCGAAACAAAATTCTGATCACGGTTCACCCCGAACACAAGGACGTCTGGTACTGGACAATACCCTTCTCCAATGGCAACTCTTCCATCGGAGTAGTAGCTGAACCGTATTTATTGGATCAGACCCCGGGTGACAACAAGGCGAAGCTCAAGGAGTTTATTCATCAGGCGCCAAACCTGAGGAAAATTCTTGCCAATGCAGAATATTTTATGGATGTCGGAAAACTCACCGGTTATTCTGCCGATGTAAAAAGCTTATATGGTGATCGTTTTGCACTGCTCGGAAACGCCGGTGAGTTTCTTGATCCGGTTTTTTCTTCCGGTGTGACCATAGCACTGAAGTCCGCCAGCCTTGCAGCCCCGCTGGTTGTGCGTCAAATCAATGGGGATTCGGTAGACTGGGAAAAAGAATATTCTGTCACACTACGACAAGGCATAGATACGTTCCGCACCTTTGTGAATGCATGGTACGATGGGCATTTTCAGGATATTATTTTTCACCCGGAACAACAATCCAATGTGCGCGCCATGATCAGTTCCATCCTCGCCGGGTATGCATGGGATGCCAACAATCCTTTTGTTGCAGAAAGTAAACGGCGCCTTAATGCTTTGGTGGAACATTGCAGGGGACGCCATTGAATAATGCGCTCAGGATAGCCCGGCTTTCTACCCGGTCATTTTGACTGCGGCCAGTTCTGCCAGCACCTTGTAATTTTCTCTGGGCTGTAGCTGGCTTCGTCACGAAGTTACCTCTTTCTCCTACTAAGAGAGAGATTGACATTACCCGCACAGTGGTATTAACTGTTCAAAAGAAGTAACGCTGGAAACAAAACACATGTCAGATGTTGTGGGGGTGTCCAGTCGTTGCTGTTTGCTGGGAACGCTGCTGGAGGTGCAGCCTTCTTCGTGGATGCTGTCAACTCTTTAACTATACCCCGATAGGGTCTCTACCCGTGTAAACAGGGCTTACAACGATGCCGTCGCTGGCGTGCCGGGTTAATCGTTGATTACGTGTTTCGTCATCGTGGGGCTTGCTATTGTCAACTGCTGTTGGTGATCCCATCAAAAGCAATGGCCAGCATGAGCGCGCCTTCCAGAAATTACTCGATCAGGCTGCAAGATTAAGGAGTTGTGGACCTTGCATTGGCGGATACAGTTTATACAACCGCTCTGGTGGCCAGTGCATTCCCGCAGAATACATATTGACCAGTCACGAAAATAAAACGAGGTTATAAAATGAAAATTCAGCACTCGGTACTTGCTGTTTTTATTTTCATCCTGTCGCTTAGCGGCTGCGCCGTTAACCGGGCCACATCACAAACCACCCCCGGCACGGATCTGAGTGCACTTAACGAATACTACGTTGTCAAGCTCAAACCCGATGGACGAGGCATCAATAAATTGATTTCCAACGGCCTGAACGAACTGGGCCATCCCACTACCACTGGTCCGGAAGAATCAGCTCCGGAGAATGCAGATGCCATTGTGACATATAAGGATAAATGGGTCTGGGATCTGACGATGTATATGATAGAGCTGACCATAACTTTCAGAGAACCCGGCACTGGCTTTCCCTTGGCCGAGGGTAACTCATTCCACACCTCGTTAACCAGAAAATCACCGGAGGAGATGGTGGACGAAGTATTAACCAATATTTTTAACGGTGCTCCCAAGGAATGATTATGAAATATCAGCCCCATATCAGGACTGCCTTTTTGTTGGCCTGCTTCATTCTTGTTGTGAACCAACTGTCGGGCTGCGCCTCTGCAAGCAAGTCTGTGGGGATGACAGCTGAAAATATCGATCTACAACACAGGCAGCCCTATTCAGTACAGGTCCAGGTGTCCGGTGGACATGACACAGGTGCTTTGGAACGATCACAGATTTCCAATGAAGCGTTCGCCGAAGCCTTGGTGACATCTATAGAAAAGTCAAAACTCTTTACTGAAATCAAACAGGATGAAAATGCCGACTACCTCCTTCATGTCGTACTGTTCGATCTCGAGCAACCTATGTTCGGCGGGGCGTTTGAGGTGCGTATGGAGGCCGCCTGGATGCTGATAAATCGCAGTAATGGTGAAACAGTCTGGAAAAAATCCATCAAGTCCCAACATACGGCAGGTGTCTCCGATGCCTTTGCCGGAGTTACCCGCATCAGGCTGGCAACGGAAGGCGCAGCAAAAAACAATATCGCACAAGGTATTGACCTGCTTTCCAAGCTGGATCTGTGATTTCTATTCGATGAGTAAGTCGACTAAACTTTGCGAGACAGTCTCTTCTATCATTAATCAGACAGGAAATAGTGTACGTCTCTCCATTATTCCATTGAAGCAAGACGTGTTCTTATTTCCAGGTCCAAATTTCTGACCCATCGATTATAATTTGCGTGAATATTCTGACCGTCATAATTTAGATTAGTACTATCCATATAAGTAATGCTGTATCCATCTGCATTGTAATTTATTCTTGTTTTAGCCATATGTTTCCGTAAATGTAAAATAGCTATAATCACGCCGGGCTTTTCAGTTGTCATTTCCCAACCCAGCTTGATTCCCGCATATTTTATTGCCTTACCTAGTTCATCTTGCGTAACACTTCGATCAATAAAGGACAAATCATTGATGCTTACATTTTTTATTGGCGCTGTATTACAGCCCGACAACAATAATGCGAATACAACCGCTGTTATAAAGCCTATGGATTTGAATACACTCATAAGTTGATTCCTTATTTCCATATAAGCGTTACTTGCCAATTTATTTACGGGCTAGGGAACAGCTGACCAACCATTTCCTCGATCTTTTCCTCGGCGCTGATAAACTTCCCAAAACTGCCGGAGCCTGACGTTGAATCATAAAAGCGCTTCGCCATGGAGCCAGTCATCATGGTAAATCGAGATTTTTGCAAGGCGCATATATCATGGTCAGATCCCAACTCCAGTTTGCGCTATACGTTGACGTCCATTCACAATCACCCTTGTTTGCCTGAGGCAGCAACATGTTGACTATCAGCCCCTTGCCCTCAAGTCCGGCTTTGTAGGCTGTAAGAAAGGTTTCTCGCACATCAATATAAGTTGCCGAAATCCCACGGAAATTGAATGTGATGAGCGTATCCCGATCAAGGTGAATACACAACAAGTATTCGCCTTGTCCAATATGAAATGAGCCTGAACTGAGGGTTTTTCTGTTCGTGGTCACCTTATGGTGACGTACGTGAGCGACAAGAAGATTCAAACACTGGACGACATCTGCACTTTCCTGGAAGGGACTGCAGAGGTCGAGTTTCCCATTGGGTACAAGGACGAGCGCTACCGACGGATCCGGACGACACTGGTGCGGTTCCGGTATCTTACCCGTGGCGGGACTGAGCGCGGGCTGGTGCTGCGCTACCTAGTGTAGTGATGCCACATCAGTGGCACTACTCCTTCATCCTTGAAAAGGCGTCTTTATCTCGCTGTCTTTGAATATGCAGACAATACCTCATCTATGATGGAGGGGAAACCTATGGTCGCTTTTGAAGGCCATTCTCTATTTATTCCAACAACTGGGCGGCTAATTCACGAATAAATTTATCCATAC
>VAOU01074649.1_pt1 | contig 22020 bp, 20 predicted proteins | sample 3393871 | NCBI WGS metagenome assembly VAOU01 (sample SAMN08290440, study PRJNA428436) | hydrothermal vent metagenome | isolation source: Deep-sea hydrothermal vent chimney | place: Atlantic Ocean: South-mid Altantic Ridge | depth 1820 m m
AGAAATTCAAAATCCTGTTCGGAGGGTCTGGCAATATGGTACCATTTCAATCGTCCACCTAATTTTACTGTTTCCATCATAGGCTATATCTCCGTTTTTTGTCAGGAATATTCCATCGGTTAGTTTTTCCCTGCCAAAAATAATCAAATAAATCAAAACACACCGTTTCAGGCATCCTCGCTCAAAGTAGATTTCGTCCACACTTGAAGTTATAAAACATCCGTCCACTATAAAGCGCCACGTTGAACTATTGATTCAAAAATCTATTACTTATTTTCCATCTTTTTCCAATGGAAAGTTTTGATAAGATGACGAATATCATCTTTTATGAATTGGATGACAGGTTCCAGCGAGTCGTTGTTGGGAACCACATAGAAATAGAGTGAACCACGTAAAAAGTTACGGCTGCTGTCGGTAAGAATAAACTGATACGGCGAAGCCACCCCACTTCCTTCGATGTCGTAAGCCATGCCATAAAGTCTCCGCTGCGGATCGATGATAAGGCTGTCATTGATAGCATTGGCTTTAGGGATATGTTTTATGACCATCTTGCGCGAATCTTCGAGGTATTTCCTGAGATTGTGGTTGACAACTTTATAGCTGATGTGCAGGGTAGCTTTGAACTGAGGATACCGAATATCTATCCAGTATTTTTGCTGAGGAGAGTTGCGGTCGTCGGTGATACGGGCATACGTGGGATAATCGAAACGGTAGGGGAAAGTGCTGTCGAACCGGCGGTATTGGTGTTGGGGCAGGTCGATACGAAAATAACCACGCGGCTTGGGCGTGTAATGGTTGTTACAGGAAGAGGCAAGAAAAAGCAGGGGCAGCAGCAGGACAAAAATCCAAAAAGTCTTTTTATTCATTTTTTTCCTCCTCGTTGAGGGTGATTTTTATCTTATTAATTTTTCGCACATCGGCATCCACAATCTCAAACGTAAACTGCCGGTATTTTATTTTCTCTCCTTTTTCAGGAATTTTACCTTCCAGCTCCAGAATCAGTCCGCCGAGTGAATCCGACTCTCCCCTGTCGTTGTCAAAAATGTCGTCATCAATTTCCAGAATCTTACACAAGTCGTTCAGAGGGGTTTTCGCATCAAAAAGATAAGTATTGCTATTCAGTTTTTTGTAATGAAAGGCGTTATCTTCCACATCAAATTCGTCGCTGATCTCGCCTACAATCTCTTCGAGGATATCTTCCAGAGTAATAATGCCGGAGGTGCCACCATACTCATCCACCACAATAGCCATGTGGATTTTCCTGTTTCGAAACTCTTGTAGCAGGTCGTTTATTTTTTTATTTTCAGGCACAAAAAAGGCGGGACGAATCAGCGGTTTCCAATCCAGCTCTTCCTGTTTCTCAATCAGCGGCAGCAGGTCTTTGATATACAGCAGTCCTTCCACATGATCCAGACTTTCTTTGTAAACCGGAATACGTGAGTACCCTGATTCGGTTACAATCTGTATCACCTCGTGAAAAAGCATCCCGGTGTCGATGGCGGTAACATCCACCCGGGAGCGCATCACCTCACTGGCCTCCTTTTCGCCAAAGGTGGCGATACCTTTTAGAATTTTTTTCTCTTCTTCGGGAGTGGAGTCGTCCACCGTCATGTCGATGGCGGCGGAAAGTTCGCTCATACTTACCGGAACTTTTTTCGCCATTAGCCGTTTATCAATAACAGCGGTAGATTTGACGAGAATCAGGCTCAGCGGTTTGAAAAACCACATCAGAACTGCAATGGGCTCTACCATGAAAAGTGAAAAAACAACCGGCTTTTTATTGGCGTAAATCTTGGGGAGTATCTCCCCGAAAATCAACAAAAACGAAGTTACAATGACAATCTGAACCAGAAAAGTTAGTGCGGGATGACTCTTCAGGTTAAACATAAGTGTGGTGAGATAGGTGGAAATAACCACAATGCCCACGTTAATAAAATTATTGGAAATCAGTATGGTAGCCAGTAATTCTTTGGGTTTGTTGCGTAACGAGATGACTTTCTTACCTCTTTTCCCGTGATTTTTCTTCAGCTTATTCAGGTCGGCCGGCTGAAACGAAAAAAAGGCTGTCTCCGAACCTGAAATCAATCCTGACAAGACAAGCATTACGAGTAGTATGACTATGGTAATGACCGCTTCGGGTGGAAAACCCTTATAAAAGTTACCGAGCATTACATGCAACAGGTGAGGGTCGGGATCTAAGCTAATCTCTTCCAAAATAAAAGATTTCGTTCAACAATATGTGGCAAAAGTAAAAAGAATTGTATTACAAATGCCTACCTCCCCCAAAACGGCTAAACAGGGTCTGCTGAAAAGCACATAACAGCTTAGTATATATATTTTTACACGATATTTATTAACTACAAATGCAAGCCTTTTTCAGAGTTTCATTAAAAAAACTTGCACTTTTTCTAAAAATCTTGTTTGTTAGCCCGTAGCACATCATCTACTTCATTGCTGCGGCTCGCAGTATTATTCTTGCGGCTTCGTATATGATGCACTACGGACTTTTTCAGCAGACCCTATTTATACTGAGGCTGCTTGAATTTACAATTCAAAATTCAAGTATAGCCGAAGTTATACCGCTCTCATTTTTGCATTTTACAATAGAAGCGGTATAGCCAATACAGACCAATAAAATTTTTATAATTATATTTATTAGTGGACACAACCTTGTCAAGATAAAATAAAACGAAGGACCTGTGGTTTTTAATAGAACTCATAAAAAGGCTTAACACAGGAGGGTAGTATAAAATCTTTTGTAAAAATAAAGCATACCTAATGTTTTTTCTTATGAGACGTGTTTTTTTTAAATACGTTTTCTTAAAATCTAATACATTTAATTGTATAGTTTCATTTATAGCCTCAGCCGCATATATCCCGGAAAGCAATGCATAGTATAAACCTTCCCCGGTTATTGGGTCTGTATAACCTGCTGCATCTCCTACAATTAATGTATTGTTATTGAGTTTCTTGTGATTAAATAAGCGGCCTGATGGAATAAACGCACCTTTAATATTAGATATATTTTTGGAACTAATCTTTTCAAAGAATAGTTCAGCCTGCTTTTTTAATGATTTGTTACTATTGTCACCCCCTATTCCAACTGAGTAATAATCCTTTTTTGGAAAATACCATCCATAGCCATTTTTTACACCCCCAATATAAATACTAAGTTCTTTTTCTTCAATACTTTCCTTTTTAAGCTCCCCTTCCAAGCAGAAAGAGTCAAAACGTTTAATTTGTTTCTTTTTTGTCAAAATACTATTGCAACCATCTGCACCAATTAACACTTTATAGCTAAATATTTCTGTATCAATATGTATGGCATTACCTTTAAGGTTAATATTATCCTTTCTGATTCTTTTGTTTTCAAATAATGTACCTCCCAGCCTTTTGTATTTTTGAATTAACAAAAAATCAAAAGTTTTTCTTTCCATAAAGAAATATGCTATACTTGTTTTAAAAGTAGTTACTTTTTGTCCTTTATGATAAAAGTCAAGTTCGTTTGTTTTTTCAACGATGAAGTCCTCACGTTTAATGTCAGGACAATATTTTTTTATTAAATCAATAGATTTTTGGGTTAATAGTCCTCCGCATAATTTTTCTCTTGGAAAGGTCGATTTATCAATTATGCATGTTTTAATCCCCTTTTTTTGAAGTTCAATACCACTCATTGCACCAGATGGCCCTCCACCAATAATTATGACATCAAATTTCCACATTCTTTCTCAATTTATTATTGTGACCTGCCTCCGGATAAATTCAAAGAAAAATACGCTGGCCTTTTCTTCAGTTGTCAAAACGGAAGATCGTCTTCCGGTGTAGCAGCAACGTCCGGTGTATCCTGCTGCTGCGGCTGTGGGGATTGTGCAGGAGCCGGAGGTGTACTTCCGCTTCCGTAAGAACCGCTTTCGGCAGATTTACGCAGCAATATATTGATTTTATCCGCTATGATCTCGGTAATATAACGCTCGTTCTGATCCTTGTCGGTATATTTCCTGGTTTTGATTTTCCCTTCCACATAAACCAGATCACCTTTGGCAAAAGTTTTGTCAGCAAGATAACGGTAGCCCGCAATGTTGTGCCATTCGGTTTGTTCAATCCATTCGTTTTTGTCTCTGTCGCGGTAACTTTCGGTAGTTGCCAGCGAGAAACTGATTTTTTTGTTTCCGTTATCAAAAATGTAAGTGTCGGGGTCTTTTCCAATGCGACCGATAAGCATTACTTTGTTTAATCCAGCCATGATCTTGTTTTATTTTATGATGTTTTGATCCTGTAAATAACGGGCAATGAGCCTTGGTACAGGAAAGTTTATTAATTGCTTTTGCTGAACCAAAGATAGTGATTTTTTTGGCTCATCGCCTAATGGTTCCTTTAAAAGAACAGGAATACCGAAATTTTTAAGCGCGTGAGTTGTTGCCGGTAAATATGTGAAGGTGCTCTAACAGAGTACGACAGACCCCGAACAACTATATTTTTTAAGCTCCTGCAAGCAAAAATATGTTTGGATAATCCTTAGCAAATCGGTTGTAATATGTAATACCCTGATTTACTCGTGTTTGCTGTAAAATTATTTCTGACAGCCAGATTTTATATGGGTCATGTGTGTTCCGCCAGGGCAAATATCGCTTGTTCCGGACATACCATGTTGTCAATTTTTCTCCAAAATCCCTGTTCATAGACCGAAATGTGTTAAAAAAGAACTCATTAGAATAAAATTTTTTGATTTTTTAATACAACTGAACCAAATTCTTCTTATTTTTGTCGCCCAAATTAGTAAACTAATTTTAAACATTTTAAAAACATACGGAAATGACAAAAGCAGAAATTGTAGCAGACATTGCTAACAAAACAGGAATTGAAAAAGTAGCCGTACAGGCTGTAGTCGAATCTTTCATGGATAGTTTGAAAGAAACCATGGTAAATGGTGAAAACGTTTATTTAAGAGGCTTTGGCAGTTTTATCATCAAAGAAAGAGCAGAAAAAACCGGTCGTAACATTTCAAAGAACACCACGATTGTTATCCCCGCACACAAAATTCCTGCTTTCAAACCTGCAAAAACATTTGTGAACGAAGTTAAAAACAACGTAAAATAATTTATTTAAAAAATTTATAACTATGCCAAACGGAAAAAAGAGGAAGAGACATAAGATGGCGACCCACAAACGTAAAAAACGCTTGCGGAAGAACAGGCATAAGAAGAAATAAATATTCTTAAATGTGAGATAGCCGGCTTTATGCAGGATATGGAGCCGGCTGTTGTTTTTTATTCCACACCGTACCCCCGACTTAAATTTTTTATTTACCCCTCCAAATTTAAGACGTGTGTACTTTTTTTAAGTATAAGTAAATCAATATTATAAAGTGAACAAAGAATTAATTATCGATTCAAATGTTACAGAAGTTAATATTGCGCTGCTTGAGGATAAACATCTGGTAGAACTACATAAGGAACAGAATGACAATAATTTCTCTGTAGGAGATGTGTTTTTGGGAAAGGTGCATAAAATTATGCCCGGTCTGAATGCCGCTTTTGTAAAAGTAGGCTACGAGAAAGATGCTTTTTTGCATTATCTCGATTTAGGACCGCAGGTTCGCACCATGAACAATTACGCACGCCTGTTACAGCAGGGAAGAGGTGATAAGGTTTCTTATGGGAAGTTTAAACCGGAACCGGATATTGAAAAAAGTGGTAAAATCACTAAAATTCTTAGCCCCGGACAGGAAATTTTGGTTCAGATAGCAAAAGAACCTATTTCTACCAAAGGACCGCGGATTTCCACGGAAATTTCCTTTCCCGGAAGATTTTTGGTGCTGTTACCCTTTTCAAATAAAATATCCATTTCACAAAAAATCAGAAGCAAAGAAGAAAGAGGAAGGCTTAAACGCCTGATACTGAGTATCAAACCGGATAATTACGGTGTAATTATCCGAACAGTGGCCGAAAACAAGAAAGTGGCTGAGCTGGATACCGACCTTCGCAATCTGGTTGAGAAATGGGAGAAAATATCCGCCAAATTACCTAACCTCAAAGCACCGCAGAAAGTTCTAAAAGAACTGGGTCGTACTTCTACCATTTTAAGGGATCTCCTTAATGAATCGTTCAACAACATCCATATCAACGACCCCGTATTGTATGATGAAATAAAAACGTACATTCAACGGATTGCTCCCGACAAAAAAGAGATTGTTAAGCTTTACAAGGGACGCGAGCCAATATTCGAACATTTTCATGTCGATAAACAAATAAGAAATTCATTTGGTAAAAATGTAACCATTAAAAGTGGCGTTTATCTCATCATAGAACACACCGAAGCACTGCATGTAATTGACGTAAACAGCGGACATCGTGTAAACAAAAATAATTCCCAGGAGCAAAATGCAGTGGCAACCAACCTGGAGGCAGCTACCGAAATAGCGCGCCAGTTGCGCCTGCGTGATATGGGCGGCATTATTGTTGTCGATTTTATCGACATGCACGAATCCAATAACAGGCATGCCCTTTTTGAACATCTCAAAACGGAGATGACCAAGGACAGGGCCAAACATACCATTCTGCCTCCTTCAAAATTCGGACTTATTCAGATTACACGGCAACGTGTTCGTCCTGAAATGTCGGTTTCGGTAGTGGAGAAATGCCCGGTTTGTAGTGGCACCGGCCAGATAAAATCGAGTATTAGCGTGCTGGACGATATTGAGAATAATCTGGAATATCTCCTGCTCGACCAAAATGAAAGAGTGCTTACTCTTGGTGTACACTCCTATATTTTCGCGTATCTTACCCACGGCTTAATTTCTAAGCGACTCAGGTGGCTTTTGGAATATAAAAAGTGGATTAAAATTCAGGAAATGAAAAATTACCACATGCTCGAATTTCATTTTTTCGACAAGAACGGTAATGAGTTGACACATTAAAATAAAAAAACCACATTCTTTGAGCGTGGTTATATTCTTTTGGGTCATGTCTTTTTGTTTGTTGAGATAAATTAAATTATGAATGCCGATTAACGAATGATGATTTAAGAAGTAAATAGGAACTTCATTATTCTAAAATCGTTAATCGGTATTCTATATTCAAAAAAATACTCAAAAACCACTTATGGTGGCAAACCAAAGTCTCTTCCTAAGAAGGAATGATTTTTACTGAAATATTTTATACCAGATATCCGGCATTCTCCATGTGCACACTTAAAACGGGGATAGGAGAGTGATTTACCATTTGTGCGGCATAAGGGCCGATCCAGAGGTTTGCCGTGGTAGTTTCCTGCTCAGTCATAATGGAAATCAGGTTGGCATTCACTTTTTTGGCATAGTCCAGTACGGTGTCGGTAATGTTGCTGGCATCCAGATAAACAGTACGGTAACGAACATCATTTTCTTTTAAGTAAGTTTCGGATTGTGCCACATAATTCTTAATGCGGTAGCGAATATTATCCACCGTGGAAGTATAGACACCAAGAATATGAATTTCAGCATCAAAATATTTGGCCAGCAGGGCGGTTATGGGGAGTTTTTGACGGGTGATTTTGGTGCTGTCCAGCGGCATGACGATGGTTTTGAGGTTTTTGTTTGAGTCCACTCCTGCCCTGATAGTGATGATGGGGAGTTTGCTGGCAGAAACAATACGGTTAGCATTACTGCCAATCCAAAACTCTTCAAAACCTGATGAGCCATGAGTTCCGACAATAAGAAGGAAAGCGTCCACCTCTTTGGCCACATGGCAAATCACTTTATATACTTTGCCCTTTTCCATTCGGTAATCAATCCCGGTGCCTGCCGCGAGCTGCGGGCTGTATTTCTTAATAAGCTTGACAAATCTTTCCTGAACTTCGGCTCGGATATTGTCAGGTTCTACCGAAAATATCTCTTTGGAATAGTCCAGATGGTTGGCCCAGACCATGGTAATGCCGGCCTTTGCTTTGCGGGCGATGATAACTGCATGTTCGAGTGCATTCATTGAGCAATCGGAAAAATCGACACCAACAACAATTTTTTTACTCATGATACCTGATTTTAAAGTGAACTATTTTGGAATTTGAATGTCATCTTTTATCTCCCATGCCAGCGGATAGGCTCGTTTTATTTTTCCCAAAAAGCGGATAGCCTCCAGCCGTGTTCTGAAATCTCCCACGCGCACCCTGTAGTAAGGTTCATTAAAGGTGATGTAAGCAGGAACATTATACCTCTTTTCAAATTTATCACGAATTGTCAGCGCGTTGTTCAGGGCGGCGTTTCCCGATTCTTTGTAAATCTGGATCCGGTATCCCGGAATAACAGGAAACTTTTTATTTTGCAATTCATGCAGCTGCAAAAGGGTGTCGATACGTGCATCCCCAATAAAATCCTCATGAACAGCCTGCAAACTATCCTGTGCAAAGAGAGCCCCGGCCATCAGTAAAAACAGTGCTACAACAAAAAACTCTCTTCCTTTTCTCATATTTATTCTCATCAGGCAATTTATTTATTCATCATCATAATCCATGGAACGCAAACTCATAACCGGTATTTTTGCAGTATTGATGAGCTGTTGCGCGTATGGGCCAAGAAAACGGTTGGCTGTAATATTTCCCTGTTCGGTCATAATGGCAATAATATCAATATTCTTTTCCTTCGCATAAGATAAAATTCCCGAAACAATGTTGATTGCTTCCATTTCTCCGGTTTCGAAATTCACCATCCTGTTTTTTAGAAAATCAATGGCTTCTTTGGCAAACCCGTCAATGCGCTTACGGATAACGCTCAAAGGTGTGTTGTATATTTTGAGCAATTGAATTGTAGCACCGAAAACCTCCGCAATATTTGCTGCAAAAGGGAGTTTCTCATTGGTCTCCAGAGAACTATCAACCGGCAAAAGAATTTGTGAAACAGTACCTGTAATATGGTAACTGCTGTTCACGGTAACTACCGGGCATGGTGCCGTGGTGGTGATCCGATAGGCGTTGCTGCCAATCCAAAATTCCTCAAACCCGGTAACGCCGTGGGTGCCGGTGAAGATAAGTTCTGCTTTCAACCGGCGGGCAATCTTGCTAATTTCCTGATAAATTTTCCCTTTCCCGAGATACAGATCAAACGAAATATCCGGATAACGGGAAGCATAATCATTAATAATAATATTCAGATAATTTTTCTTTTCAATGCGCAATTCTTCATCAATGGTATGGATAAGGCTGTCAGCAGGCCGGGAGTTGTCAATCCAAACGAGATCTACCGTGGCACGCATCTTTTGGGCATAATCCAACGCATAATCCAACGCATGGATAGCATTTTTTGAAAAGTCGAAAGCTACAAGTAATGTTTTCATAGTTCACAAACTTTAGGTTACCGCACAAAGTTACAACACAATTTCATTACAAAATCTGTATGCCTGCTAATTTACTAAAAATTTGCGAATATATACTGAGACTACTTGAATTTACATTTCAAAATTCAAGTATAGCCGAAGGTATGCCGCTCTCATTTTTACATTTTACAATAGAGGCGGTATACAAATGTTTTCAGACAAACCCGGAAATCGGATTCCGTTAAATAATTTTAAAATTACACCCAAATTATACGCGTGTGAAAAAGCGTTGGATAAATCCATGTATTTTTGCATGTGGAAAATTATACAACATTGAAACAGACTTTTGCCAAAGAGGAACGACTTTACGAAAAAAAGTTGATTGATCAGCTTTTTAAAAACGGAAAATCATTTTTTGTCTTCCCGTTTAAGGTGCTCTATATGCCGCTTACAACGGATGGACAGCTCCTCCCGAAAGTCTTGATCTCTGCTCCCAAAAGAAATTTTAAAAGAGCCGTTGATCGTAACCGGATCAAAAGGCTTATGCGCGAAGCGTACCGGCGCAATAAATCTGTTCTTTGCGGAGAGGAAGAAGGTAGCCGGCACCAACTTCTTATCGGTTTGATATACACTGCAAAAGTCGAGATGGACTATGTGGAGATAGAAAGGAAAATAATCCTAATTTTGCAGCAATTACTTGAAAAAAATGAGCAGGTTACTGAGTAAGTTTTTTATTTTATTGATTAGGGTTTATCAATACACCTTATCGCCTTTCATTGGTCGCTCGTGTCGCTATACGCCTACCTGTTCCGTTTACAGTGTGGAAGCCATCAAAAAATACGGGCCTTTTAAAGGTAGCAGGATGGCATTAAAAAGAATTCTTTCGTGTAATCCATGGGGAGGTAGTGGTTACGACCCCGTACCCTAAAACATTATTGATTATGATAAAAAAACATATTTTAATTGCCGGCCTTTTTCTGATGGCCTTCGTTGGCCTTAAGGCTCAGGAAAATAATAATTTTAAAGTTGCAAAAAGCATCGAGATTTTCTCAGGCGTGATGAACCAGCTCAACCTGAACTATGTGGATACCATCCATCCGGTGCAGCTCACACAAACTGCTATTAAAGATATGCTGAGGGGAATGGATCCCTATACGGTCTATGTTCCCGAAAAGGATATGTCCGATTTTAATCTGATGCTTAGTGGCATTTACGGCGGTATTGGTTCCATGATTCAGAAGCAGGGTGATTACGTGGTTATTACAGAGCCTTACGAGGGTTTCCCGGCACAAAAATCCGGATTAAAAGCCGGTGATAAAATTATTGCTATCAATGGAAAATCGGCCAAAAATATGTCCTCGATGGCAATCAGCAAACTATTAAAAGGTGATCCCGGATCGCATTTTCAACTTACTGCCCGGCATTTTGGTGCCACTAAAGACACAACTTTCACCCTTACCCGTGAGCAGATAAAGATCCCTAATGTTCCTTATTATGGTATGGTTGGTGGCGACATCGGTTATATCCGGCTCACCCAGTTTAGCCCTAATGCTGCCAACGATGTGCGTAATGCTTTTATTAGCCTGAAAGAAAATCATGACATTAAAGGCCTCATCCTTGATTTGCGTAACAACGGTGGCGGTTTGTTGAATGAAGCAGTTAAAATTGCCAATATTTTTGTTAAAAAAGGACAAACCATCGTGACCACAAAAGGTAAGCTTTCGTCGAATAACATGGTTTATAAAACACCCGGACCGGTCATTGACCGTAAAATCCCCCTCGCTATTCTGGTAAACGGAAATACTGCTTCCGCTTCGGAAATTGTTTCGGGTTCCATGCAGGATCTTGACAGGGGTGTTATCATTGGCCAGCAGACATTTGGAAAAGGGTTGGTGCAAAACACCGTTGCTTTGCCCTATGGTGGTAAAATTAAAATTACCATTGCTAAATATTATATCCCCAGCGGACGTTGTATTCAGGCTATCAATTATTTTCACAGGGGCAAAAACGGTCGCCCGGTAAGAGTACCTGATTCGCTAACCCATGCGTTTAAAACTGCTGATGGGCGTATTGTTCGGGATGGCGGCGGAATAAGACCCGACATTGTTATGAAGCCCACTATTTTTAGCCAGGTTTCAGCCGACTTGTACGCACAGAACTATATTTTTGATTTTGCCAACGAGTTTAGCCTACATCATAAATCCATTGCTCCCGCTACACAATTCCGCATCAGCAAGTCCACCTTCAACCAGTTTAAGAAATTTGTTCTCAACAAAGGCTTTAGTTACAAAACTGAAACCGGGGAGCTGATTAAACGACTGCAACAAAGTGCTAAAAGAGAAAACTATCTCCAGGCGCTGAAGCCTGTGATAGACAGCCTTTCAAAGGATCTTAAAGAAGAAAAAAAGCAAGACCTGGACAAGCACAAGAAACAGATAGAGGAGATGCTGCGTGTGGAGATTGCAACCCGTTATTATTATCAAAAAGGGAAAACAGCTTCAGCATTGATAAACGATGATGAGGTGAGCAAAGCCGTAGCTGTACTGAATAACAAGAGTTTATATGAGTCGATCTTATCAGGAAAGACCGACCTGCAGAAAAAGAAATAATACTTACCTTGCACCGTTTGTTTACAAATAGAGTTCCATGGCAGGCGGTACAAAAGATATTTTCCGGCAACTATACCTTTGGGTACTGATTATTATTGCCGTTAGCCTGCCGCTTTCCCTGTATTTTATGAGCGTTGGCTCTTTTTTACTACTGGCGTTGTGGCTTTGGTCAGACTTCCAGGCCAGTGTAGCTATCCGTTTTTTTAAACAAAAAGGGTTCATAAGGGGCTTTTTTATTTTTGTAAAATACCTGTGGTCTTTAGCAAAAGAGAGTAGTGTGGAGAAAACAAAACTATTTCTGCACAATAAGGCTGCCCTTGTCTTTGCCGGTATTTTTCTGCTGGAGGTAGCGGGACTGCTTTTTACGGCCAACTTTGCTTACGCCACCCAAGACCTGCGTATTAAACTGCCTCTACTGCTGTTTCCATTGATTTTTTCCAGTACTAAAAAAATTGATGCCCGCAGTTTTCGTCGATTAATGCTGTTCTATATTGCTGCCCTGCTGGCCGGAACATTGATTGGGACCTTTAAGCTGATTTCCGGTAACTACCTTAATGTTCGGGAGTTCTCCCCTTTTATTTCTCCCATCCGCTTCGGTTTGAACATCAGCTTTGGTATCCTCGCACTGGGTTATTTTGTGGTGAAAGATATTTATTTTAACAGCGTACAGAAATTTTTTATGAGTATTCTGATTGTCTGGTTTGTCTGGTTCCTGATGAAAATGGAATCGCTTACTTCACTGGGCCTGCTGTTGTTGATTGTATTGGGAATACTCACCTATTCAGGTTTCCGCGCACAAAAACTTTGGCTGAAAACAGCGCTGCTATTCATCGTTATTCTGATCCCTTCCGGGAGCTACCTTTACCTGAAAAAAGAAATTACACGTATGACCCATGTGTCTGCCAAAATTTTAAGAAACCCTGTCAGGTACACGGCACTTGGGCATAAATATGTTTTCGACACCATACATTTTGGCATTGAAGATGGCCGCTATGTAGGAGCCTATTTGTATATTCCCGAACTAAAAAAGGCCTGGAACAAACGCAGTAGCCTGCATTTCGATGCAAAAGACAAAAAAGGGAACTCTGTTGAATACACTTTAATACGTTACATGACCTCCAGGGGTTTACGTAAAGATGCGGAAGGAGTTAGCCGGTTGTCCAATAAGGATATTAGCTACATTGAAAAGGGTATTGCCAACTACAATTACGTGGAGCATCCGGGATTGCACAGCCGGCTGCTCACATTGATAAAAGGCTGGCAGGTTTACAAAAAAACCGGAAACGCAGGAGGCAACTCCATCTTTCAGCGTTACGAATTTCTAAAAGCGGCCTTGATACTCGTTAAGCGAAATTTTTGGACAGGAGTGGGGACAGGCGATCTGATAGAGGCCCTTGGTGAGCAATACCGTTTAATGCATTCGGGTATCGGAAAATATTACGGCTTTATTGCTCATAACCAATACATAGACGTCTTTGTGTCCTTCGGCGTTTTTGGATTTCTTTATTTTCTGTTTGCTTTGGTTTATCCCCCGCTGAAAACACACAGCTTCAACGACTATTTCTTTGTGGTCTTCTACGCTATTATGCTTCTTTCCATGTTTTCTGATGATACGCTGCAAACGCATAGCGGCCTGACATTATTTGTTTTTTTCTCTTCAATTCTTATGTTTGGGAAAGAAAAACCGGAAAAATCTTTACCCCGCGAGATTGAAAAATAACATTTCATCCCTGTTTGTGGGCTTCAGGGCGTAGCGTATTGCACAAAGCGGATACACGGTTATTTTCCTTATTTTAGCACTAAATTTTTAAGTATGCATACGAGAGAAATTAAAATAAAAATTACAGCGTTTTCAGAAGTTTCGGAGTTGCCGGAGGATGAGCAGAAATTATTACAGCGTGCTGTTAAAAGTGTTTCCCAATCTTATGCGCCTTATTCCGAATTTCATGTAGGTGCTGCCGTATTGCTTGACAACGGGGAAGTCATTTGTGGCTCAAATCAGGAAAATGCTGCCTACCCGTCCGGGTTGTGTGCCGAACGGGTGGCGTTGTTTTATGCCAATTCCAAATATCCGGGGGCGAAAGTGAAAATACTGGCCATCGCTGCCCACGCCGATCACTTCCATATTGACAAACCTATCGCCCCCTGCGGAACCTGCCGTCAGGTGATTGCGGAGACAGAAAACCGCCAGCAAAGTAAAATCAAAATTCTTATGCAGGGCGAGTCGGGGCCTGTGAACATGACCGAAGGCATCGAAAGCCTGCTGCCACTTACCTTTTATGAAGATAAGTTAAAGAAAAAATAATAGGTTTTACTACCATTTTAGTGGGTAAATTGTTTTTGCAGTAACTAAAGCCGGAAGACCGAAGCCGGAAGTTCTTTCATTTATACAATAGCTGATAAGTGAGTGAAAACGGTCAACCTTATTTAGGCATTGACATCTCCCGACTTCCGACTTCCGACTGTTTTCCATTATATTTGCAGAAGTACCAAATAATATTAACTCAAAATCCCAGTTATGAGAAAAATCGTTTTATTTTTAAGCCTGTTGGTTGTTTTTACTGCTTTTAAAAGTGATAAACCTGCCTATCGCCTTTTCAACGCCAAAGGGAAAAAGGTTAGATATCAGAAATTGATTAATGCTGCCAAAAAAGCCGATGTGGTTTTTTTCGGCGAGCTACATAATAACCCCATCAGCCATTGGCTTGAACTGGAAATTACCAAAGACCTTTACAAGGCGCGTAACGGAAATATTATTCAGGGAGCCGAGATGTTCGAGCGCGACAACCAGCTGATAATGAACGAATATCTTAAAGGAGAAATTACACAGAGAAACTTTAAAGACCAGGCACGCTTGTGGTCTAACTACAAAACGGATTATAAGCCGCTGGTGGTATTTGCCAGAAACCATAAGATTCCGTTTATCGCAACTAATGTTCCTCGCAGATATGCCAGCATTGTTTACAAACATGGTTTCTCGGCGTTGGATACACTCACTGCACAAGCCAAATCCTATATGGCTCCGTTACCTATTCCTTACGACCCCAATCTGAAAAGTTACAAGGATATGCTGGCAGAGTTAAAAGCCTACGGACACGATAATCCAAACCTGCCAAAAGCTCAGGCATTAAAAGATGCTACCATGGCCGCTTCCATTGCAAAGTATGCCGGAAAAGGAAAGCTTTTTATCCATTACGAAGGTTCCTATCACTCCGATCATTATCAGGGAATTCTGTGGTATCTGAACAAATATAAACCCGGATTGAAAATCATTACTATTTCCACTGTGGAGCAGAAAGAGATCGATACTCTTGCCAAAAAATATGTTAATCTGGCCAATTTCATCGTTGTGGTTCCCGAAGATATGACTACGACTTATTGACCCGGCAATTTTATACTGAGGCTACTTGAATTTACATTTCAAAATTCAAGTATAGCCGAAGATATACCGCCCTCATTTTTGCATTTTGCAATAGAAGCGGTATATGAATTATTTAAGTTAGATGGTAATGAATTGAACATAAGCGTAATAGAACTAAACAATGGAACCTGTTCTGAAAAATTTACTATACTAAATAGTTAATTCAACATACAAAATTTCGTTGTCAGGTATTAAAAATTAATAGATGAACACTAAAAGTCTTTTGAGAACAGTCCTTAATTTTATTCACTTGGATTTAACCAAAAATCTGGAATACGACAGGTTAACAAAGTTAATAATGCAACGTGTTATAAACAACAATTCAAGATGCATAGATGTTGGCTGCCATAAGGGAGAAATTTTAGAATCAATTTTAAAATATTCGCCTAAAGGCATGCATTATGCTTTTGAACCAATACCATACTTATTTAATCAATTAGAAAAAAAATACAAGAATGAGGCGCTGATTTATCCTTATGCACTTTCTGATAAAGTCGGAGAATCAGCTTTTCAATTTGTAAAAAGTGCCCCGGCTTATAGTGGTATTAGAAAGAGAAAATACAACGTTGCCAATCCGGATATCGAAGTGATAAAAGTGGAACTCCGAACACTTGACGAAATTATACCCGGAGATACAAAAATTGATTTTATCAAAATTGATGTGGAAGGAGGAGAATACGGTGTGCTTAAAGGTGCGAAGAAGTTACTTAAAAGTTCTCAGCCTGTTGTGGTTTTTGAATGTGGATTGGGAGCAAGTGATTATTATGGAACCAATCCCATCGACTTGTATAAGTTTATTACAGAGGAAACCGGGCTTAAGATATCTACGCTTAAATCCTATATAAAAAACAACAAGACATTGACTTTAAATGATTTTGATTACTATTTTAAAACAAATAAAGAATATTATTTTGTTGTACACAAATAAACCAACCGTCCTTCGTCATTTCTTACTCACCCCAGTTCTCCCGGTCGAGACTGCGGTACTGGATAGCCTCAGCCAAATGATATGACTGAATGTTCTGACTGTTTTCAAGGTCGGCAATAGTTCGTGACACTTTTATAATACGGTCATAAGCACGCGCCGAGAGGTTTATCCTTTCCATGGCTGTTTTTAAAAGTTGCCGGCTCTCTTTGTCAAGTTTACAGAAATGGCTCAGGTTATTGCGTGTCATCTGGGCATTACTGTGTACCTTTTCATTGTTTTTGAACCGCTCTTCCTGAAGTTTCCGGGCATGGATAACCCGTTGTCTGATATCGGCGCTGGATTCTCCTGACCGTGTTTCGGCCATATCTTTAAAGGGAACGGGAATCACTTCCACATGCAAATCGATACGGTCGAATAAAGGCCCCGAGATGCGGTTCAGGTATCTTTTCACTGTTCCGGGTGAACAGACACAGGCACGGGAAGGATGGTTGTAATAGCCACAGGGACAAGGGTTCATAGCCGCCACAAGCATAAATCCTGCCGGGTATTCTACGGTAATTCTTGCCCGTGAGATAGTCACCACACGGTCTTCCATGGGCTGCCGCATGACCTCCAGCACAGTACGTTTAAACTCAGGTAGCTCATCCAAAAATAAAACACCGTTGTGCGCCAACGAGATTTCTCCCGGTTGCGGATAGGAACCTCCTCCTACCAACCCGGCATCGCTGATGGTATGATGAGGCGAGCGGAAAGGCCGGTTGAGGATAAGTGAAGCGCTTTTCTTCAAGCTTCCTGCTACCGAATGGATCTTGGTGGTTTCAATGGCCTCCTCCAGCGACATGGGTGGCAGAATGGAAGAAATACGTTTGGCAAGCATAGTTTTTCCGGAGCCTGGCGGACCAATCATAATTACGTTATGGCTTCCTGCCGCGGCAATCTCCAAAGCACGCTTAATATTTTCCTGCCCTTTTACCTCGTCAAAGTCGAAATCAAAATGGTTAAGATTTTCCATAAACTGCTCATCTCGACTTTTTTGAAACTGTTGCAGCGGCTTCCGGTCTTCCAAAAAATCACAAACTTCCAACAAATGATGCGCCCCATACACCTCCACCTCATCCACAATGGCGGCTTCGGGAGCATTCTCGATGGGGACAATCACCCCTTTAAACCCTTGTTGCTTGGCAACCAATGCAATGGGCAGTGCACCTTTTATCGGTTTTATGGTTCCGTCCAGCGAAAGTTCGCCCATAACCACATACTCGTTGAGATGCTCACTGCTGAGTTGTGAAGATGCTGCTAATAGTCCCAGGGCAATGGGAAGATCGTAAGCTGAGCCTTCTTTTTTAATATCAGCAGGTGCCATATTGATGACAACCCGGCGCTTGGGAAACTTCTTTTCCACATTACCGAGAGCTGCCAATATCCGTTCATGACTCTCTTTTACCGCATTATCGGGCAAACCAACCAGAAAAAATTTGGAACCTTTTCCCACATTGACTTCTATGGTGATAATTAGTGCATCAATGCCGTATATTGCACTACCGTATGTTTTGGAAAGCATTGGGGTTTTCTTTTTACTTCGTTTTCCACAAAGGTAATGAAAAATTGTATGATAAGTCAGGCTGCAATTCACCTTATTTTTCAATATATCCATTGCTCCTGAACTTATTCCGGTAATTCTACCGGTAAATTCCTTTGGCTTTGTATATTTGCAATGAATATTTATCAGTTGCCTGTTAATTTCAGAGATGAGAAGACTCATTATTTTCATGTGGTTTTTTGTGCTGCTTTTTGCAGGTAATCAAAATGTGTATGGACAGAAGAAGGACAAGCCACGCCTCATCCGGCTGGAAGTGCCCAACGGTACTACCGATAATTTTCATATAGCACCTATGAGCCAAGACGGGCTTCTAATCTTTTACGAAACCAACCAGATGGATGCCGAAGGCAATCGTCTTTGGTATTATGCCTTGTTTGACATACATCTGAAACAAAAATGGCTGCGACCGGTTGCTCTTTCAGACAAGCTTTTTTATGTAAACCAAGAACAAGTAGGTAACAGGGTCTATTTTGTTTTTAAAAATTCAGGGAAACTGAAAAAAGGCGCCGGTTACTATGATATTTTGATATATAACATTACAAAACAGGTATTTCGTAATATTAAAGGAAGTCTGCCGCTGAAAGCTGAAATTGCCGGGTTTGCCGTGCAGGGAGAAGAGCTTGGTCTGGGACTGAATCTGAAAAACCACAAGGCAGATCTACTGTTTGTGAATACAAAAACAGGGGATATCAAAGTTGCTCATCTGAATGATTTACAACAAGCGACCGTTGCTGGTATTTATCATAATAGTTCTGCAAGAACATTTGTGGTAGTAACGTCCGGTATGGATGCCAAATCGTCAGTAAAGCATATAGTTTACAGTTTCAGACCGGACGCCTCATTAGTACAAAAAGTTGATATTAACTACTTTGATCCCATGTCAAAGTTGGATGATTTTGTACTTGCTGATGCCAGCGGTAATAATTTGAAATTTTTCGGTGCGTATCACCTGATGACCAAAGGAAGTTTCCTTTCCGGTAACAGTGATGAAGATAATCCAAATACAGAAGGCCTTTTTTACCTGAGTATAGAAAATGGAAAACAAAAAGAATTACGGCATTTTAATTTCATGGACTTTAAAAATATTCAGGGAACGTTTATGCAAAGCGAGTTTCACAGAGCAAAAGGGAAGAAGAGAAATGCCTCCGTGGAACATAGCGGTACGGTTTCGCTGCTAAACATCACCCGTCCTGAAATTTTTCATAACAACAACGGATATGTGGTTGCCGCTAATGCTTATATTGCCTATTACAAGTCGGAAAGTCACATGGAATATGATTTCTATGGCAATATGTATCCTACTAATTACAGGGTTTTTGCCGGATATCAGTTTTATGATGTCATCCTTGCCGGCTTCACTGGCGATGGAAGAATGATTTGGGATAATGATTTTCCCATGGAGAATATCTTAAGCTATAAAATCGAAAATAAAGCGCTGGTATATCCCGATTCGGCAGTCATTACGGTGGCTTATGTAAATGGCGGACAGATTATAACACAAGATATCAGCGGTAGTAAAAAGCTTGATTCACGCGAAAAAATCAATATTGCCAGCCGCTATAGCCGCGACCGTCCCGAAGGAAGCGGAGAGGGTAAAATGATACACTGGTATGCTCATTATTTTTTGGTTTACGGGTATCAGCAGTTGAAAAACAGAGCGTTGCAAGACCATCCGTTGCGAACAGTTTTTTATATTAACAAAATTACTTTTCAGTAATAAAATTATTACCGGAGTGAGAAAAAGAATTTGAAGAAGAAAGATGATTAAAAATCAGATTTGGTTAGCGAAAAGCTATCTAACCTATTTGGCAAAAGCCAAAACGAGATACAAAGTGCATTCACCGTTTGTTTTTGACCTCGTGGAAAATGTTTTGAAGGACAAAACGGAGTATCCGGAATTTAAAAAAATCGAAACATACAAAAAGAAAATCAGCCGTAGCAAAACGATTATTGAAACTGTGGATTTCGGAGTACGCTCTAAAAACAAACACTACACTACTACTTTAGAGAAGTTGGGGAGTGTTGTGATGCATCGTTCGCAGCATAAAAATCAGGCGCGTATTCTCTACCGCCTTAGCCGTCATTTTCAACCGGAAAATATTCTGGAATTTGGTACGGCTGCCGGATTTAGCACTGCCTATATCAAAGCACCTGTTCCGGAGAGTAAAATGATTACCATGGAGGGATGCGCCAGCCTGGCCGATGTGGCTTCCAATAATCTGAAAAGACTGAAAATAAATAATACAGATATCAGTATTGGAGATTTTGGCGTCACGCTTCCCCTTGTGCTGAAAAGATTTGAAAAACTCGATTTTGTCTTTTTTGACGGTAACCACCGCCGTGAACCTACACTGGATTATTTCAACCGCTGTATGGAGTTGGCACATGAAGATACCGTCTTTATTTTTGATGATATTCACTGGTCGAAGGGAATGGAAGAGGCCTGGAATACTATCAAAAAAGACGAACGTGTGAGTATCAGTCTGGATATTTTTTGGTTCGGGCTGGTGTTTTTTCGTAAAGGAATTACAAAACAGAAATTTATCATAAGATACTAATAATCAAATAAAACAAAATGAAAAAAACACTTTTACTCCTCGCTGTCTCCTTGTTCTTGATGACAAGTTGTACGAAAAATAAAGAAGATTTGGTTTCGCAAATTATAAAAGAGACCCAAACGCACTCTTCAGAACATTTTAAGGTTACCGAAAGGTATTATTACTCCGATGCTCCCGATACAGCCGTAACCCGGTTTGAGGTGTGGGCACTTCGCGAAAAATCGGATAGTCTGAGGAATGGTTACGTCCGGGTGAACGACTATTATCGTCCTTACAACATGATTTATGATGCCGGAAATTTCTATCTTGCTATTCCTCCGAAAAAAACCACTGTTTTGGAAAAAAACTTCAAGGATAATTTTATTTCGCCGGTAGATTGGATTGACATCTTTCTAAAACCGGAAAGTCTGAAAACTTTGGTAACACAGCCAAAAGCAAACACTACCATTTCCGACACTACTTATCAGGGTAAGGACTGTGCTAAAATTGAAATTAATTTTCAAAACGGAGCAAAAAAGTACATTTTTGTGGTGGACAAAAAACAACTGGTTCCGTTATGGTCAAAAATGGTAGTCAAACAGAACGGCTATGTTTACAGTCATGAATTGTTCTTTTCAGATTATACTTTTGACAAAGTTGATCTTGGAAAATTAAAAGCGGAACAAAAGCGTATTTTGGCAGAAAATCCGGTTATCGATGAGTCAGAAAATTCTGAGGTTACCATCTTAGAGAGAATGCTGCACGTAGGAGATAAAGCGCCGCTTGTCAGCGGGAATTTTTATTCTACCGGCAAAGAATTCCATTTGGCTGATTATATTGGAAAAAAGGTGATTATCGTCGATTTCTGGTACTCACATTGCCCGCCCTGTGTAAAATCCATGCCTGCCCTGTCAAAACTTTACACCGAATACAAAACCAAGGGATTGATGGTTTTCGGTCTTAACTCGGTTGACAATCATCCCCGAAGTCTGGGCTATTTGAAAACATTCCTCAGAAACAGACAAATCAGTTATCCTATCATCCTGACAAAATCTATGGTGGACGTCCGGTACAAAATAAACGACTATCCTACGATGTACATTATTAATAAAGAGGGAAAAATAGCCTATGCGGATAATGGTTTCAATCAGGAAAAACTGAGCCGGTTAAAAGAAAGGGTAAAACAGCTTATCCAATAAGCGAAACACTACATTTTACCTTTTCGTTCTAATCTAACAAAGAACCTATTTCAACTTCCGGATAAATTTCATTGTATTTCAACACTTTATTCATACTCACCCTCCTGTTGATATGAGATCTTTTCAAATCGTTCGGACTACTGACGCCACATGCCGCCATTAACTCAATAAAACTTTTTACGGTTTCATGATGAAAATTAGCTGCCTTTTGGGCTTTATCACTAACAACTAATCCTCTCATTAAGCTTTTATTTTGTGTGGCAACTCCAACAGGGCAGGTATTGAGATTACATTGCAATGCCTGAATACATCCCACCGCCATCATCATAGCTCTTGCGCAATTAACCATATCGGCTCCTAACGCTATCACTCTTGCTATATGAAAGCCATTAAATATTTTCCCTGATGCAATTACTTTAATATCTTTCTTTAAATCATAACCCCG
>VAOU01048935.1_pt1 | contig 21791 bp, 17 predicted proteins | sample 3393871 | NCBI WGS metagenome assembly VAOU01 (sample SAMN08290440, study PRJNA428436) | hydrothermal vent metagenome | isolation source: Deep-sea hydrothermal vent chimney | place: Atlantic Ocean: South-mid Altantic Ridge | depth 1820 m m
TAATTGTTGTAAGCCCATGGTAATGATAAAGTAAATAACAATGCCAAAAATACAAAGTGTTTTTATAGAACGCCTGTCGCGGCTCAGGCTTGTCTTCGTATCTGTATGCCTGCTCTTCACGCAAACCATAGCTACGGCTATGCTTTGCGCTCCAGAGCGGCGCCTGCGAATACGAATCCTGCGCCTGCTTCCGCGATCCTGGTGAGAAATGCGGGCTAGGCGAAACAGATCTCGACAAAAAAATCCCCGGCATCTGTATTGAAAGGCAATACCACTGTTACCCCTTTTACGCTGTGATTAATCTCATGGTTTTCACCAGCAAGGACAACGGGTAATGACAACTCAAAATCATAACCCTTTTCCTCCAGCTTGGCCTTGGCCCCACCTGCGATCATATTGGCTATCTCGCCAACCAGGTCCTTAACCATATCATCCACTTCAGTTGGCTCGGTTCTGAGCATGGCTTTAACGATTGCAAACACGGCTTCTTTGGAAAAACTGATTGCCACCGAACCGTTTGCCTGCTTGCCCTTCAGATCGATCAGGCCACTCACGACACCTAACGATATATTGTCCGGTTTTATTCCGGGCTTGCCTGCAGTGGGCTCCATATTCGCCATCGTAACAAGGATGTTAACAATCGAATCCAGAACAGGATTAATAAATTTTACATCCACCACGGCACCTTTAATTTAATCAAGTTAGAATTTATATCAGACTAAAGTGTTGTTGAGCCCATCAGGTATCGATCAATCTCACGGGCGGACTCACGACCTTCATTAATTCCCCATACAACCAGAGATTGCCCGCGACGACAATCTCCGGCGGCATAAACACCTTCAATACTGGTGGCATGACTGCCATAATCGGCCTTGTAGTTTGACCGTTCATCATACTCGATACCCAGCGCGTCGCTGATAATGTGCTCCGGCCCAAGAAAACCCATGGCCAGTAAAACCAGGTCTGCCTTCCATTCTTTTTCCGAGCCTGCCACCTCATCCATCTTCCATTGGCCCGTCTCTTCATCACATTGCCATTCAACTTCAACGGATTCAAGACCGGTCACATTTCCATCGGCATCACTGATAAAGGCCTTGCTGAGTACGCAATAGGCTCGCGGGTCTTCGCCCTGCCTGAGTCTGGCCTCCTGGTGGCCGTAATCAACACGAAAAATATGCGGCCAGGCCGGCCAGGGATTATCTTCGGCGCGCTGCGCAGGTGGTTTGGGCATCAGCTCAAAATTCACCACCGACTTGCAGCCATGACGCAAGGCAGTACTGATGCAATCTGTGCCGGTATCACCACCACCAATCACGACTATATGTTTGTCCCTGGCGCTAATATAATTTCCATCTTCAAGCCTGGAATCCAGCAGGCTTTTTGTGTTGGCCGTTAAAAATTCCATGGCCATGTAAATTCCTTTGGAGTTCCTGCCATCAATGGGCAGGTCTCTGGGAATCGTTGCTCCCGTTGCCAGCAGCAAGGCATCATTTTCAGCCATTAACTGTTTTACATCGATATTATTGCCAACATCTGCATTGGCTATAAAAGTAATGCCTTCATCACGTAACAACTGTACGCGTCGATCAATAATTCCCTTGTCGAGTTTCATATTGGGGATACCATACATCAACAGGCCACCAAACCTGTCTGCCCTCTCATAGACCGTAACCATATGGCCCGCACTGTTCAGTTGTGCGGCAGCTGCCAGTCCGGCAGGCCCCGAACCTGCAATGGCCACCTTCTTGCCTGTTCGTTGTCCTGGTACGTGGGCACTGACCCAGCCTTCATCAAATGCACGGTCAATAATCGAGCACTCGATATTTTTTATTGTAACGGCCGGTTCTATCACACCCAGTACGCAGGCGCCTTCACATGGGGAGGGGCAGACACGGCCGGTAAATTCAGGAAAATTATTGGTCTTGTGTAGCCGGTCTATCGCATCCCGCCAGCGACCTTTGTAAACCAGGTCGTTCCATTCAGGTATCAGGTTATCGACCGGGCAGCCGGTATCAGACTGACAAAATGGAACACCACAATCCATGCAGCGGGCGCCCTGTATTCTCAGGTGTGCTTCATCGTGCGGGGTATAAATTTCACCGTAGTCGGCCAGCCGCTCCTCTACGTCACGATAGGGTTCTGTCTTGCGTTCATATTCCTTAAATCCTGTTGGCTTACCCATTGTCTTCTTTTTTAACCTTTACCTTGATAACTCACTCTCGAGACAGGCCTCCAGGGCCTGCACAAATGCCGGTATTAAACAGATTTTTTACCCCGTTTGTGTCTGTGCGACCCTGTCAGTATGTTATAAACTAGGCCGCTGTCGCCTTTTTCTTCTGCTCTTCAAGTACACGTTTGTAATCAACAGGCATAACCTTGATGAACTGCCCTAACGTGTAGTCCCAGTCATCCAGCAAACGCCGGGCAAGTTCCGACCCCGTATATTGAAGGTGCCTTTCGATCAGGTTCTTCAGCTCCTCAATATCCTCTTCGATACTCAGCGTCTCCAGATCAACCAGACCCATATTACACTTTTTCGCAAAATCCCCTTCATGATCCCAGACATAGGCTATGCCACCACTCATACCGGCTGCAAAATTACGCCCGACAGAACCCAGAATCACGGTACGCCCACCCGTCATGTATTCACAACCATGATCGCCAATACCTTCTACCACTGCCACTGCGCCACTGTTACGTACACAAAACCTTTCCGCTGCTATACCACGGAAAAAGGCCTCTCCACTGGTCGCGCCGTAAAGGCAAACATTGCCGACGATAATATTTTCTTCGGCAACAAAAGTACTGTTTGTTGGCGGGTAGACTACAACACGTCCACCACTCAGGCCCTTGCCAACATAGTCATTGGCATCACCCTCGACCTCGAGTGTGACACCCCTGGCAAGAAAGGCCCCCAATGACTGGCCAGCCGAACCATTCAGTTTTATATGCACGGTATCCTCCGGCAAAAGATTCTCACCGTGTGCCTTTGCTATTTCATGTGACAGTGTTGTTCCGACAACACGATTGGTATTGATAATCGGCAGTTTAATGTTGACCTTCTCGCCCTTCTGTATGGCCGGTTGGGCCAGCCTGATTAATTCATTATCCAGTGACGCTTCCAGACCATGATCCTGCTTGATGGTCTGGTGCACCTCGACATTCGGGTGTGGCTTCTCTGCCGGTGTCAACATCAGGTCGAGATTGATGCCGTCTTTCTTCCAGTGGTCAATACTGCTGTCAAGCTCGAGACAATCGACACGGCCAATCATTTCGTTGACGGTACGAAACCCCAGCTCGGACATGATCCGGCGCAGGTCTTCTGCAACCATAAACAGGTAGTTGACGACGTGCTCGGGTTTGCCTCTGAATTTCTTGCGTAATTCCTTGTCCTGGGTGGCGATTCCGACCGGACAGGTATTCAGGTGGCACTTACGCATCATGATGCAACCCAGTGTGATCAGTGGTGCGGTCGAGAACCCGTATTCCTCTGCGCCCAGCAATGCCGCGATGGCGACATCACGCCCGGTTTTTAACTGGCCGTCGGTCTGGATAACAACACGTGAGCGCAGGTCATTCATGACCAGGGTCTGGTGAGTTTCGGCCACGCCCAGTTCCCACGGCAGGCCGGCATGCTTGATGGACGTAATCGGTGATGCGCCCGTGCCGCCGTCGTGGCCGGCAATAACAATATGGTCTGCATGCGCCTTGGTCACCCCCGAGGCGATCGTGCCCACACCTGCCTCCGACACCAGCTTGACACTGATACGGGCAGAAGGGTTGGCATTCTTCAGATCATGGATAAGTTGCGCCAGATCCTCAATCGAGTATATATCATGATGCGGTGGCGGGCTGATCAGACCGACACCTTCCGTTGAATGGCGGATACGGGCAATATTGGCATCGACCTTGGCACCCGGCAGTTCGCCACCCTCGCCAGGCTTGGCGCCTTGTGAAACCTTGATCTGGATCTCATCGGCATTGGTCAGATACCAGATAGTGACACCGAAACGACCGGATGCGACCTGCTTGATTGCAGAACGCCTGGAATCGCCATTAACATCCGGGGAGAAACGATCGTTATCTTCCCCACCCTCGCCGGTGTTGGACTTGCCGCCCAGCCGGTTCATTGCAATGGCCATGGTTTCATGGGTTTCCTGTGATATGGAGCCAAGGCTCATCGCCCCCGTGGCAAAGCGTTTGACTATCTGCTGCACAGGCTCAACTTCGCTGACATCGATCGGCCCGCCATTTACATTCTTCCTGAATTGCATCAGGCCACGCAGGGTACAATTTTTTGTGTCCTGTTCATTGGCCATTCTGGCAAAACGCCGGTAGGCATTTTTATCCCCGGTACGGGCGGCCTGTTGCAGGTTGGCAATACTCTGCGGGTTCCACATGTGTTTATCACCATTGGCACGCCAGTACATATCGCCCTGATTAGGTAAAACAGGCAATCGTACCTGTTCACGGGACGGGTAACCCAACCCATGCCGCCGCAGCGCCTCGGTTGCCAGTACTTTGAAACCGACCCCCTGTATTCGACTGGGGGTGCCGTGGAAACAGCGATCAATCACTTCGTCCGCCAGGCCTACGGCCTCGAAAATCTGCGCACCCTTGTAAGACTGCAAGGTTGAAATACCCATCTTGGCCATCACCTTGAGCATGCCCTTGGCCACGCCCTTGCGGTATGCCGCTACTATCTTGTCATCGGTATCATAGGCTTCGCCTTCCAGCAAACCATTACGTTGTGATTTCCACAGTGACTCAAAGGCGAGATAAGGGTTGATTGCATCCGCACCAAAACCGGTAAGCAAACAATGATGATGGACTTCACGGGCCTCACCGGTTTCCAGCACCAGGCCGATACGGGTTCGCTGATGGTTACTGACCAGATGATGATGCACGGCACCGGTCGCCAGCAATGTACTGACCGGTACACGGTCGGGCCCGATGTTTCTGTCAGACAGAATCAGCAGGCTGTAACCGTCTGCGATGGCCCGGGTTGCTTCGTTACAAATTCGCTCAAGTACCCCTGGCAAACCATCCTCACCTTCTGCCTTTGCATAGGTGATATCGACTATTTGTGCCTTCCAGCCACGATAATCGAGATGCCTGATCGTGGCCAGTTCCTCATTGGTCAGGATAGGGTGGGGAATCTGTAAACGATGGGCATGCCTTTCAGATGAATCCAGCAAATTGGCCTCAGGCCCGATAAAGCAGGACAGTGACATGACCACCTCTTCGCGTATGGAATCAATCGCCGGATTGGTGACCTGTGCAAACAGTTGTTTGAAATAATCATAAAGCATACGTGACTTGTCAGACATGCATGCCAGTGCAGCATCGTTACCCATGGAGCCAACCGGGTCACGACCTTCCCTGACCAGTGGTAATAACATGAATTGCATGGTTTCGATTGTATACCCGAAGGCCTGTAATCGTTGCAGCAACGTCTCGGGTTCATAACCATGCGGCTCTTTGCCAGGTTCCAGCTGTGACAGCAGGATACGCTGGTTTGCCAGCCACTCGTGATAGGGTTGTTTGCATGAGAACTCGTGCTTCAGTTCTTCATCGGGGATCATGCGGCCCTTTTCAAAATCGATCAGAAACATCTTGCCGGGTTGCAGCCGGCCCCTGAATTTGATGTTCCCGGGTTCAACAGGCAACACGCCAACCTCCGACGCCATGATGACCTTGTCGTCATGGGTCAGATAATAACGGCTTGGGCGCAGGCCATTACGATCCAGTGTTGCACCGATATAGTGGCCATCGGTAAATACAATCGAGGCGGGACCATCCCAGGGCTCCATCAGTGCCGACTGGTATTCATAGAAGGCCCGTTTCTCTTCAGACATACTCTGGTCATTCTGCCAGGCCTCGGGCACCATCATCATGATGGACTCCTGCAAACTGCGCCCCCCCATCTGCAGAAATTCAAGTACATTGTCAAAACTGCCCGAATCTGAAACGTCCGGCTCGATGACGGGCAACAGTTTTTTAATGTCTTCACCAAACAATTCACTTTCGGCCACGCCCTCACGGGCGCGCATCCAGTTGGCATTGCCCAGCCGCGTGTTGATCTCGCCATTATGGCTCATAAATCGGTTCGGCTGTGCGCGATCCCAGGATGGAAAGGTATTGGTAGAAAAACGTGAATGCACCATCGCCAGGTGCGCAGTGAAATCATCTTCGGCCAGATCCGGGAAAAATGGAATGACCTGGTCCGGGTTCAGCATTCCTTTATATATAATAACCTTGGTCGACAACGAGCAAAAGTAAAACAGCTCACGTTGGGTAATGTCTGCATTATTTCTGACCAGATGCGTGCAATTTTTACGCAGGATATATAATTTACGCTCAAAATCATTTCCCAGAACCCCGTCAGCGGCACCGACAAACAACTGTTCCATATGGGGCATGGACTTGCGTGCGGTCGGGCCAATATCTGACTTGATAGGGTCCACCGGCAACTGGCGCCAGCCAATCAGCCGCTGACCTGATGCCTCGATCAATTTATCGACCAGTTTTTTACATCGCTGGCGCTCGCCTTCATCAACCGGCAGGAAAACGATTCCAGCGGCATACTGCCCTTTACCCGGTAACTCTGCACCCAGGTCCTGCCGGGCTACCCTGGCAAGAAAATCATAAGGGATACTGGTCATGATCCCGGCACCGTCGCCGGTATTGGTCTCACTGCCACAGGCACCACGATGGACCATGCGCCGCAGTACATGGTCGGCATCCAGCACGATCTGGTGGCTGGCCCTGCCCTTGATATTGGCCACAAACCCCACGCCACAATTCTCTTTTTCATGGGCAGGATCGTACAAACCCCTTTTCCGCGGTAAGCCGTATTGATTCAGGGCCTTGTTGTTTTTCTCACTCATGGCTTGCCTCTAGTGTACGGATGGTGGTTGTCCGCTAACCCGATTAATGACTCAGCCCGTCCTCATTTATTTACAAATGACGGCCGGATATTTTAGCGGAAGCTGGAGATAAAAAAAAGTATTTCAAAATATAGACTTATCAATACGTTAGCCAGAAAGCCATGGTGATACAACAATGAAGAACTCACCCTGAATTCATCAACGGGTCGCCATGATGTCGAGATAAGTTATTGATATAAAACATAATACTGCTCATCTGCATGCCGAGAGTAATTGCCCGGCCATGCCTTCGGCCTGCATACCATAACCCCCACCAAACAGATTGTAGTGATTGAGTATATGGTAAAGGTTATACAGGGTTTTACGGACAGCGTAGCCCGGATCAATCGGCCAGCAGTTCGCATAGGCCGCATAGAAATTATTATCAAACCCCCCGAACAGCTCGGTCATGGCCAGATCGGCCTCACGGTCACCATAATATGTGGCCGGATCATAAATAACCGGGTTGCCGTCGGCATCAAATCCCGCATTACCCCCCCATAAATCACCGTGTAACAGGGAGGGCAGCGGTTGATAGTCGGTATAAAAGCAGTCCAGACGGTCGATTAATTTCTCAACCAGCCCGACCGCATGGCTTCCTATACCCTTTCTCGCGGCCAGTTCGATCTGGTTTCCCAGACGATACCGTCGGAAAAACCCGACCCAGTCCTCCGTCCAGTTGTTTTGCTGGGCGGTTGATCCAATGGTGTTGTCTCGATGCCAGCCAAAATGCCCGGCCGTCTTGCGGTGCATCAGGGCAAGCTGCCTGCCCATCTGTTCGGTGCTACCCTTGTGGCCCATCTGGATGAATTCCATTACCAGAAAGGATCTTTGGCTCGCCACACCGGACAACAGCGGTTTCGGGACACGTATGGCGCCGACCTCAAACATCCCGGACAGGCCGTCAAATTCCGCTTCAAACATATCCAGTCTTGAGGGCTGGTTCAATTTAATAAAATAGTCACGGCCCTGGCCTGTCACCTGCCAGGCATCATTAATGCAGCCTCCGCCTGCCGGGTGCCTTGAATCAATATGGAACTGGCTCCCCATTGTGGCACTGATAGCCTGTTCAATTTCTGACCAGTCCACGGCAGGAACTCAGCCTGGCACCCAAAGCCACCTGGCCAGGTGTTCGTTGGCATTCAGGGAATTAAAAAAACACCTGGCTTTATTAATATTCAATTCCTGTCCGGGATTATTGTATTTCACTTTGAGATCGATATCTTTATCCGGTATCAGCGCATTCTTATCAGGATTGCGTTGATATCATTATGAAGGAGCCGGTTACGCGTGCTGTTCACGTCACGTGCCGATTTAAACGGGCCAATGCGGATACGATACCAGGTGTCGCCATTAACGATGACCTTCTCGATATTCGACTCAACACCAAGCAAGGCCAGGCGGGCCTTTAATGTCTCGGCCTCCTGACTTCTCCTGAATGAACCGGCCTGCAGGAGGTATTGATGATTTTTCTTGCCCTTACCCTGCGACCGTTTTTCTCTCATCGCCAGCTCCTGGTCCGGGATCACGACCTCGGACTCGGGAAGGACCGTATAAAATTCATAACGTAATCCTTTATCGGTCGTTTTCTTTTTTTTGGATACCGCGCTTTTTTTCTTTACCACCGGTTTTTTATTAACCATGCCCTTCCCGCCAGACCCGGGCTGCTGACCAAGATAAACCAGCAGGGCAACAAGCAGGCCAATCATCAGGCCGGTTAATAACCAGACCCAGCCCGGAACCGGTTTTCTGTCCGGCTTTCGCTTTGAATTTTTATAGTCGCGCGGCATGGCCTACATTGCCTCCGGTGCCGACACACCCAGCAATTTCAGGCCATTGGCAAGTACCTGTCTGGTTGCATCAATCAGGTTGAGGCGCGCATCCCGCAAATTGTCATCATCCACCAGAAATGCATGTGCATTGTAATAAGTGTGCAGCAGATTCGCCAGCTCACGCAGAAAATGCGCCAACTGATGTGGTTCATGATTCATTGCTGCCTTCTCAACGACTTCGGGATATTTAACCAGGGCCATCATCAGATCCGCTTCATGTGATTCTGCCAGCATGCCAAGGCTCGCCTGTCCACGTTCACTGTCCCGCTGTATTTTCTTTTCTTTCATTTGTCGAAAGACACTGCATATGCGCGCGTGTGCATATTGAATATAATAGACCGGATTTTCACTGGAGCGTGATTTGGCCAGATCAAGGTCAAAGTCCATGTGCTGTTCACATTTGCGCATCACATAAAAAAACCGTGCGGCATCATTCCCCACTTCATTTCTTAATTCACGCAGGGTTACAAACTCGCCGGAACGCGTCGACATCTGTGCCTTTTTACCATCACGATAGAGAATAGCAAACTGCACCAGCAGCACATCCAGCTTGCTGTCATCATCACCCAACGCCTTTAGTGCCGCCTTGACCCTGGGCACATAGCCGTGATGGTCTGCACCCCAGATGTCAATAACACGATCAAATCCCCGCTCCAGCTTGTCTGCATGATAGGCAATATCTGAAGCAAAATAGGTTGTCTGGCCATTTTCACGTACAATGACCCTGTCTTTTTCATCACCGAATTCGGTAGAACTGAACCACAGCGCGCCATTTTTTTCATATACATGACCGGATAATTTCAGTCGCTCAATCACTTTATCCACGGCACCGGCACTTGTCAGCGAACGTTCGGAATACCAGTCCTGATAGACTACACCAAATTCTTCCAGGTCACGCCGGATCTCGCCCAGTATCGTATTCAGGCCCAGCTCAAATACCTGTCTGTATTGGCTCTCACCCAGCAGCTCGTTTGCCCTCGCAATCAGGGCGTCAATATATGTTTCCTTGTCGCCGCCATCCGGTTCATCATCAGGCAGCCCCGCAAAGACGCTCTCCTGGGAATGCCTCAGTTCATCCCCGTTTTCACGGTGCAATGTTGCCGCAATATCCCAGACATAATCACCCTTGTAACCATTAACCGGAAAAACAATCTCCTCGCCGCACAGTTCGAGGTAACGTAACCACACGCTGGCGGCAAGAATATCCATCTGTCGGCCGGCGTCATTAACGTAATATTCGCGGTGCACATCAAAGCCCACTGCCTCGAGCAAATCGGCAACACTGGCACCGTAGGCTGCACCGCGACCGTGGCCAACATGCAAGGGTCCTGTCGGGTTGGCAGAAACAAATTCAACCTGTACCGACTTGCCTTTACCTTTCTGACTGAGTCCATATGCCTCTTTCCTCGAAAAAATTTTGCCGATCACCTGTTGACAGGATCCCGACGTGAGAAAGAAATTAATAAACCCGGCCCCCGCAATCTCTACCTTGCTTACGGCATCGAGGGCAGGCAGGTTTGCAACAATTTTCTGTGCCAGCTCACGTGGGTTACACCTTGCCGGTTTTGCCAGCATCATGGCGATGTTGCAGGCAAAATCACCGTGTTGCTTGTCACGTGTTCTTTCTATCTTGATATCGGCAGGCAGCTCGGCCGGCAGGATGCCATCCTGCCGGAGTTTTTGCAGTGATGCCTGTACGAGTTGTGAAATTTCATTTTTCATAAAATACGGAATTAATCCAGGGTACGAGGTACGAGGTACGAGGTACGAGGTACGAGGTACGAGGTACGAGGTACGAAATTATAACCGCCGTGAAATTAGAAGCAACCTGTCTGGCACAACCATGACTGACCAACTGAACCCTGATTTATCATCTTGATAGAGCACTAGTACATCTCCTGCGGATCGATATCCAGTGACCAGCGTACCTGGCGTGAAGACTTCAGGCCGGTTATCTGGTCAAGCCATTTCACCAGAAAATCGTGTAGCTCCGAACGGTTGCCTGATTGTACCAGTAACTGTGCACGAAAACGCCCCGCCCGTTTCTCCATCGGTGACGGCACAGGGCCCAGTAACATCAACCTCGATTGGCCCATTGTTTGCCTCGCCATCTGTTCGGCCTCTTGCAGGAAGGCCAGTGGTTTGTTTCTTGTTACGGCCTCTGCCCTGAGCAAGGCCAGGTGCGAATAGGGTGGCCAACCGGTGGATTTGCGTTCATCCAGCAGGGTATCAATGGTCAGGCGGTAGTCCTGGCGGGTGGCCAGTTGCAACAAGGGGTGGTCCGGGTGATGTGTCTGGATCAGCACCTCACCCGGGCGATCGGCACGGCCGGCGCGGCCGGCCACTTGCAATATAAGTTGTGCCATCCGCTCTGCACCCCGGAAGTCGGTACTGAAAAGACCCTGGTCACTGTCCAGTATCGCCACCAGGGTCACATTGGGAAAATGGTGTCCCTTGGCGAGCAGTTGTGTGCCCAGTAAAATCTGGTCCTTGCCGGACTCCGCATCTTTTAATTTCCTTTCCATTTCACCCTTGCGGCGTGTCGTGTCCCGGTCTATTCGTGCGACCCGACTATCGGGGAAGGTTCTGTTTAATACCTCTTCTGTCCTTTCGGTACCCTGGCCTATCGGGCGCAAGTCAGCGCTCCCGCAGTCCGGACAATACTTGTCCAGACGATGTTCAGCACCGCAATGATGACAGCGAAGCTGCCTGCTGGCCATGTGCAGGGTCATGTGTGAATCACATCGTTTACAGTGACTGACATAACCGCAATCATGACAAAGCAACGTGGGTGCATAACCTCGCCGGTTCAGGAACAGCAGAACCTGGCCCTGTTGATCGATATGTTCCCTGATCTTGCCCAGTAATGCGGTCGACAGACCCTCTTCAAGGGCCTGGTGGCGCAGGTCGATCAGTCGCATCTGTGGATGGGACGCAGACCCTGCGCGTTCCGGTAATTCGAGCAGCCGATAACGCCCCTCAATGGCATTCAGCATACTTTCGAGCGATGGCGTGGCCGAGCCCAGTATAACGGGCACACCCTCACGCCGAGCACGGACGATGGCCAGATCACGCCCCGAATAGCGAAAACCGTCCTGTTGTTTGAATGACAAATCATGTTCTTCATCGACTATAACCAGCCCCGGTTTGTCCAGTGCCGCAAATACCGCCGAGCGGGTACCGATAATAATCCTGGCCTGGCCGGTCTTTGCCCGCAGCCAGCTTTGTGCCCTTTCTGTCTCATTCAGTCCCGAATGAAAAACAGTCATATCGACCGCAAAACGGTCACTGAAGCGTTGCAGGAGCTGGGGGGTCAGGCCAATTTCGGGCACCAGTATCAGCACCTGCCGGCCCTGGCCGAGAACCCTTGTCATGGTCTGCAGGTATACCTCGGTCTTGCCGCTGCCGGTAATGCCATGGATTAGAAAAACGGCAAAGCTGTCCAGATGCTCAAGAATGATGGATACCGCATTTTGCTGGGCATCATTAAGCCTGTGCGGATTTTCCCGCTGCAAGTCCTTGTCGGGTAATGATGCCGTCCCTTCACGACCCTCGACCCAGCCTTTTTCAGCGAACTTGCGCAGCACAGGTCTCCAGTCATTCATCTGCCGGCCAATCTGCTGCCCGGTCAGCCCGTCAGGGGCCTGCCCCAGCAATCTCAACAGGCCGGCCAGACGGACCGCCCTTTTCGGCAGGCCTCCAGCCTGCCGTCCTGCTTCAGTCAGTGACCAGACCCTTGTGCAAATCGGCAAAACCGGCTTATCCTGGCGAAAACGGCTTGGTAATGCAGCAGCGTAAACCTCTCCAAGCGGGTATTGATAGTACTGACTGGCCCAGTGGCAAAGCCAAATCAAATTCTTATTTATCAAGGGATTATCATCTATAATTCGGATGATCCGCTTTAGTTTTGAGCTGTCGATGCTGGTAGCCGGGTCAATTTCATCAACGATACCCACCAGCTTGTTACGACCAAAGGGCACCAGCACCCGGGTACCCGGCAACACGGCCTGGCTGACAGCCGTTTCTGGCAACAGGTAGTCAAAACTGTGTCTCAGCGGCACGGGCACAGCGACGCGGATGATAATTCCGGGTGAATGGTCAGACATCCATGTACTTTATCATTTAGCTGGAAACCTGGCCCGCATATCTCGCCATTGTTGGTAGCGAGACGGTTCGGGGTGGTGAGAAATATGGGCTGGCCCTTGAAGACTGGCAGCCGATTACTTTGCATGAACCCGCTTAACAGTTTCATGCAGGTATGCTATATATTAGATGTTATGTGCAATTTAGAGTAAGGCGTTGATTCATAGTAAACAATTTTATACTTAAGTGATTGTTTTTGCTATATATGCCCACCTGAAATGACTAATTATTGATACTTACCTGAAGTCGTATCATTTTTTTTCCTGTACCGCCGACATATTATTCAAGGTACGTATTTTAACGGTCGCAAACAGATAAAATGATAATCGATACAATCCAAGCCAATATCCTGATCGTTGATGACCAGGAAATGAACGTCAAGTTACTGGATAAAATCCTCAGGCAGTCCGGATTTACAAACATCACCTGCACATCCGATTCGCGCCAGGTCGAACAGCTTTATCTGGAAAATGATTTTGATCTGGTTCTGCTGGACATCCGCATGCCTCATCTCGACGGCTTTGAAATTATTGAAAAACTCGATTCCATTGAGAAAGATTCCTATGTCCCTATTCTGGTCCTGACGGCACAAAATGATCAGCAAACCAAATTAAATGCACTGAAACTGGGGGCAAAGGACTTCCTGACCAAACCCTTTGACCAGACCGAGGTTATGCTTCGTATTAATAACCTGCTTGAGGTTCGCCTGTTACACAAACAGCAGAAAAGTCTGAACATGGCGCTTGACCTGCGTGTACAGGAAAGAACACAAGAGCTGAATGATACACGGCTTGAAGTCATACGCCGACTGGGACGTGCCGCAGAATTTCGCGATAACGAAACAGGGTTCCACATCATTCGTATGAGTCAGTATGCCCAGCTCATCACATTGTCGGTGGGGCTGGGAGCTGAAGAGGCCGAACTGATACTCAATGCCAGTCCGATGCATGACATCGGCAAGATCGGCATCCCGGACAATATCCTGCTAAAACCGGGAAAGCTGGACAGCAACGAATGGGAAATCATGAAGACCCATTCCGCCATCGGCGCAGAGATCCTCTCGGGTCACGACTCGGAGCTGATGATCATGGCACGCGAAATAGCCCTGTATCATCATGAGAAATATGATGGCTCCGGTTACCCGGCCGGTCTGGCGGGTGCAGACATACCCATTGCAGCCAGGATCGTTGCACTCAGCGACGTATTCGATGCATTAACATCGGAAAGACCCTATAAAAAGGCCTGGCCGGTTGAGGAGGCCGTCGCCGAGATCAAACAAAGTTCTGGCCAGCATTTTGACCCGGAACTGGTTCATGCATTTGAAAAAACCCTGCCGGATATCCTCGATGTCCGCGTCCAGTACCTGGAAGAAAGCCAGGACTACCACAAGAATACCTATAAACATTACATTCACAACTGACCCGCATATCCCCGAATTACTTATATCTTTTAATCACAGCCATGGGCCGCTCCTGCTCTAAGGTGCCTCTGATTAATTCTGGACGAAGCAGATTGTGCTCGGAAAATACAGATTCAAGGCGTCGAATCGCACGTAATAGCAAGCTATTGCGAAGATTCACAACACAGAATCTGGATTTCCCGAGTGCAAGATGCGAGTTCATGAATTGATCAGAGGTTCCCTAATTTTAATAAATAACAACATGTTCACTGTCCCGTTAACCCATGACGAATGTAGCTGAGATGTAAGTGGCAAGTGCATTTCGGGCTAACCCGCAATCCGGACATGAAACCGGCAAGCCTGATCAAGACCGTCTGCCGCACGGACGCGGCAGCCGAGCCGCCATGGATGGCATATTTTGCGTGTCTTGATCAGGCTTGCCGGTTTCATGTCCTCACATTGTTATGTGCTTCATAAAGTTAACGGGACAGTGCAACATGTTATAAATTATTCCATAATAATTTCCGTGACTGTCAACCGATTTCCCGTCGGGACGTTTTAAGGGGTGAGATCACAAACTTATTCTGGAGAATCCGACATGAACAAGAAAATTTTAACTGTATGCAGTCTGCTTATACTTGCCAGCCCGGGGTCGGTGTTTGCCGAAACAGACGGGCCTGGTCAACGGGTCGAGAATCGTTTTGATGCCCGGGGTGACCGCATTGAGGAAAGGCTGGATAACCGTGGCGACCGCATTGAAGGGCGTCTCGACAGGCGCGGCGATCGCATTGAGGGGCGTTTTGACAACCGCGCAGACCGGGCCAGAGACAACGGCAGGGATCAACGGGCCGGCCGGCTGGAAAGACGTGGGGACAGGGTCAATGCCCGTCTGGATAACAGGGGCGAACGCATGAATGCCCGGCTGGACAGAAGGGGTGACCGTATCAACAGGCGCATGACAAAACGTGGTGAACGTGGCCATCAGCGGATTGACCGCAGGCGTTCTAACTAAAAACAATGGTGCAGCAGGTTTGTATTGGCAGACCACTGGCATACTCAAGTGCAATGAAGCATGATTATGCTGTTTATAAACCGGCCATCAAGGAAAGCACTCTGGACAAGACTCGGGCACTGGATCAGTTTCTGGCAAATGTTGAGCGCAAGGCATTCAGGATTGCGGAGATTGCTGTCGGCAATCGTGAGGAAGCACTCGACATAGTCCAGGACAGCATGTTTGCCCTGGTTCGGAAATACGCCAATAATAAACCGGAGGAATGGACGCCTCTGTTTTACCGGATCCTGCAAAGCCGTATTCGCGACTGGTATCGTAAAAACAAGGTTCGATCAACATGGATGACATGGCTCGGGTTTGGCAGAAAAAATACCAATGAAGATGGGCCGGAAAACCCGGTTGATGTCCTGCCTGACACACGTGGTCGTGATCCCTTGCAGGCTGTTTCAAATAAAAATTCCATGGATGAACTGGAGCAGGCCATGCAGCGACTGCCATTAAGGCAGCAGCAGGCCTTTTTGTTACGCGCATGGCAGGGTATGAGTGTTGCTGAAACAGCATGTTCCATGAGATGCTCGGAAGGAAGTGTCAAAACACACTACTCACGTGCAGTACATAAGCTGCGCATCGAACTGGAGGATCATTCGCCATGAATGAGCGGGAGTTTATCGGCAAGGCAAAATCCACTCTGGACCGGCAGGCCGACAATCTGGATGCGGCTACCCTGTCCAGGCTGAATCAGGCCCGGCAGGCCGCACTGCAACAAATAAAAAGGCCTGCAAAAAACAGACAGGTCTGGGTCACGGCGGGTGGCCTGGCAGCTGCTGTTTTACTAACCACTATCTTTTTATTCAGGGCAGAAGAAATTGCCGTTTCGACAAACATCGATGAAATGGAAATTATTGCCTCAAATGATGGCCTGGATTTATACGAACAACTGGACTTCTACATATGGATGGCCGAGGAGGATCCCGGTGCGGGCTGACGCTGTGCTGTTGATATTGGCTCTGTTACTGGCAGGCAATCAACTACAGGCTGAACAGAAAACCGAGACACCCAGCGGCGAGATGCTTGATTTCCTCGGTGAATGGGAGCGCATAGATGGCGAATGGATGGACCCGGCCCAGGTTGAGGATATCAGCATGCTTGAACGTGACAAGTTAAACGGTGAAACGAATGAGAAATAAATTCAAGACATCAATACTCGGGTTATGCCTGTTGTGCATGCCACTACTTGCCCATGCCGATGGCGTCAACTGGCAAGACCTGGGGGAACAGGAACAAAAGGTACTCAATCGCTTTGCTGACCGGTGGGATGAGATTCCGGCTGAACGCCAGTCCAGACTCGAACGTGGTGCGCAACGCTGGATTGACATGACGCCTGGTGAACGCGCCAGTGCCAAAAAGAAACTCAAACGCTGGAGAAATATGAGTGAAGAGCAAAAAACCCGGGTTCGAAAACATTACAGGCAGTTCCGGAATCTACCACCCGGGGAACGCAGACGTCTAAGAAAAATGCGCCAGCGTTTTACAGAAATGCCCGCCGAAAGACGGGCGGCCATCATCAGACAATGGAAAAGTCTTTCAAGGGATGAGCGGACGGCTGTTCGCAATGAACTAAGAGGAATGTCTGCAAGCGAAAGGAGGCAGTTCCGGAATAAATGGCGCAGACTGTCACCTGCCGAACGCAGGGAAAGACGGCGGGGGTTTTTACATAAACGATCACGATAATCTGATCCTGATCATAATTTTACGGAACCAATCATGTATAAGACTCTTTCTTCCGGGCTATATGTCCATTTGTTACTACGCCTTTTTATTGCCGGTGCCATTGTTTTTTCAGGGTCCCGTATTTTAGCTGATGACGGGGCCACCCATGGCTCAATGGAAATTCAATACTCACAGGACTCAAGCGAAACAAGAGATAAATTCATATACCTGGACGCAGGAATCACATCGAAAACATCCTTGCGGGTCAATGCAGGTAACTCAAGCTCGCCTGCAATAGCCGGTGGAATAGACCTGGATTACTGGGGCATTGGCGTGGCGCATCGCTGGAACAACACATTTGACTCCGGCCTGGTATTCAGTTCATACGGTCAGGGTAAACAGATCAAGATTGACAGCATTGAGGCGAGATTACAGTGGTCTTCCAGCAACTGGGCATTCAGCATCAAGCCACAACTCAAACAGATTGAGCTTTTTATAACCGGGCCCAACAGAACAGTTAAGGCGAATGGCACAGGTGCCGGCCTGACATTGGCATACTATGGAATCAAAAACTGGGAGTACAGCCTGTCTTATACTGCATACCACTACACAAGAGACCTCAGCAGGCTGGCCACGCTTCCACGTCTGATTGCAAAACTGTCGGCAAAGGCACTGACCGGGGCATCCGCGCTCAGGGACAGCAGCGCATCGGTTGATATAACCTGCCAGTTTCCACTGACCGATATTTACCTGTCATACGGTCAAAGCAAATCAGCCATTGATAAAACAACTTCAAGCATAACCTCCACAGGAATAACGCTCTACCAGTTAGACCCGTTTAAAATCGGATTTGAAGCAGGTAGTGTCAGTTCGGTTGTAGATACTGCCAGTTACTATGGTGGATTCACGCTGGGTTATTTATGGTAGTAAACATGTAGAAGTACCTGCTAATTTATATATGGTGATTCCAGGACCGGCGATAGAATTTCCTGTCATTCCGGGATTGAAAATTGCCAAAACGCTGGCAATCATTAACAAAATAATACCCGCATAAAGCCTGCCGGGCATCCTGTCCGCCAGGGTTAACGGCTAACCCCCGGCCTTACCTCTTTTCCAGATGAAAGTTTTGCGCTGTTCTTCACGAAATAATTACTTTTTAACACTGTTGTCTCGTTAACCCATGGCGAATGTAGTTGAAATGTAAGCGACAAGTGTGTTTCGGGCTAGCCCGCAATCCGGACATGAAACCGGCAAGCCTGATCAAGACACGCAAAACATGCCATCCATAGCGGCTCGGCTGCCGCGTCCGTGCGGCAGACGGTCTTGATCAGGCTTGCCGATTCCATGTCCTCACATTGTTATGTGTTTCATAAAGTTAACGGGGCATTAGCAATGACTTTTTAATAATATTCACGCGACCGGCAAATAGAATTTAAACACGGCTCCCTGACCAGGCTTACTGTCGGCCTTGATATAACTGCCGTGCAACTCCAGGATCTTTTTGGTGATCGCCAGGCCAAGTCCTGCGCCCCCGCTTTGTGAATCGCGACTTTTTTCCGGACGATAGAAACGCTCAAAGATCATCGGCAATTCTTTTTCAGCTATACCACAACCGTTATCACGCACCTGAACAAGTAACCTGTTGCCTGAGTATGAAAGCGCGATCACTATTTTTCCATTACCCGGTGTATAACGAATTGCATTTTCAATTAAATTATCAAGCACACGCTCTATTAATGCGATATCGGCCTTGACGAATGGCAGATCGTTTTCAAAATTGGCCACCACACTGATATCTCGTTCGCTGGCAGGCAGCCAGTATTTCTGGATCACATCATGCACCAGTTCCTGCAATGAAAATGGTTCCAGCCTGATGATTTGTTCATTGGCATCAAGTTGTGCCAGCTCAAACAGCTCGGACACCAGTCGACTCAAACTCTGGCTGTGCTTTAATGCGGTGTTGAGATATCGCTCCTTTTCAGTATCGTCCAGTTCGCTGCTCTTTCTCAGCAAGGTTTCAAGATAACCCTGTAGTGTAGTCAGCGGTGTGCGCAAGTCATGTGACACATTGGCGACAATTTCACGCCGGTGAATATCGGACTGCTTCAGTTTGCTCAATTGCTGCATCATACGTTCTGTCATTTCATTGAACGATTGTGCGAGTCTGTCCAGCTCATCGCCATGTTCCGGTATGGCCATACTGTTCTCCGGTAATACGGAAAAATCGGCCTGCCTGAACTCCTGCATATTATTTGCCAGGGTTTTCAGCCTGCGTGTCATAACAGAAAAAACCAGCATCGCGACAAACATCGCTACAACCACCGCCACAACAATAACCCGGAAACTCATCTTGAATACATAGCTGTCCATTAAATGGGAAAAGACGTTCTTGTAACGCTCACCCTCAAGTATGACATACAGGTAACCCACCAGCTTACCCTTGTCAATCAGCGGGGCGGCGGAAAATATCTTGCTGTTCTGTTTACTGCGCGGGTCTTCACCTTCAACTGGCAATGTCTTTTTCCTGTCGATAAAAGACAGCACGGGTTTCAGGTCAATACGGTCTCGCACCACCTTTTCAGCAGGTGCATTGAATGCCAGGATTTTCCCGGTTGCATCCAGTGCATAGATCTCAATTGCCGGATTGACTTCCATCAGGTTATGAAAAAGATGATCGAGTTTATCCTTGTTGAGTATACCGTTTTTAATAATGGCGTAACTTTTTACTATGTGTGCGGCCAGGTTCCGGTGCAGTTTCTGTTGCGATTCCTGCTGGTACATGTATGTGCTGTAAAAATGCATGGTGATCAGCAAGGCACCCAGACCGCTGAACAGGATGAAAATGGTTAAGGCGAATTTTGAATATAAGGTCACTGTTGTCCCGTTAATCCATTATGAATATAGTTGAGATGTAAGCGGCAAGTGTATTTTGGGCTAACCCGCATTCCGGACATAAAACCGGCAGGCCTGATCAAGACACGCAAAACATGCCATCCATGGCGGCCCGGCTGCCGCGTCCGTGCGGCAGACGGTCTTGATCAGGCCTATCGGTTCCATGTCTTCACATTTACATGCGCTTCATAAAGTTAACGGTACACAGTGATATAAGGTGTGAAACATATCTGGTTCATCAAGCGGTCAGTCTGTCTGCTCATGGAATTTATAACCGACACCCCAAACGGTCAATATGTATTCGGGGTTAGCCGGGTCGGACTCGATCTTTGCGCGCAACCGGTTGATGTGTGAATTGACCGTGTGCTCATAACCATCATGGCCATATCCCCATACCTGGTCAAGTAATTGAGGGCGGCTGTATACGCGACCGGGGTGGCTGGCAAAATGCAATAACAGGTCAAACTCGCGTGCCGTCAAGTCGATCTGTTTATCATCTATTTCCACCTTGCGTTTTTCGACGTCGATAACCATGGCCCCGGCATCTATACGCCTGAACGCTGGTTGATCCTGTACTGATGGAGATGAAATATCAATTCTCCTGAAGATGGCCTTCACCCGGGCCAGCAGTTCACGCATGCTGAATGGCTTGGTAATATAATCGTCTGCGCCGATCTCCAGCCCCAGCACCCGGTCGAGCTCCGATGTTCGCGCGGTCAGCATCAATATCGGGATATAGTCGTTTTCCTTTCGTATCCTGCGACAGACATCGATGCCATCAAGCCGCGGCAACATCAGGTCAAGGATAACCAGATCATATTCGTGATTCAGGGCCATGCCCAGCCCGTCACTGCCATTACCGGCAATATCGACATGGCAGGAGATATCGCCCAGATTTACCTTTAACAGGTGGGCAATATCGGGATTATCCTCAATAACCAGTACCTTGCGAACCATACAAAAAACCGTTTTAGCCTGTAAAACACATAAAATTACCCCGTCATGCATCATAACTGCAATTTATTCACAAAATCATCACCTGGTAGGTAAAAAAAGGGGTGCCGGAACGCTCAGGCCGGCTTCATGCCTATATATTGGGCCTCATCCCGGCATCCCTGCTGAATATCGCCGGCCGTTCCTTCTTCCCTGTAATAGAGCACCTTCAGCCCGTGAAATAATTGCAGCAGTTCCTGCCCGGCCAGCCTGAATTCGTCCTGCGCCGGGCCACGGGCCGTGACACGCTGCCGGGTAAAGGTCTGGTAGAACATCAGGCCCCCCGGCCTTAATGCCGCGATCAATGACGGAATGATGTTTCGCTCAAGAAAATAGCTGATTACGATGACATCAAACCGGTTCTGTTCGGGCGGGCTGGTCTCGACATCCCTGACGTGCGCATGGATATCGATAGCCGCCTGATCAACGCGGGTTTGTAATCCCTCGATAGCAACATCGGAAATGTCCCAGGCTTCAACATGCAGGCCATGTTCTGCGAGCGATATGGCATTACCACCCCTGCCGCAAGCCAGGTCGAGGGCATGGCCTGTTTCAGGGAGCAGATGCAGATTTTCACCAAGGACCCGTGAAGCAAGCGGGGCCGTGTCCACACTGTTCTGGCTATAACGCCGGTTCCATTTTTCCCGGGTTGTCATCGGTCTAGCCCGCATTTCTCACCAGGATCGCGGAAGCCGGCGCAGGATTCGTATTCGCAGGCGCCGCTCTGGAGCGCAAAGCATAGCCGTAGCTATGATTTGCGTGAAGAGCAAGCATAACGGGTACGAAGACAAGCCTGAGCCGCGACAGGCGTTCTATAAAAACACTTTGTATTTTTGGCATTGTTATTTACTTTATCATTACCATGGGCTTACAACAATTAA
>VAOU01034817.1_pt1 | contig 21554 bp, 23 predicted proteins | sample 3393871 | NCBI WGS metagenome assembly VAOU01 (sample SAMN08290440, study PRJNA428436) | hydrothermal vent metagenome | isolation source: Deep-sea hydrothermal vent chimney | place: Atlantic Ocean: South-mid Altantic Ridge | depth 1820 m m
ACGCGGGAGCGTGGGAACGAGGTGCACCCGAAACTTTCCAGTCATCACAGGGTCCTACTGTGCAAGATTGACGTTAACCCACAGGAGTCCCCAACAAATGAAAAATCGCAATAAACTCGTTAGCACCGCCATTAGCAGCCTTCTGGCCCTGAGCGCGACTGCGGTTGCCACCGAAGCCTATAGTGCTGGCCCGCCTTTGGAAAAATGTTTTGGTGTCGTCAAGGCCGGCAAGAATGACTGCGGCGTCAAGAGCCTGGGTACAGCCTGCCAAGGCACATCTTCAAAAGACGCGCAGCCTGATGCCTACATTGATGTGATCAAAGGCAATTGCGAGAAGATTGTAGGCGGCTCCCTAACAGCAAAGAAATAATTTCTTCTAGCAGAACGTTGAAAAAGCCGTAGGAGCGGCATCTTGCCGCGAAGGTTGCACAACACACAATGTGTACCGCGCCTGGGTCGCTATCGGCGTCGTGCCTACCGCGACATTAGCACGTCCATGTGCATCAAGGCGCTCCTACGGTGATAAAGGGCTCCCTTGCGGGGTAGAAGAAATCAAATGGATTTTTCACTAAAATCTGCTAAGTCTTTTAGCCATGACCACTGAATCTATTGAGAGACCCCCAGCACAGATTCCGGCCCAAGCCGGGATCGGTCTGCGGGCCGAACACTATAAGGAAGTGATCGGCTCGCAACCCCCAATCGGCTGGCTGGAAGTCCATAGCGAGAACTACTTCGGCCAGGGCGGTAAGCCGCTTCATTACCTGGAACAGGCACGCCAACTCTACCCCATCAGTTTACATGGAGTAGGCCTATCAATCGGCTCCACTGACCCTCTCAACAAGGCACACTTGGATCATCTCAACCGGCTCATACACCGCATCGAACCTGGATTGGTCTCTGAACACCTGTCCTGGAGTTCGGTAGACGGCAAGTATTTCAACGATCTGCTACCTCTGCCCTATACCGAAGAGGCACTCAAGCATTTCAGCACCCGTGTCCACCAGGTTCAAGACATATTGCAGCAGCAGATACTCATTGAAAACCCCTCCAGCTATCTAAGCTACTCCCATTCCACTATTGCCGAATGGGATTTTATGAATGCCATCGTCGAGAATACCGCTTGTGGAATATTGTTGGATGTCAACAACGTCTATGTCTCTGCCGTCAATCACGGCTTTGATGCCCGCCACTACTTACGTGCCATCACCGCAGACGCCGTACAAGAAATTCACTTGGCCGGATTTACCATTGACATTATTGGTGGCCAGGACATTTTAATCGACACCCACAACAAACCCATATGCGATGAGGTATGGGCTCTATATCAGGTGGCTATCGAGCGCCTTGGCGCCATACCCAGCTTGATCGAGTGGGATTCAGATCTTCCGCCCCTGGATTTTTTGGTTGAGGAAGCATCACGGGCCCAAACCATAATGGATGAGTGTCATGCCCTCGTTGCATGAGTTGCAATCGGCCTTTGCCGACACGCTACTCAATCCGGACACCACGCACACCCTGTCCTATGTCGCCCAAGACAAGATATCCAGAGACCAACGCCTGTTCATCTACCGAAATCACGTATTCAGCAGCTTGACCTCTGCCCTTCAAGGGGCCTATCCCGTCATCGAACGCCTGGTGGGGGCGGCCTTTTTCCGCTCTGTGGCACGCGGTTATATCCGCCTGCACCCTTCCACATCTGGAGACCTTGAGCAATATGGTGATAGCTTTGCAGAGTATCTCAGCGGCCTAAAGCAGGTCGATGAACACACCTATTTACCTGATGTTGCCAGGTTGGAATGGGCCTACCACCGCGTCTACTTTGCCGCCGACGTCCCTGCCCTATCACTGGAAATGTTGGCCAAGGTCGATCCCGATCAGCAACATCAATTGCGCTTTGGTCTACACCCGGCCAGCCAGCTACTTCGATCATCCTATCCCAGCCTGCGCATTTGGCAGGTGAACCAAAAAACCTACTCCGGCGATCAAACCGTTGACCTATCCATAGGCGGCAACCACTTATTGGTCCTGCGGCCTCAACTGGACCCGCAAATCCATGACATCACCCATGACGAGTTCACCTTTTTAGAATCACTGGCTTGCAACAAGAACATTGCCGACTCCCTTGATCTGGTGGCCGATGTCAACCCGGAGTTTGACCTGACAAGCTGTTTGCAAAAATTTATCTCGAACAAGACGCTGGTCATTTTTTCCCTGGAAAACCAGGGCGATCAAACAAGAGCCTACCGCAAAGGAGACCGCACATGGCCTCAATCGAAACGACAAAAAACATAGTTAAGCCCGCCATTAAATTTCTTGAGGTGCTCAGACCATTATTGGATATCGGCATTCGGCTATACGTTGCCAATGTATTTTTCTTTTCCGGGCTCCTCAAGACCGATAGCTGGTGGAAGACACTGAGCCAATTTGAGCGGGATTTTCATGTCCCCCTGCTGTCACCGGAAGTGGCGGCCTATCTGGGCACGGGCGCGGAATTGATTCTGCCGGTTTTCCTGGTACTGGGGCTCGGTGGGCGTGCTGCGGCCATCGGGTTGTTTATCTTCAACGCCGTCGCCATCATCTCCTTTCCAGAACTTGCTGGAACCGGGCTCACATTGCACCACCTATGGGGCCTGCTCCTGCTAGTGACATTAATCCATGGCCCTGGCAAACTATCCATTGACCACTTTATACGAAAAAAATATATGGGCGATGTTTAGGCCAACTCAATGAATGATCTCGCAGTAAAACTACCGTCCCGGTCTGGGGGGGCGACTGAATTTGGTGAGAAACTGATCAAATCCGGTACAAACCCCCTCACCCGTGCGGCACTGGGTGAATTACAAGTCAATTTGGGTCGTTTGTGCAACCAGGCCTGCCATCACTGCCATGTGGATGCCGGACCAAAGCGCACTGAGATTATGTCCTGGCCGGTCATGGAAAGAATTCTAGGCTGGGCAAGACAAAACCATATTCAACGGGTCGACCTCACCGGCGGCGCCCCGGAGCTAAACCCCCACTTCAGGCAGTTTGTGGATAAGTTTTTGGATATGGGCGCGACAGTAACGTCCCGATGCAATCTCACCGTATTATTTGAACCCGGACAAGAAGATCTTGCCGAATGGTACGCACAGCGCAAGATTCGTTTGGTGTGTTCATTACCTTGCTATAGCGAAGAAAACGTCGACACACAACGAGGCAAAGGCGTGTTCACAAAGAGTATTGCCGCCCTGCAAAAACTCAACAGCCTGGGTTATGCTCATCAAGGTGACCTCGTATTGGATCTTGCCTACAACCCCGGCGGAGCGTTCTTGCCCCCGTCCCAACCACAACTGGAGACCGACTATAAGACGCGCCTAAAAAAAGAGTTTGCTATTGTGTTTTCGAATCTACTGTCGCTAACTAATCTACCCATAAATCGGTTTCGTCATGCCCTGGAACGAGACGGACAATTGGAAAAATATGAGCAACTACTTCAGCATCACTTCAACGCCAATACCATACCTGGTCTGATGTGCCGACATTTGGTGAGTGTCGACTGGCTGGGAGAGGTCTTTGATTGCGACTTTAACCAAATGATCGACTTGGCCCTGGGTGCAGCACCACGCAGAAAACTATGGGAACTGGATGGACCTACTCTTAAAGCTAAACCGGTGGCCATCGGCAACCATTGCTTTGGGTGCACCGCTGGGGCTGGCAGTAGCTGCGGCGGCACATTGGTATAGAATTAGTCAATACATAATGGACGGTGTTGCTTAGTCCGCCTCCAATGCTGAAGGAGCTATCATAGCAAAAGTATTTATTTTATGCCTATACACCCAACCACTCATAGGCATAGACGATATCCTTGGTAATATAGTAATTATCTCTACTGCCACATTGAACGCCAAAGATAACGGCAAAAAGACCTGCCAATTCATCGTTTACCACACAGGCCCGCTTGGCAGTGAGGTCAAATGGTGTCACTTTGCCAAGCTTCGCTAAACCATCAGCAGATAGCCGGTTTTCAATCACGCCTCGGGCATCAACGAGCTGATTAAAGTGAGCCCGAAATTCCTCTCTGTCCCTAAGTTCCTTTTCATGCTCAAATGCTTCTGCATCAGTAACGCTGCCATAAATGGTAGTAAACACTATACCTTGCGATTTATCGATCTCTGATTGTATTGGCATAAAGGATTTTCATCTTTCGGTGATTATTATTATATAATAATATTTTATTGGCATATTTTTATTTCTTTTTATAAAATCATGTTGCAGTGGAGCATCCTAGCACAGTACCCACCCAGACATTACACATTACCTGTAGGTTTCGGCCGCACCAAAGCAATACGCACACACAGCATGCAACATAGCACACAAACCGTTACACTACGCAGCCTTTCTGGGCTTGACTTAAGGGCACTTCTATTAATCCCCTCTCCCTCCGGGAGAAGGTTAGGGTGAGGGGAGCAAATAAAGCTAAGGCTTTGGTTTTATTATCTCCTCATTCCACCTTCTCCCGGAGGGACCTCGGTGCCTCCTTGTGGGATAGAAGGCGTTGCCGATTAATAGAAGTGCCCTTAAGATTACCAACAGTCAGCAAAATCAAAATACCCCAACCAAGCTTTGGCAACCTAACCCCTTCAGGTACTGCACATGACTACCGATCCAATCATCACGTTTGATCAACTAGCGCTGAATCACTCACTTATAAAGGCATTGGATGACGTGGGTTATGAAACCCCCTCCCCCATTCAAGCACAAACGATTCCATTGTTATTGGAAGGCAAAGATGTACTGGGGCAGGCGCAAACAGGTACTGGCAAAACTGCGGCTTTTGCCCTACCGTTACTATCCAAGCTCGACCTAAAACAAAAAAATCCACAAGTTATGGTGCTGGTCCCGACCCGTGAACTGGCTATCCAGGTCGCCGAGGCCTTTCAAAAATACGCCAAGCATCTGAAAGGATTTCATGTGCTACCAATTTATGGTGGCCAGGATTATCGCGGACAAATCCGTGCCCTAAAACGCGGTGTCCACGTAGTGGTGGGCACACCGGGCCGGGTGATGGATCACATGCGCCGAGGCACATTAAAACTTGCTAATCTCAACGCACTGGTCCTGGATGAAGCCGATGAAATGTTGCGCATGGGCTTTATAGATGATGTCACATGGATCCTGGAACAAACACCCGCAGACAGACAAATCGCCCTGTTCTCTGCCACCCTACCCCAGCAAATACGGCGTATTGCCACTAAACATTTAAATAATCCTATACAAATTACCATTAAGAGCAAGACCACCACGGTCGATACCATCCGCCAACGTTTCTGGCCAGTCAGTGGCATGCATAAACTGGACGCCTTAACCCGCATCCTTGAGGCCGAGCCCTTTGAAGCCATGCTTGTTTTCGTGCGCACCAAAACTGCCACTGTAGAACTGGCCGATAAATTAAAAGCGCGTGGTTATTCATCTAGCCCATTAAATGGGGACATTCAACAGAGCCTACGTGAGCGCACCATTGATCAACTCAAAAAAGGCAAACTGGACATACTGGTTGCCACAGATGTAGCCGCGCGTGGACTTGACGTGGAGCGTATCAGTCACGTCATCAACTACGACATACCCTATGACACGGAAGCCTACGTACACCGTATCGGACGCACTGGCCGTGCGGGCCGACAAGGCGATGCCATTATGTTTGTCGCTCCACGCGAAAAACGTTTGCTATATGCCATCGAAAAATCCACAAGGAAGAAGATAGAAATGATGACTCTACCTTCAACCGACAAAATTAACGACCAACGTATAGCAAAATTTAAACAACGCATTACCGACACTCTGGCGACTGAAGATTTGGGCCTGTTTTCCAAACTAATGGAACAATACCAGCAGGAACATAACGTGCCAGCACTGAAAATCGCCGCCGCTGTTGCCCAACTGTCACAAGGCGATACCCCATTCCTGTTGCGGGATAAACCACAACGACAAGAAAAAAATAGCTGGAATAAAGATAAGAACCCACGACATGAAAAATCGGATCGCAAAGAGCGTAAGCGTCCCCCAAGGAAAGAGACTCCACCCGGCCAAGGCATGATACGTTACCGAATTGAAGTAGGAAATGATCATGGTGTCAGACCGGCTAACATCGTTGGCGCCATCGCCAATGAGGCCGATATCGACAGCCAATACATTGGGCGCATCACTATTCGTGATGACCACAGTCTGGTGGATTTGCCCGAAGGCATGCCTAATAAATTGTTTAATAGCTTGAAGAAAGTCTGGGTATCGGGGCAACAACTAAATCTTTCCAGGTTGTCGAAGGGGGAAAACCCAACAGGGTCAGACAATCACCGCAAAACAAAAACCAAGAAACGAAGTAAAGATAAAACCAAACCCAAAACAAGCAAAAAAAAATAAAACGCGTAAAAAATGAACCAACCGTTAGTGCATCGAATCAGATGCTCAATTTTATGCCCTTATCAACGTCCAGATTCCTATGCCTATGAAGCCCAAGCCCGCCAGGTAATGCAGATTTTTTCCGCTGATGTATTGGGATATGACACCGCCTGCCAATACACCGATCCCAGAGGCAACGACAAGAGCCAGTGATGCGCCAACAAAAACTGTTAACCTGCTAACCTGCTTGTCTGCGGCAAAAAGTAACGTTGCCAGTTGCGTCTTGTCGCCGAGTTCGGCAATAAACACGACCGTGAATACGGTTAGAAGTATTTTTATGTCCATAAAACTCTCTCACAATAATCTTCATTGCGCTACATACTAAGGAATACGAAAGTTATCCAGTCGTAACAATTGAATCTGGCGGAGGTTTTAGCCATTTCAATGGTTTACCAGCACTAACCGAATTGACCATCAATCCTGGGCTTAATGAATAGAGGGAAATATATAAACGTGAATACCAGGAAAGAAATTATCCAAAACACCTGTGATAATCCTATCCAAACAGCATAGTTAAACACATCAAATAATGGTGCGATTACTCTGGCTACAGCGCCTAATATTAATATACCAAGAGCGTAACTTACCCCCCTAGGCGGTTTCATGATGTCTCTTCCGGTGTGTCCAAGCGCAACGCGAGACATCATCCCCATAGTGACCACGCCAATTCCGCCGACAGCAAAGGCATGAATTGCGAGAACTTTGCTCACTCCAACAAAGTGGATACCGGCAAACAGTAAAAATCCAATACAGATGAACCAGAATGACAAATATAAACTCCACAACAGGCTTTTCTTCCATATTCCAAACGTGTACCAGCCGATCAGCCTTGTAGCATTAATCAGGAATAAGCCTAGCGCCAGGTAAGAGGACAATGTCTGGTTTATCAAAAAGAGATCAGACACAAAAAAGGCAAGAAAAAGCAATAAATTCAATATGCCAAGCCAATTGGGGTTGAATAATTTAACCGGATATCCAACCCCTCTTTCAATAAAGAAAGGCAGGACCCTACTGCCCATGGTCAAAATTAAGCCGATAATCAAATATAACCCACCATAAATCCCCAAATAAGTACCCTTGTCAAAAACATTTAACGCACCAAGATAAAATAAAACATTACATGCAACAAGCAATATAAGCATAGTAAAAATAATAAGCTGCTTCCATTGTTTTACTTTCACGATTGGGTACCCAATTGCAATGATTAAAAATAATGAAAACAGGACATCAAATATTCCAGCAACTAACAAATACGATGTTCCAGTCAATAACAACAAACGCACTGTCACCCACAAACCAAAGAGCAATGCCAGCGGTTTTCCGTGAAGGGTCTGAACGCCAGTCCAGTTTTTTACCGCAGTCAATAAAAAACCTGTAATAACAGCAATACCATAGCCATAGATCATTTCATGCGCATGCCACTGAGAGTGGCTAATTGACTGCATGGACAAAGGCAATTGAAAATGAAAAATTGCCGACCATAGGGCAATAGATACTATTGAAAAAATACCCGCCCCCATAAAAAATATTCTGAATCCAGAATTAAACAAAGCAATACCTGTAGCTCCATCTTTGGAAAAACTATTCTTATTTATATTTATGCTCATGCTCATATTTTTCACTTAAGGGCACTTCTATTAATTGATTGCCCGGCACCCTTCACCAGTGGGTGTTGGCAGTACCATGCAGGGTGGGCATAAATGCCCACGCAACCACCATGCACAATAATCTTATCGGGATGTTTGGCCGTTACGCGGTGGGCACAAGTGCCCACCCTACGATACTATCGGGTAACATGTTCCGATAGTATGCCGCTCGAATCAATCGCCCTTTGCAATATGGCGTCGCATCAGGTCTAACGCAAACACCAGGAACCCGGCGATAAAGGCCATTGCGGCGACATTGTTTACCCAACCAGGCGTTGGACTAAGCAAAAAAGCAATGCTGATCAACAGCAAGGAAAGACCTGTAATTCGGAGAGTCATAATACCTCACATTTGTTATCTATAAAACGTAGGTCAAAATATGGGGCATCCAATAAGTTACTAATGAACTTATTAGTCATAACCGCATCCTGACGCTTCAGTGCGACGCTGTGAAGCCGCACTTATTTAATGGGTACGAAATTTACCCAACATATAGCACCTCGTTCCCACGCTCCCGCGTGGGAACGAGATTTAATTTATCCTGCCAATCCATCGACAAACTTTTTAAATTTGTCCGACCAGGATCGGGCTCGGGGATTGTGACGTGAACCACCCTCGGCAATCAGGCCCTCGAACTCCTGGAGCAACTCTTTTTGGCGTTTGCTTAGTTTTACCGGGGTCTCTACGCTGAGACGACAATACAGATCCCCCACATGACCGCTGCGCACATTGCGTACACCTTTGGCGCGCAAGCGAAATACTTTTTCAGTCTGGGTTTCCGCCGGAATCTTGAGTTTGGCGCGACCATTTAATGTGGGCACCTCCAGGTCGCCCCCCAATGACAGCGTAGCAAAACTAACCGGCATCTCACAATAGAGATCGTCTTCTTCTCGCCTAAAGATGGGATGGGGACGTATGTGCACCTGCACGTAAAGATCACCTGGAGAAGATCCCCCTTCGCCCAGTTCCCCTTCACCGGCAAGACGGATCTGGTCGCCGGTATCCACGCCCGCAGGGACTTTTACCGATAGGGTCTTGGCGCGTTTTACCCGCCCAATGCCACGGCATCCGGGACAGGGACTGCTGATAACATTGCCACGACCATGACAGGACGGGCAGGTTTGCTGAATGGAAAAAAAGCCCTGTTGCATGCGGACCTGACCCTGGCCACCGCAGGTGCTACAGGGTAACGGTTTAGATCCCTTCTTTGCCCCCGATCCACCGCAGTCATCACAAACCACGTGATTGGGGACGCGGATGCGCACCTCGGTACCACCCACTGCCTCTTCCAGGTTCAGATCCAGGTTATAGCGCAGATCAGCGCCGCGGGACCGTTGTGAGCCACCGCGACGACCCCCTCCAAAGATATCGCCAAAAATATCCCCGAACACATCTCCAAAACCGGCTCCGGACCCAGGATGAAACCCACCGCCGCCACCCATGGAGGAATCCACACCAGCATGACCAAACTGATCATAGGCAGCGCGCTTTTGGGCGTCGCTTAAAACATCATAGGCCTCCTTAGCCTCTTTGAAATTGGCCTCAGCCTTCTGATTATCCGGATTGCGATCCGGATGGTGCTTCATCGCCAGACGGCGATAGGCCTTTTTAAGCTCTGCCTCGGAGGCATTGCGCTGCACCCCGAGAACTTCGTAGAAATCCTTCTTCGACATATTTAAACCTGTTAGATCATCAATAACTTTTTATCGGCTTCATTATAAAAATACACACGCATAAAGGCCACCAAACACCCCACTCGCTTTCGATACCACACCCGGGCGATGGAGGATGACTTGGCGACCTCTTGTGACGCCACACTTAACGCGCCACCGCGTTATTCCTTTTTGTCGTCGACTTCCTCGAACTCGGCATCAACGACAGTTTCCGAGTTGCCAGCATCGGCATCAGCACCCGCCTCTACATCCGTACCACCGGCGGCCTGGTCGTTGGCTTGGGCATACATCTGCTCGGCCATCTTATGGCTGGCCTGGGCCAGGGACTCGGTCTTGGCCTTGACGGTATCCAGGTCACCGTCTTTCAACACCTCTTCAAGATCCTTGATAGCGGCCTCAATCGTGTCCTTTTCACCCGCATCCAGTTTATCGCCCATCTCTTCCATGGACTTGTGAACGCTATGTATCATGGCATCACCTTGATTGCGGGCATCCACCAGTTCACGGGTCTTGCGATCTTCATCCGCATGGGCCTCGGCATCCTTGACCATTTGATCGATTTCCTCATCTGACAGACCTGAACTACCGCTGATCTCGATGCGGTTCTCTTTACCGGTGGCCTTGTCCTTCGCCGACACATGCAAGATACCGTTGGCATCGATGTCGAAGCTGACCTCGACTTGGGGCACACCGCGAGGAGCTGGCGGAATATCGGTTAAGTCAAAGCGGCCCAATGATTTATTACCACCAACCACTTCCCGCTCACCCTGTAGCACATGCACCGTCACTGCGGTTTGATTGTCGTCGGCGGTGGAGAACACCTGGGATGCCTTGGTCGGTACGGTGGTGTTCTTCTCAATGAGTTTGGTCATCACCCCACCCAGGGTTTCGATACCCAGGGACAAGGGCGTCACGTCAAGCAGCAACACGTCTTTGACCTCACCACCGAGCACACCTCCCTGGATGGCGGCGCCTACAGCCACCGCTTCGTCCGGATTGATGTCTTTGCGGGGCTCCTTGCCAAAGATGTCTTTCACCACTTTCTGGACCAGGGGCATACGGGTCTGACCGCCGACAATGATAATGTCATCAATGTCACTGGCAGACAGGCCTGCATCCTGTAGTGCAGTCTTGCAAGGCTGTACCGTACGCTTAACCAAATTTTCCACCAAAGACTCGAGCTTGGCCCGGGTCAGCTTAATACTGAGGTGCTTAGGCCCACTGGCATCGGCGGTAATGTAGGGCAGATTAACGTCGGTCTGCTGACTGGAAGACAACTCGATCTTGGCCTTTTCAGCGGCTTCCTTAAGACGCTGCAGAGCCAGGGGATCGTTGTGCAAATCCACGCCGTTGTCCTTTTTAAACTCGTCGGACAAATAATCCATCACCCGGGTATCAAAGTCTTCACCGCCCAGGAAGGTGTCACCATTGGTGGACAACACCTCAAATTGGTGTTCACCATCAAGTTCGGCGATTTCTATGATGGAAATATCGAAGGTGCCACCGCCCAGGTCATATACTGCCAACTTGCGGTCACCCTGTTTCTTGTCCATACCAAAGGCCAGGGCTGCGGCGGTAGGCTCATTGATAATACGCTTGACGTCGAGTCCGGCAATACGCCCGGCATCTTTGGTGGCCTGACGCTGGGAGTCATTAAAGTAGGCCGGCACGGTAATGACCGCTTCCTTGACCTCTTCACCAAGATAATCCTCGGCGGTCTTTTTCATCTTCTGCAATACCCGTGCGGAAATCTCTGGCGCAGCAATATGCTTGCCGTTGATGTCTATCCAGGCGTCACCGTTCTTGGCCTTGGCAATCTTATAGGGCATCAATTTGATATCCCGTTGCACCACGTCTTCCTCAAAGCGGCGGCCAATCAAACGCTTGGCTGCAAACACGGTGTTATGCGGGTTGGTCACCGCCTGACGCTTGGCGGCCTGGCCCACCAGTACTTCATTGTCTTCAGTAAACGCCACCGTAGACGGCGTGGTGCGATCACCCTCGCTGTTTTCAATAACGCGGGGTTTACCCCCTTCCATTACCGCGACGCAGGAGTTGGTCGTTCCCAAATCTATGCCGATGATCTTAGCCATCACTATTTCCTCGTTAGTCCAATCGTATTAAATGGTCTGTCGACAACCTATGCCGACAAGTTAAACCTGGTGTGTCAGCATATATAGCGCTTCATTGCTGACCCTCCTAGTAGTGAAAATATGGGGGCTTAATTAAGCCGATTCAAGCGTTTTTCGCCCCCTCATCTTCATCTTCTTGAGACTTGGCGTCCGTCTTGGCCTTGGCCACCATCACCATGGCCGGCCGCAGCAGACGTTCGTTGAGCAAATATCCCTTTTGCATGACGCTCACCACCCGGTTGGGCGCCACCTCGTCAGATTCCAGCATGCTCATGGCCTGATGCCTTTCAGGATCAAACTTTTCCCCAGCCTGGGGATTGAGTTCCTGTACAGAAAATTTCTCAAAAATCGTGCCCAAAAGCTTGAGAGTCAGATCCACACCCTCGAACATCTTTTCCACCGCCACCTTGTTGTCCTGTACCAGATCAACCGTCTTGGCCAGTTCCAGACTGTCCTTAACCGCCAGCACCTCGGTGGCGAACCGCTCGATGGCATACTTATGGGCATTGGCGACATCAATCTCGGCACGACGGCGGGTGTTCTCGATTTCGGCCTTGGCGCGGATAAACCGATCCTCAGCCTCACTGAGTTTGTCCTGTAATTCCCCTACATCGACAGTCTCCTGGGCCTCGGTTTCAACATCTTTATCGGGGGGTTGACCCGAGGACTGATCAGAGTCAGAGGGGCTGCTTTGGTTGGCGCTTTCGTCCACCTGTTCTTGCTCGTTATTCATACTCATGTCGCAAAAAATCCTGCCTGGTTAGAGAGTTTCCGCAGCCACGGCAAAACATGCCAAAGACCGGCCACAGCACAGCAAGCTAAATGGGGTCTATAAACCCGGTTTCAAGGGGTTATTGAAGGTTTTTGTAACATCTCAAAGGCCGTGCGAAGTGGTTGCTTGGCGGCCTTAAGCCCGCAAGGCGGCGCCCAACAAACGGGCAGTGATGTCCACCACGGGGATAACCTGTTCATAGGGCATGCGGGTGGGGCCTACCACCCCCAAAGTGCCCACCACTTCCCCATCGATCTCATAGGGGGCGGTCACCACGGTACAATCGCACAAGGCGTCATAACCCGACTCCTGGCCGATGAAGATCTGGACACCGTTGGCCTTCATGCTGGTATCCAGCAAATGCAATAGATCCTGTTTGGCGCGGAAGGCCTCAAACAGGTTGCGCAGAGTGGCAATGTCACTCAGCTCAGGCACCGTAAACAGGTTCGACTCCCCCCGCACCAGCAAATCATCTGGGTTACCGGCCTCGGCCAGCATGTCGCCGGCCATGGCCACCGCCGTTTGCATGAGGCGGTGCATTTCGTCACTGTCCGCCTTCAATTCCAACAATAAGGATTGCTTGACCTTTTGCATGGACATGCCCGCAAATTGTGCATTAAAGTAGTTGGCCGCTGCCACCAATTCACTGGGGCCAATTTCCCGGTCAGAGGCAATAACACGATTTTGCACCTGACCATCGTTGGTCACCAAAATGGTCAGAATCCTGCCATCCCCCAAGGCCACAAATTCCAACTGCTTCAGGGTCACCTGCTGGCGCCTGGGCAACATGACGATACCGGCAAAATGGGTCAATTCGCAGAGCAGATCTGAGGCGGATGTCAGTAATTCATGGGGATCACCCTTAACCGGCAACTTGTTGCCCATCTCCTGGAGGGCGCTTGCGTTCAAAGACCTGATCTTGATCAAGCTATCCACAAACACTCGATAACCCAGCGCAGTAGGCACACGCCCGGCAGAGGTATGGGGTGAGGTAATCAAACCCATGTCTTCCAGGTCCGCCATCACATTACGCACCGATGCCGGGCTCAACTCCAGCTGTGCCTCTTTGGCCAGAGTGCGTGACCCGACCGGTTGACCGTCGTCGATGTAACGTTTAATGAGCGCCTTTAGGAGAACTTCAGCGCGGCTGGTCAGTGCCATGTTTTGCCTGCAAATACCAAATTTACGCCCTCAGGAATGGGGACGCCGTGCCTCACGCTAGCAATGCACCCAAATTGTGTCAAGAATTCTCGTTTTGACCATTGTCCTCGGTTCATGGCCAATGGTAGGTTACGCCTGAATAAGGGAGCTTAAATGACACAGCGTTTCCAAACCGTCGGCCTGTTCGGCAAATACAAAGACCCGAGTATCGGCGATATAATCAATGCCCTCACCGAGTTTCTCCGCGGCCGGGGTCACCACGTGCTATTGGTGGAGAGCACCGCCGCCCACATCGACAATCCCCTGGCCGAGACCCGCCCCCTGGAGAACATCGGCAAGGAGATCAATCTTGCCATTGTGGTCGGTGGTGATGGCACCATGCTCAATGTGGCCCGTGTACTGGTTAGCCACAGGGTGCCCCTGCTAGGGGTCAATTTAGGCCGACTCGGTTTTCTCACCGATATTCCTGGCGACGATATGACCGAAGCCCTGACCACCATACTCGATGGTGACTTTGAACTTGAGGAGCGCGACCTGCTTGATACCGAGATCATGCGCGGCGGCAAGATTATATACAGTTCCAATGCCTTTAATGACACCATCATCAGTAAGGCCGAGCTGTCCCGTTTGATCGAATTTGAGATCTACATCGACGGGGAGTTTGTCAATAGTATGCGCGCCGACGGCGTGATTGTGGCCACCCCCACTGGATCCACTGCCTATGCCCTCTCCGCAGGTGGACCCATACTGGATCCGACCCTATCGGCCATGGTCATTGTCCCCATTTGTCCCCACACCCTGAGTGATCGCCCCATCGTCGTCGGCAGCGACAGCGTGGTTGAGGTGCTCATGACCAGCAACGGTCATCAGGCCGCACAGGTAACACTCGATGGACAATCCAATATGGTCCTGGATGACAATGACCGAATCTATATCCGCCGTTCGGAAGTCCCCATACAACTGATACACCAGAGCAGCCGCAACCACTATGATGTCTTGCGGGCCAAACTGCACTGGGGTTAGAGACTCTGAGTTCTGATCATGTTGAGTTCGATATATATCAAAGATTTCGCCATCGTGCACAAGCTGGAGCTATCTTTGAGTAAGGGCCTCACCGTGCTCACCGGCGAGACCGGTGCCGGCAAATCCATCATGATTGATGCCCTGGCGCTACTACTCGGCGAGCGGGTGGACGGTGATGTCATCCGTCACGGCTGCAACCAGGCCGAGATATCGGCGTCCTTTGAGCTCGACCCAAACCAGGATCCCGGCCAATGGCTGGCCGAACAAGACCTATTTGACGACCGGGAGTGTGTGCTGCGACGTTTGATCTACAGCGATAAACCTACCAAAGGCTTTATCAATGGCCGACCGGTGCCCATGCAGATGCTGCGTGAATTAGGTGAAATCCTGGTAGACATCCACGGTCAGCACGAGCACCAATCGCTGTTAAAACGGGATATCCAGCGCCGTACCCTGGACGACTACGCCGGTCACAGCGATACGGTGCAAAAGTTGGCCGCGACCTATGACAAGCTATCGTCACTGAAGTCCAGATTGGAAACCTTGCAACAACAATCTACGGATCGCGAGGCCCGGATCGGATTATTACGTTACCAGGTGGATGAGCTGGATGCCTTGCAGTTGGAAGAAGGCGAACTGCCCAAACTCGAAGAAGAACATGACCGCCTGGCCCACGCCAGCGAGTTGCTCGACGGTGTGCAGGGCATTGCCCAGCGCTTAAGCGACAATGATGATGCCAACATTGCCCAGTTGCTCAACCAGTCCATGGTCACCCTGGAACCGCTTACGGACTATGACCCGGCCCTGGCAGAAATCTCTGTATTGCTCAACGAGGCCCATATCCGTGTGGACGAGGCCGTGGCCCAACTCCACCAATATCTCGGCCGCCTGGAGCTGGATCCACAACGCCTACAGTGGCTCAACGACCGCTTGGCGCTGATGCACGATTTGGCACGCAAACACCAGGTCAAACCAGATACACTGGGCGCGGTACTAACTCGCCAGCGGGTGGAGCTTGGCGACATAGAAGATGCTAAAACTAGTCTGTCCAAGCTGGAACAAGACATTGGCGAGCTTAGTCGTGTCTATTTCAACCTCGCAGATTTGGTCCGGGAAAACCGCCAACAGGCGGCAACGAGCTTATCCACCCAGGTGACAGACAGCATGCAGGCACTGGGCATGCCCGGCGGCCACTTTGAGGTCAGTGTCACCGCCCTGGAAAGCGGTCAATGCACTGTCTACGGCACCGAGCGCATCGAGTTTATGGTCAGCGCCAACCCCGGCCAGCCGGCCAGGCCCCTGGCCAAGGTCGCTTCCGGTGGCGAACTGTCGCGTATCAGCTTGGCCCTACAGGTAGTCACCGCCCGCATTGGACGCATCCCGACCTTGATATTTGACGAAGTCGACGTGGGCATCGGTGGCCGGGTGGCGGAGATCGTCGGCCAGCAATTGCGTGGCCTGGGCGATCTGCGCCAAGTCTTGTGCATCACCCACCTCGCCCAGGTTGCCGCCCAGGGCCATGCCCACTTGCAAGTCAGCAAACAGTCCGAACCGCCAGTGAGCGTCGCCATCGACACCCTCGACCCACGAAAACGTATAGATGAAATCGCACGCATGATCGGCGGTGTCACCATCACCGACCAAACCCTGGCCCACGCGGAAGATATGCTATCGAGGGTATAAAAAAACAGGTACGAGGGACGAGAATTTATTACTTTTAGCACCTTGTTCCCACGCGGGAGCGTGGGGACCAGAGAACAATAAATCCTCGTGTCTCGCCCTTCGTATCTGTTATTTAGAACACTTCCCCTTGGTCTTCATCCCCTCGCATAACCCGTACATATAGAGGGAGTGGTCATCGACCACAAAACCCTCCGATGCCGCTACCTTGCGCTGGCGCTCCTCGATGGTCTTGTCATAGAACTCAAATACCCGGCCGCACTCCACACATACCATATGGTCGTGGTGGCCACCCTGATTGAGTTCGAAGATGGCTCGGTCACCCTCAAAGTTGTGGCGGATCACGATTCCGGCGGCCTCAAACTGGGTTAGCACCCGATAGACCGTGGCTAACCCGATTTCCTCATCCGCTCCAAGCAATTGCTTATAGACCTCCTCGGCGGTAAGGTGGTGCTGACCGCTGGTCTCCAAAATACCCAGGATCATGAGCCGTGGGTGGGTGGTTTTAAGCCCCGCCTTTTTAAGATTTACGCTCGAATCAGTCATAATTTTGCTGTTTCGGGCTTAATACGCCCCAATGCTCCGGCCCTATAGCCGATCAGGCCATAGCGGGTGTACGAAACAGGCCCGGTGGTTTATCATTCTCGCAGTTTAAACCACTAACCCGTATACGCCCAAATGCAAAAAACCTTATTCCTTCTAGCGTTAATCGCCACCAGTCTACTCGCCGGTTGCTATTATAAAATGGACATCCAGCAGGGGAACATAGTCACCCCGGAAATGGTCGAACAACTCAAACCAGGGATGACCAAACGGCAAATACGCTACCTGCTCGGAACACCGCTGGTACACGATCCCTTCCACCAACAACGCTGGGATTATGTCTATTCGCTGCGTAAAAATGGCAAGAAAATCCTCGAAAAGAACTCCTTATCCTTGTATTTCACTGAGGATATCCTGAGTCGTATTGATCACCACGGGGACGACCCCACCCAGGCAGTAAAAACCACAGAGAAGGCCAAAACCTTGTCGGCAGAAGACACTATCGTGGTCAAAGGTGACGCCAAAGAAGTGCAAGCCGCAACCGGACAAAAGAAAAAGGGAATCATTGGCCGCACCTGGGATAAGATTAACCCGTTCTAACTCTGGCCAAGCTCCTGGATAGACGATCCAAGAAGGCGCCACAAGAGAATGTAAGCGATGATGCAAAAACCAAACCTGATGCAAAGCACTATTACCCTGCTCATCAGCATTTTCTGTGCCCTGCCCCTGGCTGTATCGGCAGCTAACGGATCAAAGGGGGAATTTTTTGGCGCCAAGCCAACCAAACACCCGGAATGGTTTAAAGACAGTTTCCTCGATTTTCGTGATGATATAAAAATGGCCGCCAGCCAAAGCAAGCGTGTGCTGCTCTACGTCTACCAGGATGGCTGCCCCTATTGCAATAAGTTTGTCGACTATAATTTCGCCCAAAAGGACATCCTGGATAAAACCCAGAAACACTTTGACCTGATTGCGGTAAATCTGTGGGGCGACCGTGAAGTTATCAACACCCAGGGCACCGTCACCACTGAAAAAGAATTTACCAAATCCATCGGTGTAAAATACACCCCCACACTGGTATTTTTTGACGAGCAAGGCGGAGTCGCACTACGTGTTAATGGTTACTACCCACCCCACAATTTCAGAATTGCCCTGGACTACGTAGCAGAAAAAAAAGAAAAGACCCAAAGCTTTCGTGACTACTATGCCGCCCACACACCCATACCCTCCGAGGGCAGTCTCAATAAGGAGAATTTTTTCTTACCCGCCCCTCACAATCTGGCCCGCGCATCCAAACGACCACTAGCGGTGTTTTTTGAACAAAAGCAGTGTGACAACTGCGACGCGCTGCATAAAAAGACACTCAAATACCCCGGCACCAAAGATCTGATCGCCAAGGTCGACAATGTCCAGCTTGACATGTGGGACGATAAAACCGAAATCACTACACCGGATAACAAAAAAACAACTCCACGGAAATGGGCCAAATCTCTTAATATCGCGTTCGCGCCTTCAATTGTCTTCTTCGATACAGATGGCAAAGAGGTGGCCCGCACTGACGCATTCTTAAGAGGTTTTCACACCCAGACCCTGTATGACTATGTGATCAACAAGGGTTACAAAAGCCAACCCGAGTTTCAGCGTTACTTACAACATCGTTCCGAAGCGCTACAGGCAAAAGGCAGCAATGTGGATATCTGGAAATAGGGCCTAAGATTTTTTCACCTTGGTCTTAGCTTCGGCGGCGCGCTGACGACGCACCTCACGAGGGTCGGCAATCAGGGGCCGGTAGATCTCGACCCGGTCATGGTCCCACAAGGGGTCTTGCAAACGGGACAACTTACCGAATATCCCAACCTTGTTGGCGTCAAGGGATATCTCAGGGAAACGTTTCAAAACCCCGGAAACCTCAATGGCATCCCCCACCGTCGACCCACTGACAAGGCTCAACTCCAGGATGACCTGTTCATCCTCTGTGGCATAGGCCACCTCGACTCTAATCCGGTCAGCGTTTTCCATATCGATCCACTGCCCGTTGGCAAAAAGCCTCCAGCAATCCGTCCGCAATCTTGGTAAATGCCGGTGCCGCTACCATGTCCAGCACGCGTGATGAGAACTGGAAGTCCATATCCAAAGAGATTCGACTGCCCGTTTCACCCAAAGCCTGAAACTGCCAAACACCGTGGAGATGACTGAAGGGGCCATCAAGCAAATCCATTTCAAGTTTTTCATCTGGATGCAGGGTATTACGGGTGCTAAAGGACTTGTTCAAGGCGCCGTAACGAATATGTAAAGAGGCCGTGACCTCGTTGGCGTCACGCGTCAAGACCTCACTGCCATCACACCATGGCAAGAATTCCTGATAGGCATTGATGTCGGTTACCAATGCATACATCTCACTAGCCTGATATGGCACCAGAGCCGAATGACTTATACGATGCACTTGGACTATAAACCCAGAAACTGGCCCAGATGTTGAAAAACCCCAAACAGATGCAATAACACAATAAACACCAGAGTCGGTGATATGTAGCGGATCAAAAACAACCACAACACATAAGCACCCGGTGTACGTACCCCGAGCTCCTGCTCGGTAAGCTTATTGGACATGATCCAACCAGCAAAGATGGCGATGAGCATGCCGCCAATAGGCAACATGATGTTCGCAGTCAGAATATCCAACACATCAAACATGCCGCTGGTTTTGGGTTCGTCAGATCCAAAAAAATCAAAGCTAAATGCCCAGTCGCTAAACGACATGATAGTCACAATACCCAGCAACCAGGTGAGCAGGCCCAATATAGATGCCGCTATGACACGGTCCACATTGTGATTTTCCACTACCCAGGCCACCGCAGGCTCTAGCAAAGATATGGCCGAGGTCCAGGCTGCGAATAACAACAATATAAAAAACAGGGTGCCAAAGAAAACCCCTCCCGGCATTTGTCCAAATGCCAATGGTAGGGTTTGAAAAATAAGACTGGGACCCGCCCCCGGTTCCAACCCGTTGGCAAAGACAATGGGGAAAATGGCAAGCCCCGCGAGTAGCGCTACTACCGTGTCGGCCATACTAATCGTTATCGACGTAACGGCGATAGATGTACCTTTGGGAAGATAGGAACCGTAAACCATGATAGCGCCCATCCCCAAGCTCAAAGTAAAAAAGGCATGGCCCAATGCGGTCAACACACCCGCAGCCGATAACGCGGAAAAATCAGGTGTAAACAAGAAACGCACACCCACCATAAAATAATCCGTATTCATAGCATAACCTACCAGAATCACTAGCAACACAAATAGTGCCGGCATCAACACACGCACCGCCTGCTCTAACCCACCACGCACTCCCCGAGCAATCACCACTACGGTCATCACCATAAAAATGGTATGCCAGGCAAGTAACCTTTCAGGATCACTGACCAGGTCGGTAAACATGCTACGCACTCCGTCTGCAGTGGCCAACGTAAAGGCGCCACTGGCGGATCGAAACACATAGGCCAAGGCCCATCCGGCGATTACACTGTAGTAAGACAAGATGATAAAACCGGCGGTGACACCCATCCAGCCGAGCAAACGCCACAGCTTCGATGCACCGGCCTGCTTAGCCAAGGTGGTAAGCGCGTTGATGGGGCTCTGCCGTGCTGCCCGGCCCAACATAACCTCTGCCATCATGATGGGAACACCAATGGCGGCAACGCAAAACAGATAGACCAGCACAAACGCACCGCCACCATTTGCCCCGGTAATATAGGGAAATTTCCAGATATTACCCAGACCTACCGCCGATCCGGTGGCGGCGAGCACGAATGTCCAACGGGATGACCACTGTCCATGAATATATTTTTTCTTTGTTTTGGCTACCATATTCGATCTCCAGGCCGTTTGGACTGCCAGGGACACGCCCTGACCGGGCGCCATTTGTCGTCTGGGGGGGTAGTGTGTTTGAATTCGGCGTTCAGCTCAACCACTGGCTCCCTGCGTAGTTATGGTCAAAAAGAAGAAAAAGAAGGCCTCCGGTAGCACCATCGCCCTCAACAAGAAGGCGCGCCACGATTATCACATCGAGGAACGCTTTGAGTCAGGCGTGGTCCTTCAGGGCTGGGAGGCCAAAAGCATGCGCGCTGGACGAGTTCAGCTCAAAGAAAGTTATGTCATTATCCGCAATGGAGAGATATATCTGTTCGGTGCCCACATCTCACCCCTGTCCACCGCGTCCACCCACGTCGTCGCCGACCCGACGCGGCTCCGCAAACTGCTCCTGCACCGGCGGGAGATCAGCAAACTGATCGGCGCAGTGGAGCGCAAAGGCTACACCCTGGTACCCCTGGCCCTATACTGGAAACGGGGCCGAGCCAAACTGGAAATCGCACTGGCCAAGGGCAAAAAGGAACACGATAAACGAGCCGCCATCAAGGAACGGGAATGGAATCGGGATCAACATCGTTTATTAAAAAACCGCTAAATAATTTTTGCGTTATACCCTCACCGT
>VAOU01050237.1_pt1 | contig 21243 bp, 19 predicted proteins | sample 3393871 | NCBI WGS metagenome assembly VAOU01 (sample SAMN08290440, study PRJNA428436) | hydrothermal vent metagenome | isolation source: Deep-sea hydrothermal vent chimney | place: Atlantic Ocean: South-mid Altantic Ridge | depth 1820 m m
GCGGGCAACACACCGGGCAGAGGGTATACGACGCCAAACGTACCGTTAGGTTGGAAGCTATGGGATACCGTGTCATGCGTTTCTGGAACCATGAGATATTGGGTGAACTGGACAATGTGCTTGAACAAATACAAACAGCCTTATTTGAACCCCCCTCACCCCAACCCTCTCCCGGAGGGAGAGGGGGTTAGGCTTCAGAGCTACCCACAAATTTTTCCGAAGAGCCTGTTTTTATTTCTTTTCCAATACTGACCGCTGAAAGCCTGTTCAGTGCCTTTCTGCCGACAGACCTGATATTGTTCTTCGCTCAGTTGTGTCTTCCACTGGGCGTCTGTCTTTTCAATCTTGTCACTCACCACACCATCTCAAGCGGTATTCGTGCATCCTGCGCTCCCGGTATCTCTGGTTCCCACGCTCCCGCGTGGAAACCCATAGCCCTGCCCTACCGAGCCAAACATATACATTCCCACGCGGGAGCGTGGGAATGAAATGCTACAACTACAGTATCGCAACTCATGGTTGGGAAATCTGGATATAGACAATAAATCTATCCATTCGCACATCAAGACTCAACCTGTCGCACGATCATATTTTCCGTCGGGAAAGCTTGCAATCTTGAGGGCCTTAATTTCCTCAATATCTCGCATAACCATCACTGCACCATCCACTATTCCATCTGGATCAAGACGGGGGATAACCAAACCATGGACACGATAACGCACACCAAAGCTATTTTCGGCCTCGGTATCTTCGGCGAGTGTCTGCGGGGCGTTACGGGCGATACAAATAGAGACCGGATCACAGGCGTCGCCAGCCTTACCTCGTTGTAGCTTTATAGTCTTAACTATTGGACGGCCCAGCACATCAATAGCCGACAGACCCGATAAACCCTCCGCGACCGGATTAAGATATTCTATGCGTCCTTGTACATCAGTGATCACAAGGGCCTCCGCAACTGTCTCCAGAGCGAGGCGGTTACACTCTTTTTCCCGGTGCAACGCAAATCCGAGTCGTTCGGCCTCGGTGGTGTCGAACATTATCGCCAGAATTGTCGGCGACGGTCCTTGGCCCAACCATTGCAATCTAACCTCTGCTGGGTAATTACTACCGTCTGCGCGCTGACGCCGGGCACGAAATACCACATGGGATTGTTTGCCGGTTTGGATGGACCCTATCAAAACATCAAATGCATCCCGATCCAGGTCCACCAACAAATCAGGTAGTGACATGACAGATACATCATCTCCGGCCAGCGCACCTTCCCGCGCCAAAATATTCGCCTGGATACATTCAAAAGTCTTGCCATCGAATAGCCAACATTCGCTGGGCAACCAATCCAGCATGTTCTGTAAACGGGCCAATTCGGCGCCAATGATGTTCTTGTCCTTTATCTCATAATCTGGTCGCCGTTCATAGCGGACCAGCCTATTATGTAACCCGGCCAAACGACCCATTAGCACACCAAAAACCAGCACTACGACGAGTCCAAGAAAGAATGATATACCCCTGGTTCGTACGATATGTGAAAAAGTGATCGGGCTAACAGGTTTAGTGTAAGCAGAGGCACGCTCTACTTCAAGACCATGGGCATGAGTACCGGGCCACAAACCCAGCACCAGGATAGTCATACCCAATAAAATAAAATTAGTTTTACCCAACATAATATCTCTGCCTGAATGGCAAGGATGAACGGATACAGGCCCGAAGATTACGCACTGCCCTAGATGGGTTATCGGCAGTTTTGCAAAAATATTTACCCAATCGTTACATAAACCGTCCTCCAAAGAATTGGTGGGTACCCCTGAATGATTGGGACTCTCGCCAAGACACCAAGGGAGAAGAGCCAAAAAAAAGGCCCTGCAACGCAGGGCCTTAGGCTGTCTTTAATGGTTAAAGATTTAGTCTTCGCCGCCAAATATCCCGAGTATCTGCAACAGGCTCGTGAACAGATTGTACAGGGCCACGTAGAGGGTCACCGTGGCCATAATGTAGTTGGTCTCGCCACCGTGGACCATGGCGCTGGTCTGCCACAAGATCAATCCACACATCAACAATACAAACATGGATGATACCACCAGGGCCAGTATCGGCATGGCCAGAAAAATATTGGCGACACCGGCGATAAAGGCCACCAGAATCCCGGCCATGAGAAAACCGCCCATGTAGCTAAAATCCTTGCGGGTGGTGAGCACATAGAGCGACAAGCCTAAAAAGATGGCGCCAGTAGACCCCAGGGCATAGGCCACTAATTGGCTACCGTTGCTATACAGGTTGAGATAAATATTGATAACGGGCCCCAGGGTGTAGCCCATAAACCCGGTAAGGGCGAATACGGACAACAATCCCCAGGCGCTGTTGCGCAGGTAGTTGGTCAAAAACAGCAGCCCAAAATAGCCACCCAGAACCAGCCAAATATTAGGCATAGGGGCATTGTTAGCTAGGGCCACGCCCGCCATGGCGGCACTAAACAACAAGGTCATGGAAAGCAACATATAGGTGTTGCGGATGAGCCGGTTGGTGGCCAGGGCCTGGTCTCGGCCCTGAGAGATAGATTGAGAAATCTGTACCATGGTACGTTGTGCCTCCGAAATCAAAGGATTAGATGTTATAGGGCATAGCCTAATGGGAATCGACGCTTGGCGTCAACTTGCACCACTTGGACTACTTCTCAAAAAGTCCGCAGCAGCCAGAAGGCTATACATTATAGACCCGGCAAACGCTAATTTGTTCAGTATTTACATGATCCACATGCCAGTGCGGCACTATGACCACACTTATAATATGGGGAGTGATTACGGTCTAATCAAGCCCTTGATATCTTTGATCAGGGCCCTCTGCACCTGCATTAGGGCCTGGGCCAGGGCCGTGACACCGACGCGTACCGATGACCCCCCTTGCACCGCCACCTCGGCAGCGTAGGCCTGGACCATGAAAGGCTGCGCATCCCCCCGTTTTTGCAGAGACACCTCCATCGCGACAACCGCTGTCGGGTCAGTCGGCGAGCGTACAATCTCAAATCGTTGCAGTCGCCCCGCCATTATGAATTCTGCTCGCAAGGCAGGGTCTTGCCGATAGCTTGATCGGGCCACCCCAGCCTGGCGCAGAAACTGGACCAGTTGACCTTGAACCAACCGTGCCGGGGGTTCCGTCCAAAAATGGTAGCGATAGCTATACAACTCCATGGGTTCTTCTGCACGACTATAGACAATTGCCCTGCCACTATGGGGGCCATCCGTAGCAAAACGCCGTACTGCCAAAATGCCATCCAGTTTGGGTGACTGAGCCACCTTAATATCGGGTTCGGTTACAAGCCGATAATAGTGGTCGCTGGAAATGACCGCTGCACCCCCACAGGACAACAGGGCCAACGACCCCAGGGTGATTAAGCCGCGCCACAAGCCTTGCACATTGAACCGTCTAGTCCACATCCTCAACCCTCGATTGCGTTTTTTGACCCCCACCCCGTATGAGTGAACTTGGTCTGGCACGTACTTGGCGGGTGAATTCACGCAGGTTACCACTGGTCTCTTCCAGATTAAACGCAATACTATCGATATGTTCTGCGACAACATCCATGGTCACTTTTAGATCGCCGATGACCTGATTAATATCGCCTCGATTGTGTTGTAGAAACCCATTGGTGCTTATCAACAGCCTATTGGCCTGCGTCAGGGATGCATCAAATTGTCCGATTGCACTGCTCAACCTTGCACCATTAGGTCCGGTAAGCAGTTCTTCCAAACCCTTTGCGCTTTTCTGAAGTGAGGCCAGCAACTCACCCGCATCGTTGGCCGCTTCGGCAATAGCGGCAAACATGTCTTCACTGACCCTACCTTTCAACTCGGCGCCAGGTTTATGATGGACTTTACTCTTACCCTCTTTAATATCTATCGTTACCGCAGCAAGTAAACCTGCTGCCTGGATATAGGCAACGCTATCGGTGGGTATCTTCCAGCCTTTTTTAACGCCAAACTTGACATGATAGCGGGTTACACCCTCTTTTTGCTGGGCATCAACGTTCTCTACATGGCCCACCTGAAACCCTTCATAGGTGACTGCAGTCCCTAGGTCGAGTCCACTTATGTTGGTAAATGTGGCGGAATAACTATCCGTTGCCCCCCCCCTGCCTGAGAGTAGCGCCATTAGAACCAGAAAAACAGTCAGCACGACTGCCACAAAACTACCGACCAATATGTAATTAATCTTGTCCTGCTTCATTTTTTAACTACCCTGTTTCCCCGGTCAACCGATTGAGATATTCCTCTGCATCAATCTTGATCTCCCTGGCCCGCCGCTCCAATAGATCCTTAATGCGCTTGTTTTTGCTGTTGCGGACTTCGTCAATTGCCCCCACCATAAGGATATTACCTTGATCCAATACCGTGATGCGATCAGCAATCCGGAACGTACTATCCAATTCATGAGTGACCACCACGATAGTGGTCTTCATGGCCTGGCGAATCCTCAGTATCAACTCGTCTAATTCGGCGGAAACCACGGGATCAAGACCTGCTGATGGCTCGTCAAAAAACAGTAATTTTGGATCCATAATGATAGCACGGGCGAGGGCCGCTCGCTTTACCATACCACCCGAAAGCTGCGCTGGCATCAAATTTTCAAACCCGGCCAAGTTAACCAACTCCAGTTTCATACGACACATAATCCGTATCGTCTTTTCGTCTAACTGAGTATGTTCCCGCAGTGGTAGCGCAATATTCTCGCCTACCGTCATCGAATTAAACAAGGCGCCACCCTGAAAAGACACCCCAATATTACGACGCAATGCATCCATCTTACTTGCACTGATGTGGGTAATATCCTGACCGAGCAACTTGATCACCCCGGAGGTGGGAGTATTCAGCCCCAGCATATGCCGCAACACCGTACTCTTCCCGGAGCCGCTGCCCCCCATGATCACCATAATCTCGCCATCCTGAATGGACAAATCTACCCCATGTAATACCTCGCAACTACCGTAGTGGGCTACCAGGCTCTGTACTTCAACAACGGGTTCTGCGATCTTCTTGTTCAAGGCAGTTGCAATAGTCAGTGGTTGAGATAAAACGTGAACACCATATCGGCAACAATGATTAAACTAATGGCTTGTACTACGGACCGCGTAGTGGCCTTGCCCACGCCCTCGGCGCCACCGCTTACCGAAAAACCGTTAACAAAACCCACTATTGCGATAATCACCGCAAACACAACACTCTTCCAGAGACCTTGCATAACATCGTCTACAACCAAGGCCTTAATAGTGCGGTCGATATAAGCCTGCATGCTGATATCGAGTTCCAATACACTGAAAAAGGCGCCACCAAACATCCCCACAATATCCGCAAAAAAGGTGAGCGTCGGGACCATAACGATCATTGCCAACAAAGCCGGAACCACCAGATAGCGCACCGGGCTAATACCGATCACCCGTAGCGCGTCGATCTCCTGAGAAACCTGCATGGTGCCTACACGGGCAGCAATGGCCGAGCCGGAGCGGCCCGCTATCAAAATACCGATTATCAAGGGTGCAAATTCCCGGGTCACGGATAACGCAATCCCAACGACTACTTGTGATTCCGCGCCGAAGGCCTTCAGTGTATTGATGCCTTGAATCGCGAGCATAATACCCACTGCGAAAGATAGCGCGGCACAAATGGGTATCGCGGCAATACCCACCTGTAACATCTGATAAAAAGTTGCAGACACACTCACCGCCTGACCACGACGAGCGCCGAAGACTATCCAATAGAAAGACTCCGCCAACAAAGATGAAGCGTAACCCAATTCCTCAATGCTACCCACCGTGGCACGGCCAATTTTTTCTATATACCGCAACACAATAAATTAACCGGGTTCCTTGGCTACCTTGGCGACAGCATCCAAAGAAAGATGGATCGGAAATACAGTATCGAGGCGCGCCAACTGCAATACATCCAATGCCGCCTGACTGACATTGACTAGGCCAAACTCGGTGTTACCCGACTTTGCAAGCTGGTAACCTTCAACCAGGCTGGCAACGCCAGAACTATCTATATAATCCACCCCCGATAAGTCCACGAGCACGTTATTTTTGGCCTCAATGCATTCAAGAATAATCTTTCTGGCGTTAGGCGAAGTCGACAAATCCACATCGCCCTCTAAATGTATGACCGAATAACCAGCGTATTGGGTAATCTTGTAGGTCACTATGCGAATCTCCCTTATTCAATCCGATTTTATGGTTTTCTTCATCACCAACTGGTTGCCAACACCGCACTTGGGTACAGAGTAGACAACTTCGTCCATTATCTCATTTATGAAATGCGTACCCAAACCACCAGGACGTACATCATCCAGAGATCGTGGTTTGATATTCTTGGTGTCCACGGGCTCTGCAAAGTCTGTAACCCGAAACAGAAGCTCGGTATCATTATCGATAATTTCCAATATGATCTCACCTTCGGGATTATTTTTATAGGCATGTTGTATGATATTCATCCCTGCCTCATTAACAGCAAGCACAACCCGATCAACCGTCTTGTCGCTGCATCCGCTCATATGCACCGCATCCCGCACCACGCCACGTAACAGCTTAAGCTGTTCAGGCCTGGCCTGGATGCGCGTTTTAATCACCTTTGGCTTTTTCTCCACTAGGTAGCCTCAATGACCATCAAGGACATATCGTCATGCAGCCTTTCCGCCCCGTCCATCGCCTGCCTGGTCAAATCCTTGATTCGCTCTGCGGCGGGAAGGTGAGAAACATCCTTGATCATCGTTTTGATCCCGGCAACACCCAATTGTTGACCCTCGGCGCTACAGGCCTCGGTAAGCCCGTCGCTATAAATGTATAGACTCCCACCGTCCAGAACCAAGTGCGTCTCAGGAAACACGGTATGGGCCACAATACCCAAAGGTGGCGCCTGGACTTCAATCTCCCTGAACTGACCCTGCTGATCAACCAGCAGAGGGGGTTGGTGGCCAGCATTGGCAAAACACAGCGATTGGTCTTCAGGATCAAAGACACCCCCTACCATGGTTACGAACATACCACGTGTCGTCTTTTCATGTATTTCATTATTCAATATCCCCAGGAGCTGGCCCGGACTGGTCAATGATTTACCTAAACAATGAAATAGACTACTGGTCTTTGCCATCAATAATGCCGCATTCATCCCCTTTCCAGAGACATCCGCCAAATTAAACATGATACGTCCATCGGGCAGGGTGAAGTGATCATAAAAATCGCCCGAGACTTCTCGTGCTGGAATATTAATGCCATGCACTGGAAACATGGCGGTGCCATCATGGGGCAATAGATTACGTTGAATCTCTGCGGCCAGCTCCAACTCCCTCTGTATGCGCTCATGTTCCACTAAACTGGCTGCCAAGGTGGCATTGTGAATGACCATTGATGCCGATGCTGCCAAGGTCTCAAGCAGACGTTGATCCCGAGAGTCGAACAAGGCATCTTGGGTGCGTTTATTGATAAGCTCCAACGCGCCAATACGCCGATCGCGAAGCTTGAGAGGGGCACATAGCACCGAACGTGTTTTGAACCCGGTCTGCTTATCAATGGTATTTGTAAAACTGTGGTCCAGGCCCACATCGCGCACCATAATAACGCGGTTTTCCAGGAGGGTACGCCCCACCACGCCTTGGCCAACACCTACGCGTAAACCCTTGATGTCAATTGGACCGGCACAGGCTCGGCAATTAAGATTGATGTCGTCTTTGTCCAATAAAAATATAGAGGCAGCCTCAGCATTGAGGTACTCCATAATACGGCTCAATGCGTGCTGCAGGGTGTCGTCTAAATTAAGCGACGTGGCAAAGGCTTCACTGATCTCCGCCAGGAGATCAAGGTGCTCCTCCAGGCTGAAGTGATCTTCAGAAATCAGATGGGCGGTAGGTGATTCAGGCATCGACCTATGATGCACTTGGGCACGGAATTCGGCAACATGTTATGACCCTTAAATTATGACCTCGGGTGATGTAATGGAGGCATAAGAGACCCCATACCCATCGTGCCAGCAAGGCGGTGATCGACACGGATCGGCTGGAAAGCGAACCCTTTGCAGACCGGGGCCAAACCCAGGCGCTCCTGAAGACCGGCTCGATAGCCTGTATCTTATTGATTTAATTTGGTTTAGGGTAGGGTCACAGTGAAGATATACGGATCAGTCTTGCTTGCTATGGCCATTCTTTTTTGATTCCTGGCGCAGTAGCCCTTCAAGCAAATCCTTGACCTCCTTGCCAATGGATAAGCCCACCCCCTCTTCTGGCAACTTAAGTTGGTCCACCCCGATACCCAGCTTCTTGGCAATTTTCTCTTTATCGCGCTGCCACCACAGGTTTTTATCAATTTTGTAGCTTAATGATTCAAACCGCCCAGTGATCCGTACCGGTATACTAAGACCCTTTAACTCGGCCAACCCTTCACCGCCTGGTCCCTGAGCACTGCCGACCACGGTGATCTCCATGAGGTAGTTCATGGTCTGTGCCACCATGTCTGCAGTACCGTTACCACTGATACGAAACAGGGGTGACTTGATGTTAAGGTCCGTATTACTGGCGACACCATTATTAAACACCAGTGTGCCTTTCATCTCGGTAAATTTAAATTCTGTCTCATCGGCGGTTACCGACTTGATCTGCCCACCACGCAGATTCGCAAAAAGACGCCTTGCATCTAAAACCAATTTACGGATATCCAGGCCCTTTATCATACCGTTTCGGATACTGAACTCGGTTTCACCTTGCAGGCTACGCAATACTTCACGGCTGTCATTTCCGTGGCCAGAAATTTTGATATTCAACCGGCCTGTCCCCGTGAGACACTCGCTGATACCCGCATCAGACAACATAGGGAGCATTTGCACATGGCTCAGGGTTTCATTGACACTGAGCAAGGGGCTGTCGTTACGGGTATCAAGCTTTAGATTGCCTAACAAGGTCCCACCATAAAGCTTCGCGCTAACTGGCGACACCTCCACCTCGCCATCTTTTGCCTTTACACCGATCCTGACATCCTGGGCACGTAGCCCTGACATCTTTAATGATTGGATATTGAGATTGCCTTTTGTGTCGAATGACCGTAATAAGGCTACCGGCAAGGCAAACAACATGCCCCCAGGCATACCTTGGGCTTCGGTACCCGCGCCACTATGCTTTTGCTGATCCGCCGATAGATAACGATCCAGATCGATATCATCCACATTGATGTTAAAACTGTAGGACGGTTGATCGAAGCCTGAAACATTCAAGGTCCCCAACGCGGTAGTGTCGTCCAGAATGGCTTTGATGTCCTGTATGTTTATCCTGCTGGTACTGGCCTCATAGACCGCATGTACCGAAGCCCGTGACAAGACTTTATTGTCACGCGTATCCACATCCACGCTAAAGGCCTTCAGAAAGCCCCGCAGATCAAACATGGGGGCGATGATTCGCCCCGACAGGTAGGGCGCTCTCAGCAATCGATGGCCCTGGATGCTCAGATTGACCTGGCCATTGGCGGCACTCACTACTGCGCGGGGAATGGATGCACGCTGCTTTTTTAAATTAAATTTACTGGTGGGTAGCTTGCCATGCACGATCACCGGCCAACCAGTGAGCCGGTACTCCAGGGCCTTAACTTCCAGTATCATCGTCCGGATAAGATATTCTAGCTCAGGGGCGCTCAACTCAACACCCACCCCACCCAAGCGGGTATCGAACAGCGCATCTTGCAGCACTAATTTATTTTGCTCGGCATCAAATCGTACCCGGCCTTTGAGCTTGACAGGTAATTGATAATTTTCGTTTGATTGGAGCAACTTGAATGAGAGCGCCAGCTTCTCTGATTTGCCGGAGAGAATTTGCCCCACATCAAAGCTAAGCTTGTTGAAGATATAGTGGTTGGCGGCCTTGTGATCGCGCCAAATCACCTGGCTGTCTCGTACATTAACTCCACCCACCACAAACGCAGCCAGGGCCATGCCTTCCCCAGCCTTGTCTCGCCCCAGCAAATCATCCCAATTGGTCTTGCCTCTATCATTGGTAACCAGACTCAAAGTCATCCCACCCAGCATCACCTTATCCACCTCAACGCGCCCCTTAAGCAGCGGTAAAATACGAACACTGATCTCGGCCACCTTGATCTGGGCCATGGGAACTTCGCCAAAACCTTCGGCATTTTCGAGGGTGATGTCACTGGCCTTGACCCGTAGCCAGGGAAACAGAGATAAGCGAAGCTCACCACCAATAGTCAACTTACGCCCGGTGTGTTTGTTGACCAAGGCGGTAAAATCATCTTTATAATTGTTAGGGTCAATAATATGGGGCAGGGCATAACTCAAGGCGATGAGGCCCACCGCCAAGATACCTATCAGGCCAAAAATAAATTTCAACAGTTTTTTCACTCTACGCCCCAACAATAGATGCGCTCGAGATCATAACCGCTATCACGTGCTGAGCCCGGCGTTCGGATATCCATCCGCGCCCCTCGACCAACTCCTGATACATGATATTGATCTGACCTGCCGGGCCCCAAAACTGATAAACCCCGGTTATTCATCAGTCACACAGCCCTGAGAGGCATCTTTAACGTTCTTGATGTACTTATAGAGCGTCCCTCTATTGGCCTTGTAGGCTGGCATCTCCCATTCGTTACGCCGTTGGACGATTTCCGCTTCACTGATATCCACTGTCAGTAAATGATTTCTGGCATCGATTACAATGTGGTCCCCATCCCGCAACAGGGCGATGGGACCCCCCTCCTGGGCCTCGGGCACCACATGACCAATAATAAAACCGTGGGAACCACCGGAAAAACGCCCGTCGGTCATGAGCGCCACATCCTTGCCTAAACCCGCGCCCATGATGGCCGAGGTCGGGGTGAGCATCTCTGGCATACCCGGCCCACCCTTGGGGCCTTCATAACGAATCACCACCACATCTCCCTTCTCGATTTTATTTTCCTCCAGGGCATGCAGCATTGCCTCTTCCGAGTCATACACCTTGGCGGGGCCATCAAACCGTTCGCCTTCTTTGCCGGTGATCTTGGCTACCGCCCCCCCCGGCGCAAGATTGCCTTTTAGTATTTGAATGTGACCGGTTTTCTTGATGGGCTGATCAATAGATAAAAACACATCCTGACCCTCTTTCAATCCGGACAATGCGACGAGATTTTCCGCTATTGTTCGGGTGGTCACCGTAAGACAATCCCCATTTAACAGGCCTTGCTCCAGCAAGTATTTCATCACCGCCGGAGTGCCACCCACGTTGTGCAAATCTTCCATCACATACTTGCCGGACGGTTTTAAGTCCGCCAAAAATGGAACACGATCCGACACTGCCTGAAAGTCATCGACGCTCAAGGCCACGTCCACCGCCCGGGCCATGGCAATCAGGTGCAACACCGCATTGGTGGAACCCCCCAGGGCCATCACCACCACCATGGCGTTCTCAAAGGCCTCCCGGGTCATGATATCGCGGGGTTTGATGTCTTTTTCCAGCAAAATGCGAATAGCGGCACCGGCCTGGATACACTCTTTCAATTTTTGATCATCCACCGCAGGGGTAGAGGAACTATAAGGCAGGGACATCCCCAGGGCCTCAATGGCGCAGGCCATAGTATTGGCGGTATACATGCCCCCACAGGCACCGGCGCCGGGACAAGATTTGCGCACGATATCCTGACGGGCATCATCATCGATACTACCGGCAATAAATTCCCCATAGCTTTGAAACGCGGAAACGATGTCCAGGGCCTGATCACCCCGATGACCCGGTTTAATGGTGCCGCCATAGACCATCAATGCGGGTCGATTGAGACGCCCCATGGCGATCAAACACCCAGGCATATTTTTGTCACACCCGGGGATGGAAATATTGGCGTCATACCACTGGGCCCCCATTACCGTCTCAATGGAATCTGCAATGAGATCCCGCGACTGTAGAGAATAACTCATCCCGGAGGTTCCCATGGAGATCCCATCGGACACCCCCACAGTATTGAAACGCATACCCACTAACCCGGCCTGCTGTACCCCTTGCTTGACCTTAACGGCGAGATCATTCAAATGCATGTTGCAGGTATTACCCTCCCACCACATGCTGGCGATCCCCACCTCGGCCTTGGTCATATCCTCGTCGCTCAGGCCGGTACCGTAGAGCATGGCCTGGGACGCCCCTTGGGACTTGGGTTCGGTAACCCGGGAACTGATTCGGTTAAGCTTGTGGGACATCAATCTCTCCAATAAACACTGCGTGAAAACAGGCCCCCAGCCTGAACGTTGTTTACGTCAGGGCAGACCTCGGTGCCCGTAGTGTGCAACCGCACACGGAAGGGTATGCAGAACGGGGGATTTTACCGTACAGCGCCCCATAACCCCACTGACCATTTAACTCCCTGCTACAGATGGAGAAAATAAGACTGTCCAAAGTCATGGCCCAACGCGGCCTGTGCTCCAGGCGAGAAGCGGATGCCTGCATCGAAAAGGGCTGGGTACTGGTGGACAGGCAACGGAACAATACCCTGGGCACCAAGATCGACCCGAGACAGGCAATTGCCCTGGACAAGCGCGCCAGCACAGGCTCATCATTTCTCGACATCCCGTTCCAGTAATCTCTGCCGCTCCAGATAACGACCCATACACTAGGCAAAAAGCAAGAAGACACGACATTCCAGGCTCTCCGGAATTACCCTAACATACTGCCAGAGCACTAAAAAACTTTAGGAAATTCTGATCAATTGAACTTGAACCGCCAAGATGCCAAGTATTTTCTTTATAAAATCAACAATCTATTAGCTTGGCGCCTTGGCGGTTGAGCGTATTATTCAGAGGTTCCTTTAAAATTAAACTAGAAATGCTTACCAGATAGTGCCTCAGACACCAGTCGAGCAACCCTGAAAAGGGTTTCCTGATTGGCCTCGGGCTACTCGGATTGTGATCAACAAAAAACCTTTTTTCTCCCGTTTATATCATGCCATAGGAAATATTCGCTTAATGTTAAAGTTTTTTAGTGCTCTGACGTTATATTTAGGGAGTTATTCCGGTAGGAACCAAACGTAATGCCCAGCGTCCTTTTGGGTTATCGATGCGGGTAAATTAGGGTGAATTTAGAAAGAAAGACAGAAATAATAGATAGGTTGAGGCGTCAGGGACAGAGTTCCAAAGGGCGGAGAATCAAAATAATGCGCTCAATGTCAGGGAAAGGATTCATGTGCCCACCACGCCCAATCTCATTTTCTCGAATTAAATAATTATATGACTGGGGCTCTGGCCTGATTATGGTCTATGGCGCGGAAATCTGTCTCTTCCTGTTTTTAATCTCAAGCTGGATGCTTAATTATCGAAGGAATGCAGCAATAAACAGAGGTATTTCATATGAACATCAAGATCAAACTCATTACCGCTTCGTTGGCGCTGGCCATCATGCCGCTGGTCACCGCCACTCTGATTTTGGAAGATATGTCGACCACCACTGCCAGCGAGGCGCTGGAGAGCGCTGTTGAGAACCAACTCATCTCCATTCGTGACACCAAGAAGGTACAGATCGAGGATTACTTTAATACCATCCGTAACCAGGTGCTGACCTTCTCCAATGATCGTATGGTGATCGACGCCATGCGTCAGTTCAAGGCAAGCTTTAAAAAAGTGACGGTAGATGGAATGGCGGGCAAATCAATCGATAAAATGCGCACTGCCGTGGCCAGTTACTACGTCAATGATTTCGGCAACGAATATAAAAACCAGAACGCCGGCAAAATAATCGATACCCGTTCAATCGTTAATCAGCTAGATGCCGAATCGGTGGTGCTGCAATACCACTACATCAAGGCCAACGCAAATCCCCTGGGGAACAAACACAAACTGAATGGCGCCAAGGATGGATCGAAGTACAGTTGGTTACACAAAAAGTACCACCCCCACATTCGTGACTTCCTGGAGAAATTTGAGTACTACGACATCTTCCTGGTTGACCCGGAGAGCGGCGATATTGTCTATTCTGTCTTTAAGGAGCTGGACTACACTACTTCGATGATCAACGGCCCTTACGCCAATACTGGTATCGGTGAGGCCTTTCGCGCCGCCAACCGAATGAACAGAGCCGATGCTGTGGCACTGATCGACTTCAAACCCTACATGCCATCCTATGACGGTGCTGCCTCGTTTATCGCCTCTCCGATTTTTGATGGCAACGAAAAAGTTGGCGTGCTTATCTTCCAGATGCCCATTGGCAGGATCAATGCCATCATGACCAGTAACAAAAAATGGAAGGAGATCGGTCTAGGTGATTCTGGCGAGACTTATATTGTTGGTCCCGATATGAAGGCTCGCAGCATGAGCCGTTTTCTCATCGAAGACATGAAGGAATACATAAAACTGATGAAAGGGGTCGGCACTCCCACGGATGTTATCGCCGAAATGAAAGCCAAAAACAGCAATATCGGCCTGCAAGTCATCGAAACCCAAGGCGCCCGGGAGGCCATTGGCGGCAAGAAAGGTTTTGATATCTTCCCCGATTATCGCAAAATCAATGTCCTTTCTGCCTATACCCCACTTAATATCCCTGACCTGAACTGGGCCCTGATAAGTGAAATTGACGAAGAAGAGGCCTTCTCCGCAGTAGAGGTAATGGACAACAAAATCAAGATCACCGCCATTATCATGTTTGTCATAATCACTGTGCTGGCGGTGGGCGTCGGACTCTTCTTCGCCTTCTCCATTACCCGGCCAATCCTGCGCCTGAGCAAGACCATGGAGCATGCTGAAGCTAATAACGATCTCACTTTGCGCTCCGATGTTTGCTCCAGAGATGAGATCGGCACCATGGCCAATGTTTTTAACTCTATGATGGAAAAATTCAAGACTCTCAACCAGCAAGTCAGTGGTACCAGCAGCCAGTTGGCTGCAGCCTCTGAAGAACTCTCAGCCATTACCGAACAAAGCAGCCAGAGTATCTACGAACAACAATCGCAGACAGAACAGGTGGCTATAGCGATGAACGAGATGAGCGCTACAGTGCAGGAAGTGGGCAATAATATCACCAACACGGCTCAAGCCGCTGAGGAAGCCAACAAAGAAACGGCCGAGGGACACAAGATAGTGGAGGATGCCATACGGGCCGTTCAGCAACTTGCCGGGCAGATTGAAAGTGCCGCCGGTGTTATCCAGCAGCTGGAACAGGACAGCGAAAATATTAGCACGGTACTGGATGTGATCAAGGGTGTGGCCGAACAGACCAACCTGCTGGCATTGAATGCCGCGATTGAGGCCGCCCGTGCTGGTGAGCAGGGCCGAGGCTTTGCGGTGGTGGCCGATGAGGTGCGCACTCTGGCTGGACGGACGCAGCAATCCACCGAGGAGATCAATCAGGTGATTGAAAAACTCCAGGCCGGTTCGCGCAAGGCAGTGGAAGTCATGAGCAAGAGCAGTGAAGAAGCCCAGTCCGTAGTTGAACAGGCTACTAAAGCAGGCACATCATTATCAGCCATTTCCACGGCAGTGGAATGCATTAAGGATATGAGCACCCAGATCGCTAGCGCGGCGGAAGAGCAAAGTGCCACAGCGGAGGAGATCAATCGCAACATAACGAGCATCACTGAAATAGCCCATGAGACCTCCACTGGAGCACAACAGACGGCCTCTGCCAGTGAAGATCTGGCACGGTTAGGTGCCGAGCTACAGGGATTGGTGGGGCAGTTCAAGGTTTGAGGAATAACCCTGTTACGGAGAAAGGATTATTTGTAGGACACGGGTTCCCTGATAGCGGGTATCACCTTGCCGTTCATGAGCACGGCAAGATAATGTGTATCTAATGTTCCATTAGTGACATTTTTCATCTGCACAAGATAATACCAGCGGTTTTGTTTTTCATGATGAAGTATGGGTTTTAATTCAAACCCACTGATAGTTGCATTTGCATACTCCGGATTAGCTTTATTCCATATTTTTATGTCTTTAATAAGGTTTTTTAAACTAAGTGGGGGGGCGCCTTCGGATGGTTGCCAGCTTGGTGTATTACGGATATCACTCTCGTTAACATAGATCACCACTTTAGCATCATCGAATGATTCTATCAGCACCAGTGGAAACTGAGTGGCAAAGACATTCTGGGTAATAAGAAAAACAAGCCCAACCATCCATTTTGATAACATATCATTTCTCCAAAATCGGAAAATGGAATGAGGACCAAACTTTACGCTCAGGATTCGGCTTTGTCACCACAAAGATTCTACTCCTTCTATACGCTGTTCAAGCATCTCAAGCAACCAGCCATGATTCATGCACTCGAAGAAGCCTCGCATGTCAGCTTCAACTTCTTATATTGATCCCTTTGATCTATACAGCACAGCGCCCGGGCTCGGGACTTGCGGGCCCTGACGTTAGCCCAAGAAATACAATAATTTGCTACAATACCCGAAGAAATCGAGGTTATTAAACATAAGAAAAGTTGAAGAAACCGAACAAGACATTGAAAAACTTAGCAAAAGTAAACTGAAAAGCTTTCGGAAATGGCTTGTTGAATATGACGCCGAAGCTTGGGATGGACAATCTCAAGTTGATGTTGAGGCAGGCAACCTTGATGATTTTGCTGACGAAATAATTAGGGAGTATCACGCGGGTAAAGCAAACGAGCTTTGAAACATTTTGCTTCGCCAAGATTTTGGGGATACTATCATTCCCTTCCTCGGCCTATTCAGTCATTGGCTGACAAAAACTTCGAACTTCTTAAAAAAACCCAAAACACCCATCCCTCCATGATTACAATAAACTCCTGGACTAACAAGCGAAGCCAGCGGTTGACAAAAGTGTCGCGATTTTTGCTACCGCAAAAATACTCGCCACTTTGGTCAACCGCTGATGCTTGTCGTTGAGACTGTAGAAATGGAGAAAATTCGACTCTCCAAGCTCATGGCCCAGCGCGGCCTGTGCTCCCGGCGAGAGGCGGATGCCTACATCGAAAAGGGTTGGGTGCGGGTAGACGGACAACGGATCAATACCCTGGGAACCAAGATCGACCCGAGCCAGGCAATTGCCCTGGACAAACGCGCCAGCTCTCGCCAGGACAAACTCATCACCATTTTACTCAACAAGCCGGTAGGTTATGTATCGGGACAACCGGAGGATGACCATCTTGAAGCCGTGTCCCTGATCAACAAAGAAAACCGCTATGCCTATGACACCTCCAAAAGACCGTTTCAGCCCGTTTTCCGGCGTGGTCTGGCCCCTGCAGGTCGACTGGATATCGACTCCCAAGGCCTGCTGATCCTCACCGCCGATGGCCGCATCGCCCGGCGTCTCATCGGCAACGATGCCGAAGTAGAAAAAGAATACTTGGTACGGGTCACGGGAAACGTGACCAATGAAAAGCTGGAACGGCTACGTCATGGCCTGTCCCTGGATGACCGCCCCCTCAAACCCGCCCAGGTGCAGCGCCAGAATCAGGATCAGCTCAAGTTCATTCTGGTGGAAGGCCGTAAGCGCCAAATCCGGCGCATGTGTGAACTGGTAGGGCTTGAGGCCACCGGCCTCAAACGGGTCCGCATCGGTGAGGTCAAACTGGGCCGACTGCCCGAAGGTCAATGGCGATTGCTTGGCGACAAGGAACATTTTTAATTCGAAGTGAAGGTCAATAACCAGTATCATGGAACCCGTGACACCCCACCCCGCCAAGACCTCGCCACACCTTGTATAAACTCATCCGCCCATTCCTGTTTCTGCTTGACCCAGAAGTCAGTCACGTCCTGTCTTTGTATGCTTTGTCCATGCTCACCCGGGTCCCAGGGGGCGCGCCGCTCCTAAGAAGACTCACCGGCAATCGAGTCCCGGTGATACCCACTGAAGCCATGGGCCTGCACTTTAGCAATCCCATCGGTCTCGCCGCCGGCCTGGACAAAGACGCCGCCTGTTCCGGTCCTCTGTCAGATCTGGGCTTTGGATTTCTGGAACTTGGCACCGTCACCCCCCAAGCTCAAAACGGTAACGAAAGACCCAGGCTTTTCCGTCTAACCGCACACGAGGCCATCATCAATCGCATGGGCTTTAACAGCGCCGGTGTCAGAACCTTCACCCAAAACCTGGAAGCCACAGGTCCCCTGCCGATCCCGGTGGGCATTAATCTCGGCAAGAATGCCGCCACGCCCATCGATAAGGCGCTGGATGATTATGTGGCGGGTATGAAATCAGTCTACAACCTCGCCGACTACATCACCATCAACATCTCGTCGCCAAATACCCAAGACCTGCGCAATCTCCAAGGCGAGGACAACCTGGAACGATTGCTATCTGGTCTCAAACAAGAACAAACTATCCTCGCCAGACAACATCACCGGGACGTGCCCTTGGTATTAAAGATTGCGCCCGACCTCCCGACCGATGAAATCACGACCATTGCCAATAGCATTCTTAAACATCAGCTTGATGGCATCATTGCCACCAACACTACTACCGCGAGACCAGGACTGGATAATTTGATGTCGGTAAAGGAGTCTGGGGGGCTAAGCGGCAGACCCTTAAAAAACTCCTCTACTGCTGTGATCAAGACACTGTTTAATACCCTAAAGGGCCAAGTACCCATCATCGGCGTCGGCGGAATCAGCACTGCGGAGGATGCCTGGGAAAAGTTAATTGCCGGCGCCGACCTATTACAAATCTATTCGGCGTTCATTTACCAAGGTCCCAAGGTCATCAGACAAATCGCTGTGGGCCTGGAAAGAAAAATACGTCAACTAAATTGCGATACCCTAACTGAGGCCGTACACAAAGCACGGGGACAGCCCCACTAACATAAACCGGGGACAGTGTATTTAATTGATATACCGGGATGATGCCCTCGTATAACGCAGAAGTGGGGGCCTATGTCGAGACGGGGTCAAAATTAAATATACTGTCCCCGGAATCACGAAGTACAAATTATAACTTATGCCACCATATTGAACGATTGTTGGCGGGCATGGACTGATCCCCCACCAATTTTAAACCAGACGTTTTGGCCAAGGCATCCACGGCACCAATGTCGCGTATTCCACTGCGGGGGTCACGCTCCTTTAGCCACAGGTCGAATTTCTCATTACTGGGTTCCAGCGGTCGATCGCTATAGCGATAGGGTCCATACACGTAGAGAAAGCCACCCTGATTTAACACCCGGGCCACCCCGGCAAACAAATGCTCCACGGCCTTCCAGGGCACAATGTGGATGGTGTTGATGCAGACAATATGGTCGACTTGTTCCACCGGCCAATGGGTATCAAATAGATCGAGCCCCACCGGGGCCTGCAAATTGTCATGGTCTGCCTCATCGCGCCAGGCAGTAATACTGTCAAGTTGGTCTGGGACATCGGAGGGTATCCAGGATAGATGGGGTAATCCTCGGGAAAAATACACGGCGTGTTGGCCCGTACCACTGCCAATCTCCAGAACCTTACCGGGATGAATGAAGATGCTCTTAAGGACAGACAGGATGTGCTCGCTATTGCGATCACAGGCAGGGGTATATTGTTTCATATGGGCACTTCTATTAATCCCCTCTCCCTTCGGGAGAGGGCTAGGGTGAGGGGAGCAAATAAAGCTAAGATACTGATTTTATTATCCCCTCATCCCAACCTTCTCCCGGAGGGAGAAGGAGTTATCAATTAATAGAAGTGCCCATATGAACATTATGAATTGTTTTATTATGAACGGAATACCATAACAGATTAGGAGATTAGGCCCATGCCTTACCTAAAGATTCAAACCAATTTACCCCACGATGACAACACCCGCCAAAACTTTTTGAAAAAAGCCTCTGCGGCAGTGGCATCTGAACTGGGCAAACCCGAGAGCTATGTCATGGTGGCCTTCGACCCGGTTATCCCCATGATGTTTGCCGGTAAAGATGCACCCTGCGCCTTCATGGAACTCAAATCCATTGGATTACCGGAAAGCAAGACTACGGCCTTGTCCAAATCCTTGTGCAACCTGATCGAAAGCGAACTGGGTATCCCCAGCGCGCGCAGCTATATTGAATTTAGTGACGCGCCACGGGCCATGTGGGGTTGGGATCGAAAAACGTTCTAGGGCATCGATTCCAACCGCCAACTCGTCGATGAAGACCCCCGGCACATACCGTAACGAAACGGCGGCACCCGGCCAACCAGACTAAAATGCAAATCTGAGAACCAGACGCAAAGCTTGGATTGGCTTCGATCAATTTTATACAACACTGGGAACATGGCGAAGCGCCGAAACGGGGCAAAGGCCGGGTGTCTCCAGGCCGCTTGAGCAAGAACGATATCTTTCGGTTTTTTCCCAAAGCGAGTGTATTGCTGCCATTGCATATGGGTAACGGGTAAATATGAGGCACGCAAGTTCGCAAAAAATCCCGATTCCCCGGCAGGCAGGATCATTGGTCTTTCGCGCACCAGGTTTACTCGGGCTGCGTAATAGCTGTCCTGGTAAAGCACCATTACTTTCCAGTTAAAGGGTGACAGGGGTTGGGGCATAGTATAGGCCGTGGCCCCCACAAGACCTTGGGCATAAATGTAGTCTTGCCCAAGACCCATGGCACGGTGATGCTGAGTGGCCTGAAAACCCACATAGGCCGCCAATGCGCTCAATCCTGCTTTATGGCCATGGGAGAATGGGGTGCAGCCATACGAGCCAGCAGAGCCCCACTCAAGGCATGGGTCAGGGTGTCCACCCTTATCCGGCTCGATTTGAGTCTACGGATTCATATGCCATACAACAAACAAAATCCCCGCCCGAGGCCCATGGATTAACGGGGCCTACAAAATCAACTATAGACTTGTGCTATCAGCAACTATCAGTGCTGATGAGCTTTCTCTGCCTTCGCCAATGTCACTGGACCACGGAGCCAGGTCCCATCCTGCTGCAGGCAGGCCGTACCATAGGCAGCCACCTTTTTTCCACCCACGACAACCTTGGTTTGATACTCCCGTTCTTGCAAGCACTCTGCCCGGGAATAACGGGTTTGTGAGCTCACTTCTGCCGCATGACTGTGATTGTCACTGGCATTATATCTACTACTACTACTACTACTACTACTACTACTACTACTGCCGACGGCATATCCCAAGAGAGAACCAAAACCCAGTCCAAAGGCCAGATCCCCGCCATAGTAACCATAGTCACCGTAGTAACCATAGCCACCGTGACCTCCGTAGCCATGGCCTCCGTAGCCATAACCACCGTGACCGCCATAACCGTGGCCACCTCCGCCATAACCGTGGCCACCTCCGCCATAACCGTGGCCACCTCCGCCATAACCGTGGCCACCTCCGCC
>VAOU01005378.1_pt1 | contig 21162 bp, 11 predicted proteins | sample 3393871 | NCBI WGS metagenome assembly VAOU01 (sample SAMN08290440, study PRJNA428436) | hydrothermal vent metagenome | isolation source: Deep-sea hydrothermal vent chimney | place: Atlantic Ocean: South-mid Altantic Ridge | depth 1820 m m
GGCGACCATGCAACAAACTGGTACAGGTGTATATACCGGTGTGTTCGAACTGCCTATGAACGGTGCCTGGCCGCTATCCCTGAGGATCAACTCCAGCAGTACAGGCAAGGCCCAGCTTGAATTCGACCTGACGACAAGTCGGGCCGGTGTTCGACTGAGCACCGCTACCGCAAGCAATATGTCGCCCCTTGCTTCCAGCATCGGTGACGTTCCAGAGACTGGAGAAGCCAGTACAGACAGGGATCCAGCCAGTATCAGCATGGATGCCCGTCGCCGCCAGCTGATTGGCGTCACAACAGGTCTGGCTGAAGAAAAAGTTCTAACACAAACTATCCGTGCAGCGGGTCGCGTAGCCTATAACGAAACCCGACTCACTGACATCACCCTCAAATTCAACGGCTGGATCGGAAAGCTGGATGCGGATTTTGTCGGTGCAACGGTCACTGCCGGCCAGCCATTGTTTACTGTTTACAGCCCCGAGCTACTTACTGCACAGCAGGAATATCTTGGAACCCTGCGTCATCGCAAAGGGAAAAATGACAGCCTGTTAAAAGCGGCACGTAAACGTCTGGCACTTTGGGATATCACCCAGCCACAGATTCGCCAACTGGAAAAACGGGGATCCGCTGTGGATTATGTCCCCATACTCTCGCCGGTCAGCGGGACCGTGATTGAAAAAAACATTGTTGACGGCAGCGCAGTCAAGGTCGGTCAGAGGCTTATGCGCATTGCAGATCTCTCAACCGTCTGGGTGGAAGGTGAGATCTACGAGTATGAAATACCGCTGGTCAAAGTTGGCATGGATGTGGAAGTTGTTTTGCCCGAGTTGCCAGGAAAAAACCTGCCCGGCAAAGTGGCTTATATCTATCCCTACATGGAGGCAAGAACCCGTACGACAAAAGTCCGCGTAGAACTGGATAACAAAGAAGGCCAACTGAAGCCCGACATGTATGCCCATGTACATCTGAATATTGATCTGGGCAAACGGCTGGTCGTGCCCGAAGGTGCCGTGCTGTATGCAGGCACCAGTCGCGTTGTATTTATTGATCTGGGTAACGGCCAGTTACAGCCCCGCAAGATCAAAACCGGCTGGCGAAATGCCGATGTTATCGAAGTACTGGAAGGCCTGAAGCCCGGTGACCGGGTGGTGACCTCCGGCAATTTCCTGATCGCGGCAGAAAGCAAGTTGAAAGCGGGACTTGACCAATGGTAAATGACAGCACGGATCGTAACAATGGCCCGATTGAGCGTCTAATCCGCTACTGTGCGCTGAACCCGCTATTGACCCTGCTGATCATTACAGCCGCCGCCTTCTGGGGTTATCGTTCACTGGCAAACACACCGCTGGACGCGATACCGGACCTGTCAGATGTGCAGGTAATCATCTATACCGAATGGCAGGGTCGTAGCCCGGATCTGGTGGAAGACCAGATCACCTATCCGCTCACGACCACATTGCTGTCGGCGCCAGATGTTGAATTCGTGCGCGGCCAGAGCTTTATGGGGCTGAGTTTTGTCTATGTCATTTTCAAGGACGGCACCGATATCTACTGGGCCCGATCGCGAGTACTGGAGTATCTCAATACGGCCGTGGCCAAATTACCCGATGGAGTGCGCCCGACCTTAGGGCCGGACGCTACCGGTGTCGGCTGGGTATTCCAGTATGCGCTGGTGGACAAAACCGGCAAGCAGAATCTGGCCGACTTACGCAGCCTGCAGGACTTTACCCTGCGCTATTGGCTGGAGTCAGTAGAAGGTGTGGCTGAAGTGGCTTCTATAGGCGGTTTCAGTAAAGAATATCAGATCAATATTGACCCCAATAAGCTTGTAGCCTCTGGTATTTCACTACAAAAGGTCGCACAGGCAATTCGTCGCTCCAATAATGATATCGGCGGTCGGGTGCTGGAAATCTCCGGTCACGAACATTTTATTCGCGGTCGCGGTTATATCCAGTCCATAGCTGATATTGAGAAGATTAGTCTCGGCGTTAGCAATAACGGCATACCGATAACCGTGCGTGACATCGCCAGGGTGAGTCTGGGCCCGGCCATGCGACGCGGCATAGCCGAGCTGGATGGTGAAGGTGAGGCCGTAGGCGGCATTGTGATCATGCGCTATGGGGAAGACGCGCTGACAGTGATTGAACGTGTAAAGCAACGTCTTGAAGAGGTTAAAAAAGGCCTGCCAGAAGGCGTAGAAATCATCACCACATATGATCGTTCGGATCTCATTAAACGTGCCATAGCCACACTTAAATCGACTCTGACCGAAGAGATGATTGTTGTGTCTCTGGTGATTATCATATTCCTGTTGCATTTCCGATCGGCACTGATCGCTATACTGACCCTGCCGATTGCGATTCTGTTGTCGTTTATTCCCATGTCAGCACAAGGCCTGACAGCAAACATCATGTCCTTAGGTGGCATTGCGGTAGCCATTGGAGCGATGGTCGACGCCAGCATCGTGATTATCGAGAATATTCATAAACGGCTTGAGACGATGTACAAAAGCAGCGACATCGGTGCTGACAAGGACCTGATGAAGAAAAGGCAACGGGATGTGATCATTAAGGCGATGCAGGAGGTCGGGCCTAGCATATTCTTCTCACTGCTTATTATCACTGTATCCTTTTTACCGGTGTTTGCACTGGAAGGCACCGAAGGCCGTCTGTTCAAGCCGCTAGCCTACACCAAGACCTATTCGATGGGATTTTCTGCCCTGCTTGCTATCACATTTACCCCTGCACTGGCAGTGTTACTGATTCGTGGCCGTATACGCGGTGACAAAATCCCTTTGAATAGATGGCTGGTAAACCTTTATACACCGGTAGTCTATTTTGCTGTGCGCTTTCGTTATTTAGTAATAGCTGTTGCTGTGCTGGCCATGTTATTTACCATTCCCGTATTGACAGGTCTCAGTGGCTCATTATCGCCGCTGTCCAAAATTGTCCCTGCCTATAAAGGGCTGGGAAATGAATTCATGCCACCGCTCAATGAAGGCAGCATCCTGTATATGCCTACCACGTTACCGGGCATGTCGATTACCGAGGCTGGAAAGATTTTACAGTCCATGGACCGGCAATTGATGAAATTTCCGGAGGTAGAACGGGTGTTTGGCAAGATTGGTCGATCGACCAGCCCTACCGATCCCGCACCGTTGTCGATGGTAGAAACCGTCATCACACTGAAGCCCAGAGATCAATGGCGTGAAGGGCTGACCTGGGATGGGCTAATCGCCGAAATGGATGAGAAATTGCGTTATCCCGGCATGCCTAATATCTGGTGGATGCCCATACAGACCCGTGCCGAAATGTTGGCCACAGGCATACGTTCAGCCCTGGGTATAAAGGTCTTCGGCACCGATCTGGCCAGCATTGAAGCAACCGCCGTGGATATTGAAAAGGCTCTGCAGGGTGATGATCGCACAAAGGCTTTCACACGTAGCGCCTTCGCCGAAAGACTGACCGGGGGTTACTTCCTGGATTTCGACATAGATCGGGAAGAGATAGCCCGTTATGGTCTGACCGTGGGGGATGTGGAAGACGCACTGCTGGCTGCAGTCGGTGGCCTTAAAGTCTCTGAAACCATCGAAGGTCGAGAGCGTTACGCAATCAACCTGCGTTATGCCCGCGAGTTTCGTGATAACCCGGAAGCGCTAAAACGAGTATTGGTACCGACACCGAACGGCGCACAAATCCCCATCAGCCAGCTGGCCGAACTGAAATTTCTGACTGGCCCACCGATGCTGAGAAATGAAGACGGTCAGCTGGTCGGCTTTGTGTTTGTCGATGTAAAAGATTTAGGCATTGCCGATTATGTAAATCTGGCACGTGCAGTCGTGAATGAAAAGGTCAACATACCGGCAGGTTATCGTATCGCCTGGGCCGGACAGTTCAAGTATTTTGAACGTGCCAGGGATAAGTTCAAGGTGCTCATCCCACTCACCCTGTTCATTGTTTTCTTTATGCTGTTTCTAAACCGTAAATCCATCACCGAAGCACTGATTATCCTGATTGCCATTCCATTTTCACTGGTCGGCGCGATATGGATATTGTACCTGCTGGAGTATAATCTCAGTGTCGCGGTATGGGTCGGTATGATCGCCCTGGCTGGACTGGATGCAGAAATGGGCATACTGATGATGCTGTACTTAGGTATGAGCTACAGTCAGAGAAAAGAAACGGGACAGCTACGTAACAGCGAGGATTTATCAAAAGCGATTGCAGAGGGTGCGGGTCAACGTATACGGCCGATGTTAATGACCGGCATGGTGCTGTTCCTGGGACTGGTGCCCATCCTGTGGAGTGATGGTACCGGCGCCGATGTGATGAAACGCATCGCAGCGCCAATGGTGGGCGGCGTCGTCTCAGCACTTTTCATGGTACTGGTGGTATTCCCCGCTGTGTTTGCGGTATGGAAAAAGAGGTTCCTGTACTCGTGAACGGCTGCAAATGAAGACCCTGATAAAATCTCAATTTTCTCTAATATTCGAGAAAACTGGGATTTGACCCTGGTTTTCCCCCCAGTTTTCGCTTAGTAGTCGTTAAAATTTGATAAAATAACTTGACCTGCACGTAACACATAGGTTTTATACTTGGCTTTCGTGGTAAAGGTCACGTTTTTTTATCGACTAGCAAGAATATAGCAATAGCTGATCGGTAACAGACGCTTACTAATATTAATATCTTTACTAATACTAAAAGGTGAAAAACATGAATATATCCAAATCTTTACTACTCGGTGGAGCCGCCATGCTGGCTCCGCTGGCATCACTGGCAAATCCGATCGTATACATACCGCTGGGCACTGCGAATGAAATTATGATCGTGGACGCGGCAACGGACAAGGAAATCGGCAAGATCAGTGGCTTCAAAAATGTTCACGGTCTGTCATTGACACCCAATGGCGAGTATCTGGTTGTGGGCTCCAACGATGAGGTGATCGCGGGCCGCTCAAAAATGGCGGGGCATGGAAAAAAGATGTCAGGTAGCACGGGTAAACCAAAATCTGCTCCTGCAGTGATGGCGAAACCTGCCGGTGTATCCGCAGCGGATCATGCGAAACATCATCCACAGGCGAGAGGTACTACGAAGACACAGGATCATTCGGCGATGATGGGCGGCAAGCCGAAGGCAAAGGCTAAACCTGCGATGAAAGACCATGGCGGCGCGAGCAAACCCGGCCAGCCCGGGATGGCAAAACCCAAAGGTATGTCGGAAAAGGATCACAAAAAGCACCATGCGGCCCAGGCAGGTGGTTTGCTTCCCGCGGTGGGTATCAGTACAGTCTCACTGGTTCGTGTGGCGGATAAAAAACTGGAAGCTACCATCAAGGTCAGGGGTATGGCGCATCACACCTTTGTTACACCGGATGGGAAGTATGCCGTATCTACTCACACAACTGCCGGGACGATCAGTTTGATTGATCTGGCAACGAAGAAAATATTTCGCAATATCTATACTGGACCGCAACCGAACTATGTCGCGTTTTCCAAAGATGGTGAGCAGATGTACGTGAGTAATGCGGGTAACAACACGCTCAGTGTTATCGATACCAAAAACTGGATCGTCAGCAGGAACATACTGGTTGGCAAGGGTCCGGAGCACATCGTAATGTCTCCCGACGAAAAGTTCGTCTATACAAATAATAGCCGCGATGGAACAATATCCAAGGTTTCACTGGAAAAACTCAAGGTGGTGAAAACATATACCATTGGCAATAATCCCCATGGCATTGATATCTCGGCTGATGGCGAGACCCTGTACGCCAGTGCAAAAAAGGACAACAAGCTGGTAGCGGTCGATGTCAAAACCGGAAAGATACGTACTCTAAAACTCGATCCGGCACCCTATCATGTCAAGGTGATCGGTAACACCGGCAAGATCTACGTATCCAGCAAGAAAAAACCCTTTATCTGGGTCGTTGATGCGAAACAATTCAAGGTGATCGGCAAGATTAAGGTGCGTGACGTGGCTCACCAGATGGTCGTCGCCAACTGAGAAAAACCCCGGGTCAGATCTCAATTGTTTCTAATATTAGAAAAAACTGGGATCTGATCCGGGCATCTTCACTGCACTGCCTGAACCTGGACTCGGCACCGAGTGACTTCAATGCCACTGATGAGCATGACGGCGAGACGCCATGAAGTACCTAATGTTTTTCACTGCAACCAATAAAGAAGCCTCCATTAACTGATATAGTCTTTCAACCAGATAAAAATCATGATGGAAGTTAGAAGGACTACAAATGCTGTAGTACCAAGAAAAAACACGCCAAGGAGCCAGTACCCGCTGCGATAAATGTTTCGCATTAGCCTGCTAAATAAACCAAATGACTCTTCTGGCTTTGCAGGTACTGAACGAAAACCTGTAATAAAAGAATACGCACTCACACCCCAAAACAGGCTGATAATGCCCGGGATAAGGTATCGTTGACCTTCCTCAGGCTCCAGTATAAAAAGAACCATGGCTATGGCTGCCAGGCCACCTACTCCAACAACAATAGAGGGTATGCGAAGGATTTGTATGACGTGTGCAATTTTCTGAAGTTTATCAATCATAAATATTCGGGGTCAGGTGAAGCTGAAGCCGTCGGGCTATTTTATCGATAAATAGAACAATATACCCGAATTCATTTTTAGAAAGATTAACCAGGCGAAAGCTGGCCGATCTACTTGCTGGGAATATAGTGCTGATAGGAACCAGTGCTGTGGGACTGGGTGATCCGCGCGCAATACCCTTGAACCCATATGTTCCGGGGGTGGCGGTGCATTGCACAGGCTCTTGAACAAATGATACTTAATCAATATTTAACACAGCCAGATTGGGCAGTGTGCCGGCGCGATTGCAAAGAGCACCGATGAAAAATCAGAATAATCCCCACTTTTGCGAAGTTGTTAGTTGTCAGCGGAAAATTTTTCGTGTAACAGGGCGGTAAGCTCTTGCGCGGGTAATGGCTTGCTGATCAGATATCCTTGAATACTGTCACATTCGTGCATCCGCAAAAATTTAACTTGCTGTTCAGTTTCTACACCCTCAGCAATGACATTAAGATGTAGCGTTCGCCCCATGGCAATAATGGCTTCCACCAGGGTCGCATCTTCGGGGTCCTTTGTGAGGTCGCGAATAAAAGAGTAGTCGATCTTCAAGGTGTCTATGGGGAAGCGTTTGAGATAGCTCAGAGAAGAATAGCCGGTACCAAAATCATCAATCGCAAACCTGACACCCATCTTGCTTATCGTTTCCAGTGTATTAATGGTTGTTTGCATATTGTGCATCAGGGTGCTTTCGGTCATCTCCAGTTCTAAAAGCACCGGATCAAGTTTACTATCCTTAAGAGCCTGCTCGACGGTGGCAATGAAATTTGAGTTATTTATTTGTCGGCCCGAAAGGTTTACGGACATACACAGCGGCTCAAGACCACTATCGTTCCATGCGCGTGCCTGTAAACAGGCAGTATGCAGCACCCATTCACCCACGGGGATGATTAATCCCGTTTCCTCAAGCAAGGGGATAAACTCCATGGGCGAAATCAGGCCCAGATCAGGATGCTGCCAGCGTAACAGTGCCTCAACACCGAAAACGCTTCCATCGGCCAAGTTTTGCTGAGGCTGATAGTAAAGTACAAATTCCTCGCGTTCCAGGGCGTGTCGTAAATTGGTTTCCAGATTCAGGCGTTCAAAGGCCTTGGCACTCATGTCAGCTGAATAAAACTGATAAGTATTGCGACCTTCATCTTTTGCGCGGTACATAGCGATATCAGCATGTTTGAGCAGGGTTTGTGTGTTTTCACCATCGATGGGGAAAAGGCTGATACCGATACTGGTGGTGATGATAAATTCATATTTATCCAGCTGGGATGGTTGTGACAGGGCATCCAGTATCTTACGCGCAGAGTGGGCCACGTCATCCGCCGAGGCTATGTCCTCAAGTACGATTGCAAACTCATCACCCCCCAGGCGGGCCACAGTATCACCCTCGTGCACACAACCATTCAGTCGTTCAGACAGGGCCTGTAAAGCCTGGTCGCCGACATTGTGCCCCAGGGTGTCATTAATAATCTTGAAACGATCCAGATCCAGAAACAGCACGGCTACCGCATATTCGTGCCAGCGCGCACGCGCCAGGGATTGATCCAGGCGATCTGTAAACAGAACCCGGTTAGGCAGGTTGGTCAGAGCATCATAATGGGCCAGATATTGCAATTGTTTTTCATTTTTTATGCGCGCACTGATATCCTGAATGAAAGCGACAAATACTGGTGGTGACTCTTGTTGTGAGAGCTGCAATCTCACCTCAACAGGATAGAGGGTTCCATCTTTGCGCTGATGGCGGGTCTGGAGAACTATTTGTTTCTTTTCGTTTCGATATAGTGGTTGCAATAGTTCGGTAAAGTCTTCCCAGGTGTAATCGGGTTTCAAATCCACCGGTGTCAACCCCTTCAGTTCCTGTTTGGAGTAACCGAGATTCTGGCAGGCACCACGGTTTACCTGGGTAAAGTACAGGGTATCGGCATCAAATACATAGATCTCGTTGGAGGAATTATCGAGTATCCGGCCAAAACGGCTGTTGAGGTCTTCTGCGGCTTTTAGCTTGCTGATATCGCGAGCGATGCCTTCGACCCCAATAGGGCTTCCCCGTTTGTCCCGGATATAGTGTGCATTGGTCGATACCCAGACAGAGGTGCCGTCTTTATGTTGAAGCTGGGTCTCATAGTTCTCGATAACCCCACCCTGTTCCTCCAGTTGGCGCAGAAATATTTCCCGTCTTTGTGGTTCAACGTATAAATCAGCCAACATCGTCCCTAACAATTGTTCCGGCGTATAACCTAGTAATTTCTGCACTGGGGGTGACGCCCGGATAATTCGTCCTTCAGAATCCACTCGATAATAGGCATCCTGCAGGCTGTTAAGAATGGCACTGAGTTCCTGTTCCGAGGCCCTGAGCATTTCTTCCGCCTGTTTGCGTTCGGTCAGATCTCGCACAAAAGCACTGAATGCCCATGTCTCATCATGACACAGGGGTGATACGGTAATCTCGATGGGAAATTCGTTACCATTCCGGTGTAGAGCCCTTAGCTCCATGCGCCGATTGAGAATCGACCCGGCGTCTTTGGCTGACAGGGTCTCCATACCCCATTGATGTCTCTCCCGGAAGTTGGGTGGGATGATCGTTTCCATCAGTGTTCGGCCAATGACCTCGGACTCTTTCCAGCCGAAGATAATCTCGGCCTGGGGGTTCCATTCGCTGATAATACTCTTCTCATCAAAAACGATAAGGGCATCGAGGGTGGATTCGAAGATCATGCGGATACGAACCTCTTTATCTTCTAATACCGCTTCCGCTTGTTTGCGTTTGGTGATATCACGGAACATGCCGATGAATCCGATAATGGTGCCATTGGCATCCTTGACCTGGGTCCCCAGTGTTTCAGTCCAGAACACGGTACCATCCTTGCGCTTGTATCTGACTTCATAGGGGGCCTTCACGGTATCTGAACCGGTACGATAACGGCGGCGGCCCTGATCCTTGAAGTCCTGTTTGTTGGCGTACAGTATTTCAGTGGTCTGGCCAATCAATTCCTCATCGCTGTAACCAAACATTGTGTGGACTGCGGGGTTGTTCATAACAATGTGGCGTTCAGTATCAACAAACATCACCGCATCCGGAATAGAGTTGAACATGGCCTCGAATTCGATCTTGCTGCGGGCAAGTGCCTCCGTAGCCAGTTTATACGTGGTGATATCGAACATGTGGCCCTGCAGGATGACCGGGTCGGTATCATTTTTTACGATGCTCACATTGTCACGAATCCAGACAATCCGGCCATCTGCTGCGATCATCCGGTATTCAAATTCGTGGTCTTCACCACGACCGATGGCTGCCTGACGAAAACTGGGTGTCGCTTCACGATCCTCCGGGTGAAGATGCCTGATCCAGAAATTCTTCTGATACCAGTCTTCCACAGGGTAACCGAGTAGTGCATCGACTTTCGGGCCAACATAGGAAAAACACAAAGTACTCGGGTCGGCTTCCCAGGGCACGGCACTGGCCGATTCCACCAGGTGGCGAAAAAATCCCTCATTTTTATATAGCGCCTGTTCGATCTGTTTGCGCCTGCTGGTAATATCGTTTTGCACGAAGTACACCTCTTTAATGTCCGACAACTAGCAATGTTTGTTGAAAATCAGCGCGTTTGGACTGGTTTTATATCTTGGCCTGTTTGATGATAAGGATAATTCATTAATTATAGAGGATATCCTGTGGATAACATCCAGACAAGTGACAACGGGGTCGGGCCAGGCCAACTCATTGATGATGACAACGGGGTCGGGTCGGGCCAGGCCAACTCATTGATGAGATTGAATAATGGGTCTAGGATTAGCCAGCTTCAGGCCTTAAAGGGCCCATTCCACTGGCAAAACAACAACTTTAAGGATGAAGTGTTATGCCGAGAATAAATTTTCGGAAACCCAAAAAAATGAAAAGGGGTCTACCATCCGTTGACCCCCTATTCGTTACTTATTCACTGTATGCGCCGAATTCAAGCGTCCCTATATTCCAGGTCTTCCCGGTTCTGGGCACCAGGATCTCGACCCTGATGGCGCTCACCAGGACTGGATTAAACCAGATTGTCTGATGGGCGCCCCCATAAATGGGGCGGCCATTTTTGAAACGTATCCTGTCAAATTTATGTTTAATGTTGTCCGCCAGGATAGTCCACGAGTTGTCGATTTTGCCATAAATCCTGATTGTATCTGCGGCAAAATCATCCGGAATTTTAGGATAAGGGAAAGGATAAACCAAAGTTACCCTTTGTATTTTTATCTTGTTTCTGAAATCAGCCTGTAACCACATGCCTGCTTGTTGACTAACACCACTATTCCATGCGCTGTTTTCGCTAGAGTCACTTAAATTTGAGAGTGTTGAGGCGTTATGAGCCGCGGTAAGCGTATAACCAGTTGCTGCTACAGTTTTATCATGTACTGAGGGTTGATGTAGAAAATTTTCGTATAGCGTAAATACTCCTACGTTCCTTTTTTCGTAAGACACATTGTATTTCGCCATATGCTTTTCAAAAATGGCGATGGGAAATCGTGTATCAAATCCGGTTGACAGAATATATGGGGCTTTCTGTGACTGGTCAACCAATTGCTTGTAGGGTTGAGGCCAACCTAAAAAACGTTCATTGTATGGAGGTGAGCATACGATTGCCTCGTCTGTCTCATAGGTAATCCGGTAGGCCAGCCAAAATGTTGCATAACATCTGTCTATATTGTCTCTTTTCAGGGTCGCAATTAGTTCGGTAATGGGCGGTGTCCTGGCAATCTCTCCTGGAAAGTGCGGTAAACCCCATATACGGATTATTCTTGCTGAGGTCGTCATATTAAAAAGCACCAGAAAAACGGTAAACGCACCGATGGCCACTCTGACGTGGAATTTGCTAATTGAATAGGCGTAAGCCAGTAGAAAGGGAAAATAAAGTGCTGGAATCAATAGATAACGATAAGTTTCCGATTGTGCCCGTATATTCATTGAATAGAGTATGAGCGCTATGATTGAAGCCGCAACAAACAGATCATGTACCTCGAATGAGGGCCAGCGGTGCAAACGAACACGCCGTATAAACAGCATCGCTCTATTTGCGACAACCAGAATTAAGACAGCCAGATAAAAGTAAGCAAGGGTAGTTCGCAGAAAATGGGGTTGATTAAGGTAAGCATCAAAATCAGGAAATATAGTTGGATTAATTCCAAGTACTCCTGGCAGGGTCTCAGTGAGTCCTGGGTTCCATAATTTATAAAGAATTTTATTCCATGGGGTAAGTTGTGATACGGCACGATGCGCTTCCGGGTAAACGATTATTGACAGTAGAAAGGGCAGTAGACCTATCACTGCCCCCGCTGACAGGGATACGGTACGTATTACGATATGTCTGATCTTGTCACCAAAGCACAAGAACAAAAATGCCGGAAATACAAAGGCAACCGACAGGATATGTGTGCTGAATGCAAGGCCACCAAGCAAGCCAACAACAAAGATCAAGAAGTTACTATGGGCACGCTTTTGGCATATGTCAAAAAGCAACGCGACAACCCATGCGAATGTTATGGTGATGGCATAATTTGTCGGAATGTAACCGGACTGGTACATGAGTACGTATGTGGACGGAATAAGTATCCAGGCGTAGGCAGGCCATCGGCTATCTTTTTGCAGACACCGTCTCGCTATGTATAGAAATCCGATAACTGAAATAGAACCAAGTATGAATGGCAGATACCGTACACCCACTGCATTGCGTGGCATCCAGTCGACAAGGGGTGCAAGCAGGTATGATTCGAAAGGAAAAAAATAGGGAGTACCCGGCATTAAAATCAGCCATGTACCACCCCAAATCTGCTTGGCAGCCAGAACGCTCATTGCTTCGTCAGTGGTAACCGGCAGATGGTTAAGGCTGGTATACATAAAAAAAGTGCGAAGAAGAATCGCAACAAGCAAGATAAAAGCCGCGCTGTATTTTAGTAGACGGTTATTCTGAAGATAAATGGCTAGGTCACTCACTAATAATTTTCCCAACTTATGATTGATATTCAGATGTTCCTTAAATTAAACTTTAATAATCTGCCGCATTGTTCGAATTTATCATTCAGTTCCTGCCTGGAATTTCCACCAAGATTAATAATCCCGTAGCGATAGCTCTGCATATCCTGGAGATGTTCTGAGAGGCGGGCACCCTCTTTCCCGTATATCTCTATTCTGGCTTCCGGAAAAATATTTAAAACTTTCTCTATATCATTTTTACCGGGCAAGCTTACTATTTTTTTGTCTTCAAAAGATCTTAAAATGAAGCTGGTTGCATATTTAAATTTTCCGGATTTTTTATTAAAAAATGGTTCTTTGCCCAGGGAAAGATCTACCTGTATCTTATAAGTATTTACTCCATCTACTTTTTCCATCAAATCTGCAAACTGGCTGGCCATACGGGGATTGACCTCAATTATTTTTACAGTGTCTTCTTCCAGATCGTAGAAAAACTCAATATTAAATATCCCATTATCAAATCCAATAGAAGAAATAAACACTTTAGCAATTTCGGCCATCCTGTCCTGTATTCTTTTGTCCAGGGGAGAGGGGTATTCAAATCTTTTAAAACTGATAGTTCCAACATGCTTTATTGAATCAGTTATTCCCAGAACCTCAATTTTTTTATTATATACATATCCTTCCAGAGTCACCTGCTTACCGTTCATCAGTTTTTCCGCGATCAGGTAGTCTGCATCTATTTTGAGACTAGAGTATTTTTTTAAAAGAATGTTTAATGGTTCTGAAAATTTCCGGTTGTGTTTTCTATATGATCTTATGAACTCATTGTATTGTTCCTGGCTGTCGATCCTTGCAGCAAATATGGAAAAAAATGACTTTATCGGCTTCATAAAGATGGGAAAGTAAGGAGGTCTATAATTTTTTTTATCTGAGGGGTCAACCAGGAAAAATTCCGGTATTGCATCGGGAACTACCCTTTTCTGGTAAACCCTGCTGTAATATTTATGCTGGCATACTAGATTTGGAAGAACCCCTGTTCCAGCAGTGTTCAATTTTTCAGAAAGAATACTGGCTATTATTGAACCAGGATAATCGTGGGTGGCTATAATCCCATCTATGGAAATGTCTTCAAAATATTTTTGAAATTTTTCTATAAATCTATTGGGATCAAATACAGACAAGTATTCACGTGGGTTTTGTCCATAAAATATGTAATTGTGCCTATATTGCTTCTCAACACTTATTTTCTCAATTTCTCTAACGTCCCTTATGGTCGGGAAGATTATCACTATATTTTTCATATTTTGATGTAGACCTCCGGGGTCCCCAGGCCAACTCATTGATGAGATAGTATAATGTGACTAGAGTTTGCCAGCCACAGGCCTTAAAAGTCCCATTCCACTGGCAAAACAACAACTTTAAGGATGAAGTGTTATGCCAGGAGCCAATAGCCAGACTTTTGTAGAGAACGGAATAGAGCAATTGGGCATTAAGGGTAAGGACGATCAGTACTCCATAATACGGATCTGTATCAGGTCAAAAAGCTGATAGGTACTTACACTGCCCATTTTGGTACAAAAAAGGCCTTCAACGACAGGTAGGGGATGAGGTGCTAGGGAGCAACCATTCAACACTGGGCTTGTGCGTATGCGAAGCAGGACGACCCGTACTATTAACACATTTATATGGAGCTGTTTCGGCCCGATCGACAATGAAAGCTATGCTTTATCAGGTGAGGAAGGAGTGGATCGGGGGAAAATTCGCTAAGATACGCGATTCTGTGGAACTTCCGTGGAAACTGTTGGTCACTTAATTAAAGTAAGAAGAAAACAGGAGATGCACCGGTCTTGCGGGAGCAGCCATTTAAAAAGTGGAATCGGCAAGACGTAGAAGGAGAATTAATAGTGATTAGCAGAAATTCTTGAAGAACTAGATTTAGGTCATGAACATACGTCATGTTATTTCCAGATTGCTGATCTTTTCCATCTTGTTTGCTAACCTCGCATGGGCCGCGGACATGGCTGAGGTGGGTGTCGCAACCGAGCCTGGTACGTTGCTTTTAGTCGGGGACCAGACGGATTGGTATGGATCGGGGTCTAATATGCAACAGGATTTGCCGAAAAGTGCCGCTTGCGACGACTACTGTCAAGGGAGCGCCCACAATACCGGTTTAACGTCGGGTTCGCTCCCGTTTCTACCAAAGGCCGACTGTGCTGATCAACCACTCTGCTTAACCGCTCTTCAATCCCGCGACCAAACTCCCCCCCAGCATCCCCCCAGGATCTAAGTTTCAACTCGATTGATCGTTAGTTCCACGCGTATACGTACTCGCGTGGCCTTAACCTGAACCTGTCGTTTGGAGACTTTGAAATCATGGCTATGTATTTCATGCGAGGGTGGTCATACACCCATGCGTTGAGCACGCTTATACTACTTGTTATTGCCATCGGTACGGCCATGGCACAAGATGACCGTACAGCAACACCACCGAGTCCGGTGCTGCGGAATCTGGTCCGCGGGACCCTGGACAAGAATCCTGGTGTGCAGGCGGCGTGGGCCGCTGTAACCGCAGCCGAAGCCAGGGTTCGTAGCGCGGACCTGCCACTCTATAACCCGCAACTGGTGGTGGGCGCCGAGCGGGCCGAAACCCGCACCGGCAGTCTGGGCATGAGACAGGCCATCGATTGGGCGGACAAACGAGGTGCCCGTACCGATGTAGCGGACGCTGAGCTCAACATGGTGCGGGCTGAGTATGCAGCCGTGCGTCAGCAACTGGGTGGCGAATTACTCACGTCGTTAGGCCGCCATCACACGACGCAATCTCTGAAGCAACTGGCGCAGCAACGCGCAGTATTGATGCAACGTTTTCTCGATCTGGCTGAAAAACGCAACCAGGCCGGCGATTTGAGCCAGATCGAACTGAATCTGGCACGTCTCGCACGCACCCAGGCCATTTTACAGCTATCCCAGACAGCCTCAGACCTGGCCGTGACTGCACAGGCCCTGGCTGCCGTGACCGGACAAGGCCTGGCTGACGTCACCGGCAAGCTAATACGCCGCGACTGGCCCATGCTACCCACGGATTTGCCTGAGCTTCAGGCCATTGATGCAAAATCAATACTCAACAATTTACCCGAGCTACGCGTCTTGCAGGCCCGAGTGCGTGCCGCACGGGCCTCAGTTATCTTACGGACCCGCGAACGTCGGCCAGACCCCACCATTGGTGTACGCGCCGGGCTGGAGCAATCATTTCGTAATGGTAAAGATGACACGTATGGCCTGACAGGCTTGACCTTGAATATCCCCCTGTACGTGCGCAACAGCTTCCGTGCCGAAGTAGAAGTAGCCGGTGCTGAACTGACACAGGCCGAACAATCCCTGCAGGATAGCTACCGACGAGCACATGCGCGCCTCCTGTCGGCCGCCGATCGTTACCGGCTCAGCCGCAGTGCATGGGGAGCATGGTTGCGTACCGGCCAATCTAGCCTCGGTAATCAAGTGTCTCTGCTGGAACGTATCTGGCGATCCGGAGAAATGAGTACAGCTAATTATTTGATGCAACTCAACCAGACACTCGATGTTCGCACCGACGCCCTGGACGTACAGGGTCGTTTATGGACGGCCTGGGCCGACTGGCTGGTGGCCAGCGGTCAGCTGGACGCCTGGCTCGGTCAGGTCAAACAGCAGTGAACCTTGAAACCATTCAATATCATCAATTTCTGGAGATTTAAATCATGAAAAACTCCGCTATCAGAGCGCTGTTTTTATCCCTCGCGCTATTAGAATCAGGTCTGCCGGGTTTGGCCTATGCAGCCGGGGATCAAACCCTACAAGTTACCGGAGGCGCGGGATACAAAGAAGAAAGCGTGCTAAAGATGACACCGGCCGAGCGCCGGATCCAGGGCATCGAAACCGCACAGGTGGTGCAGCAGGTACTGAACGATGTAATCACTGCACCAGGTGAAGTACGTATAAACGAGTACCGCTCGGTGCAGGTCACCCCCCGCGTCGGCGCCCAGATCGTTGCCCGTCATGCCCGGCTGGGCGATGCAGTCAAGCAGGGCCAGCCGCTGGTGACACTGTCCAGCATCGAAGTCGCCCAGGCACAGGGCGACCTGGTCGAATCCGATCGAGACTGGCGCCGGGTTAAGAAACTCGGACGCAAAGTGATGTCGGCGAAGCATTATGTAGCGGCGCAGATGGCTCGCCAGCGAGCCTACGCTTCGGTACGTGCCTACGGCATGACAAAAGCACAGATTGGCGCCCTGCTACGGGACGCAGATGTATCGCGAGCAACCGGCGAGTTTGATTTGTTTGCACCGCAAGACGGCGTCGTCATCAGTGATGCCTTTATGGTCGGCGAGTTCGTCACCCCCGGCCGCGTGCTGTTTGAACTTACCGACGTCACCGCGCCCTGGGTGGAGGCACAACTCAACCCACAGGACGCAGTCAATGTCGCCGTCGGCACACCGGTACGCATTAGCCGCCATGGCCGCCAGTGGTTAGATGGCAAGGTAGTGCAGTTGCACTATCGCCTGAACCCCGCCACCCGTACCCGTCCGGTGCGCATCGAGGTGAACAACAGCGACACTATCATGCCGGCGGGTGAGTATGTCGATGTCGAGGTGCAAATCACCGACGCGACGCCGCTGATCGCGGTACCCCGGGATGCCCTGATTTTGATGCGGGGATCGCAAACAGTATTCAAGGTTATAGGCGACGAACTGTATCCGCAGCCCGTCGAAACCGGGGTGACCCGTGCCGGCTGGACCGAAATCAAAGCAGGTCTTGCACAGGGCGATGAGATCGTCGTAAAGGGCGCCTTTCTGTTGAAATCACTGGCGCTTAAGTCGCAGATCAGCGTAGGCGACTGAGGAGAATTCACTATGTTGAATAATTTGGTTGAAGCATCACTGCGCTACAAATTTCTGGTGATTATCATCTTTCTTGTGGTCGGCGCGCTGGGCGTGCGGGCGGTAATGACGATCCCCATCGACGCCTTTCCGGATGTGACACCGGTGCAGGTCAACATCTATACCGAATCACCGGGTCTTGCCGCAGAGGATGTGGAACAGTTGCTGACCTTTCCAGTGGAGTCCGGCATAGCCGGTTTACCCGGGGTGACTGATATCCGTTCCGTGAGCCTGTTTGGTCTGTCCTATGTGTCGGTGTATTTCGAAGACAGTATGGATATCTATTTTGCCCGTCGGCTGGTGATGGAACGATTGCAGGAAGTCAGCAATCGTATGCCACAAGAGTATGGCCGACCGGAGATGGGGCCCAATTCATCAGGCCTGGGCCAGGTGTTCTGGTACACGGTGGAACGTGCTGACGAGAAGCTCAAGGCGGGTATTACTGAAATGGATCTGCGCACCCTGCAGGACTGGACGGTGAGGCTGATTCTGCGCACCGCGCCGGGGGTGGATGATGTCATTTCGTGGGGTGGACAGGAACGCCAGTTCCAGGTGATCATTGACCCCCTGCACCTGATCAAGTATGGGCTCAGCTACAAGGACGTTTTGGGCGTCATCGAGGCCAACAACCGTCAGGTGGGTGGCCAGTATATCAATCTGGGTCCCGAGCAATATCTGGTACGCGGACTGGGGCTGGTGGCGGACGAGCGCGATATCGGCAATATCATGATCAAGGTGGTCAATGGCACGCCCGTATATCTGCGCGATGTCGCGACCATCGAACAGGCGCCGGCACTACGTTTCGGGGCCGTTACCCGTGATGGCAAGGAAGTGGTGATGGGTATGGCCTTAGCGCGCATTGGCACCAATGCCGCCGATGTGGTCGATGCGGTTAAGAAAAAGGTGGCCATCGCGCAGTCGGCCTTGCCCAAGAACGTGGCGATCAAGACCGTTTACGAACGCACCGAGTTGGTGGAGAAGGCGGTGTCGACCGCGGAGCGGGCGCTGATCGAGGGCTCCATCCTGGTGGCAATCGTGCTGTTCCTGTTCCTTGGCGAACTGCGCTCGGCCATTGTCGTCATAGCTGCCCTTCCGTTGGCGATGCTGATCGCTTTCATCTTCATGAAGGAGGCGGGGCTGTCGGCTAATCTGATGTCGTTGGCGGGTCTGGCCATCGGCACCGGCATGATGGTGGATGGGGCAGTGGTGATGACCGAAAATGCCTTTCGCATCATGGCCGAGTGGCGTGAAAAGGGTGAGAAAGTCAATCGCACTGCCGCTGTATTGACCGCTGCACGCGAAGTGGCCAACCCTATCACTTTCGCCATTATTATTATCATTGTGGTGTTCATGCCCCTGTTTAGCCTACAAGGTCTGGAGGGCAAGTTGTTCAAACCGATGGCGTTTAATATCAGCTTTGCCATGGCCGGTTCACTGCTGTTGACGCTAACGATCATCCCGGTGCTGGCATCACTGATTCTCAAGCCTAAAGAAGAGCGGGACACGTTACTGGTACGCTGGATCAAACGGGGCTATTTGCCCATGTTGGCCTGGTCGCTGGCGAACAAAAAGATCGTTATGATCACCGCAGTTGCATTATTAGCGGGGAGTCTGGCGCTGTATCCTCTGCTGGGTAAGGAGTTCATGCCCACGCTGCAGGAAGGCTCGATCATGTGGCGTGTGAGCTTGATACCTTCAACCTCGCTGGAAACGTCTATCGAGATCTCCAAGAAAATCGAGACGACACTTGCGGAGTTTCCGGAAGTGAAAACTACAATCGCCATGATCGGCCGGGCAGAAAAAGGCGAGATCGCCGATGTCAACTACATGGAAGTCTACACCGGGCTCAAACCCAAGGATGAGTGGACCCGTTCCATTGAGGAACTAGCCGACACTATGCGCGAACGACTGAAGAAAGCCGTGCCCACTGCCGTTATTTCATTTACCCAGCCCATTCAAATGCGTGTCGAGGATCTGATCTCCGGCGTGCGCGCCACGCTGGCTGCCAAGCTCTACGGCGAGGATTTGGGTGAACTCGATCGCTTGAGTAGTGAGATCAAGAATGCAATCGCCAGAGTGCCCGGGGTAGCAGATCTGTCGTTGGAGGCAAATCTCGGTAAGCCACAGATCCGCATTAAAGTCGATCGCGAGGCACTCGCTCGATTCGGGCTCAACGCGGACGACGTGCTCACCGTGGTAAGAACTGGCATCGGTAACCAGCCGGTCTCAACGTTGATCGATGGTGTCAAACGCTTCGCTATCACGGCACGCCTGAATGATGCGTCCAAGGCTTCCGTGGAAGCGATCCGCAACATCCCGCTACGCACGGCTCGCGGTGCTATCGTGCCGCTGGCACGGGTCGCCGAGGTGACCACGGCGGAAGGCTACTCATTCATACGCCGCGAGCAGTTGCAGCGCTATGCGGTTGTCCAGATGGATGTGCGCGGCCGCGATGTGGATGGCTTCGTCAACGATGCCAACGCGGCCATCGCGCAACAGGTGAAGCTGCCGCCTGGCTACTGGATCGAGTGGGGTGGCGCCTTCGAGAACCAGCAGCGTGCGTTGCAGCGGTTGTCGATCATTGTGCCTTTGACGATCTTTTTCATCTTCGTGCTGCTCTACACCGCCTTCAATTCTGTGAAGTACGCGACCTTGATTATCGCCAACGTTCCCTTTGCCACTATTGGCGGGCTGGTATCGCTGTGGATCTCCGGGCAGTACCTGTCGGTGCCCTCGGCTATCGGCTTCATTGCGGTGTTCGGTGTGGCCATGCTCAACGGCATCGTGCTGGTGAGCTTCATCAACGAGCTGCGCGAAAAGGGTCTTTCCGTCGGTGAGGCGGTGCGCAAGGGCGCAGAGCTCAGACTGCGCCCGGTGATGATGACCGCCAGCGTGGCCATTCTCGGATTGATTCCTATGCTGCTGTCCAGTGGTGTGGGTGCTGAAACCCAACGACCGCTCGCATCGGTGGTGGTCGGCGGCCTCATTACCTCAACTTTGCTAACATTGGTTCTCTTACCCGTTATCTATGAGTGGATGGAGACCCGGAAGGAGAAACAACCATGAAAGAGATCAAGGCCTTCATTCACCGCAACCGGGTAGCGGATATCGTCCGCGCCCTTGGAGCGGCGGGTTTTCGTAACCTGTCTGTTATCGACGTCAAGGGGATGCTCAAGGCGCTGGATACGAAAGAGCAGAAATACTCCATCGAAATCGGCGATGAGGTTATTACCGAGATGAAGTTGGAACTGGTCTGCGATGATGAGAACCGCACCGCTGAGGCGGTGCGTATAATTCAGGAACATGGCCAAACCGGCCAGCCCGAGGCAGGGTGGATTTATATCAGCGAGATTCAGGCAGCGTTGCCGATTGGAAGATAAGGGATAATGCCTATTTGGCCAAGTAAACGTATCTTTCCAGTGCTACTACTTCCTCTTCCAGTAAACCCGAGCCAGGTCTAAATTGTTTCTAAGGGTTAGGGGTCATATTGATCTTGCATGGATTTATCTGGGATTACTACTATATTCGCCGAATTCAAGTGTCCCTATATTCCAGGTCTTCCCCGTTCTGGGCACAAGAATCTCGACCTTGATGGCATTCACCAGGACTGGATTAAACCAGATTGTCTGATGTGCACCCCCATAAATGGGGCGGTCATTTTTGAAACGTATCCTGTCAAATTGATGTTCAATGTTATCCGCCAGGATA
>VAOU01043018.1_pt1 | contig 21116 bp, 16 predicted proteins | sample 3393871 | NCBI WGS metagenome assembly VAOU01 (sample SAMN08290440, study PRJNA428436) | hydrothermal vent metagenome | isolation source: Deep-sea hydrothermal vent chimney | place: Atlantic Ocean: South-mid Altantic Ridge | depth 1820 m m
ACCATTCCAGGGTTACGTCACTTTTGGGCGAGGTTCGGCCCAGGACGTTTATATGATGTTCCGGTTAAAATGGGCTGGCTGACAAAACCAGTCGATGAACAAGACTTAAATCCAACCCCATTTTTTTTATGAACAATTCAGTACCGCACTATGACAAATAACGAATAGTTATATGCCCCGTCAACAAGATAGAATGCGACAAACTTTGGGGAAAGTGATAGCAACTTCCTGGGTAGATCCTGATTTTAAATCTCGGCTATTAGCAAATCCAAGAGCGGTACTAGCCGAAGCCGGGTTGATGCCTCCTCCGCAGTTAGAACTTAAGGTTATGGAAAATACGGCCCAAAAAATCTATATAACTCTACCTGCCCCATGGGCGGACACATCAGACCCCGATTTTATGCGGCACTTGCAACAAAATCCAAGAGGGGTCTTATCTGAGGCCGGAATTCAGGTTCCGGATAATGCAGAAGTAGTTTTTCTGGAGAACACTAACAACAGAATGAATATTGTTTTGTCTGTTGCCCCAGGCCAGAAAGAAATATCTATAGAAAAGATTTAATTATCTCTTTATGTTGTTGTTAATGACTAAACAACCACCGGCGCAGTTGGCATGCCTGGCATCGACTCATGGCGTTGGTCATGTCAAATGACTTTCCATTACTCAGTTGTTATGACATACAGGTATTACTGGCGAACACATTACCGAATGCACAATACACAATACAATGAACAAATAATTTTGTTGTAGGTAGTACGCCGACACCGAAAAAGACAGGCGGCTGCGGAATTCTCCTTGCGAAAGCAAAATCGGCAGCGAAGAAAAACGGCGAACACCGCTTAAATTGTTGAGATTTAATGAAATGAATGTGGCAAAGTGGAACTAATGGGCTAAGGAGTTTCTGATTGAGTGCTTCTTTGCTACTCCGGTGCAGGCCAGTACCAGAATAGTTCGTTCAAAGTTTCTCTGATTAATAAATTTTGGTAGGGAGGTTTTTCATAGATATGCCTAAATATTTAAAAGAACCGTATTTAGATACCGGTGTACAACTGGCAAATCAAGGAAGATACCTTGAGGCTGAGATATACCTTCTTCAGAGTATCGTGGAGAATCCTTCAGATATTACAGCATACTGGAATCTGGCCTTGCTGCATGAGAAACTGGACAACCATGTATATAGTCAGCAGCTATGGAAAAGGCTTATAAGCTTAACTGAGGACGACGCCCCTATCAGGAAATTAGCCTCTTCCTATTATAGGGCTGATTATAGGGATGAGGACTTTAGATCCGCATTGTACTGGTTTCAGAAGATTAAGAAGCCTTCTCCAATAGATATAAATAACCTGATTGTTCTCCATAATGGGACAGGTCACACCAATGCTGTCAGGAGTCTGGCTGAGCAGCATAATTACTTTACGAGTAAAATGGTTATGCCCTTTGTTTATGATTCCTCCGAAGAGATTGAATGCTACCGACAGACTTACGAAAGTTGCCTGGATGAATTACTAAAGTCTGGCGAAAAAATGGCCTTTAAGGAACTGAGGCAGCAATATTGTCTGCCCTTTACCTTGAGGCTCTCGTATCATAATTGTAATAACCGCGATTTATTCAGAAAACAATACCAGACATTCACGAACATTTGTCCAGAATTGTCATACCAGAGTAATTTTTCGCAACGAGCAAGATCGGGCAGGCTCAGGGTAGGTTTTATTTCAGAATATTTCATGGATCATTCTGTTGCCAGGGATCGTGGCGGTATTATCGCGCATATTAGCCGTGATAAATTTGAAGTAATAACAATCTTTTTACAGAAGCCAAGAGATACTCTGGGTCGGTATATCTGGAATCATTCAGATAGGCATCTGATGCTCACTGAAAAATCAAACTATGATTATCTCGATGTCTGGAGAAATCAGATAGAAGAGTTAGAACTCGATGTTCTTATTTACTGTGATATAGGTATGTCAGTAGATACCTATTTTTTAGCATATTCACGACTTGCGCCGGTACAGATCACAACCTGGGGTCATTCCGACACATCAGGGATCGGAACAATCGATTATTTTATTTCCAGTGAACTTTTTGAGGATCCTGAGCGTTGTCATGATCATTACACTGAAGAGCTGATTCTTACCAAGAGCATATGCACGTATTACATCAATCACTCAGTTAATATAACACATAATAAGCTGGCCAATAATATAGGTGAAAAATACTGGCTGGATAATGAATATTGCCATATTTACCTAAGTTTGCAGACGAAGCAAAAGTTTCATCCGGATTTCGATTATGTCTATCAGGGAATATTGGCTGGTGATCCTTGTGCTGTCATTGTCATGTGTGCAGTGACTTCGCAAGTGAAGGCGGAGTTTTATAAGCGTATCAGAAAAAAGCTGCGTGGCAACATCAGGCGATTAATTCTTCTGGAAAAGCAGCTGTCCCTAAATGAATACCTGGCATTGCTGAAATATGCACATGTCATACTTGATTCTTATCCATTTGGTGGGTGTAATTCCTGTTTTGAAGCATTCTATTTTGGGAAATGCATCATTACCAGGCCCAGTCACTTTATCAATGGCCGGTTTACCAGCGGTATGTATATGAAAATGGGAGTCACCGATCTCATTGCACATTCAAATGATGAGTATATTCAACTTGCACTGCGTGTGGCCAGTGACGATACCTACCGGGAAGCTTTAGAACAACGTATCCGGGAACAGTCCGGGCAGCTGTTTGAGGATAAAGAAAGTGTGCGGGAGTGGGAGGACATCCTTGAAAGAGTGGCATCTCGCCTGCCAAGCCTACGGTAGCACGATTCGGAACGCACTATATCGCGATCCGGTATTTTTACTTTTCCATACCAGCGAGAAATTTCTGCCACATACTTGTGTGTCGATCCCGGAGTTATAACTGAATCTGGTGTCTGAATAGTTGAAAAAGAGCGGCGTATCTGGTTGATTTGTTGTTGCGAGACGCCAAAGCAACCGTTAGGAGATACGCCACTATGAGCAAGAATAACGTTGTTGAACTGACAGGTCGAGACACGATTATCGACCCGTTGACGGATTTACTGAGAACGGGCACAGAGCAACTGATTTGCCAGGCAGGGGAACCGACCTTGTTCCAGGCGCTTCGACCAGACACAGTAACTGGAGCGGCCAAAATACAGCACTTTCATCTGTGGACGCTTACCATTTAATCCGATTTTTTGCGACGTACAGCAACCCCTGCCAATCCAACAAGTCCTGTGCCGAACAACCAAACCGCTGCTGGAACAGGTACTGCGGACACTATCCCTTTTATGTGATAGCCATAGGGAACACCACCAAAGTTATGCAAAGTTGATGGTGGAATAATCGTTGCATAATCAAGCGCATAAGTTCCACCATCACCACAATTAGCCAGTGAACAGGTTATTGTTGCCACACCCGGGAGTGGGATGGCAGGTATGCCATTCCAGGCCACAGTCCAGCCACTGAAATCCAGAGTTTGGGTAAAGCCACCATCATTGTTGACATCGTTGTCAATAACAGTGACGGGAGATGTTGTATAATGAAGGCCCGTGTTGCAGAAATAGCCCCAGGCTGCATCGATAGGTGCATTTTCAGTTCCATCGGGGAAACCACCGTGGCTCCCCCCGCCGTTCTGGATGATGCCCATAATCAGACCGCCATCAGATCCGGAGCTTACTGGTGTCCGAGTCGAACTCATGGAAAAGAACGAACCATCAACGACAATAGCACCATATGTACAAGCGGGGTAGGTTCCTACATTACCAATACAAGCAGATACGCCCGGATCCACAGTTAACAAGGTACCTGTCACCAGATCGGCTTGCGTACTCATACTAATGGCCGTCAAACCAACGCCGACGGCTGCTGCTATTGCATTCTTTTTCATTTCCTACCCCCACGAAAACACTAAGACTTGAGCATTTTCTATTAGATGCCCATTACATAAATGAAATCTATTTGTATCTGCAGAACTGGCAAAAAACACGCCAACAATTACAACCTTATGTATTGATAGACCTATTTACTGTGCAGCTTAATTTCAGTCAACAGGAGCAGGCTCAAATTGTAATATATCCCGACTACACAATAAAAATTAATTCATTGAATAAATTACTCAAGAATACCGAGTTCTCTATAAGCGCTTAATTTCATTTGTATGGGATAGTTTGAAGCCATACATAAATTTCTTATGGGCCAATGGGTTACAAATGCACAAATGAAAACTCGGCACTCTTGAGTAAATTATAAGTTATTAAAATATACACTCAAAATAGTATATCAACACAGCAAAAACACCGTAAAGAATCTCGACTAGACGGTAATCTGTTAATAATGCGCCCGGAAGCAGCGGTTATTCGGCCTTTTATTATAATAAAATCAATTGATTATATTTTATGAGCAGGTTTTAAGTAATATTCTGAAGTTGTCTATAATGCTTGTAAGGTGAAATGTTCTTGTATCTCAGAAAAATAGTGTCGTGCTCCTGGAATTCCGTGTACATATCTTCGAAGTCTTTTAGTAGTTGAGCTTTCTTTGGTGGAGCCATTCTAAAGTCAGGATCGGATTGCACTAGTTTTAATAGTTTTTTGATTGTAGTCCTGCTGTCAATGTACTTAATAAAATATTTTGTATATGTCGAAATGTTAACTTGGACTTGTTTCTGAGTATTAGGGAAATTAATAGTCACGATGGATCCGGGTGATGCATTTTTTACGATCTCGTATAGAGATTTTGTGTTTGGTTCAAAAGGCAGACCATCACAAAAATAGGGGATATTCTCTACGTCATCAAAGGATGCAACTTTATTATTAGATGATTTTTTTGCGTAGAATATGTGTTTGTTAATATTTCCAGCAATATTTTCCGCTATTGCCTGTCGTTTCTTGAGGGGCATTAAATTTATTTTTTTTAGCAAGCATTGATCTTTAATAAACGTCGAAGGTTTATACAGAGACTTATTTTCTGCGAAATCTATTAGTTTTATATCGTTTGAGTCAAGCCATTCACAGAGTTTCATAACATCATATGCCTGATCCTGTGAGTGTAAAAATAAATCGAATATATGACTATCGTGTAACTCTGCATCGCCCCAAAAGGGTATTGGGCCGCACTTTAACCAGTTTGTTTCTGGTAATGAATCAATAATTGTCCGGGTGTTCGAGACTTTGGTAGCCAGAGTATCTTCAACAGAATTTATCATTTTAAGCAGTTTCTGCATATAGTAAACATTGGTTCGCCCGTATTTTGCATACATCATAAGTCCCATTGCCCCATTACTTTTTAAACGGCTTGCCAGCGCTTGCAGGCCAAGGGATGGGTCTTTCAGGTGATGCAGTACGCCATAACAATTGATATAGTCATATTCCCCTATGTCCATTTCCTGTAAATCAAGCAACGAGCCTTGTATCCACTGAATATTATCCAGGGTACGAATTTTAGCCCGCTGTTGTGCTATGTGCATCGAAGTCTGGCTCATATCAAGGTAAGTCACTTCTCCACAAAACCCGCGTAATTGCTCTGCCAGAAATATGACTGCATCACCAGTACCTCCACCTGCCACAAGAAAGCGAAGTTTTTGTTTTTCCGGGTTCAGTTTTCCATTGAAGCAATAATGGCTAATTTTTCCGATAAAATCGATGTCGGTAATTTTAATCGTAGTTAGTTCTTCTTCTGGATCGCGTGGCGGAAAGGGATATGATTCATATTGTTCACGGACAGATTTTGTGTAGTTATTTGATTTCATTGAAGTGCTCATGACAGTGATCATTGTGTACAGGTTTTACGATTACAGGGCCAAGAGAAGGGAGAGACTGGTATGCGTTCAGAGTACAATGTTAGCGCATGCTGAAAAATACGGTTATGATCAGAATTATAGACGGAATATTTCCACTAATAAAAAAATCGGCCCTTTTCGAAAATATCGCGAGCGTGTGCAATCAGCAATGCAGGCGACGAACCCAGCCTTATTTTAATTTTCATGAGTATAAGCAATATGCCGGAACAAGACACCACCAAACTGGCTGATGAGGCCCTCTCGCTGCTTGAAAAGGGCAATCTGACCGAAGCCGGTGTCCTTTATGATCAAATAATCCATATGGATGCCAATAATGCTGACGCCTGGATGATGCGGGGCGCCATCAGCGGCGAACTGGGCAATATCCAGGAGGCGGTATCGTCTCTTCGCCAAGCCCTGACACTGGAACCCAACCTGGCCGAAGCCCATTACCAGCTCGCTAACATGTTGCGCACCAGCGGCAATATCCAGGAAGCGGTCACCAGCCTGCAAAAAGCCGTCAAATGTGATCCGGATTATACGGAAGCATGGCTGATGCTGGGCGCCATCAACGGCATGCTCGAGAACTATGAGGGGGCCGAGAACTGCTGCCGCCGGGCTGCCGCCCTGCAACCGGATTCTGTAGGTGCTCACATGAACTTGGCCAATGCGCTTCTGCAGCAGGGTAAGCTTCAGGAAGCCACAGAAACTTACCAAGCCGTGGTAAAACTACAACCCGACCTTGCCATAGCGTGGCTCATGCTGGGGAGAGCCCGGATGCAGCTCAATAGGATTGAGGACGCAGAATCGGCATGTCGCCAAGCCATCATGCTGCAAGCCAATTCCCCTGACGCCCATTTTCTCCTGGGAAACGCACTGGAGGCCCAGGGCAGGACTGAAGATGCCTTGGCCCATTACCAGCAGGCTCTACAAATCAACCCCGATTATACCGAGGCGCACACCCGCATGGGCATGCTACGGCACAGCAACGGAGACCACGATACGGCCGTGGCGAGCTATCAGGTGGCATTGCGTCTTAATCCTAACCAGCCACTGATTCATTTCAATCTTGGGATCATACTCCAGGAACAAGACAAGGCTGGCGAGGCAGAGGCATGTTACCGCCAGGCCATACATCTCGAACCGGGCTACGCCAAGGCACATGCCAATCTGGGCTATGTGCTCCGAATCCAAGGCAAGCCCGAGGACGCGGTAACAAGTTATCAACAAGCACTGCAGATTGAACCCGATACCGCTGAGATCCACTACAATCTGGGCCTTAGCCTACAGAAACTCGGCCAATTCGATAAGGCCGCTGACAGCTACCGCCAAGCATTGCGCATCAACCCGGATTACGTCGAGGCCCATGTCAGCTTGGCATCCATGCTCCAAATACTGGGGAATTACAAACAGGCTGTAACCAGCTACAGGCAGGCACTGCGCATCAACCCGGATTACGCCGAGGCCCACCACGGCCTAGCCACCACGCTCGCAATGCAAGGCTACCAGGTAGAAGCCGTAGAAAGCTACCGGCAGGCACTACGCATCAACCCGGATTACGTGGATGCCTATGTGGGCTTGGCAGCGGCGTTTATGCCTTTACAAAAACCCGAAAGAGCCCTGGAATATTGTGAACGGGCGCTGGAAATCAGACCTGACCATATCGATGCCATCGCCCTGATGGCCAACATCGCAGATCACACGGGTGATGTAGAGAAAACTTATGAACGAATAGCACCTCTACTAAATGATGGTGCCAATCAGATAAATATCGTGCTCGCCTTTGCCGGGATCAGCAAGGGGCTTGGTCGCCAGAATGAAGCGATTCTTATGATGGAGCAGTTGCTGGAACAGGATCAAACACTGTCGGCCACCGGCAGGCGCAATCTTCACTTCAATCTCGGCAAACTCTACGATGCAACGGGCGAATATGACAGGGCCTTCTCCCACTATCAACAGGGTAACAAAGCGAAGCCTCTGACATTTGACCCCGATCTGCATGCGATCGAAGTAGGCTCCCTGATTGCGCTCTATAGTCGTGAGTTCATAACCAATATGCCGCGAGCCACGCCTCGCTCGAGGCGGCCTGTATTCGTCGTCGGCATGGCGCGCTCCGGCACCAGTCTGGTCGAGCAGATTCTAGCCAGCCATCCGGAGGTATTTGGCGCCGGCGAGCTGCCTGATATCGTTCAACTTCCTCTTTCCCTCCATACCGTGCTGGGCACGGAAAAGCGTTATCCGCAATGCCTGCCCCTCTTGTCGCAGGACAAACTGGATGGGCTTGCGCAACACTATCTTGACCACTTGAAGGAACTGTCGCCCGATGCCGCGCGGGTTATTGACAAAATGCCTGGCAATTTCATGCACCTCGGCCTCATTGAGCTGCTGTTTCCGGATGCACGCGTAATCCACTGTATGCGCGATCCTCTGGATACCTGTCTGTCCTGTTACTTCCAGGACTTCTCTCGCAGCCACCCTTATGCCTACGACCTGACGAATCTGGGCGCCTTTTACAAAGGGTATCGGAAGGTAACACAACATTGGCGCCGGGTTCTGAGTATCCCGATACTGGAGATCCAATATGAAGAACTGGTAGCCAACCAGGAAACAATGTCTCAGAAACTGGTGGAGTTCTGCGGCCTGGCATGGGATGACCGCTGCCTCGATTTCCATAAGACCAAGCGTTTTGTAGGAACTGCAAGCTATGATCAGGTACGCCAGCCGATATACAAAAAATCTGCCGGCCGATGGAAAAATTATGAGCACCATATTGGAGCACTCAAAGAAGCCCTAAAGTAATAACCAGATGACAACAGGTCATACCACGGGTTCATATGAGCATTTGTTAAGAGGATATGAAGTTGAAGCCGACGGATTTGGCACCATTGCCGAATCGAGTCTTTTCCCCGAATTATTATCCCGGTTTGCCAACTACCAGGGATTCCTTGGCGACAGAAAAAAGAGCATCAACGGCCGCAAACTGACCCGGTCCCTTTCTGGTGGTACTGGTATTATAGAAGCCTCAAATCAAGAAAAAATTCTGAGGGAAATTTTCTTCTGTTCACACATGGCCGCCTGTTGCGCCCTGTTTGAGGGCTGGCAGATTCCACTCCAGTCGATCAACAGGGAGGGTATGCATATTTATACGATGCGGAGCCTTGCTCCATATCGTGATGGAGATATGGACACTATTCACCCACTGATCGAACGAATACACAAATCGGATGCAATCAGAACTATCCAGATATTAAGACTGCTGGGCTTAATCTCCATCGACTGCAGGAGTACACGACAACTATCATTTGCCGCAGGCTCAGGATCCAGAGATATCGACGGGCTCCACATGACACCTGGCATTACCCGCAGCAACCTTCCCGCAAGTAGAGGCAGCGAGGGCGAATACATCACCTTTCAGCAGGAACCATGCCGCCCGGAAAATATCGTATTAGTGGACAATGACCCTTATTACAATGAACATTATGCATCCTTGAATTTGACCAACAAAGACTGGCTTCTTGCCCTCAACGACGATGCAGATTCAGTCATGGTGACGCTGGCGACGGTCCTGGATAGCAACGGCCTGGGCAAACGCAACCTGGTAGCAGGTTTAAGGATCGACCATCGAATGCTACCGGATGTCGACCATTTCCTCCGCCGCCTGGCCCCGCTGATTGATCAGACGGCTGACTTCATCATTACGGTTGGAGCGGGGCACACTGTCGACGAATTCGATGGGCGGATAAAGGTACTGGATGAACTCTCCCACTGCTTGCGCGCGCGGAAACTAATGCCGATTCGAATAAAATTACACGGTGGCGGAAACCCTGAGGAACAGAGAGGTAGCCCTAGCTTTGGTATTACGCCATACACCACCTATGAAATATTATACTGCAAACTAAAACAAAAGAGATTGTAATCGCTCATGACTAAATGAAGCATCTCAGAACATACTTTCTACCACATGCTTATAGAACTCTTCAAGGCCATGTACACAATCCGTGTCCTCATAAATGCGCTCATGCCGGCTTACAACCTGCCGCACAATGTCATGCCGCCAGCCTTCATTGACACCCAGCCTCACAGCGATATCAACATATTCCTGCTGATTGCCGGCGATCGTATCCTCGATGCCCAGCATCTTCAAAATTGCATATGAATGCCTGCCGCGCATATAGCCGGTAGGACAGGTGACAACTGGCAGGTGGCAATCAATCGCCGCCAGGGTTGTGTTATTGCCAGACCATGGCAGATTGTCGAGAAAGATGTCTACCACCCGATTAAGGGCGAGATAATCTTCCGGCGTAAGCCTGGGCAGCATCACGCAAAAATCTTTCGCGTGCAGTCCAGCATTCGTGAAGGCATGATCAATACGTTCCATAAAATTATCCACGACATGGACACTTGAAATCCCCAAAAAGACAAACTGCGCATTGGGCACACGCCTGGCAATTTCCGGTAAGAGAAAATCATATTCCGGGAGATATTTGAATAGTGACTGACTGCAAAAATACAGCACAGCATCGTCCCGAAGTCCGAAATCCAGGCGCTTCTTTCCGGAAGATTGAGATTGCAGCCTGTCATGCTGTTCTTTCGAATAACAATTCGCCATGTTGGGCAAACGAATCAGTTTCTCAGTGTAATGCTCCTGCCCATTTTCCGGCTCCATCAGATCACTGGATAACCAGTAGTCCATAGTGGGTAAACCCGAGGTGATGGGATGCCCCCAACCGACACATTGCACCGGCGCCAAACGCAAGCCGGCCCTTGCCATGGTTGGCGCATCCATTCCCAGCTCCGGGTAGACCAATACGTGCAAGTTATCAGTAACGATCCGTGTACACACCGAGTCCAGATCACCGGGGATATGGTAAAAATGGTCACAGTGCTGCCTGAATTCCGCGGTTTTCTCGTCTATCTTGGCCCCTGTATGATAGCAATATACCTCAAACTGATCCCTGTTCCGATGGCGCAACCAGCCAAGCAACCAGACCGCACCGTTGTGTGACCTAAGGAATGCCGACACATATCCAATCCGTATCTTTCTATCTTTGCCCAATGGTGGCATCTTCCGCTCCACCACCCACTGCGGATAATTGGTCGCCATGACCTTGTGAACCAGCTCCCCATATTGCCTTTGTAGCTCCAAATCGTTGCGGCCCTGATACTGGAGATAGAAATTGGTACTGGCCGTAATGCCCTTAAGGGCATCCTCCCTGGCCCGTGGTGTATCGAGCGAAAGATGTCCACTTAATTCACACAGCCCATCAGCATATTTTCTCCTGTAATAATCCACCTGCTCCTTGCCATCGTAGAGAACAGGCAATATTCTCATTTTATTCCAATATGCTTCAGGAAACCCGGGGGTAATCTTCAATGCCTGATCATAACTTGCGACTGCTTCCTCTACCCTGCTCTGGGCCTTAAGCATATTGGCATGAAGATAATAAGTCAGTGCATGTCCCGGCCCACATCGTATTGCCTGCCGGTAGCATTTCTCGGCCGCGTCATAATTTCCCTGTCCCCTGAATAGATTCCCTAAATTGTAATGGGCATCGGCCAAATTCGGATGAATACTCAACGCCTGTTGATAACAGGCCATGGCCTCCGTGTCCTGGCCTGCAGCCTGGTGGGCGGCTCCCATCTTGCTATAGGCCTGTGCGTTGTGTGGCTCAATACTGACTACCTTTTGGCAACACTGTACTGCCTGGTCGTATCTGCCGAGTCGGCTATGAATGCTTCCCAGCATGAGCCATGCTTCTGCATCCCGGCTGTCCAATTTGCAGATCTGGTCGTATAGTGTCTTCGCTGCCGGCAACTGATTATTCTGCAGCAGGGCTTTCGCCCTCTTTTTTAAACTGTTCTTTCTAGCCATTCCTGCACCCCAATAGAAGCGCTTTGCGATTGTTCGCTGCGCTATTACGCTTCACCCATGTTTTATCTTATCAAAATTTTACATTGATTTACTGCGACCCCGAGATATACCCGGTCGACTGAAGAATCTGCCTTCCCGGCATTTTCTTTCCATAATTGGTTGTGCGGAATGACACCCAGCCCTATCAAGAGGGATATCCATGCGACCTGTTCCAGAAAGGACGGGGGATCTCGCCGCGCAGCCAGCCTTGATGCTGGAACCTTTGGGAGTTAAAGTACTGACATTGGTTGTGGTTGGCCGCTCATTCTGCTGGCGACTAACCCCGGTGCACCAAGAATTTCTCCAACAAGACGTCGTTTTTGAGGAACTTTTATCTTTTGCTTGCAACATGAAAATCCTCTTGCTTCAGCCTGCCCTGGCATGTACTGGCAATGCCCAAGGATTAAAGGCATTGGATGATCAAGGTAGCACCTTGGTCTCTATAATTGGGGATCGATCAGGAAAATCTTTGTAACCACATCATGGACGCTATTCAAGTACGCATACCATCTCATATCCAAAAACAGCTATTGAGTGAAGCTGGTTACCGATGTTCAAATCCAACATGCAAAGCCCTGACTACACAAGATGCCAGCCAATTTGACTATGTATTTCAGGCTGGCGTAGCCCACATTGAAAACTTACTGGCTTTGTGTGGAGACTGCCATCAGCAATACCATGGGCGGCGTATTCCACAGGCTGCCCTGCAGGCATGGAAAATTCTACAGATAGCATTAGCGGGTAATATCGAAGAACGCTCTATGGACCTAAGGATCGCCGCTATCCACAATCATCAAAGTATCGCACCATTTTTTCCAGATGAGCATTTACCCTTTCCGTTCACCGGCGGGATAATTTACCTGAATATCAAAGAGTCACATATGATGCTTGCCCGAGCCCTCGGAATATATGAGCCGGACAAGACACGAACTATTCACACCTTGCTGAAGCCCGGAATGACCTTTATTGATATAGGTTCAAACAAGGGCGATTTTTCTCTGCTTGCAGCGAAAATTGTCGGGGACACTGGTGCAGTATTGGCGTTCGAACCCGAACCCGACAACTGCTGTTGGATCCGGCGTAGTATGAATCTGAATAGCTACAAGAATGTTGCATTATACGATATAGCCCTCGGTGACATTAATGAGCCCACCCGATTATATCTTGGCGAAAAGAGCGGCTGGCACAGCCTGATGCCATCTAACACCAGCTCCAGTCAAGGTGCCATCGATATACAAATGAGAACTCTTGACGCTGTACTTGGAGATATAGGGCGCACGCATGTAGATATGATCAAGATTGATGTTGAAGGGGCAGAACTGAGAGTATTGGATGGCGCGAGAATAACCTTGTCCAATAATGAGGAAATTGTTTTACTGATCGATATTCATCCACACCTGGGCATCGATCTGGACGAGGTATGCAACTTCCTCAGAGGGCACGGGTTTTCCATTCGCGACATGAAGCCGCCTCATCACAAACTTGGTTGTGTTGGCGCTGATTATAAGGAGATATTTGCAAAGCGTTTGTAGCTTATAACAGCGACACAATAGCATCACATTCACTATTAGAATATTAGAATAATTCCCATACGGCAATTTCGATATCTGGAGAAAAAACGATGAGCTGCTTTTTTATAGGCGGGGTGAACCGGTCGGGAACAACTTTGCTGCAGAGCATTCTATGTTCAGACAAAACCACTAATCCGCTCATTCATGAAGCAAGCTATCTCAGGAATATTGTGGAAGCTTATGTCTTTGGACAACAGCAATTTGACGAACACAACAAGTATTATTTCTCCTCAGCTGAGGATCTGAGGGACTTTACTGCCAGATGGGCCAGGGAGTTTATTGAAAAAGTTCGCCAACGCTATCCGACGGCAGAACATATCGTGCTAAAGCATCCTCCACTCACTCCACGTTTCCCGGCCCTGTTTGAGTTGCTGTCCAGTGCGGGGGAAGATGTGCGGTTCTTCATCATCATCCGGGACCCCCGCGATGTGGCTGCCTCACTTGTACGGGTAGGCGAGCGATTACGGTCGCAGGGTCAATCGGAAGGAGCCACACTGCCGCGCGACATGTCAAAGCTTGGAAATTATTACATGAGATGCTATACGCCTGCACTGTCCCACCAGGACAAAGAATACCAGGGTCACATAACGCTGATAAAGTATGAGGATCTGGTAACCAATCCTGCCCCCGTGATTGAAAATATCCGGCGGGCCAGCGGCTTGCGGCTTGAAGATTTCGATGAGACAGCCAAATGGAAAGGCGATGAAATTGACTACACCGGATTAAGAAAAAGCAATAATGCGTGGCTATCGGAATTATGGGGGAAACAACTCTCGAATAAGCGAATAGGTTCCTATAAGGAAATTCTTACTCCAGGGGAAATTGCCGTCCTGGAAGATGTTTGCGCCGGTCCACTAAAGACTTTTAATTACAATCGCTGAAATAATTGCGCCCGTTTTGGAGAGAAATGATTTCATCGCTGCCTTAAGACTCAAGAGAAACCAGCCGCGTAGTCTAGGCAATCTTCCCATGACAATGTTTATATTTTTTCCCGCTATTGCAAGGACACGGATCATTCCGCCTGGTGTTCTTATATTTATCTTCAGTTGGCTTTACTGCTATTAAGTTCAGACTAATAAGCTCTTCTTTAAACCTCATGCTACTGGTATCCTGAAAAATACCGAATTCATCGACTTTTCCCATAGACTCAAACCCGGCATCTCTCAGAAAAGATATTAAAAACTCTTCATTTAAACCAACCACATGGTAGTCATATGCATCAACATGCCCACCAAATATCATACGCATAACATGAAACCTTTCGCCAAATGTCAGGCGACCCTTCTCCAGAAATAGTTTTGCTAATACATCAACATCCGGGACACTTATATATATCTTTCCGCCTGGTTCCAACACCCGCTTCCATTCTTTTAGAGTAGATAATAATTCACCCTTGTAATCGAGATGCTCAACGATATGTGACGCATAAATTTCAGAAAATATACAATCTGTAAATTGTGATAAATCATTTGCGTTGTAAACATGGTCAGTATACGGCCCAGGAATCACATTCAAAATCTCCCACCCTGGTGCTGGAATTTTACCCCCAATATGTAATTTTCTTGACATACAATACCTTTCCCTAAGGTCTGTCGGATTCAGGATGATTCTTCAAGTTTCCGCCCGAAGATGGCCGACTCATGAGCAAGACCGTTCTTCTGGAACCAATCGGTCAACTTTAGCAGATATGGGCGCAATTCATCCCCCAAGTTATGTTTTGTGATTGCCCCCCGCTCCACTTTTCCCTTTACAACACCTGTCTTTCGCAGGTTGCCAACCAACTGTATTAGCCGCCGGGCATAGGTATGTTCCTGCAGGATACGTTTGCGTGCACACTGCACGATTGCAGAACGCTCCACTGGGCGCTCGATATAGTAATGAATCTTCTTCTGTAAATCGTCTGGATTGTGGTAGCAGACAATTTCTTTATCGAGTTCAAACAGCTCATCCACACCCGGCCGATAATCAGTAATCAGGAAACCGCCAGCGGTCGGCACATCAAATGCTCGCTGATTCATAGTCGTCCTCAGTTGATAGCGGGATATGTTCAGGTTGATTACCGCATTGCTATAATTTGTACCGATGGTCTGATAGGGCAAACGCCCCAGAAACCGGATGCCGGCACGAATATGTTCCCGCCATGGCTCATCGCCAGCCACAGCAATATCCACATAGTCAATGGAATTAATAATGTCTCGCCGCAGATAAAATGATGCCTTGAAATCGATAATGCTGGAAATAAGCGGCATGATATGCTGATGGTTGTAAAAATCAGCATACTGCGGGTTTTGTGCTGCATAATCTTTAAGAAATAGCTGAGGCGCCTTATCCGGATACGCTTGAAGAAAGGATGCGCCTTCCTCAACGGTCTCATTAACCTTCCTTCTGACCCAATCCGGCATTTTACCGGTGCCCGTTTCGATATCCCTGAAAACCGACTGGATGTTATTCAATCCGCTTCTGCCCACGAAAAGCACGCCACATTCAGGCTTATCGACTACTGCATTTATATTTTCAAACCGATAGGGATTCACTGCCAGCGGCAATGAAAATACGCCTTTATAGCCATCCTTACGCATTTGTTCTACGTACGCTGAATCGAATACGGCATAACTGATAAAACGGAAACTGCGGGGATGCCGCATCATGGGAAAGAAATAGGGATTATCGAGAAACCAGTTAACCAGCGGCACCTCTTTGAGTTCCGCAATGGCATAGAGCAAGCCATGGGGGTCGAGTCCATGACTGTTGCACAGCAGAATCAAATCAGGGTCAAAAGCTTCAATCTTCCGGTAGAAGTAGGTCAGATACTCGCCTCTCCCGTCTACGGTGAAGGCCGTTTTGCTACCGCCCGGCGTCTGGATAGACTGCACTCTGACTTCCAGAACCGATACCTCGCACCCGCTGTCCCGCAGCGCAGGGAGGATGTCTTCAACAATTTTGTTACCTTCCCAACGGAAAAGACACACGCGCATACCCTGAAGCGGGTTTGTCTCGGTCACCTTTGAGGCGGATGATAATCTTCCTTCATTACGTTCTTTCATCAGCATCATGCCGCTTGGTACACCATATTTTCCACATCTCGCGATAGGCCTTTTGCAACTCCCGGGCGAAACGTTTTCCATCACATAAGGATGAATTCATCACCCTGCCTCTCATGCTTTCGCGCATACCCGATAGCCTGCCAGGATCGTGCGCAAGCTTGATTGCGATAGCCGCATAGGTATCTGTATCACCGGCAATAAGCTCCGGCATCCCGACCTGGGTCAACAAACTAACACCAACCCGGCCCGCATGCATTTGCCCGGCAAGGGTAACCACGGGCACCCCCATCCACAGCGCTTCACAGGTGGTAGTCGTACCGTTGTAGGGAAAGGTATCCAGAGCGATATCGATTTGATTGTACAGTGCCAGGTGATCCCCATGGGATGCGATGGGGGCCATCAAATCTGCCCGCTCCCTCCCGATACCATGCTCTCCCAGCATGGAATAGTAGCGCTCCCGTGTAACGACATCGACCAGGGAATGGTTTTTGAGCAATAGTCGCGAGCCGGGAACGGCATGAAGAATCGATGCCCACGGCGCGATGACTTCAGGTGTTGTTTTGGCCAAATTATTAAGCGAACCAAAGGTAATGTATCCCGATCCGATCGATGGCAGTGCTTCGATCGCAGGACAATCAGGTGCGGGCTGATAGCACAGAAAACCATGCGGCAAACGGTACAGTTGCTCACTATGATATTCTTCCGTCATTCCTGGTGGATCCGCCCACTGGTCGGTAAGACGATAATCCATCGTGGAAAGTCCCGTGGTATTGGGGTACCCCAGATAAGTAACCTGCACCGGTGCCGGCTTGCGGGCAAAAACGGTAAGCCGGTGATTACCACTATGCCCGGCAAGATCGACCAGGATATCGATACCATCACGGTGGATCATTTCCGCCACCTGGTCATCCGCCATATTATAGATGTGACGCCAACCGTTCACGAGCGAGCGGAAGAGTTGCGTAATGGGGTCGGGCCGCATGCCTTGCGAATAGCAGATCACCTCCACCTCGGCAGGGTCGTGATTGGCAAGAATCTGTAACAAGAAAAATGCCACCGGATGCCTGCGCAGATCCGAGGACAGGTACCCAATGCGTAAGCAGCGACCGGGAATGGGTGTGTTCGAATATTCCGTAAATGCGTGGACCCCGGCGGTATGCCTGGCCGCCCAGCGCCTGTGCTCTGCGAACAACTGTTCCCCATTGTGTGCAGGAGAATAATTGAGGCAGCAGAGAAAATTGCTGTCCGCATATACCAGGTCGGGATTCAGTTTTATTGCATGGCGGTGACTTTCTTCCGCCTCCTGCAACCTGCCCTGGAGCGTATAGGCGCTCCCCAGGTTACTGTGCGCCGCGGCCAGTTCCGGCTTGATCCGTATCGCCCGCTGAAAACACTTGGCCGCTTCCCCGAACTGACCCTGGCGCTTCAGCATATCGCCCAGATCATTATGTACTTCAGCGGCATCCGCCTTAACCCTTAAGAGGTCGCGATAGACCTCCACCGCCTCGTTCAGTTTTCCCTGTAACCGGAGCGCCTCGGCAAGTTCACCACAAGCCCTTACGAAATCCGGTTTGAGCCGTAATGCCTCGCGGTAATACGGCACGGAGTCGGCGATTTTCCCTTGCCGGCGCAATACGTTCGCCAGACTGTAATGAACCCGCTCTATCTGCGGTTTAATTTTCAGCACTCGTCGATAGCATGAGGCTGCTTGATCCAGGCTTCCCAGCTTATCGTTGACTATCCCCAGACCAGACCAGGCCTCCGGATTGCCTTTATCAATCGCACATAGCCGTTCATAGAGCGCTTTGGCCTCCATTATTCTGTTGTCTTCAATGAGCGCCAACGCCTGTCTGAGCACAGTTGAGGTATCAGCTTTTGTCATGGCAATAATTATTTCTGGAGTCGCTGATGGAAACGGCGCAATAAAACATGAAGAGCCCGTTTCACCGCTCCATCCTACAGTTCCAGCGAACTGCCCCCAGTCTGAACCAGGCCCATCGATAAACCCAGCAGATTGTCTGTACAGCTCCCGGGCTTCAAGCAGCCTGGTTTCTGGATATTGAAATCTATGGGAAATACTCTAGGTTAACTGGAACAACGATTTCAACGCCATTTAGATCATATATGGTCGCACTCGTAAGGCTGATGTTGGGTGATCCTGAAAGTCCCCGCGGATGGATCAAATACAATTGCAGGTATCTTGCCTGTATCCCCTGCGGAGCAACCACATCCGCATAGAGTTGCCGCCCATCCTGGTGCCAGTACACCATGCGCTGGGTTTTGCCGAAGGCTCCGGTTGCTGCATAGGAGCCACGCACCGTCGATTCCGGAACATAGATGTTAATATCATCCGGATTAAGAACCGTTTCGTCAAAATCCACCACCAGGGATACCGCCCCAATTTCCTCCGCACCGGTACTACCAAAACTGATCTTGGCATGGGGTGCGGGTTCCAGCCGGTCAAACCCCACGGTTGCCACCCCTCCAAAGGCAGAGCGCAAAAAATTATCTGGAGCACCCACACCGCCGATGAGCTCCAAGGCGACCGTAAAGGGATCTGAAACACCTGAGCTGTCATCATTCACACTAAGCGATATAGTCAAAAACGCTTTGCCTGGTGCAGCATCCAGGGGAAGATCCGTAACCAAGACCGTCTGTACCGGCTCATGGCCAAAGAGCCAAGAGACATAACTATCCAGATACGGGGAATAATGCAGGCCTTCGGCGCGCCCATCCATCCGCAGATTAAATACCGAACGTACCAGTCCCAGAGATTGCAGATCCCAAGTTGTACCATTGATATCCGTCAGAGTGACCGCAATGGTGTTCTTGCGCGCCTTTTCCGTACCACCTACCATGACTGAGACAGTATCACCGGCCCGGGCGATAGTCGGGAAGGTGTTGACGCTGGTACAGCCCTGGAGGAGCAGGAAAGCGGCGAGGAAAACGATGAATGCCCGGTTGAACCCCTTTCTTAGGGAGAAGGAATCAAATTTGCCGGCAAGGGGTTGTCGACCTGCATAACCAAAGAGAGGGGTAATTGTATTCATGATCTTTCTCCTAATATCCAGGCTGCGTCTCAGCAGCAGTGCGCCGACTGTATGATGCTACTGGCGTGGGTCTTTGTCACTAGATTAGGACCCACAGTGATAAAGGGTACCAAGAGCAGATCCGCAGTCGTACTACACCCCTTGCCACCATAATATAATCGGTTGCAAAATGGGCTAGGGATAACTGGATGAAGTACCGACCTACCGGTTCTCAAAACCGGCCACCTGGATACCGCCGGCATCCGGGTCACCTCAGTGCGGTATCGTTGTTTTTTCGTTCTTAGTTGGATACTGCGCTGTACGGCAAAACCAAGACATTGGGTTCTACACACGAACAACCCCACGCCCCCCTGAAATAGTGAAGTACAGACGGGGCGCAATGCGCCCCGTCATTTTCTCCAAACTACAGAGTCGCGAGTATACCCACAAAGAGGTAAAAGCCCGCTCCTCCGGGGTCAAGCGTTCAGCTGTTTTTACGCCGCCGCGCCACGCCCACCAAGCCAAGCAGGCCGGAGCCGAACAGCCAAGCTGCGGCCGGCACCGGTACCGAGCTGACAGTACCTACCAGGTGCAGGGCATAAGGCACACCACCGAAGCCGGAAGCATCTAACAGCGGCACATGGGCCGCATAATCCAGCACGTATGTACTGCTGTTGGAACAGCTTGCCAAGTTGCAGGTAATGGTGGCAATAGTAGTATCTTCAGTAAAGTTAGCCGTGTCGCCACCCATGTTGATGGAGTTGACATTACCCCAGCCCACGCGCCAGCCGCTAAAATCCAGCGTCTTGGTAAAGCCGCCATCGTTATTCACGTCGTTGTTAACGACCGTGATAGGGGTCTCGACGAAGTGCATACCGGTGTTATTAAAGAACATCCACGGTGCATCGACCTGGGGACTCTCACTGTCATCGACTAGGCCGGTATGGTTACCGACCGGGCCTGGCATGGCGACACCGATATGGATGCCGCCACCACTGGGAGCCGTGGGAAACGGGTAACCCGCATCTGAAGAATTCTGAAATATCGGGTCCGGGCCGCCGTTCATGCTGAAGTAGGAACCGCCGGTCATAGCGACCGCGCCATAGGAACAGTTATACGGGTAGGTGCCAGAGACTGCGCAGGCGCCTACCCCCGGATCGAAATTCAGCACGGCGCTGGTGGTCAGGGCTGCGTTAGCACTCAGACTAACGCCGCCCATGGCCAAGGCCATTGCGGAACTCAGTATAGTTTTTCTTGCATTCATAAAACTTCTCCTCCGAAGGATTTAAAGACTGATGCCGGGTGGGGCAGCGGGCCTTGCGACCCGGCGCCAGCAGCGCCCGACAGCCAATTATGAAGCAAACTCTGTGCCAGACATGGTATTTTTATTAAAAAACAATCTGTTACATGTACAAGAGGTACTACACCCCGAACGCCGGCAACGCAAAATGTAAAGTATTCCGTCGGCCCGAGCGGGGGTATCCGTGTCGCCGGTTCTGATCAATCCAATCAATTTCAGGGTGTTACAACAGGCTAACGGGGTAAATTAAAGTGATACAACGCCTATTAAAAAATTCGACAGCAGTTTCCAGATAACTAGTGCCCGCCCGAAAACCACCCAATTTACTGATTTTGCATAACAAACTCATTCATACTTAACACGAAGATCGCTATATATAGAGCGGCTTTCTTAAGCGATACTCGCCAAAACAGGCTATTTTTGATGGCTATCCAACAAACTTCGTGGAGAGATTGAATGCGTACTGTGAAAAC
>VAOU01007254.1_pt1 | contig 21017 bp, 20 predicted proteins | sample 3393871 | NCBI WGS metagenome assembly VAOU01 (sample SAMN08290440, study PRJNA428436) | hydrothermal vent metagenome | isolation source: Deep-sea hydrothermal vent chimney | place: Atlantic Ocean: South-mid Altantic Ridge | depth 1820 m m
AATCAGACAGGGTGGATGCACTGCAGCCTCGCCTACCGCAAGCATTAGGCCCAACTTTTCTTTTTTCAGACGCCCGGCATCCCAAACAGTCACGGTACTCGCTGTTGAACCTTCAAACATTTCCTCCACCAGCCCGGCATAAGTCTGAGGGTTAAGATCAGCTGCTGGTAGATTAACCAGGTGACGGGCGATATTAACTGCATGCCCCTGCGCAGCTGCCATGTCAACGATAGCTGGTGAAAGCTTCAGGTGTAAGCCCGGTATTGACTGTTTTGATTCCCTGTCGCCTCGACAATAGCGATAGTCATACGCCGCCATTTCCAGACCTGCAAGACCACCCAGTACATTCGCATCTGTGCATTCGCCAAAATCTATATCAATCTGCTCGGCCATTAACTGCTCAAGCATGGTATATACCTGGCCCATTAAATCACGTGCCAGTGCATAGTCCCCGACCCATTCAAGCATTCCTTTTGAATTTTTCTCAGGTGGCGTCAAATCTACCAGGATATGCGGACAATTATCCGTGGCTAACTGTACTACACGCTGATCTTTCTTTTTAAGCAGTTTTTTCTGCCAGTGCATTGTGTCGCAGGTCAGCTTGTTGTAGCGTTGTTCGAGCTCTGAAGCACTGTAAACCAGACTTATTTTCAGTAACCCTTCCTGTTGCTGCATATCTGCATTCTCCAATGCCTGCAACAACCATGGCCGTACCGGCAACCCCAACTCTGCAATCAATGTTCCACAGCTGTTGCCCCGAATGTTTTTTTCTGTCATAAGTTAAGTATTTCCTTACTGATTTTCAGGATCAATTATGTCACATGTAAAGTCCACACTGATTACCATTCTCTTTTTCGCTATTGCCATTTTTGTAATTACAATGTCCCAGTCAGCAGCTATGGCAGAAAGTTCTGATGCCAATATCAGTCTCAGTCCATTGGTAAAAGGGCAGGAAGGCATCAAAAAACATTATGTTTTTGATGTTGTTATACATAAGCCGGATGAAATGGACAAACTTCTGGAAAGAATAGAGCAGCTGTCCAGCACCATTACGCCGAATAAGGATGATCCCAGCCTGGCACTCGTATTACATGGGCCAGAAATTGCTTTTTTCACTCGTAAAAACTACCCGAAATACATGGATCTGGTCGATCGTGCCGCCGCGCTGGATAAAAAAGGGATAATTGATGTCAAAGTGTGCGACACCATGATACGGGCACTTAATATTGATGATTCAGAGCTGCCGGATTTCGTGGAACATGTGCCCTATGGCCCGGATGAGATAAAGCGTCTCATTAAGCAGGGCTTTATCAAGATGTAACGATTAAGGACATAACATGAAAAAACTGATTTTCTATTTTCTTATCGCATTGCTGCCTCTTTCTGCGTCTGCCACCGCACCTGATCTCAACCTGAAAGACCTGTCGGGCAAAGCGCACCAGCTCAGTGAATATATTGGAAACGGGCAATGGACAGTTGTCGTGATGTGGGCCAATGATTGTCATGTCTGTAATGCTGAAATCGAGGGCATAGATATGTTTCATGAGGAGCACAAAGACAAAAATGCCCGGATACTGGGAGTGTCGATAGATGGCTGGGACAAGATCGCCCTGGCAAGGGATTTTGTCAAACGGCATGACCTTTCATTCCCGAATCTCATTGTTGAGCCGGACATGAAATACATCGAGAAATTTGGCGGCGGTGATTTTGTCGGTACGCCTACCTTCTACATCTACACACCGGAAGGGGAAATCGTTGCTTCGCAGGCTGGTGGAGTACCAATGAATATTATTGAGGATTTTATTGCTAATTATAAGAAGTAATTTGTTTATATTTCTTGAACTTTGGTGAGTAGCCTTACTTACGAAGCAATTCAATCATCCACTTACCAAGGTCTGAAATCTCCTCAGCCGAAACCGAATGTCCCATAGGGTATGTCGTCCACTGCACATTAATTTTTCTTTCAAGCAGCAAATCACGGGTAAAGAGACCAAGTTCTACAGGCACTATAGGATCCTGGCTGCCATGACCCATAAAAATAGGTGTGCTACTTGCAAATTCTGACAAAATCTCATCAAGAGTGTTATGCAATGGCAGATAACTGGATAGAACGATTATTCCTGCAAGCTGCTGAGGGTGCTGCAGACCCTGATACAGTGCAATGGCTCCTCCCTGTGAAAATCCAGCGAGTATAATGCGTGATGAGGGTATTCCCAGGCTGATCTGCTCTTCAATAAGGCCTGCAAGGGCCCTCGCCGACTCTTTTACCCCTTCTGCATCTTCCTTTTCATTGATAGCGATACTGCGGATATCATACCAGCCACGCATTTCCATCCCGCCATTGACCGTGATTGGTCTGATTGGTGCATTAGGGAAAATAAATCGTATCGGCAGGGAATCTGGTAAGTCCAACATGGGGATGATGGACTCAAAATCGTATTTATCAGCACCCAGGCCGTGCGCCCAGATGACGCTGGCAACGGGCTCTTTGCCTGTCTCGACTACTAGAAAATCACTCTTAGTCTGCATAGGAAGCAGTTCAATCAGATTTCAGCAAGCGGGTTAGAAATAATATAGGACCTCTATTAATTCAGCTCACCGCCCTTCAGGCTTATCCAGTTCAGCAAGCTTTGAACGCTTGCCTGAAGGATCTGTATAGCGATCATTCAGCCGTTCAGTCTGCTGATTAGCAGACTGGATAATTGACTCCAGCTTTCTCAATGTACGCTTGCTCCAACCGATCGGGGCCGGTTGAAAAATGCTGCGGTTAAACTGTGTGCTGCCACGAAAAGACAGACGCAAGTTTGGATCACCAGGCCCTTTCTGAGCCGGGATCCTTTTCTCTATGTTCCTGGCAACCTTTCTGCGCCACCAGAAATGAAGCAACAGGTAAACTGCAAAAACAGATGCGGCAGAAAGTATCGCCAGCACAATGTTTGACGATACCCAGTCAGAAACTTCCTTATAACCTATTCCAATGCCTGAGAGAAACAAAGCTATGCCCGCTGCAATCAGTGTTGCAAATACTGCATCGCCCCAAAGCACTCGAGTACGCCAGCGCGCGATATATCCATTTAGTTCAGGAACAATTGATTCTTCGATATATTTGGCAAGCTTTTCTATGCCGCCAACAATACGGTATGAACGCTCAACTTCAACTTCTGCCATGCGGGCCGTGATGTCAGCCATATCGGCATCACGTTTCGACTGAAAACGCGCCTTGCGTGTCTCGTCGTCTATCTGTACTGCTGCCTTCTCATTATAGATGGTAAAGAAGCGGCCAGCGGTCAGGCCTTTTTGTGCCAGGGCCCGTTGCCAGGCACCGACTACATCTTCAGGGTTATCTTCCCTGGCAGCCGTATCAATCTGATTCAGGATATACATAAACTTATTGGCATCCTGCCGGTCAACCGTAGCTTCGACAAGATGATTTAGCGTATCCTGCATCGCACCCGGCTCCGGGTGGCGTGCATCAAAGAATAATAATACTAAATCCGATAAATCTATAATATGCGATGAAATTCGTAATATTGAGGTACGCTGGGCATCGGCATCAAAACCCGGCGAATCGATAATAATTTTGCGTTTTATGTGATCGGCATTACTGGTTTTAAGCTGCAGGAATGAGTCGATCCTGCGCCCCTCTCCTTCGGCAACTTTCTCAATCTCGCGACTAATCTGATAGAAAGGAAATCTCGCATCACCGTTTAATGCCATGCCCGGCAAAATACGAGGTTCATTTTCCCCGCCATAACAAATCACAGTAAATTTATCATCAACCGCCTGGTTCCCTGTAGATTGTAGATCCTGACCAAGATAATCATTAATAAATGTAGACTTACCTGATGAAAATGTCCCAAGAATTGAAATCATTGGCCACCAGGCTATACGCAGAGCGAATGATTCATCCCTGCTTAACAAACCCATTCGGTAGGCTAGTTGATCAAGTTGCTTATAGGATACCAGGGCTTCGGAGAGAACCGAATTCTCCATGGTAATATGCTGCTCCAGCTTGGACAGCATCGATTTCAGGCGTTTTGTTGTGCGCAGCGAAAATGGCCACATTATTGTTACTCCTGTCTAGTGTAGTGTTTCATATTATTTAACGATTAAGCGTGACGAGAAGCCGTTAGCTACAAGGCAGGTTTTGCAGTAAATGGTTGCTCCCTTTGCAAGGAACCTAACGCCGTAGATGACGGTTTCTCGCCGCGCCCGGAGGGAGGCCCACAAATGGCCCAATACGACGTTGCAGTTCTTGACAAGGGAATTACCATTGCCTGCGATCTGCGCCTTGTCTTGTACCATTTGTGGGCCTCTTAATCATCAAATAATATGAAATACTGCACTTTAGAATCTTCTTAACGGAAGGTTATATCCATAAGGGTTGTAGGTGTAGGTCAACTGAGCAGCAGACGGTGTGTTGGCCGGATTCCCTGATACCGGGACAATTTTTACAGGCTGCGGCGCATAAAAAGTCGGCTGGCGTGGGTATAAAGGCGGGGTAATGCGGCTACTCGACCGCCCATAAGGTCTGGAGGAACCAAACGGTATCATCTTCTCAAACATATTAAACGGCGCTGACACATTGCGGTTTAACTGCCACATATTGTATTGCATGTGGCTGATATTGGTATTCATATCATTGATATTGCCGGCTACCGCACGTAAATCTTCTGAAATAGGGCGCATGTACGCAGTTGCATCTGCAATCTGGCCCATTGTCCCCGAAATCTCACCCAGATCTTCAGTCACACTTATCGTCATCTCATGCACATTCTTCGCCACATCAGAAATATCACGCGTTAGATTATAGATCAGAAAGAAGCCATATGCAGCGAGAAGTATGAAGGCAACCAGTGATGGATACACGATCAATTCCCATCTGCGGGCACTCGCTTCAAAACTATCTGCCAACCTGCCCATGCATTCTGCACCACCTTCTATAGCCTCGACACTTAATGCATTTGTTTGATCTACTGTATTACCCATTCCTGAAAGCCCCTTTTATGGGCACCTCTATTAATCCATGAATATTCATGGATTAATAGAGTTACCCTTATATTTAAAAATCTCCCGCTGCCCCCTTCTGCATAATGTCAAGAATGATCTTCTTTACATTTATGGCCTCTTCCTTGAGCTCAGGCGGTAATGGTTTACCTCCATAAATCATGAGGTCCATATTCAGGCTGTATAACCAGGCCTGACCCTGTTTATCTTCAACAAGCGCTACCCGACAAGGTAAATATGCCGAATACGCATCATTGTAATCCATCATTTTTGCCGCTGTAACGGCATTACAAAACATAAATATTTGCGCATGCCGATATGGTTTCCCCGTCATGGCCTCAACTTCCTTATATAAAGGAAGTTCTCCCACATGTTTAATATTGTGAGCATTGGCTGCAATCTTCATGCTTTGAATAGCATCATCAATTGAAACGCCATCTTCCAGCTTATACTTCCAGGTCGTCGCATCAACTGCACTTCCTGTTTCAAGCACATTTTTTACGAGCTCCTTATAGGCATTAAATGCACCTGGATCAAACTCTGTCTGAAACTTTTTAATTTGCGGGTACATCATGCCAGCTGCCACAACAGCAGCTAATCCAATAAGCGCCAGTATATTACGTAGCAGACTGATTAAAAACACATTTTCTCCTTTCCTTCGGCGGGGCTGACAGAGGCCGCATTGCTACACGACAGTCTACCAGTATTTTTTTTGTAGTTTTTCTGCAATCGCGGGGTCGTACTGCGATAAGAGTTTCATAATGCTAATAGCTTCTTGTTCTCGATGCAAACTTAAATAGCGTGGGATAGCATTTTTATAGGCCCATGTGGCACCATTCTTATCTCCTTGCTGCAACAGCATATTACCCAGTTCTGCGGCAGCTTCAGGCATATCTTGATATTTAAACATCAATCTTTCATAGGCTGCCTGAGCAGGTCCGGTTTTACCTTCCCAGTACAATCGTCGAGCCTCTTTCAGAGCAAGAAAATAATCTTCTGTTGCAGTTGCTGTATTTTCTGTTTCCATGTCACCAGCATGAGACGCCGCTTTTCCGGACCCATACATAGCCATTGGCTGCATATTGTTGTCTTCTGCAACGCTGGACTCTGGGTCATAATTCTCTGGAGGAAAATTTGATTTCAGGGCCACATCAGCTACGGGCTTCTTAGCCGAATCCACCGCTTGCTTATTAACACCATCAAGCACATTACGCCATGGATCATCTACTCTTTGTTGTGGCGCTGCAGCTCGGCTTTCTACCCTGGTTACTTTTGCTGGATCCGCAGGAATTGTTTTTTCATTCTTCTCTTCGTGCTTCTTTTTATCGTTTTTATCTGTGACCACAGACCCTGCATCCGGTTTCTTTAACTCATTTATCTCTGCTTGAGTAACTTCGCCTGCCAGGCTGGAAAAATCGCTCTTCAGCTCATCACGAAATGAAAAAATGAGGACGAATGAGATCAGCAGGATAATTGACAAAAGATGACAGAGTAACCAGCGGGCGATATTCATAACAGATTTCTTTGTTGAGAATACATATGGGCACCTCTATTAATTATGGATAGATCAGATTGCATGCAAAATCGTTCATATCAAGGCAAGTCTCGCACGGCCGCTCAATGACATCCTGTCAACGCGGCACTTGTACATCCATGTACTTCGTAATAGCGAGCTATTGCGAAGATTCTTAACGCAGAGAGGGACGATCTTGTATGTGAGATGAATATTCATTAATAGAGGTGTCCATATATTTAAGAAGCCTTGTTATTTCCTGCTCCTGGTAGATTTTTTTTCTTCTTTTTAACCTTACCAGTTTTGAACAGACTCCGTGACAGGCGCCATACTTCTCCTGCGGCTTTATTTGCCGGCATCATCTCAAATACTGTTAGTCCTTCACTAAACGCCCTGCGGTATGCCGTTCTTTGGTAAAGATAGCATTTCTGCATCTTTAATCCGTTAATCATAGACAGGGCTTCCATCGTTTCTTCAGTCTCTTTCACTTTTGGATGCGTATCAGCCCTGTTTATCAAACCCGTAACGATGGTATCTTTCTTACAGTTTTTTCGTACAAGATCCATAAATCGCTGTGTTGACCACACATCAGGCTGAGAAGGAGCAACCGGGATGATGACGCGCCCTGCAATTGTCAAAGCCTTTTCCATTGCCGGTAAATCGGCTGTACCCACATCAACAATCAACTCATCCCAGTCTTTAATCATCTTTTTATTCAGCTCCTGAAATACTGGCAGCAGGGGTGAATAATCCATTTCTTCGCGAACATACATAACATCAGTAAGACTACCCTGTGGATCCAGATCGACTACTGCAGTCTTTTTGCCCTGGATCGCTAACCAGATTGCCAGGTTGAAAGCAACTGTACTTTTTCCGGTACCACCCTTGAAATTACCTACCAGTGTAATCACTACTATCTCCTCTGAGGCTGAACCGGAACTTCAAGTTTACGATAATCTTTCGGTAGCATGAACAAATTCGTATCAGGTTCCTTGACCTTGATATTCCGTAATTCTCTAACCGAGCCATTAGGGAAAGCTTCCCGAACTGTTATCCCCAGCTCTGTGTCATACCAGCGCGTACCTGATTGTTTTTTGCCATCTGCTCTGGTCATAACTACTTCCCAACGCTCGGCCTCTCTCCCATTTATTTTTTCCTTACCGACCATGCTTGCATTGATACTTACTCCATTCGGTAACTGCTCACGTAAGGTAATACCACGTTCTTTATCCAGCCATTGTTCTATTATGAACTGCTGCTGATTCGGCCCTGGCCGCGTTATCTTCCAGTGCATCGCCTGCTGGCCATTAACCTTTTCTTCACCCACTTTTTCACATTTTGTATCCGGCATGTTGTCACACGGGTTTTGCACGACAGCACCAGGCATAACTAATGGAACAGGTGATTTTTGTTCAAGATATTCCTTTCTATCGGGATACAACACCCTCATCATGCCGCTACTGGCGATGTATTGCTGGACTATTTCTCCCTGAGGAGTAGACATTTCAATTCGTACCGACTTGTCCTCAGAGACGTATAATTTCATACGTGTCGTCTGCATGCCAGGCGCTGACTGAATAGCCTCAGCAGAAAAAGACTGTGTCCCAGCATATGTATCGGGTACTACTAAGAAAAGTACCGGCAGCAATATGGCGATGACAAATTTCATAAAAACTGGCCTCATTATTCAATTAGCGCGCTGAGTCACCAGAAGCCAGGACTCGAAAAAGGCATCCAGCCATTTCCCATACCAAATGGGAATCCTCTGCCTGAATTCCCAGCAAAAGGGAATCCCCCCATAGAATTATATCCGGATCCAAAACCTGTCGGATATCCTGGCTGATAACCACGTTGGTATGGCGGGTACTGTCTGTTGCTATAAGCAGAAAAATCTCTCCGGGAATTATCAGGATACACAGGCATCTGTTCGAAATCCTGTGCCTGAGGATAACGGAACCAGTTCCCACCGATAGCAGGCGATGTTCCCTGTACAGGTGCATTTTCTGAAGGCAGCACAGAATATTTAGTGCCTAAGGCTTCATTTTCATCCAGTGGCGGATACCTTGATTCATCAAGCTTATCCCTTGATTGAAAATTTTCGTTAGCACGCCAACTGTTATTCTCTGAAGGAATCGGATTTCCATCAATCAAGGGTTTACTGGATTCTATCCATGGGTTTACTGTCGCCATTTGAGCATGCGCGGGTATAACAGAAAAACCCGCCATAGAGATCAACATAATAGATACAAGCGGCTTCCGGGTTGAATTAAAAAATAGTTTTTTTTTCATCCTTTGTTTCTCTTGCAGGCCTGAGCAATTGATTCAAAATCAACCACGTGGAGGCTTAAGCCGTATACCCCGCCGACCTTTCGGGGTGATCTTTTTGTCAATGCCGCTCATTTTGACCGACTTTTTCAGCGACTTCTTTGCCGCCTTTTTGGCCGATTTTTTAGCCTTTTTAGCTGATTTTTTGACAGCTTTCTTCTTCGAAAATTGTTTTTTCTTTTCTTCCTCGGTCTTATAGGCTTCTTCAACCTTACGGGCTTCCTCAGCCTTACGGGCTTCTTCAACCTTACGGGCTTCCTCAACCTTACGGGCTTCCTCAGCCTTGCGAGATTCCTCAGCCTTGCGAGATTCCTCAGCTTTGCGAGATTCCTCAGCTTTGCGGGCTTCCTCAGCCTTACGGGATTCCTCGACCTTGCGGGATTCCTCAGCCTTGCGGGATTCCTCGATCTTGCGGGCTTCCTCAGCCTTGCGGGCTTCCTCAGCCGAACGAGCCGTTTCCTGTGCAGTCAATTGTTTTCGTCGTTTTCTTTGATCAAAGATATTTTTGATCAACAAATAGATTGCCCTGAGTGCAAAAAATGTTGTGCTAACGACTGTAAATAAAATGGTCCAGACTTTGAATCCCAGATCAGCGAAACTGAATTTCTTTTTAACAGGCTGTTCACCCTGGTTGTTATCACCACCACCAGGCAATAAAGGGTCGTCAGGGAGTATGCTTCCTGCACAGAATGCCTTACGGGCACTTATACATCCAAGAGGAATAACTAACAGGGTTAATACTGTTGAAATAATTACACCAAACATCAGTGTAATGGCCATACCATTGAAGATTGGGTCTGATAGTATAAATAACGAACCGAGCACCAATGCCATAGCAGTAATAACGATGGGTCGTGTTCTTGTTTTACAGGCAAGAATCATGGATTCACTTACCGGGTAGCCTTTTGCCACCATATCCCGTGAGAATTCGACTAACAGTATCGAGTTGCGCACTATGATTCCAGCTAGAGCAATAAAGCCGATCATAGAGGTGGCGGTAAAATCCTTGCCCAACAATGCATGACCGGGAACGATCCCGATCAGGGTTAGCGGAATTGGCGACATAATGATCGCAGGCATGATGAAATTACCAAACTCCCAGACGACCAATATATAGATCAGCACCAGCGCAATCATGAACGCCCCACCCATGTCGCGGAAAGTTTCCCAGGTGACAGTCCACTCACCTGTCCATTCCCAGGTCGATTTAGACGTATCCTCTGGGGCGCCATACCAGGAGAAATCAGGTTTAACGCCATCCGGTGCCGTATAATCTTTCATTTGCGATATTATATTGAAAATACCATATACCGGTGCTGCCAGCGTACCCGTCATATCACCCGTAACAAATTCAACCGGCTGCAAATCCTTGTGATAAATAATCGGATCATGTTTTACCTTAATAAATTTACCCAGCTCTGCGATTGGCAAGGAGTCTCCTTGCGAAGACGGTATGGGCAGCTGTAACATTTGGCTAAGCTGCGAACGCTGATATAAAGGTGTTTGTAATACGATAAAACGGGGCTCAAGTAAACGCTCAACCTTAACGTCACCTAACTTAAAACCACCCATCGCCATATCGAGATTTCTATTGATGTCCTCAACGCTGACACCTCTCCGTATTGCTTTCTCCCGATCGATTTCAAAACGCCACATATCATATTCATCCGGCATCAATGTATCGACATCCGTTATATCCGTTGCTCGCTGAAACATCTTTTCCATGTCACGAGCAAATTTACGGCGGGTTTCAGCATCGGGGCCATATATTTCGGCAACCATGGTCTGCAGTACCGGTGGCCCGGGAGGCATTTCGACGACCTGAATCCTGGCGCCTGTAGCTTCAGCAATGGGCGTCAGTAAAGCACGGGCCTGCTCGGCTAATTCGTGTGAGGTTTTGCTTCTATCCCCTTTATCCAGCAGCTCAACCTGAATGTCGGCTTCCCAGGGCTGTTGGCGAAGGTAGTAATGACGAACCAGTCCGTTAAAATTGAATGGCGATGCGGTACCGACATAACTCTGTAACTGCCTAACCTCCGGTAATGTCTGCAGGGTTTTGACCATCTTAAAGGCGAGGTTACTGGTATCCGGCAGTGCCGTACCTTCCGGCATATTTATGACAACATTGAATTCTGCTTTATTGTCCAGTGGCAGAACCTTAACGCGTGCAAGATTGAAATAAAATAAAGACATGCTGGCAAAAAAGGCCACAAACAGCCCTATAAGAAACAGCCTGCCGTTTCTCTTTTTTGTGATTAGAGACGTTAATATTTTACGGAAGAAACGTTCAAGCTTCTCATTACTCTTATGTTCTCTTTTCTCCGCTTTCTTCAAATAAGAAAGACTGGGCTTAAGCCGCATGGCCAGATAGGGTGTAAAAACGAAGGCGGCAAACAATGAAAGCAGCATTGCCACTGAACCCAGTATCGGGATCGGCTTCATATAGGGGCCCATCATGCCACTGACAGCCCCCATGGGCAGCAATGCGGCAATAACGGTCAAGGTCGCGAGTATGGTTGGATTACCGACTTCCCTGACGGCATCGACCGCTATTTCGGTACTCATACCACCTTCTTCCAGCCACCTTCGGTAGATATTCTCAATCACAACGATTGCATCATCGACCAGTATGCCAATAGAAAAGATCAGCGCAAAAAGTGAAACACGATCGATGGTAAAGCCCAATATCCATGCCGTAAACACCGTCATCATAATGACATTGGGAATGACAATGAGTACCACCAATGATGCACGCAGACCGAGGAACCACCAGATAAGCAATGTCACAGCACCGGTAACAAAGAACAGCTTGAGAATAAGGCTATTGACCTTATTATTAGCGGTTTTACCATAATTCCGGGTAACTGCAATTTTGACATTATCAGGAATCAGCTGCCCTTTTAATGTTTCAATCTTTGCCAGTACATCATTGGCTACTTCAACACCGTTGGCTCCTGCTTTTTTGGCCACTGCAATTGTGACCGCTGGCGCACCGTCGGGAACCAGTGATGTATCGCCCCGATAAGCCGGGCCAGTATAGAAGCTGACAAAATTTTTCGTTTCTTGCGGCCCCTCTATCACATCAGCAATGTCCCGAACATAAATGACTGAACCACTTTTCGTACCGATGACAAGATTCTCTATATCACTGGCCGTTTTCAGAAAGCTACCCGTATAAACGTCAAAAGAGGACTTGCCGGACTCAATGCTACCCGCATTCAACTCACCATTGGCGCTACTGATGGTATGGGCAAGCTGATCGAGGGTTAAATCAAAACCCGCCAGTCGGGCTGGATCGACCTCTACTCTAATCTGCTCCGGACGACCACCGGTAATAAATGTCTGGCTGGTATTTTTTACCGCTTTGAGACGCTGCATGACATCCAGGCTCAGTAGCCGCAGATCCGAATCATCCATTTCTTTCGACCACAATGTTAATGTCACTATAGGGACATCATCAACTGCCTTCGGTTTAACCAGAGGAGGTGTAGCACCGGGTGGAATCTTATCCTTGTTGGATTCCAGCTTGTCGTACAATTTTACCAGTGACTTACCCATATCTTCGCCAACAATAAACTGGACAGTAACCATTGCACTGCCTCGCTGGGATGCTGAATAGACATGTTCGATGCCCTTGATTTCAGACATTAACTTTTCCAGCGGGTTGGCAATCATACTGGCAACCTGTTGCGACGAAGCACCAGGATAGTTGACAAAAATATCTACCATGGGCACAGATATCTGTGGATCTTCCTGCCGTGGTGTAAACATCATCCCCATGAAACCGAGACCAAGCAGGGTAAAGTAAAATAATGGAGAAAGCGGCGAATGAATGAAGCTCTGAGCAAGTCTACCGGCGATCCCCAGTCCTTTTTTGCTGCTGTCAGCTACACGTTTATCCATGGCACAACCTAAACCATTGGTATTGTTGTTCTCTCCATTCTCACTGGTAGCAGTCTGATTGTTGTTATCTGTCATTGTTGTTTCGCAATGTTATGTTCTTGACGGGGCAGTAGTCAGTGCAACTACTTGTTACTTCGATTTTTTTGGCTGCCATCCTGATACGATGCCCGGTGGCGGATTGTCAATAATCCTCTCGTTACCACTCAGACCCGAACTGATCACCACCATCCCTTTGCCTGTCCTCTCACCGGTTCGGACTATGCGCATCTCGGCAACGCCTTGTTTATTTAGAATAAAAATGGACGGCAGACTACCACGGTGAAGAATGGCTGTTTCAGGAACAACAGGAGCCTCGACGGCCTGGTCCATATCAATTGTAGGAACCTTTACCCTGACATACATCCCGGGTCCTGCAACGACATCAACAGGCAAATCCAGTTTTATTTTGACGGTGTGACGACTGGGGTCTGCTACCGGATAAATACGGCTGACACGCGCCATGATATCTTTGTTGCTGCCATCCAGCCTGACAGGAACCATTTGTTTCAGTTTGAGATTTTTGACCAGCCTGACGGGAACATCGACTTTAACCCTTAGATATTTGATATGGGCAAACTTTAATAAAGGCTGCCCCGGCTGAACAGTATCACCAACTTCAACCAGCTTATTTGTAATTACACCATCAAAAGGCGCCAGTGATTTTGTGTCCCGAATTTTTGCGTCAAGTTCAGCTAGCCCTGCCTGAGCCTCAAGAAAGCCAGCATAGGCCTGATTCATACCTGTGCCACGTTGAATGAGATCGGATTGACGTACAAGCCCCGGGTTCCCACTGTCAAACATGCTGGCAAAGTTTTTGGTGAACATGTTGTCAAACAAACCAGGAATTGCCATACCAGGTGCACGTGTGACATCTCTGCTTTGTGGTGACCAGAGCTCCCGGTTATATTGTGCACGGGCATTGCGTAGAGCACTGTCAGCACTGTAAATACGTGATTGTATTGCCTGGCGTTTAGCCTGTAGCTCATCGTCGTCAAGAGCTACCAGCAAAGCATTCTTTGTAAAACTGTCGCCTTCTGAGCCACCAATAAAAGTAACCCGCCCTGGCATTTGAGCATTCAGGAAAACTTCCTTATAGGGGATAACTGTGCCGCCCAGAACCGATGAACTGCCCACAAGCTGTTGTTCAACATCCACGATTCTCCAGGCATTTGCAACCGGGAATACAAGCGTAAGACAAAGTGCTGCTATAAATTGCAAAAACCTGAATTTACTTTTCTGCGGCGGGAGACCTGCCCGATATACTGCCATGGATATTCCTCTTTTCTGGGGTTCCCGATGTGCATACCCGACCTGGTAAGGCCCCCGGCAAACACAATCATTACATTCAATTGTTTAAAGCATTAAATAACGCACGGCGTCTTCGTCCACTACCCACAGCTGTTACTGTAATTCGAAGACCTGCGAAATCAGGGGTAAAACCCTATCATCTCCACTTAAGGAGCCTCTGATGTGTATGCCATATCTCTGGCTTACAGGCTGATTCACAATCAAGGCATAGCTTTGAAAGCATGCCTGGGCCTGGTGAAAAGCTGCAACGCTGAGTGTGATTCAGACTGTAAGCCCCGTAGGGCGAGTCCTGAAGCACACATCTACGGCATTGTGCTTCTTGCAAAGGACTGGGCCATTCGCTGCAAAGCACGCTTTGTAGCTGCACGCTTCAGGTCTCGCAGAAACATGGCATACACATCAGAGGTTCCTTAAATTGGAGACGTCCAACATTAACATATCTTACAATCTGAAGCATGCCAGGAGCTCATTTTATTCGCATTTTTGCGTTACCAGAGCTACATAGAATTTTTTCAAGCCTGTCTGATTTTTTGATTTATTTCATACAATACCTCTTCTTCAGGAAATAATTCCCTAAGATCGGCCATACTCAGCGTTGTACCTTTTTCGTCAAATGCGGTCCAAACCTTCTGCCATCTGACATCATCAAACCAGAAGCCTTTCGGTAACACACAAACCAGCTCCTGATTAAAATCGGTAATCACTTTCGGCTCAATCAATCTACCCGCCATTTCTTGACAGCTCCTGGTAGCGTATCCAGTGATAAATATCGCGGGCGAGGCGATCCGGTGCCTCAATCTGCAGCGCGTGCTTCGCCCCATCTACATATTGAACATCAAATGAGGGCTGGCGACCCTTTTCGAGCAGGGTAATCAGGCCATTTTCATCAACAAGAGGATCAGGTCTTGCCAGAAAGAGCTGTACCGGCTGTCTGATACGCTTGATATACTTTTTAATAAATTCACTCATGCGCATGCTTTGCCTGAGAAAATTCTCATCCAGTTTTTTTAATCGTGACTTATCCGTTGCCAGGGCTGCCTGAATTTTGCTGCTCGTGACATAAAGCTCAGGGTCGAACTCGGCGGCCATATCCCGCTCGCTCAGGTCCGACATCCCAGCCAGGGATTTGACTTTTTGTGTCAGACTGGTGCCTGGTCTTATTAACCGTGGGCTGATTAATACCAGACCTCTGCTTTGTCCTTGATAGGCAATACCATAGGCAAGTGCAAGCCTTGCACCCCAGTCATAGCCAACAATGTAGACCGACTGGTAATAGGCCCTTAATGGCTTTAAAAAGGAATGAACGTCGCTGACGTAATCTTCGAACTGCACAGGCTTACCGTTGACCTTGCGGGAGCTTTTGTTGCTGTAGCCACTACCACGACGATCCAGAGCAAATACATCGTAACCCCGCTCTACAAGTTTTTCTGACAGGGCACGGCCCCAGCCTGCATGCCCTTCCAGTCCATGTAGATAAATTACAGCAACCCGCTGCTTGCCACCGCGACGATATCCTGTAAAGGCCTGGAGAGAACCATCACTGGCATGGAATTCCCGCTGTTCAGGAAATTCCCTGGGGATGCTTGAGAGATACTTGCCGAGATCGTAATCAACCTGTCGCGGCTGTGACACCTGTGAATCTGACTGGCAGCCCGCTAAAGCGACAACAAGCACCGCTAACAAAATACCAGTCAAATATTTCAGCCGGGTGAACTGCATATACAACTAAAGGGTGCCTCTAAAATCAAACTTTTCCATAATCAGCTATACCCGGATTACCCTTGACGCCGACCAGCTTAGGCAGATTCATCTTTTTAATCTTGACGGTTTTTTTGTCTAGAAGATAGGCAGAAACGACATCCCAAATTGGCTTGCCGTCAGGTATCGAATTGACCGCTGCCCAGCCGGATACCATATATTTCTTGGTCGCTTCGAGCTTCTTGCCATTATCTAGCCGCACATCTGTTACCCGACTACCAATCTTTTTATTGGGCGCCAGCGTATAGTCAATGCCCCCCACACGAACCATGTCACCGCCCTGCTGGTAGTAAGGGTCTTTGTTAAACAGGTTATCTGCTATATCCTCAAGGATGATCTTGATATCCCCACCCATCATTTCGCGACGATAGGTATTTGGATAGGTAATACTGGTCTGATCCATGACATTCTCAAAAGTAATGCTCTGGCCACCTAGCACGGTAGTACCCCAGCGGAAACCCGGGGACAGCGAGATTTCTGCATCATTCACCTCGCGCAGGGCATCACAAATGACCTGGTCGAAAGTACCGTTGAAATTACCACGGCGATACAGAGTCTGGTCGGCAACCGCCAGCTTCTTACGCAATTTTTTACGATAAGGCGCGCGAACTTTCTCAATGTACCTGAACATTTCAGCATCGGCATCCAGTAGATTTGAAAATACCGGCATCAGACGGTAACGAAATCCCTGTACCTTGCCCTTTCGTACATCGAGATCCATGACACCAAGAAATTTACCGTTTGAACCCGCATTGGTAACCAGCGTTTTACCGCCCGAGTTCTTGACTACCGTTGGCCTGGGCACACCATCATGCGTGTGGCCACCAAAAATAACGTCAATGCCAGTGACTCGTGAGGCCATTTTTAAATCCACGTCCATGCCATTATGCGAGATTACAACAACAACGGCTGGTTTTTCCTTCGAACGAACCTGATCCACCACTTCCTGCATTGATTCTTCATTAATACCAAAAGTCCAGTCCGGGATAAACCGTTTTGGATTAGCAATCGGTGTATAGGGGAAGGCCTGGCCGATGACGGCCACTTTGACACCATTAACATTTTTTATGACATAAGGCTTGAAGGCGTTTCCGGTTTCTTCGTTAAAATCTTTAAAATCTGCGAATTTATAATCAAACAGGACGTCTTCCTTAACATGAACGTTCTGTGCGACGAAATCACCTTTGAATGCGCCCACATTTGCGATCATTTCCGTATCCGGGTATGTGAACTCCCAATGCCCTGTCATGACATCAACACCAAGTAAATTGGTAGCACCCACCATATCCTTGCCCTGCGTCCAGTAGGCAGTGGCAGAGCCCTGCCAGGTATCACCACCATCAAGCAGCAGACAATTCTTGTCTCCTCGATCAGCACGCACCTTCTTTATCAGAGTAGCCAGGTGGGCAAAACCACCCACTTTGCCATAGGTTCTGGCTGCCTTGCCATAGCCCAGGTAAGTAAATGCATGGGCTTCGATGGTTCCAGGTTTGATCTTGAAATGATCGAGAAATTTTTTGCCGACGATATGTGGCGGCTTACCGAAGGCGCCACCCACGCCGAGATTGACATTCGGCTCACGAAAATAAATTGGATTGAGCTGGGCATGACAATCAGTCATATGAATCAGGCAGACATTGCCAAATTTTTTCTGATCATACATGGCTGCGGGATTGCGAGCGGCCAGGGCATTGGTTGGTAGCATGCCTGATGCACTGGCAATACCAATTAACTGGACAAATTCTCTGCGTGAAAGATTCATTTATTCTCCTCCGAATGTTTTGAGTACATCAGCTATCGACATTGCGATCTAATATCGAGTTATTTTCAAGAAAGTTATAATAATTTGGCTTAATTTGTATTATGTTACTACGGAATTCGTAATCTCAGCAGTGCAGAATATTACAAAACCCCCGTATGCGGCCACCCTGTCTACAAAGTTTACCATAGAGTGAAACATAGTGAACAGACCGGTAGCTGTAAAGAAAAATCAGAGGTTCTTTAAGGATCCTTAATAATTTATCCTATTCCGACGGCACTTGATTGAGTGAGGAAAAAGACACATCGGTCAGGCTGTCTCCCAGTTCCCCTGATTCATTTCGGCTACTTTCAAGCTTGATCCTCAGGCGCAGGTCGTTACCAGAATCTGCCGCGCGGATAGCATCCTCATAATCGATCAAACCATCTTCAAACAACTGAAATAACGACTGATCAAAGGTTTGCATGCCTGAGTCTGTTGACTTGGCGATAACAGCCCTGATTTCTGAAACCCGGCCCTTGAGAATCATTTCTGCGATCAGCGGCGAACGAATCATGATCTCAATCGCAGGAACCCGGCCTTCATCTCCACGTTTACGCAGCAATCTTTGCGAAATGATGGCATGCAGATTCATCGACAAATCAAGATATAACTGATTATGCCTTTCCTCGGGGAAAAAGTTGAGAATACGCTCCAGCGCCTGATAGGTATTATTTGCGTGCAGTGTCGCAAGACAAAGGTGGCCTGTCTCCGAGAAAATAACGGCCTTCTCCATGGTGTCACGAGTGCGTATTTCGCCAATCAGAATCACATCCGGGGCCTGGCGCATAGCATTGACCAGCCCCGATTCAAAGGTATCAGTATCGACCCCGACTTCGCGCTGGGTCACGACACAGTTTCTGTGTTCGTGGATATATTCAATTGGGTCTTCTATTGTAATGATATGGCCGAAACTGTTCTCGTTCCGGTAGCCTATCAGCGCCGCCAGAGAGGTGGATTTACCGGTACCTGTACCCCCTACAAACAACACCAGCCCACGCTGAACCATGGCAATCTCACTGAGTACCGGTGGTAGATTTAATTCCTCGAACTTCGGGATACGGGTTTCAATAGTACGCAGTACCATACCCACCATGCCCTGCTGAACAAAGACATTGACACGAAAACGGCCAATTTTTTTCGGATGAATAGCAAAGTTGCACTCATTATCTTCTTCAAAACTGCGTCGCTGATCTTCATTCATTATGCCGTAGGCAAAGCTACGGCTTTCATCTGGTGTCAGTGCCTGCTTGGTGACAGGTGTAATTTTGCCGTCGACTTTCAAACAGGGTGGAACACCTGCCGTAATAAACAAATCCGATGCATTTTTTAGTACCATTAATTTTAGCAGATCAGTAAATACCATATTAAGCTCCGCCTGTCCTGGATACACCACTTGCTGTTGCCTGGAATTTAGTCTTGTCCTGTGCCCTGCTGCGTGCTTCATCGATATGAACGACTCGATTTCTGACCAGGTTCAACAGGCACTGATCCAGTGTTTGCATACCCAGTGCGTGGCCAGTCTGGATGGACGAATACATCTGGGCAATCTTGTTTTCGCGAATAAGATTTCGTATTGCCGGTGTAGCTATCATGATTTCATGCGCAGCGACACGCCCACCACTCAGCTTTTTCATCAGGGTTTGCGCTATAACCGCACGCAGGGATTCAGACAACATCGAACGAACCATTTCCTTTTCAGCCGCAGGAAATACATCAACAATACGGTCAATTGTTTTTGCTGCAGAGGTGGTATGCAATGTGCCAAACACCAGATGACCTGTTTCTGCCGCTGTCAGTGCCAGCCGGATTGTTTCCAGATCCCGCAGCTCACCGACCAGGATGATGTCAGGATCCTCACGCAGAGCAGATCGTAATGCCTCGGGGAAGCCTAGCGTGTGTGTACCTACCTCACGCTGATTCACCAGACAGCTTTTGCTGGTATGAACAAATTCAATAGGATCTTCTATCGTCAATATATGATCTGACCGATTCTCATTGATATAGTTGACCATAGCCGCCAGCGTGGTGGACTTACCCGAGCCCGTCGGACCCGTTACCAGCACCAGACCACGCGGCTGGCTTGATATCTTTTTAAATATTTCCGGGGCATTAAGCTGCTCCAGAGATAAAACCTTGGAAGGAATAGTTCGAAAGGCGGCGGCAGGACCACGCTGCTGATTAAAAGCATTTACACGATAGCGGGCAATACCAGGCAACTCGAATGCAAAGTCCGTTTCTAGAAACTCCTCAAAATCTTTTTGCTGCTTGTCATTCATAATGTCGTAGATCATGTCATGCACAAGACGATCTTCCAGTGATTCGACATTTATCCGCTTGATGTCGCCATCCACACGTATCAAAGGTGGTAAGCCGGCTGATATATGAAGATCAGACGCGCCCTGTTTATTTGAGAAAGCAAGTAGCTCGGCAATATCCATCTACGACTCCGTGGTGGTGTAAATCTTCTTATAGTTATTAATCATATACTGTTGTTATACGGTAGAATACGTCTTGATTCAAATAATGCCAATAGCATGGACATAGAAATAAAGAAAGAACAACTTGATCAACGAGTAAGAAGTACCGCTCATCGGGTAGGTCGTGAGCCATCTGAGATTATTTTACTGGCTGTCAGCAAAACACGTCCAGCTGAGGCTATCCGAAATCTTGCTGCCCTCGGTCAACAGGCTTTCGGAGAAAATTATCTGCAGGAGGCGCTGAAAAAAATCAGCGAGCTTACCGATTTATCACTTGAATGGCATTTTATAGGACAGATACAACGAAACAAAACCCGCTATGTCGTTGAAAACTTTGACTGGGTGCAAAGCGTAGATCGAGCGGTCATTGCTGAGCGTCTGTCTGCCCAGCGTCCCGCAGAGATGGGTGATCTCAACGTATGTATTCAAGTCCGCATGAGTGAGGAAGAAGGTAAAGGAGGAGTAGCTCCGGAAGATTTATTCGCACTTGCTAGCACCATTGATTCATTGCCCGGCCTGGAATTACGAGGACTGATGACTATTCCTGAAAATACTAGAGACACCGAAAAGCAGAGGCAGTCATTTCGCATGATGTACAGGATTTTTAGCGAACTAAAATCCCGGTTTACGTCAGTCGACACACTGTCCATGGGCATGTCAGGTGATTTTGAACTGGCTATTGAAGAAGGCAGTACCATGATCAGGGTCGGCACTGCACTATTCGGACCCAGAAAATAATAATATAAAGGGACTTGAACCTGGAACCTGGAACTTAAACCATGAATACATTAGGAATAATTGGCGGCGGCAATATGGCAGAAAGCCTCATTGCTGGCCTGCTCGCAAGCGGTCACAAAGCATCGGCCATTCAAGTTTCCGAACCGGA
>VAOU01037980.1_pt1 | contig 20660 bp, 20 predicted proteins | sample 3393871 | NCBI WGS metagenome assembly VAOU01 (sample SAMN08290440, study PRJNA428436) | hydrothermal vent metagenome | isolation source: Deep-sea hydrothermal vent chimney | place: Atlantic Ocean: South-mid Altantic Ridge | depth 1820 m m
CCGTCGAAGTAGCTGGTCGCGCCCTCCCCTGACCAGACACGATCGGACAGCGGCATGGACAGGGAAATGGGAAATGCTTTTTCAGACGACAGCCAGTCAGGATCATAGCGAAACGATGTTGCACCGCCTGGCTTACGGGTATAGCTGCCAACTTTGCTTGAGCCGACATACACATCCAGTACGCGTTTTTGGCGTTTACGGCCCATCAGGCTCCTTCAATACTCCGTTGGATCGAACCCGGCTTTCCGGCGCGGGACGATGGACAGGTCCATGTCCAGAGCAGCCAGCACCCTGATCACGGTGTCGAGCTTCGCCGTGGTCGCACCGTTTTCCAGGTCAGAGACCAGTGCCTGGCGGACGGACGCTTTTTGGGCAACATCAACCTGCCGCAAATTCATATTTTTGCGTGCCCGGCGTATCGCCTCACCGAGATCATTGTTGTTGCGTATGATTCTTTCCATCACATATCCTCTTTATACGAACTATCGTATATTACCTGTATATACTCTTTGCCGTATAATGTCAATATATACGTCACACCGTATAGAATATACGGTGTTTTCAGGCATATCTAATTCTTGATCAAGAAGCTTCATGGAAAGACCTAACATAGCCAGATCTTGGGCACATATCTAATTTTGGTCGAAAATCTCTCACTGCCATAGAAAAAAGCAACACAATATTGTTTAGCGTCGAAAACTTGTCTCGCGTCAATTACTTTTTCCTGCTTTGCTAAGATCCAGTATCTCACCCGGACGTGCTGTATGCACTGGTGCCGAGAGCTGTTGTTGCAGATAGCTGGACAGACCTGCAATTGCCTGTTCTTCCCCATGGACCAGGACCACGGGTGGCCGCCCCTCAAAGTTGGCATACCAGTTTTTCAGCGCGGCTTGGTCTGCGTGGGCGGACAGGCCGCCGATGGTGTGTACCGCTGCAGCTACACGCACGATTTCTCCCCACAAACGAATATTCTGGGCACCGTCCACCAGGGCGCGGCCCGGTGTACCCTTTGCCTGGAAACCGGTAATAACAAGCTGGCATTCCTTGCGCCAGATATTGTGTTTGAGATGATGTTTGATGCGGCCACCGGTACACATACCACTGCCGGCAATAATGATGGCGCCACTGCGGATGCGATTGATTGCCATGGACTGATTAGCGGTACGCGAGATATGCAGATTCGGCAGTAGCGTGTTTTTATTATGTTGCCGCCATAGCTCAGCAGTATCCGCATCAAACAGATCGCTGTGCTGGGTAAAAACCCGAGTGGCCTCGATAGCCATTGGGCTGTCCAGGAAGATATGCCAGCGATCCAGTTCCCACTCTTTATAATACCTGGCAAACAGGTAGAGAATTTCCTGAGTGCGCCCTACCGCGAAGGCTGGCATTAGAATGTTGCCCTTGCCACGAGTGGCAAGAGTAAGTACTTCGTGGATTTCACGCCGGGTATCTTCCCATGTTCGGTGTAAACGATCACCGTATGTGCTTTCCATTATTACCAGATTAGCCTGTTGGATCAGAACAGGGTCTTCCAGAACGGGCATACCAGATCGCCCTAGATCACCACTGAATACCAGTTTTCGCTTCTCTCGACCGTCATCAAGCCACAATTCCACAATGGATGAGCCCAGGATATGTCCGGCATCGGACAGGCGCAGGCTCACACCAGGCAGGATATCCTGTTTCTTTGCGTAGACCATTCCCTTGAAATGGTGCATAGCGAACTTTGCATCTTCCACAGTGAACAGTGGTTCTACAGGCTCCAGTCCCTTACGCACACGTTTTCGGTTCTCACACTCCGCATCCTTTTCGTTCAGGAACCCCGCATCCTTTAACATGATCCGACACAGGTCACGGCTTGCCCGATGGGTGTAGATGGTGCCCTGAAAACCGGCTTTGACCAACAGCGGCAAACGCCCGGAATGATCAATGTGGGCATGACTCAGCACCACCGCATCGATGCTCGCCGGATCAAAGAGAAACGGCTGCCGGTTGCGTTCCTCATCCTTGCGTCGGCCCTGGATCAGACCACAGTCGAGTAGGAGGCGCTGACTGCCAACCGTCACCAGGTGACAAGAGCCTGTGACCTCACCGGCGGCACCAAAAAATTGAATGTTAAATGTCATAGTATGTCCACTTGGTCAGCAGACTCAAACAAACGATCCACCTTCTCGGGCAGCATCAATGTGGGGTAATAACATTTGATCAGCACCGGCTTGTCGAAGCCACTCAGCATCAGAACGTAGGTATGGTCCAGGGCAGTGATGTAGCCCGAGTCCTCCACTATTTATTTCGATCAACACGATTTCGATTCAGCCGCTGCACAAAAAACTTCTCCAACTCAACCAAAAATAATACCGAGGAGGAAACGAGCAGAATGCGGAACCAGGTATTGAAGTCGATTGCCGTGGTGCCAAATAAGGACTGCATTGGCGAAAGGTAGGTAAAACCAAGCTGGAAGATGGTGAGTATACCAATGGCAATCAGCACATAACGGTTGCCTGTAAATCCGTCCCGGTTAAATACTGAAGCTGTGATATAACGAGAGTTGAACAGATAGAAAATTTGAAACATTACCAGCGTATTTACAGCGACTGTGCGCGCATGCTCGATACTGACCCCCCGTTCCATCTCCCAAAGAAAAAACCCGAATGTTCCGCTCATCAGAATAACGGAGACAAAAGCAATTCGCCAGAGAAGATAGGCTGTCAGTATTGGTTCACCAGCATCACGTGGTGGGCGCTGCATGACATTTTTCTCGGGTGGTTCAAAAGCCAGAGATAGTGCCAGGGTAACAGCTATAACCATATTCACCCAAAGTATCTGCACCGGGGTTAACGGCAACTGGTGAAAGCCAAACAAGATAGCGGCAAGGATGATCAATGCCTGACCACCATTGGTTGGAAGAATGAAAAGAATGGCCTTCTTGAGGTTGTCATAGACTGTGCGGCCCTCTTCGACGGCATGAGTGATTGAAGCAAAATTATCATCGGCGAGTACCATTTCGGCGGCTTCCTTGGCCGCTTCTGTGCCGTTGTGGCCCATGGCGGTACCGACATCGGCACGTTTCAGGGCCGGAGCATCGTTTACCCCATCTCCCGTCATCGCCACAATCAAACCCTGTTCCTGCATCAGTTTAACTAAGAGCAGCTTGTGTTCAGGATTGACACGCGCATACACATCAACTTCTTGCACTCGTTGGCGCAGCTCATCTTCACTCATTTCTTCAAGTTCTTGTCCGGTGAGTACGTCATCGGTATTAACCAGTTTCAATTGCCGGGCGATGGCGCGCGCGGTGGCACCGTGATCGCCGGTAATCATCTTCACCCGAATGCGCGCCTGCTGACATACCTGCACCGCCTCAATAGCTTCCTCACGAGGCGGATCGATCAAGCCGAACATGCCCAGCAATGTCAGGTCGTTTTCTACATCACTGAACGTTAGCTCCATCTGCTCATGGCTTACCGGTTTAACGGCAATGGCCAATACTCGCTGACCTTGCTGTGCCAGTTCTTCAATAAGGCTCAACCAGTAATTTCTGTCCAGAGGCTGTTCGCCATCAACCGTTCTCTGATGAGCACACATCTCCAGTACACGTTCAGGAGCCCCTTTGAGAAAGATGAAGGCATCACCGCTGTGGCTGTGATGCAGCGTTGCCATAAAACGATGTTCTGATTCGAACGGTATTAGATCGGTGCGCGGATATTGTTTAGCCTCGGTCTCAATATCCAGTCCGGCTTTTAAACCTGATACTAACAACGCCCCCTCCATCGGATCGCCATGGACATGCCATTCACTGTTTCTTTGATCCAGTGAAGCATCATTACAAAGCACCGCCGCCCGAACCACCTCCTGCAGAACAGGTTGCTCTTGCGGATCGACATCCCTATTTGCCAACGATATCGCACCATGGGGATCGTAGCCCGTGCCATCCAGCTTAAACAGATTGGCCGCGGTCGCAATCGTGCGCACGGTCATTTCATTGCGGGTCAGGGTACCGGTTTTGTCCGAGCAAATAACTGTTACGGCCCCCAGGGTTTCAACCGCAGGTAGCTTGCGAATAATGGCATTACGCCGAGCCATACGCTGTACACCGATAGCCAGCGTGATCGTCATAATGGCGGGTAAGCCTTCGGGAATCGCGGCCACTGCAAGGCTCACTGAAGCGAGAAACATTTCAGCGATGGCATAATCACGGATCAATACGCCGAATGCAAAGTTAGCCGCAGCGATCACCAGGATGGCAACGGTAAGCCATCGGCCGAACTGTGCCATCTGGCGCAACAGGGGTGTCGTCACAGATTCCACATCAGCAACCAATGTACTGATGCGACCAAGCTCGGTTTGCGCGCCGGTCGCAACCACCACACCGGCCCCCTGACCATGTGTCACAAGGGTACCCGAATAGGCCATGCAGTGGCGATCACCGATCATGGCCTCCTGTGCAACGGGATCAGTGATCTTTTCTACCGCCATCGACTCACCTGTCAGTACTGACTCCTGAATTTGGAGTCCCTTGACACGAAATAATCGCAAATCTGCCGGTACCTTATCGCCTGATTGCAACAACACGATATCACCAGTCACCAACTCTTCAGCCCGGATCGTCGTTTGTCGGCCATCACGCATAACCATTGCATTCGGAGAAAGCATCTGCCGTATTGCTCTCAAGGCATTTTCGGCCTTGCCCTCCTGCACGAATCCGATCAGGGCATTAAGAACAACTACACCCAGGATCACACTGGCATCCACCCAGTGCCCCAGCATGGCTGTGACCGCGCTTGCAACAATCAACACATAGATCAATACATTATGGAACTGGTAGAAAAACCGTATCAGTGGACCACGCGTCTTTGGTTCGGGAAGTCGGTTTGGCCCGTATTTGGCAAGTCTGTTAGTTACTTCTTCTCTGGATAGACCATCTGGGGATGTAGTGAGCGATTCCAGGACGGCTTTGGTGTTTTCGGCATGCCAACTTTCTGAGGTCGAAACCGACTCACCTGACGGACCATTTAGTTTTCTGTGTGCTTTAAGTGACCGGCGTGTCACCACTGCACCCACAACAGACAAAATGACCAACATAACAAGGACAATCAGCCATTCTATGACCACAAGATCAAATTGCCATGCAAGATTGTCGTTCATCTGGATAGCATAACAACCCTGTCACAAATATCTAATAATCATTAACATATCTTTCTGCTAATAAGCCAGTATGTTTATTCCTACAACCAGGACAACTGCTGCCAAAACACTCCACGAGAGCCACATGGTTTTAGGAATCGCTTTTGGTGTTGTTTGCGCCGCGGCGTTCATCAGTTCCAGGATGATGTGCCGACAAACACCATCACTATCCCCAACAACAGAAACAGGGCGATTGCATAGGCCCAGCGTTGCAGAGAACGCTCACTACCGTCCAACGCCCTTTGCCATGCACGGACTTGCCGGAGACGGCCCACTTTAGCCAGCCATACAGCTCGCAACCGGGGCAAGGTACCGACCCCCATCTGCGCAGCCCAACGTATAGCTGCGCCAGGCCAACGCTCAAACCACGGAATCGAATCGTCTGCGTGCTTCTCAGGCCTGGCGGGATAATGATATCTCGCCTGCAGCCACACGGTGGTGGCAACCAATACAGCCACCATAAACCCCAGAGAGGCAATGAAGAAATAGGCCAAATTTCCATACCGGTTCCATACAGCAGGATCGGCCAGTCCAGCCCCCAGGGCGGTAGTAAACAATCCCGTGGCGACGATGGTGGTATAGGCAGGTAACGTCTTCAGCTGCGCTCGCATCAGCCCACCCACAATGGCGTAAAGCATGGCAGCACCGCCTGTGCCCTGGATAATCAAACCCAGGTCAGGAAAGGCGATCTCACCAAGTGGCAGCCAACGCACCATCCCGAGCAGAGCAATGGCAATAGGAACACCGCCCAGCAGCAGCGCCACCGCCGGCTGGGACCAACGAAAGGCCGGCGGCAGCCAGAAGTGAAATGGCCAGAGACCTGCCTTGAGGGCGAAGCCGACAAGAACCATAGACAGATACAAAGCCAAGGAAGGTGACTGAGCTATTGTCTGGCGCACTGCCTCAAAGCTCAAATCCCCGGTTGTTGCAGCCGCTATCAACAAGGCCTCGAACAATGCCAGGTCAGCCAAAATCAGGAACACCAAATAGACGCGTGCAGCCCACCGTGTCCTTTCGTCTCCTCCTGCAACCAGCAGTGCATAAAATCCGTAACCCATCAGGGCCGAAAAGGCGAAAAAACCCACCAGCTCAGTCGCCAGAATCGCGCCCAGATTGCCCGCCAGGGTCAGCAGAAAATAGGTTGTGAGACGGTCGTCAGCAGGCTTGTTTGTGGTGGTATGTAACAGGGTCGCGGCAGCAGTCCAGAGCAGCGCGGTCACCGCCAACAACAAACGGTCTGCCCCGTCATGAATAGCAAGCCCGCTACCAAGCAACAGCCAGGGCAAGTCAATCGAAACACCCATCGGGACAGTCAAAAGGATGAGCACAGGTAAAAGAGCAATATAACAAGGCCAGTAGAGGCGCGAGCGCAGCGCCGGAAACGCCAGCAACAACGGCAGCCCCGGTACAGACAATAACAGAAATGTACTTAGGGTGGCGTTCACGGCGCGTACTCCAGAGACGTAATAAAATACGCCCATTGCAACGGACTGAACGGCGCCGATGCCAGCAGCCCAAGAGCCAGCGTCAGAAAGGCAGTCACCAGCGGCGGCGCCAGTAGCGCCCAGGCCGTCTCACGCCGTCCGAAGGAGCGCTCGGCGGGCCAGGTATCGGCAGGCGCCTTGAACCAGGCGGCGTACAGAACAGGCAGGAAATAACCCGCATTGAGCAAACTGCTGCCCACCAGGATAAAAATCACCCAGCCCTGCCCGGCATCCAGTGCGCCCAGTCCCAGATACCATTTACTGATAAAACCGGCGAACGGCGGCACGCCGATCATACCGAAGGCACCGATGGTGAATGCGGCCATGGTCCAGGGCATGCGCCGTCCGACCCCGTTCATTTCGCTGACTTTATGGATTCCCAGGGTCTCAGCCAGATTACCGGCACAGAAAAACAGGGTGATTTTCATCACACCCTGGTGCACTAGATGGACCAAACCACCGATAGTCGCGATCGGGCCGACGACCGCGATGCCGAGTATAATATAGGAAACCTGACTAACCGTGGAGAATGCCAGCCGGCGTTTCAGATCATCCTGGAACAGCGCCCGCATCGAACCATAAATGATGGTCACCGCCGCCAGTATTGCCAGTGGCAAGGTCACTCCCAGACTGGCGGCGAACTGGATGCCATAGACATCGTAGACCACCCGCACGATACCAAAGGCGCCCGCTTTCACCACCGCCACCGCGTGCAACAATGCGCTCACGGGTGCAGGCGCCACCATAGCCTGTGGTAGCCAGCCATGCAGGGGAATCAGTGCGGCTTTCACGCCCAGACCACCGATCAATAGCACGAATATAATGATCAGAACCGGGTACTGTGATGCGTCCAGGCTGGATAAAAAACCACGTTCTGTAAACTCCAGAGTACCGCTGAGGGTGTACAGCCATACCGTGCCGATCAGCAACAGGGAACCGCCGGCAATGGTATAAATCAGATAGGTGCGACCTGCGCGCTGTGCCACTTCGGTGCCACGGTGAACGATCAGCGGATAGGTAGCCAGAGTCAAAAGTTCGTAAAACAGCAAAAAGGTAATCATGTTGCCAGCTAACGCCACACCGACCGTTGCGGTCACACACAGGCTGAAAAATCCGAAAAAGCGGCTGCGATTAGGCGAGTTCTCCAGGTAGCCGACGGCATAAACGGTCGTCACTAGCCACAGAACACTGGAAAGCACCACAAACAGCATCGACAGAGGGTCTGCACGCAGCACCAGATCCTGCCCAGGCAACAGGGGCAGCCGAGTCTCATAAAGGTGGCCGTGAAAAACACCCCAGATCATCACCCCGACCAGCGCCAGTTTGAGTACTGCACCGGCCAGGTTTAAGCTGGTGCGGGTTACAACGCGCTCCTCTGGCAGAAAGAAAATCACCAGTCCCGGCAACAGGGAACTGGCGAGAACGAGCAGTGGCAGCCCGGCATCCCAGCTCATCCGTCACCCTCCCCAGCAAAGGGTAACCCGATATCCATTAAAGCCAACGGCCAGGAGGTAAACAGACCCAGCAGAATAGCGACCAGCGCCATGGCCAGCGCGGCCCACTCCATGGTAGCCGGAACCACTCTGGCTTCGTGCGGCACTTCGGCCGGGGTAAAGGCATAACCGATCACTTTAAAGACCCAGGCCGCAGACAGCAGTCCACCGAGGATCAGGATGATCCCCCACCACCACTGAGCAGAACGGATTGCAGCCTCCAGCAGCAGCCATTTGCCGATAAACCCGCCACTGGGCGGCAGACCCATAATGCTGACACCCGCCAGGGCAAAGGCAGTAATAGACAGGGGCAGGCGTTGCACGACACGATCAAGATCCGCAATACGGTCATGTCCACCGAAATGCAGGATGTTGCCGGCCGCCATGAACATGGCCGCCTTGGCCGCAGCATGGGATAATAGTATATAAAGCGCCCCCTTCCAGCCGATGATGCTTGCCAGCGGAAAGGCCAGAAACAGGTAACCTATTTGGGCCACGGTCGAATAGGCGATCAGCAGTTTGAGTCGCGTCTGGCGCAGCGCCTGTAGCCCCCCCCAGAGCACGGCGGCCGCACCGAGCAGGCCCAGAAACTGAGCCAGGGCGGCGTTGGTCAGCGGGAAGATCTCCAGCCACAGACGCAGCAGAATATAAAACGACGCCTTTACCACCAGCGCTGACATCAGCGCACTCACTGGCGCCGGAGCACTGGCATGGGCTGGCGGCAACCAGAAGTGCAGCGGAAACAAGGCAGTCTTGAGCAGCAAACCGGCACTCATCAATCCCATCGCAGCCCACACGGCGGGGGAGGGTTCCATCCTCTCTGCCAGTAAGGCGATATCGACGCTGCCAAAACTATGGTAGAGCAACGCAACACCCAACAAAAAGAACAACGAACCCAGCAGACTGACCAGCAAGTAACGCATGGCTCCGGTCAGGGCATCCGCACCCTTTGTTAACGCTACCAATGCCACCGCCGCCAGCCCCATCAATTCCAGGCTGACATAAAGATTGAAGATATCCGCAGACAAAAACAAAGCATTCAGCGCGGCCCACAGGAACATCCATAGTGGCCAAAAATGCCTCGCCCTGTCTTGATTAAAATAACCGCTGGAATAGACGCTGATGCCCAGCCCCACCACCGCCGTCACTATCAGCATCAGCAGACTCAAACCATCTGCATAGAGATCGATACCTAATGGTGCGCCCCAGCCACCGACTGCATAGCGTTGCGCACCCAGCTCTAGCACCTGCCAGCCCAGCGCCGCCACGCAAGCGACAATACCCAGTGCGCTAATCAGACCGAGCTGTACGCCGCGCTGTGGCCATAAAAAACAGGCTATGGCCCCGGCCAGTGGCAGCAAAATGACTATCGCCTGCCAATGGATGTCGAATATCAATGCCGGCACCGGGTATTATTCCAACGGCTCTTCGGGAAGCTCCGCCCGGCCTGTTTCGACCTGCACCCGCAGCATCAATGCTAACGCCAGTGCGGTGGCCGAGATAGCAACCACGATGCCGGTGATCGCCATGGCGTGGGGTACTGGGTCTGGCAACGTCCCTGGTGTACGCCGGCCCAAAGCTACCAGCATCAGGAATACCCCACTGCCCATCACATTGATGGCAAGGATCTTGCGCAGTAAATGCGGGTGGACGATCAAGGCGTACAGGCCGAGGGTGAACAGTCCCACTCCCACTAGTGCATAGAGGAAAACATGGCTCAATTGTTCGGCCCCGCCTCTGGCCGACCACCTATAAACAGGGCTGCCAGGGTAATGCCTATGGACAAAGTTGCTGCCGCCTCGATCAGCAGTATCAGCGTTGCGGCGAATGACGGGGGATATTCCAGCAGGCGTCCGCCCACCAGGATCAACACAGCAGACACAATCACAAACACCCCCAAACCCGCCACCAGGGTAATGCGCAATGGCAGCCCCACAAACCTTGCGCCGGGACGCCAGCCCGCCAGCAGTAGCAACACTCCCGCCGCCCCCAACACCGAACCGGCCTGAAAGGCGCCGCCCGGCGCGTGGGCCCCGACCCACAGCAGATAGCCGGCCACCAGAATCAGTAGTGGAACCAGCAAACGCGACAGCGTATCCAGCACCGGCCCTGGGAATGACTCGCGGCGTTCCGGCACAGCACCGAATGACCAGACACCCAGCAGGGCCAGCAGCAGCACGCCCAGTTCCAATAGGGTATCGTAGGCCCGGAAGTTAAGCAGTACCGCGGTGACCGGATTGCTCACCCCGCTGGTTTCGAGGTTTTCCGCCACCAGTTCACTCAATCCGGGGGCCGACGATGGAAGACTTAACACCGCGTAGCCAAGCCCAGTGGCCAGAAGGGACAGCAGCGCCACAAGCAGCAACCGAAACAACAACTGTTTTTTAACACCCTCAGTCATGGGCTTCGGGTTGATGGTCTTTTTCAGGGGTTGGCTTTGTTGCATTGTTTGACTCGAGCCTTGCCAGCGCTGCCAGCAACAATGCCCCTGTGAGACCTGCACCGATAGCCGCTTCGGCCAGGGCGACATCCGGCGCATCAAGCCGTACCCAGGCCAGAGCCATCAATAACCCAAAGGCAATGAACAATACAATGGCCCTGAACAGATCCAGACTCGTCAGCGCCAGCCAGGCAATCCACAGCAAGGAAAATCCCAGCACGACATCAAATGCCCACTGCAGCAGTGTCACCGTCTCCACAATTTGATGCCTCTTTGCCGCGCCGCTGCGGCCACCAGATGAGCGACACTGGCACCCGCGAGCAGCACCAACAACCAGATCAGCAGCAGCTTGCCCGCTCCAGCCAATGATTCCGCCTGCATGGCGAGCCCGGCCACCACCAGTCCCAGCCCCACGTTGTCGGCCTTAGTCAGCGCATGCAGACGGGTATAGACATCCGGGAAACGCAGCAGGCCCAGTGTGCCCGCCAGAAAGAAAGCGGCCCCAGCGATCAGCAGAACAGCGGAGAGGAGATCACTCGGTGTCATGTTTTGCCTCCCGATCCGGCCATGCACGACGAACAAAGGCTACCGCCGTCACGGCCGCCAACAGGGCGAATACCAAAGCCACATCACGCAAAGCTCCCCTGTTCATGGCCTGCGCAAGCACCAGCAGCACAGCCACCGACGTAGTGCCGAACAACTGTGCCGCCAACATACGGTCAGCGGCGGTAGGGCCGCGCAGCACCCGCCACATCCCGGCTACCAGGTTCAACAACAGGAATAACGCCAGTGCAAAGTAAAGTATCTGCATATGGATTCAGTCTTCCAGCGTGACCGGCGTTGTAAAATCGGGAGGTTTGATCGCAAGTATCGAACAGCCGATCTGGTTGAGAATCGTCTCCGCAGTATTGCCCATGAAGAATCCGGCCAAACCGGTGCGAGCCACGGTGCCCATGACGACAAGATCGGCGTCGATTTCCCTGGCCAGCGCTGGAATTTCCCTACACGCGTTGCCCTGGCGGAGATAAAGCCGCGGTGACAGATAATTGTAAGCTTCTGTGCCAATCCAGTCGCGCAACCTGTCGGTTAGCCATTCGAGCTGGGCCTGGTGGTCACGCCGTTCACGATTCACATTGGTGGCGATTTGCTCTTCGGACAGGTCGCTGTTGAACACCCTTATCATACTCTCCGTCATGGGCTCCCAGGCGTGAACCACATGCAGTTCAGCGAAATCGGAAAGTGCTAATGAACTCGCCAGTTCCAGGATAAGCCGGTTCAGGTCACTCACCTCGGTGACCTCCTGCCACGGATCAAAATCGACCGCTGCCATGATCCTGCTGTAATTGATTTTTTCCCCCGGTCGCATAATCCACACCGGGCACGGACATTTGCGTAACAGGTGCATATCATCGCTGCCGAATAACCGATCCTGCCAATCCCAAGTTTCAGCGGTTTTGATCACCAGGTCGCGCCCGTTGCGCAGCACCTCTCGAATAATTTCCAGAAACTGCATGCCGACCAGCACCCTGGCCTGCACATTGATCCGCTGGCGGTAAGGCTCAATCAGGGACTCCAGTTCCTGCATATGCGCACTGACGATTGCAGCCTGCAGGTCTGCGGAGATCGGACTGCCTATCGGCATTCCAATACTGGCAGTTACGCGTTCGGTCACGTTGATAACCGTCAGGCTCGCCTGGTTGTTTTCAGCCAGCGTGACCGCGCGTTCCAATGGGGGTTTGCAGCTTCCCCCTGACGCCACCACGCAAAGGATATTATTGAATCTCTTCATTTCATTCACCTCCTCTGGATAGAGGCAAAGAGATACCGAATATCGCGGCCACTCTTTGCTCTACCTTCTCGAGTTCTGACAGGAAATCTTTTCGTTCGTCGAGCACATGCACCTGCAGACAATTCGCACCGAGTTCCACGCTCAAGGTACCTGGCAGCAAGCTTACGATGTTGGCCATGAAAACCTGCGGCAGGCCAGGCGGCAACCGCCACCGGTAATCAAGTAACCCCGGCGAGATCGGTAGCCGGGGTTGCAGCGCTCGCCTGGCCACATCCACTCCGCCGTACAGGGAACGCCAGAGAAAAAAAGGCACAAATCGTACAAGCCCGAGCAGGGACCAGGAAAAAGGGGGCAAAAGCACCACGCTAGCCAGCGTCGCAAACAGTATAACTGGCGTACCGACCAGCCATGAATCCATGACACCATCAGTAAGTGTCCACCACATCAGGGCAAACAGGACTGCACGTAAACACCCGCTTCGCAAATACTCGCGCGGTGTAAATTCCAAACCCTGTCTTCCAACAACAGTGTGCACAGTCATCAGTCAAATTCCCCATAAATAAACTTGCTGTCATTCAGGATATCCACTAACTCAGCGGCCACATTAATGAATTGAATCTGCATTGTCACGTCACACCTCCAGTGTTGCTCCTGTCGCTCACACCAAACAGGTTATCAACCGCCTCTACGGCCGCATCGGCATAAGGGATCAGCACCCGATCGGCGCCGGCCTGCCTCAATTGCTCGGCATCGGAGGTGGTGTGGGCCGTTACCGCCACGCGCCCTTTGTACTCATGCTGGCGCAGGCCATGCAGCAGTGCAAGATTAATGTCCTTCCCACGTACGCTACTCAGGACCCAACGCACCTGAGCGAGCGGCAGGGTGACGAGAAACTCCGGGTCTTCGGCATCGCCGTAACGTATTGCATAACCGTTCCCTTCCTGCCGGCGTACCAGATCGGGATCGAAATCCACGCCGAGCACCTGGTGGCCCCGTTGCCGCAGTTCCCGTGCAATCCCGGCGCCGAACCGCCCCATACCGAAAAGAATGACATCGACCCTGCTCTCGTCAGACAGCTCCTGAGCTTCTTCCCGGTATGCTCGTTTACGCTCGAACACACCCAGCCAGGGGGAAAGTCGCTCGTAGAGAGGGTGGGAGTACAGAATCATGTAGGTGGAGGCGCTGATGGTAATCAACCCCACCAGGGTGATGAGACCCATGGTGTCGGTGTCGATATGACCCAGGCTCAGGCCCAACGCCCCCAGGATCAGGGAGAATTCGCTGATCTGGGCCACCGTCAGACCGGCCAGAAAGCCGGTGCGTTTGCGGTAACCCATGGCGCCCAGGATGATCATAACGATCAGCGGGTTGCCGATGAGTACGAACAGCGAAAGAATAATGGCCGGCACCACCTGTGCGCCAAGCGTTGACAGCTCAAGTCCGGCACCCAGATCGATAAAGAAAAACAGTAACAGAAAATCCCGTAGACTCACCAAACGCGCGCCGATAACCTCGCGGTAAGGCGTGGAGGCCAGCGACACACCGGCGAGAAAGGCACCCACCTCCTTGCTGAACCCCAGATATGCGCCCGCCGCACCCAGAGCCACCGCCCAGGCAATGGCGAACAGCACCAGCAGCTCCGGCGAACGGGCCAGCTGGTGCAGCAGCGGTGTCAACACATAGCGCATAAACAAGCCGATGGCAGCGATAAACAGGCCTCCCTTTACCAGAACCTCAATCGCTTCCCGACCCAGGCCGGCGGCATCGCCGGCCTCACCCAGCGCGGCCAGACCAATCATCACCAGCACCACTACGATATCCTGAACGATAAGGAAGCCGATGGCGATGCGCCCGTGCAGCGCATCTACCTCGCGCTTGTCGGATAACAACTTGACGATGATGATAGTACTGGAGAAGGTCAGCGCCACCGCCACGTAGAGGGCGGTCACCGGAGCCATCCCCAGAGCGATGGCGATAAAGTAGCCGATAACGGAGGTGAAGAAGACTTGCCCCAGCCCGGTGGCCAGCGCCACCGGACCCATGCTGCGGATGATGTGCAGATCCAGCTTGAGTCCCACCACGAACAACAGCAGCGCAATACCCAGTTTGGCCAGCAAATCGACTTGGTTGTTTGCCGATACCCAGCCAAGTACGGACGGCCCCACCAGGATGCCTACCACGATAAAGGCGACGATAAGCGGCTGGCGCAACCGCACACCGATGGCGCCGATGACGGCCGCCATTAACAGCAGCATCGCCATTTCAGTAAAGACATCGCCAAATACGGGAGTCATGATTCAGTTACGCTCTCTGTGGATTACAGCCTGCGCCATCAATCTGGCCAACTAAACCGTGTCATAAACACAGCACGGATCTCAATATCGAATGCCTCTACGATCAAATACCTTATCGTCTCTTTAACTATAGCCGCCCACTAAAAAAAATACTGCCCCGGCAGTCAACAACAAAGACGTGAGAATTTCAGTCACCGGCATGTTTCTGTTCCCCGGCCACCCAGACGCGTCGCACAAAGGCAACGGCGGTCACCGCCGACAGCAGTGGTACCGAATAACTGTGCGGCGAGCATGCGGTCCGCCGCTGTTGGGCCGCGCAAGACACGCCACAGTCCCGCCATCAATGTCAACAGGAGAAACAGTGCCATAACCGAATACAGCACCCACATGGATATTCACTCCTCCAACGTGACCGGCGTTACGAAGCCGGGCGGCTTGATCGCGAGCACGGAGCAATCGATCTGGTTCAGAATCGTCTCCGCCGTATTTCCCATAAAGAATCCTGGAACACCGGTGCGGGCCACAGTGCCCATGACGACAAGATCTGCCTCGATCCGTTTGGCAAGTGCCGGAATCTCTTTACGGGCCGATCCCTTCACCAGATGCGTTTGAGGTTTGAGGTAACCCACGGCGTCCTGCCCCAGGTTTCTGGTTACCTCGCGCTTTAACCCGTCCAAACCTGCTTGGTGCTGTTGTCTCACCTGTTCGACGTAGGCAATAATTCTCTCCTCTGGTTCATGCATAAACGCACCGTGCATAGCGCTCTCTCCGATCGCAACCCACGCATGTGCAATATGCAGCTCGGCAAAGTCGGATAGCGCCAGAGAGCTGGCCATTTCAAGAACCTGCTGGTTCAGCGCACGTCGTGATTCCTGCTCCGCCTGCGGATACGCGTCGTCGATATCAACCGCAGCCAGGATGTGCCGGTGGGTCTTCGGCGCATGAGGCTTGATGAGCCAAACTGGGCACGGACACTTTCGCAACAGGTGCATGTCATCACTGCCGAACAATCGCTCTAACCATTCCTGATGTTCGGGAATCTTAATCACCAGATCACGCCCGTTGCGCAAAACTTCGCGGATGATCTCCAGGAAGGGGGTGCCTATCAATACATTGGTATTGATCTCGATCTGCTCACGGTAAGGCTCGACCAGCGTTTCCAGTTCCTGTGCACGGTCTTTCACCAACGCAGCCTGCAGATCGGCGGAAGCAGAACCACCCTCCGGCATTCCGACGCAGACCATGATACGCTCTACCACGTCCACAACTGTCAGCCTGGCCTGATTGTTTTTTGCCAACGTGACGGCGCGCGCCAGTGTAGGCTTACATGCCTCCCCGGGTTTCACCACACAAAGAATATTTTTGAATCGCTTCATATCATTAACCTCCTTAAGAAACCTTCCGGGGTGTAACGGATATCCAGGCCACGCTTTTGTCCAACGCCTCTTTGGTCAATTATATACTTCTTAGCAATAGATAAAATTTCGAACAAAAAATATGTTGTTGAAACGTTTCATATCACTCCTCACTCTCATCAGTAATCAGATTCAGCCCAAACAGCCTGGCTACACGCACCTCGATCATTGCCAACTCTGAGGCAAAAGCGCCAGTCTGATCGAGAACATGGACGCGCAGGTGCTCTTCATCCAACTCGACACTCAAGGTGCCCGGCAGCAAACTCACAGTATTCGCCATGAACACCCGAGGAAGACCCGGCGGCACGCTGATCGTGCATCCCTGGTGAAATCGGTAGCCGGGGATGCAGCGCCAGCCTGGCCACGTTCACGCCACCCCGTAGAGAGTGCCAGAGAAAAAACGACACAAATTGTACGACTCCGGTCAAGGACCAGAAAATTGGGGGCAATAGCACCACGCTGACGAGCGTCGCAAACAGTACCACCGGCGCACCAACCATGAATCCATTGCGCCATCAGTGAGTATCCCCCCACATCAGGGCAAGTAGAACAGCACGTAATCACCCGGCCCGCAAACGGCTAGTCACCGAATCGCGGGGTGTAAGCTCTGAACGTTGTCTTCGTTTAGTTGTGCGCACAATCAACCTAACATGATCAACAAAAGGCTACAGCATCCCAAATCATCCTTGTTCGTGTAAAGCCTGTTGTCAAATAACTTCGCTTTTTGATTTAATTTACTGACTGCGCTTGCAGCTACCACCATAGAGCATGCAACAGTGAACATTCTAAAGATACTCATCAACTTGTTATGCATTGAACACGTGACTATTATCTATAGAACCTAAATATAGTCTTGACTATTATACGATACCGTCGATAATTAGTTACATGGTGCCAATAAACAGAATATATGACACGCTACTTGCGGAGCATTTGAATATACATCGTCAGATGGCGTTTATCAGCGGGCCAAGGCAGGTAGGCAAGACCACTACTTGCCGCATGCATGGTAATACTTACATCAATTGGGATAATATCGACGATCGCGAATCCATACTCTCTGGTCCAGGTAATCTGATCGAAAAATACCAGCTCAACCGTTTATCGAAAACATCTCCTGTCGTCATTTTTGATGAACTTCATAAATACCCTCTCTGGAAACAATTCTTAAAGGGTTTCTTTGATACCTATGCGGACCATCTCCGCATCATTGTCGCGGGAAGCAGTCGCATGGACATTTATCGTCGTGGAGGTGGCAGCCTGATGGGACGATATTTCTTATACCGGATGCACCCCTTCTCTGTTGCTGAAACATTGACTCAGGATTTGCCCGATGAAAAACGGATTATCCGTCAACCGAAAAAGATAAGTCCCGCGAATTTTGATGCGCTCTGGAACCATGGCGGTTATCCAGAGCCCTTCCTGAAGCGTGACATGCGCTTTAGCCGTCGCTGGCAATCCATGCGCCTCGAACAACTGGTCCGGGAAGACATCCGCGACCTAACCCAAATCCAGCAACTCGACCAGCTTGAGCTGTTGGTCAAATTTCTGTCTGAACGCTCGGCCCATCAACTCATCTATGGGAATCTGGCAAATGAGGTACGCGTTTCCATTGACACAACCCGCAGATGGATTGATATTCTTGTCAGCCTTCATCTTGGGTTTTTGATCAGACCATGGTTCAAGAATGTCTCGCGATCATTGCGCAAGGAACCTAAATGGTTTCTGCGTGATTGGGCCTCGATTAAAAGCCCGGGAGATAAAGCAGAAACATTCGTCGCCTGCCATCTACTAAAGGCCGTTGAAGGCTGGAATGATATGGGGCTGGGAAAGTTTGAGCTCGGATACCTCCGTGACAAGGAAAAACGCGAGGTTGATTTTCTGGTCGCACATGATGAGCAACCATGGTTTCTGGTGGAAGTGAAACTGAAAGACGAATCAATAAGCCCTGCACTGAAATATTATCAGCAGCAGCTCGATGTCCCATTTGCGTTTCAGGCGGTACTGGAAACAAAATATGTTGATGCCGATTGTTTTGCCAAAACAGGACCACCTATTGTCGTACCCGCACGCACGTTTTTATCTCAGCTTCTCTAACAAAATACCATGGTATGGGGGCTAAGGTGGCATCGGGAGGGCGATACGAGCCTCCAGAGTTTTCTGAATAAAATCAGAACATTAAAAAGCGCTGTGCTTTCAGAAAAACACAGGGCTTGATTTGTTCTTATAATTCAATGAATTACAAGCCAATATGGCGTCCCCAAGGGAACGCCACCCTATCCCCCGGATTCATGCTAGCTCAAAAATATTAAATATTTGATTATATATCAATAGGTTGCAATAGAACGCGTTGAGTTATTTACCTGTTCTCCAGCTTCAGATACACCTTCGGTTACGTCCAGTAATTTGTAAGAGACCATTGCCGTTCGAATTCTTCATCTATATAGAGTGCTGAAGCAATTGGCTGCAAAAATGTCTTAATGCCAGCTACAACGTCTGCAAAATCTGTAGGTACATGCTCCTGTCCCAGTCTCATATGAAATGCCGCCCATTGTTTGTCCTTGGCTTTAATGAATTCATCAGTAAAAGCGGTAATGGTTTCAGGTATCTCGGTACCACGATTTTCAAGTGTCAGCCGCATTGCTTCCGCTAATTCAGCACCATCAAAGTCAAACTGTCGTGATAAAAGCCAGATGTCGTAGAAATCCTTCATACGGCTATTCAGTTCTCTTAGCTTTATCATGGCTTCGAATTTTTCTGCAATCACACTCTCACGACTATAGCAGAGCAACCTGGGAGCGACTAAATTCAGCATGGCAGGCAGTTCCTCCTCGATCGGCTCAGGATAAATGACGTCGCCAAAGGCAACATCAATCTGCATATTCACTCGGGCATTATCCAGCGTTCCATTGAAACGTACTCGAACACCTTCATAATCTGCACCCTCTTTTATTCTTTCACCACGAATAGTGGCTGGATCAAAAAGCAGTCCATCATCGACTACGACAGAAATAATTTCGGCAACCTGGGTACAGATATCGTCTATCACATTACTGGTTTTACCCAACATATCAATGTCCATTGTTGGGCGATATTGAGAGGATTGCCAAACCCTGAGCATCAAGGCCCCTTTTAGAACAAACTTGTCTGCATGAGAGGATTGGGTCAAACGGTAAAGAAAACGCTCCATCGCATAATACTGAAGCAGTTCTGCAAAAGGTCGCTTATCCTGAGCAGCCTGATTTTTGAGTTTTTGTCTGACCGAGGCGGCGATATTGCGGGTACCCTTACTCATAAGCTGGACTCCAGATAAGGCTTCATGACCTTTTCAACCCGGCATACCCGCGCATATTCCAGTAGTCTTTCCATATTAAATTTTTTCTGACTTCGGTAGATCTTCAGGGCTTCCAGCACCACATCCTTCCCCAGCTTATTACGGTATTTAAAACAATCAGCCAGTGTTTTTTCAGCATTATATATCTGTACCGTAATACCATCTATCTGGTGCTTTTCTATTCCTGCTATAAACGCATCTGTCGAAAATTTGTAGGCATGAATAGGAGGATAGCCCAGCGAAGGCATTCTGGCTCCACGGGGTACGGCTACAGAAACTTCATGGGGTATCTGTGTGGTTATGCCATGATAGGAAAGGGCTGATATCAGGCAAATCACAGCTTTGGGGAACCGCAGACTCACTGTGACCAGGTCGGGCTGGCTAATTGGCGGAAGATCCACCAGCCGGTAAATCCCCCGGGAAACTTGCTCCAGAACACCACTATCCCGCATTTTATATAGGCTATAGCGTGAAATCCCGTACTTTATAGCTTCGCTCATACGGAGCTGGCCACCATGCTGGCGGAATATTTCATCAGGAGTTTGTTTTTTCTTAAAAGCAGACATTTTGTCACCACTTATTTATATATGATAACAATATGTCTGTTTTCATACTAAATCAAGTTAAAAACTTTTGTCTGAAAGCTCTACCCACCAACTTATCTATAGCAGTCTGGCAAATGATGTATGCGTATCCATTGACACGTCTCGTCGATGGATTGATGTCCTTGTCAGTCCGCATCTCGGATTTCTGTTCAGCCACTGGTTCATGAATTTCTCACGATTACTGCACATGAACCAAAATGGTTTCTGCGTGACAAAGAAAAACGTGAAGTTGGCTTCCTGATCACACATGATGGGCAGCCATACTTTCTGGTGGAAGTAACACAGAAAAACGAATCAATAAGCCTTCCCAGCAAAAATATTATCGGCAGCTCGATGCCCCTTTGGCATTCCAGATGGTACTGGAATTGAAATATGTTGATGCCGATTGTTTTGCCAGAACAGGTGCCCCTGTTGTCATACCCACACGCACGTTTCTATCTCGGCTTTTTTACAAAATACAGTGGTATGGGGGATAGCGTGGCATCGGGAGGGGGATGCGAACCCCCAGAATTTTCCTAATAAATTCAGGACATTAAAAAGCCCCGTGCTTTTAGAAAAACACAGGGCTGTGTTATTCTTATAATTCAATGAATTACAAGGCAATATGGCGTCCCCAAGGGGA
>VAOU01037212.1_pt1 | contig 20465 bp, 16 predicted proteins | sample 3393871 | NCBI WGS metagenome assembly VAOU01 (sample SAMN08290440, study PRJNA428436) | hydrothermal vent metagenome | isolation source: Deep-sea hydrothermal vent chimney | place: Atlantic Ocean: South-mid Altantic Ridge | depth 1820 m m
GTGAAAATTCCGTTACCCACAAAAGCAAAAATTACTGCATTGGTATGCAAAGGCCTGATATGGCTAAAGGTAAGCCACGGAATTCCGGCATTAAGTACGGGGAAAATCAAATCAAAGGCAGCAGTAAGCCCAACCAGCATCCCAACAAATCCCCACAAAATGGTGGCATACAGGAATAGCTTGGTCAGCTTGTTGTCATAAGTGAATTTCTCTAAACTCATAAGCGTTTAATTAATTTTGGTTTTGAATACTATTTCTTGGTTTTTATCTTCTCTGGTTTTTTCTTGTCGCGTAATTCTATCGGTACATCAACGGGATGGGTGTCATCGAACAACATACGGACTGCCGGAGAATAGGTGTCATCGTACTGACCGCTTTTTACCGACCAGATGAAAGCTACCAAAAAACCACCGGCAATTACCACCCCAATGATAACTAAAACTATGATTACAGACATTTCGGTATTTAGGTTCTGAAATAGAAGATTGAGCAAATATAAAAAAGAATCCTATATAAACAAAAAGAATTGCCTAACTATTTATTTTAAAAATATGTTAACACATTAATAACGTGCGTAATACTTAGTGAATATCTTTTGATAAAATTTTTATGGAAAGGCTGGCAAAAGCAACCACGCTCACCGAACTAATTGGCATGAGAATAGCAGCTACCAAAGGAGAAAGACCTCCCTGAACGGCAAAACCAACGCCGACAATATTATAAAGAAAAGAAATTAAAAAGCTGATATACACAATGTTTTCGGCTTTGTGGGTAAAACCAATAAATCGGTGCAGCCGGCTAAACTGCTGCGCTTCGATAATACCATCGCTGGCAGGCGAAAAGTTATAGATATCATCGGCAATAGTAAGCCCCACATGACTTTCCATAAGTGCACCTGCATCATTCAGCCCGTCGCCAATCATTAAAACTGTTTTACCTTCTTCTTTCAGTCTTTTAATAAAGTCGCGTTTGTCCGTTGGGCTTTGGCTGAATAATAACCCGGACTGTTGACCGAAAATCTTTTGAATATTGGCCTTTTCCGCATCATTATCTCCGGAAAGCAGGTAGAGCTTTGCCTGCTTTTTTAATGCAGTAACAACCTCTTGTAACCCCGGCCGGTATTGATTTTCGATTTGAAAATAGCCCGGCACGCCATTATTGATAAAAACATAAACATGTGTCGCTACATCCGTTCCCGCCCTGGTTCCCCTGACAAATGTTTTGGAGCCGATGTTGAGTTTTACGCCATCAATAATACCGCTGATGCCCATGGCCTGAATTTCCTGAAAGGACTTCACCTCAGGCAATGATTCGCCTTCCAGCGAATGAAAAATACTCTGGCTCAAAGGATGCGTGGAATGGGAAGTCAGTGCTTTTATCATTAGCTTTTGCCGTGGCGTCAAATCATCTCCGACAAATTCGACTTTCATGCTGTGGCTCAGCGTAATGGTTCCTGTTTTATCAAAAACAACCGTATCAATTTTATTTAGATTTTCGATGACACTTGTATTTTTAATATAGAAACCTTTGCGGCCAAAAGCACGCATGGTTCCACCAAAAGTAAAAGGAACGGTCAGTGCCAGCGCACAGGGGCAGGCAATGATCAGCACCGACGTAAAGGCAAAAAGTGCCAGCGCTGGATTGTGAAAAAGCCAGTAGGCGCCCGCCAAAGCGGCAATTAGCAATACTAAGCCTGTAAAATATTCGCTCACCTTGTTTACCACCGTATCCAAATGTGAAGTTTTGCTCTGCCGGGATGCATCCTGGTTCCAAAGCTGTGTCAGGTAACTTTGTTCCACACTTTTCAGCACTTTCAGCCGGATGGAGCTGCCCACCTGCCGTCCGCCGGCAAAAATCATGTCACCTCTTTTCTTTTCTACCGGCAGGGCTTCGCCGGTAACAAAGGCATAATCGATGTTGGCTGTAGCATTAAGCAGCTCTGCATCGGCCGGAATAAGTTCCCGGTTGCGAATGAGTATCTCATCCTTTTCTTTCAGGTCGGCCAGCGGAATACTCGCACGGTGGCCGTGGTCATCTATTTTGGTGACAGCCACAGGGAAATAGGATTTGTAATCACGTTCAAAAGAGAGTGCACGATAGGTTTTGTTCTGGTACCATTTTCCTACAAGAAGAAAGAAAACCAGACCGGTGAGCGAATCCATATAGCCTATCCCCTGCCCTGTTATCACATCAAAAACACTTTGGAAGAAGAGGGTGAAAATTCCGATGGAAATGGGCAGGTCGATATTTACAATTTTGTGTCTCAGTGCTTTATAAGCCGACAAGTAGTAATCGCTTGCACTGTAAAAGACTACCGGAATGGCCAGCAACATACTCATCCAGCCAAAGAACCTGATAAAGAGTGGTGAGAGCTGATTACCGCCGGGCAGGTACTCCGGAAAATTGTACAGCATCACATTCATCAGGCTAAATCCGGCAATACCAATTTTTATCAGCAATGTGCGTTCCGACTTCGTACCACTCGTTTCAGCCTGTCGTCCCATACTTATTTCCGGCACATAGTGTATGGAAACCAGCAGTTCAACAACACGCCGCAGCGAAATATCTTCAGTCCTAAAGGTGATGCTTACCTGCTTTTTGGGGAAATTCACCGAGGACTGTACTATACCGGCATCCAGCGTATGCAGGTTCTCCAGCAGCCAGATACATGAAGCACAATGAATAGCGGGAACAAACAGCGTTACTTTACCAAAACCGCCGTCAGAAAAGGCCATCAGGCTGCCGGCAATCTCTTCGTTATCAAGATACGCATACTTGTCGCCCTCGCCTTTCCGGTCAATTTTAATGCCTGACATGGGCTGGATTTTGTAATACTTGTCTAACTTTTTTTCGTTTAGTATCTGGTAAACAGTCTTGCATCCATGACAGCAGAAGTGCTTTTCGTCCCACATCACGGGAATTTCCCCGCAATCTTCACCACAATGTACACACTTTTGCCCCATGAAAATTATTTTTCGGAATCGAAAATCTCCAGAATTTTCCCCACGAAATGCAGATCCTGTCCTGCGAGGGGATGGTTAAAATCCATGGTTACGGTCTCTTCATTGATTTGGATGATTTTCCCCTCATGTCGGTTTCCATCGTTATCGCTCATGGGAAAAGTTTTACCGACTTGGAGCAGATTTTCTTCAACTTTGCCATCCACTGCAAAGGTATCTTTCGGAAGATCAAAGACAGCATAAGAATCCTTTGGCCCGTATGCCTTTGCTGCCGGAATGATAAAGTCAAACAGATCGCCTGCAGACAGACCCAGCAAATTTTTCTCAAAACCATCAATCAGTTGTCCCTGTCCAAAACTAAATGTAGCCGGATGTGCTTTATCCGCACTGTCAATAACCTCTGTATCCCAAGCTGTCGTCAGCGTATAGACCAACAGCGCTTTTTTACCTTTTTCAATTTTATTCATGGAGTTTTTTAGTTTCCAAAAATACAATTAATCTTTTTACAACAATTGAATTGCAGACTTTGGGTACAAAAACCGTTACAGGCAAACATTTTATTTCTAAATTTGCCGCCAAAACAGCGTTCATAAAACAGCAAAGCAAGTATGTTATACCGCAGACACCTTCGCATTAAAGTTCTTCAAGCCTTATATTCTTGGTATTCAGGCAGTAGCAATGACCTCCCCTCCGGCGAAAAACAATTATTTCAAAGTATTGACAAGTTATACGAGCTCTTCATTTACCAGCTTTCGTTTCTGTTGGAGATAAAGGATTTTGCACTTTTACGTATGGAGAAAAACAAACAGAAATATTTCCCCACGGAGGATGACCTTCATCCCAGCCAAAAATTTGTGGAGAACAGGGCGCTGAAACTACTTGAAGAGAACAAAGACTTTCAAAAACAGGTGGAGAAGTTGAAGATCAACTGGAAACCGGAAGAGAACATGATATTGATGTTCTACAAATTGCTGCGGGAGACAGATTTCTACAAGAAATATATAGCCGATAAACACATCTCACTCGAAGATGACAAGAAATTTCTCATCAAGGTGGTGGACAGGCTTATGCAGAATTTCGATTTGTTGATCTCCTGGTATGACGAAAAAAATGTGTATTACTCCGAAGGTTACGACTTGTGCGGTGTGCTGCTGGTGAAGTTTGTTGACAACATCGCTTCCAGATTCTCAGCTGATACTTCCATGCCCGGCATTTACTCTACAGAGGGACAGAAAGTGAACGACGACAAACTCTTTGTACAAAAACTTTACCGTAAGGTTATCCTAAACGATGAAGAACTGAGCGGGATTATCCGCGAGAAATCAAAAAGCTGGGACTACGAGCGTATCCCAATGCTGGATGTTATTTTGCTGAAAATGGCGATTATTGAGTTGAAAGAGATGCTCACCATTCCCATAAAAGTCACCCTCAACGAATACATTGAACTGGCAAAATATTTCAGCACCCCTAAAAGCAAAACCTTCATCAACGGTGTTCTCGACAAACTCATTGTGGAGTTCAAAGCGGCAGGGGCCATAAGAAAAACCGGTCGCGGACTTATCGAATAGTTTCTCAAATTAGAAACAATTTGAATAAGTCAGTCCCTGACCTCGAGCTGGTTATTTTTCTGTAATTTCCTTACTTTTGCCAACCGCTGCAAAAACAGCGTAGTGATATAAAAAACTGATTTTTAACTTTAAATAAAAATATTATGGCTTTCGATATTGAAATGATAGAAGGCGTTTACGCCCGTTTTCCGGAACGTGTTGTGGCAGCCAAAAAGCTGCTGAATCACCCCATGACGCTGGCAGAGAAAATTCTTTACGCACACCTCGACGAAGGTGTTGCCAGACAAACCTATACACGTGGTGAATCTTATGTGGACTTCCGTCCCGACCGCGTGGCCATGCAGGATGCCACAGCACAGATGGCACTCCTGCAGTTTATGCAGGCCGGCAAAAGTAAAACCGCCGTTCCTTCCAGCGTTCACTGCGACCACCTTATCCAGGCCAAAGAAGGCGCCAAAGAAGACCTTGACAGAGCTGTTTATACTAACCAAGAGGTTTATGACTTTCTTTCGACTGTTTCCAACAAATACGGCATCGGTTTCTGGAAACCGGGTGCCGGAATCATCCACCAGGTGGTACTTGAGAATTATGCCTTCCCCGGCGGTATGATGATTGGAACCGACTCGCATACACCCAATGCCGGCGGACTGGGCATGATAGCTATTGGCGTAGGTGGTGCTGATGCCGTTGACGTGATGGCCGATACGCCCTGGGAGCTGAAATTCCCCAAGCTTATCGGTGTTAAACTTACCGGAGAACTTAGTGGCTGGCTGGCGCCGAAAGATGTTATCCTGCGTGTGGCCGACATACTCACCGTAAAAGGCGGTACTGATGCCATTGTTGAATATTTCGGCGAAGGTGCCCGCACCATGTCTGCCACCGGTCGCGCTACTATCTGTAACATGGGTGCAGAAATAGGTGCGACCACCTCTACTTTCGGATTTGATGAAAATGCTGCCGAATACCTGCGCCAGACAGGCCGTGCCGATGTAGCCGAACAAGCCGAAAAAATCAGCGAATACCTTACTGGTGATGCAGATGTTTATGCTAACCCTGAAAAGTATTTCGATCAGGTGATTGAAATTGACCTTTCGGAGCTACAGCCTGCTTTGAACGGACCTTTTACCCCCGATTTGCGGACACCTGTTTCCAGAATAGCTGAAACTGCCAGGAAAAACAACTGGCCGCTGAACATGGAAGTCGGCCTGATTGGTTCATGCACCAACTCTTCCTACGAAGATATTACCCGTGCTGCCAACATTGCACGGCAGGCTGTGGCGAAAAAACTTACGGCAAAAGCCGAATTGCTCGTAACCCCCGGCTCCGAGCAGGTACGCTTTACCATCGAACGCGATGGACTGATTGCCGAATTTGAGAAAATGGGCGCTACCGTTCTGGCAAACGCCTGCGGACCGTGCATCGGACAGTGGGACCGCGAAAGTATAAAAGACGGTCACCGCAACTCCATCGTAACTTCTTTCAACCGTAACTTTGCCAAACGTAACGATGGCAGTCCCAATACTTTCGCTTTTGTGGCTTCCCCCGAAATGGTGATGTGCTATGCACTGGCCGGACGTCTTGACTTTGACCCGCTGACCGACTATCTTGTAAATGAAGATGGTGAAAAGGTAAAACTGGAAATCCCCGAAGGCATGGTTTTCCCACCCAAAGGCTTTGATGTGGACGATCCCGGATATCAGGCTCCGGCAGAAGATGGTAGCAAAATAGAAATTAAAGTCAGCCCGGAATCAAAACGCCTGCAACTGCTGACACCTTTCCCTGCATGGGACGGTAAAGACTTTGAAGGCTTACACCTGCTGATGAAAGCCAAAGGAAAATGTACCACCGACCACATCTCTATGGCCGGCCCATGGTTGCGTTTCCGCGGCCATTTGGAAAACATTTCACAAAACCTGCTTATTGGCGCCGTGAACTACTTCAACGAAAAAACAAATTCGGTTAAAGATCAGTTAGATGGCGCTTACAAAGCTGTTCCGGCAGCAGCACAGGATTATCGTGACAACAGTTTGGGTTCCATTATCGTTGGTGACGAAAACTACGGCGAAGGCTCCTCACGCGAACATGCCGCCATGGAACCACGTTTCCTTGGCGTGAAAGCCGTTTTGGTACGTTCCTTTGCCCGTATCCACGAAACGAACCTGAAAAAACAGGGTGTACTGGCGTTGATTTTTGCCGACAAAGCTGACTACGACAAAATTCAGGAAGACGATATTTTTGATGTGAAAGGGCTGGCCGACTTTGCTCCCGGCAAAGAACTGAAAGTAGTCATCCACCATGCCGATGGTACTGTGGGTGGGATTATGGCAAAACATACTTACAATGAAAACCAGATTGAATGGTTTAAATCGGGAAGCGCATTGAATTTGATTAGGAAGATGAATGTATAAACTTTTATAACATTTTAAGAAAGCCCGGCCTCGGCCGGGCTTTTTTTGTGGCTGGATGTCTTTATATCAAGATAAGCAAAACATTCGCATACTGATGAAGGATTTATATGCCAATCTTTGGAAATATGGAAAAAATTGCAATTATACCGCTTCCATTGTAAAATGCAAAAATGAGAGCGGTATAACTTCGGCTATACTTGAATTTTGAATTGTAAATTCAAGCAGCCTCAGTATACTTGCAGGGATAGCTCACCTTGAAAAAGCATAGTGTAATTGAAACAACCTGACATTCTTTCCGGCTTTGAAATAAATTGTAATTTTGAAGATTACTGAAAAAATTAACCTGATAAATGACAATATTTCAAAAATCTGTAATAAAAAGACATCTTGACAACCTCGACAAGAAGCAGGTTGAAAAAGCATATCAGAAATTCAGAGAAAATTACAGCCCTGCCAGGATTGAAAAAATCAAACAACTTAAAGAAGAAGAATATCAGGATGGATTTTTAAGAGATTTGTTTGTTGATGTTTTTGGATACACATTAAAACCTGACGACAATTACAACCTGGTAAGAGAATTTAAAAACCAGGGAGACGGAAAGAAGGCAGACGGCGCAATAGTTACAAAGGGGCTTTCCCCCCTGGGCGATAAAGCAGTTGCCGTAATAGAACTAAAATCTACAAAAACAAAAGGCCTAAAAAGCATAACAGAGCAGGCTTTTAACTATAAGAACAATCAGCGGGGTTGTAAGTATGTAATTACATCAAATTTTCAGAAATTACGGTTTTACATTGACTATGCCAATGAATATGAGGAATTTGACTTGTTCAATCTTCTTAAAGAGAATTTTAAGCTGCTCTACTTATTACTTAGCGCAAATAGTATTTTTTCGAATTTACCATTAAAGCTAAAAGAAGAAACCAGGTTTCACGAACAGGATATTTCCGATAAACTTTATAAAGACTATTCGGCTTTTAAGAATAAACTATTTGAAAACCTAATCAAGAATAACCCGGAAAATGACAAACTAATATTATTTAAAAAATCGCAGAAGCTGTTAGACCGTTTCCTTTTTATTCTGTTTGCCGAAGATAGCGGGCTTTTACCGCCAAACTCTGTTTCCCGAATAGTTGACACATTCCGTAAATTAACAGAACTGGATGCTTACAAACCAATCTACGATATTTACAAACAGTATTTTGGGTACATGAATATTGGACGAAAAGGCAAAACTAATACCGATGATATTCCTGCATACAATGGTGGGCTTTTTTATACAGATGATTTATTAGACAGTCTGAAAATCGATGAAGAAATACTGATTGATGATTTGCTCAGGCTCTCGGAATACGATTTTAACACCGAAGTTGATGTAAATATTCTCGGACATATTTTTGAACATTCTCTTTCTGAAAATGAAGAGATTACAGCCAAAATCGAAGGTGTTATCACTGATAAAGCCAAGAGTAAACGAAAAAAGGATGGTATTTTCTACACGCCAAAATATATCACTCAATACATTGTAGAAAATACCATTGGAACACTTTGTAACGAAAAACGGGTAGTTCTGGAAATTGAAGAAATTGAATTTGACGGAACTTACCGGACGAAAGGGGGAAACCTTTCTGCAAAAGGGAAAAACCTTTATCAAAAACTTAGTGAATACAAAGATTGGTTGCTTTCATTAAAGATTGTTGACCCGGCTTGTGGCAGCGGTGCATTTTTAAATCAGGCTTTAAACTTTTTAATACAAGAGCATAAAAATATTGACGATATAATTGCCGAACTAACCAACACGGCTTTACGCTTATTTGATACCGAAAAATCCATTCTTGAAAATAATCTTTTCGGTGTGGATATTAACGAAGAGAGTGTGGAAATTGCCAAACTTTCATTATGGCTTAGAACTGCACAAAAAGGCAGGAAGTTATCGGTTCTGAGCAATAACATTAAATGCGGAAACTCACTGATTGATGACCCGAAAGTTGCTGGTGACAAAGCATTTAACTGGAATAAAGAGTTTCCTCAGGTATTCAGGGAAAAGAAGAAAAAAGCCTGGCACGTTACAACCGCCATTCATAATTCGAGATATTCGCAACGAATGTTCGATTATCATTTAAAAACCGGTGATGCAAGCTGGCTATCGGAAGAAGATGAAATAATAATAACTGAAATTATTGCCGAAATAGTAAAAGAAGACAATCTGAATGTAGTAGAATATAATATCTGTGGCGACCATATGCACCTGCTACTCGTATGCGAAGAAGAGGAACTAACGAAAATAGTAGGAAAAATAAAAGCGAAAAGTGGACGGAAATATAATATAGAACACGGGATAACGAAGGTCGCTACGAGCGTAACAAGGGGACATGTCCCCTTGTCCTCGGGGAACGTCCTCCCCTTGTCCTCGGGGAACGGCTCCTCGTCCGGGAGGTATATCCCCTCGAAAAATATCGAAGATGATACCGGAAAAAAGAAGTATAATTCTCTCTGGACGCAAAAATTCGGAAGAAGTAAAATAAAAGACGAAAAATATCTGAATAATGCCATAAACTATATCCGAAACAATAGAATAAAACATAAACTGCCACGAAGTGAAAGAATTGAAAAAATAAAAAAAGAATTTCTATCTACCAAAGACCACGTATTCCGAACCGAATATACGGGTGGTTTCGATGTGGTGATTGGGAATCCGCCTTACGTAAAATACAATGCATTATCACCAGAAGAGAAGAAGTATCTCGTGGCTAGAAATATTTATGGAAAAACAGGTGATCTATCGGAATTCTTTATTAAAAAAGTGTTGGCTTCTCTATTAAAAAAGGATGCCAGATTTTCATTTATTGTTCCAAAAGGATTAACTTATGTAAAATCGTGGAAAGATATTAGATACAATTTCTTAAACAATGTTTCATTAGTAGGATTATTTGATGTTAGCAAAGCTTTCAAAGATGTTCTTTATGAAATGATTATATTTAATGTAGTAAATTCATCGCCTAAAGACTCAGCTTTAAAATGTGGTTATTTTGATAAGCAGAATAAAATCGAATATGATTTTGACAAAAAACTATATACCAATAATATTTTCTATCTCGGGTTTCCTAAAAGGTATATTTCGATAATAAAAAAAATAAAAACAACTTGTATTCCTATTTCAAACTTTATGACATACTGGTATGGAAAAGGGGGGATGACTCCATCTGTCAATACTTTAGGAAAAGGGATACCAGTATTGACCGGAAAAGAAATAGGAAAATATTCTTTTAATATTCCAAAAGAAAAGTGGTTTTTGGAAATTGACAAACTCTCAGATATTGATAGACATAGATCTATAATTAATAAAGTTGTTGTTCAAGATATTGTTGCTCATATATTGTACCCTAAACAACACATAAAATTAACGGCTACCATCGATAAAGGTAAACAGTTTTGTTTGAACACAGTCATGTGCTTTGCAGAAAATTCCAATGGCTTGAAAAATGAGTTTTTATTATCTATCATAAATTCTAAATTTATTTCATTTTATTATTATTACTTTATCTTCAACCAGGCTATCAGGACTATGCATTTTATGCCCGGATACTCAGATTTACTTCCAGTACCTAAAGATGTTATTAATTCTCAATATTTTTTTATCGAAAAAGCCAACAGAATGCTTTTGTTAAACAAGCAACTACAAGAAAAGAAAAACAAGCTCTTAAACCGGCTAAAAGATAATCTATGGGCAACAGCCCCCGACAAGGGGATTAATCCCATAGACAATCCCTTTATCCTAAGAATAAGCAACAAATTAGAAGTATTTTACAATTACGATTTCAAAACTTTCATAGCCGAACTTAAAAAGCAAAGAGTTAAACTTTCTCTAATTCAACAAGATGAGTGGGAAGAATACTTTACCGCCTATAAAAACGAAATCAACCAGTTACAAGACGAAATTGATAAAACCGACAAAGAAATTGATCGAATGGTTTATGGATTGTATGGGTTGACGGAAGAGGAGATTAAAATTGTGGAATCAAGCTAAAATAGTAAAATGTCATAAAATTAAATATACTAAAATTGAAGGAAGTTTAGATAATGAGGATAACAGAAAAAAAATATGGGCAAATTTAAAAAAGTATTTACCTCTATATTCTCTTTTCTTTGTTGACAATCCATTGAATGATCAAGATTCTGATGTACAAGATCCAATGAAGAAGATTATTAAAGAAGTTCTTTCAAGAGATGTTATTACTCCCTTGCTAGATAAGTTGAAAGAAGCTGTTAAAGTAGCTTCAACATCTATGGCAGAAAAAACAATCGAAAAATTTAATGAACTAGACACAGTATCATCTGAAACACTTTGTTCGGAGTTTTCAAAAGAGCCGTCTTGGAACTCAATTTTTAAACTTAGTTTGGAAGATGATAGAGGAATTCCTCTAAATAAGAGAGGTAGTGGAATGAGAAGGTTAGTTTTGCTGAGCTTTTTTTGAACTCAGGTGGAGAAAAGAAAAACTGAAAAAGCACCAAATATTATATATGCTTTAGAAGAGCCTGAAACATCTCAACATCCAGATTTTCAACTTATGGTAGTAAATGCATTAAAGGAACTTTCTGAAACTGATAATGCTCAAGTATTATTATATGACTCTGATGTCGCTGACTATGTTAAAAGTGTTACTGATTTGAATGCTGAAGGAAACCCCAGTAAAATTAGGTTATAATACTTCAAAATCAGAGCTTGAAAATTATCTACATCATGAAGCAATTAATAAGTGTTATGCAGACCAAAATATCAATATTAATATTACTGAAGTATTGGATAATGATGACATCCCATTAAAGGTCGCTACTAAGGTTTATCAAGTAAGAGGGGTATCTGACTGGAACAATATAAATCCTGATCCAGTAAAGAATGAAAAAAAACAAAAAACAAAAGTTTCGCAATCAAAAAAATTATTGAATAATGCTGCTGTAGCTAAAATGACAGTAGAAAGATTAAAAGATCGAAATGGTTATGATGAAATAAGGATTTGGTTAGATAAAATCAAAGAATATATTGAATCATAGATTATTAAATATAGCATCATGAAAAACCAAACTCAAATAAAATGTCCAAACTGTGGCACATCAATAGATGTACAGGATATATTGGCTCATCAGTTGGAAGAAGAAATAAAACAAAGATTTCAATCTCAATTGGCAAAGGAAAAGAAGAAGTATGAATCGGAACTTGAGAGTTTGAATCAAGCAAGAGAAGAATTTGAGCAAAAGAAAAAACAGGAAAATGAGCTATTTCAGGAACGTCTGGATAAACAATTGAAAAAAGAAAAGGAAGCCATTGAAGTAAAGCTTAAAGCAAAGTTAGAAGAAGAACAATCTGAACAATTCAAAGCTTTACAAGTTGAACTTAACGAGAAATCGGAGAAAGTCAAAGAACTTAATCGTACCAAAGCAGAAATGGAGAAACTAAAACGGGAGAAAGGGGAGTTAAAAGAAGCAATAGAAGCAGAGGCTCAGAAAAAACTAAATGAAACACTTCTTTCCGAGCGGGAAAAAATAAAAAAAACAGAAGAAGACCGGAATGAATTGCGGTTTAAAGAGCTCCAAAAGCAGTTGGATGACCAGAAAAAGCTAACCGAAGAGATGAAGCGTAAGCAGGAACAGGGCTCTATGCAGATGCAGGGTGAGGTTCAGGAATTGGCAATAGAAGAATGGTTGGCCGCCCAGTTTCCATTAGACACAATAGAGGAAATTAAGAAAGGTGCCAAAGGTGGAGACTGTCTTCAATTTGTAAATACACGTACTCACCAAAATTGTGGTACTATCTATTATGAAAGTAAAAGAACAAAAGATTTTCAGCCCCATTGGATAGAAAAGTTTAAAGCCGATATAAGAGATAAAGGTGCTAATATTGGCGTGTTAGTTACAGAAGTTATGCCTTCTTATATGGATAGAATGGGCTTAAAGGATGGTATTTGGATTTGTAAGTACGATGAATTTAAAGGTCTTTGTGCGGTATTAAGAGAATCAATTATTCAAGTAAGCACAGCAATTAGCACGCAGGAGAACAAAGGAGATAAAATGAATATGCTCTATAATTATTTGACTAGCAATACTTTCAGAATGCAAATAGATGCCATAGTAGAGGGCTTTACTCAAATGAAATCCGATTTAGAAAGTGAAAAACGTTCTATGCAAAGAATATGGAAACAACGTGATAAACAAATTGAAAAAGTAATTGTTAATACTATTGATATGTACGGCTCAATTAAGGGCATAGCAGGAAATGCCATTCAGTCAGTAAAAGCTTTAGAATTATCAAGAGATAATAATGAAGATTCTCAACTTGAATTAGAATAGATATGTACGAAAATCAAAATATAGTGGGTATTCCGGGCATATTGTGCCACTGAAACAGATGGGATTTTTCAAAGGCCCCAAAGAAGTCCAAAAACCTGATACGCCCCGGCAACTGGAACTTTTCCCTCTTTTAAGCTCAGGATAACACAGCCTTTTTAGAGTGGACCCACTGATTCATGGTAAGTTAAATGTAATGGCTATAATAACAGGGTATAGCCCATGCCGCAAATCACGGTTTACAATGAAAATGAATGGTAAAATAAATGATGTAACTTTATAGAAAATTTAAACAAAGAAATTGCGACACGTCCCATGTCCCATATCCGCACGCGTTGGCAAATACTGAATGAAAATACTTCTAAAAATATTAAAGTGGTTTTTATACTTCCTGCTCATTCCAACAGGCTATGTCATTATCTCTTTGGTTCTTTCCTTTATCACTGTAAATAAAACGGCATTAACCCCGAGAGGTAACAAAGAGATATATCTGAGCAGTAACGGAGTTCATCTTGCTGTTGTCATGCAAATTAACGACATTAGTAATGAACTTTTAAAAGGTTTAAATTATACTCCGGACGAAAAATATCTTTCTTTTGGATGGGGAGACGAAAACTTTTATCTGAACACACCTGACTGGGACGATCTAACCTTTGGCAATGCTTTCAAAGCTTTGTTTCTAAAAGGTTCTACTTTGATTCATTTGACAAGATATAGAAATAAAAGAAAGTCATGGGTTAAGATAAATATTACTGATGCAGAACTGAGTAAACTGAATCAATTCATATCAGCATCATTTAAAAAAAGCAGCGTCGGGGGAAAGATAATTCTTAAAAAAAGAGGCTATTCAACAAATGACGACTTCTACAAAGCCGTTGGGCGTTACTCTCTTTTCAATACTTGTAACTCCTGGGCTAACAGAGCCTTTAAGGAAAGCGGATTGAAAGCCAGTTATTGGACACCTTTTGCCTTTGGCCTGATAAACAAGTATAAAAAATGAACTGCTTCAAGACATTCTGTTTCAGGGAAACTTACACTGCGTTAGTATAAGACTTATGAAGGTGACAAGAGGGGAATCTCACAAAAAAGTGTGTAAATTTGGAGTGAAACTCCAAATTTACACAGTGAAATTGTTTAATTACCGGTAGTCAATGATACGTTCTCAAACATAAGATGCAGAAATCCATGACCCGTGCCCGGCACAGGAGACTTATTGCCATTGATATCTAACGGAGGAAGAATAATGTGCGTTTCATATTCGCTTTTAGAATGATCGGTAGCATCACTTTTCACATCAGTGATTAACTTCAGATCTGCAGTTCTTGCCCGTGAGGCTACCATGATATGGATGAGCCGGTTGGAAGCAAGGACGTTACCGCTGCCATCTTTTATGTCAGCTGTTCCCCATAATGTTACGTAAGCCAACATTTTGGGCATTAAGCCTGTTCCGATACCGGTATTTCCATGCATTTCTTTGTTGAATCCTACGCCACCAAAGTAAGAATGATCGCCGGTTCCGGGAGCTTTGTGAATAATTTTGATATTGTCAATCATAAACATCTCCCCGTTAGGTCTCTGGTATTTGATACTGACATTTTTCACAAGATCTTTTGAAGTTTTGGAGTCCTCGGGCGAATTATCAACAGCTTCAAAAGTGTAGGAACCCGACCCGAAAGCAACGTTATTTGAAAACGGGGTTGGTGACATGGCTTCATTGATAGCAGCAGGTCCGGGAAGTATTTCATAAGCCTTTTTCCAGTCCCTTGTAGCATCTGTTAAATTAACGTTTTCCCACATCATGTGTATAAATCCATGATCGGTTCCCGGTATCGGAGATTTGTTACCGGCCATGTCAAAAGGAATCAGAATGACATGCGTTTCTGCCATCCAGGTGTCATGATTGGATTTATCAGTATCAACATCCGTTATCAACTTCATATCTTTGGTTCTCACTCTTGAAGCAACCATGAGATGAATTATCCGGTTAGAGGCCACAACCTTACCTGTTGCTGCATCCTTTAAGTCAACAAGCCCCCAAAGTGTTATATAAGCAAGCATTTTGGGCATTAAGCCGGTGCCGATACCTGTATTTCCATGCATCATTTTGTTTAAACCAACACCACCAAAAAATGAATGATCGCCAGCTCCCTCCGGTTTGTGGATGATATTAATCTTGTCAATTTTAAAGCGTTTGCCATTATTAGCGGTAAATTCAATATCGACAGAAGTGACGGCATCCGTAGAGTTTTGGGAATCAACTTTCGAATTATCAGACACCACTATATTATAGGAGCCGGAAGTCATTTTAATATTGTTTGAAAATGGCGTTGGATTCATGGCCGGGTTAATTACAGCCGGGCCTGGTAATATTTCATAGACTTTACCGGCTGAAGAGCTACTGCTCCCCGAAAATTTCAGCAGTGTGGAATAGTCGGCGGAAGAAGTCGCTGCGCTTGAACTCTGCAACGTAGTGGGAGATTCTTTTTTACAGGAGACTGCAAAAACAAGCAATAAAATTATTAAAGCCTGCGGTAAGATTTTCTTTGAATAAGTCATTTCAGATAAATTTTAATGAATAAATTGATTAAAGTAGTTCTGAATGATTGACGACGAATAGGGAACATCCTTACACTCCTGCTCAAAATTCTATCCAACCTCTATTAAATATTTTTTTGGTCGCTTCCATTTATTCCAGGCTGTTTATTCGCTATTCCATAAATTCAAATAATTTTCCCTTTCGCTTACCGACCCATATTTGCTCAAATATTCACCTGATTCACAAACTGTTACTCACAAAGTTGCTTCCCGAAACTCCTTCCGGCAATGTTAAAAAATAATAAATTCATTTAAGTGTTTGCTTAAATAAGCAACATCGTATATCTTTGTGCCGTTATTAATCTTAAAACACACGACAAATGAGTGATCAATCTATGAGTAATCAATCCTGTATCAGGCAGTTTGCCGACCGGAAAAAAATTGGCATCTGCAGAGAGAGGCTGTCTGCCGAAGCGGCTCCCATTCACCAGTTGAGTAATGTGCTGGCTTTGGCCGGAAATGAAGTGCGGCTAAAAATCATATTTCTGTTGTATGAAGAACCGGAATTGTGCCCCTGTGACCTTTCCGATATTTTGGGTATGAGTGTTCCGGCTGTTTCCCAGCACCTGCGAAAAATGAAAGACGGAAACATAGTCGCTTCACGAAGGGAGGGACAGGTACTTTTTTACTCACTTAAATCCCAACACCTCGATTTACTCAAAGTAATTTTTAATCATATCAATCTTTTAAACGCAAAGGAGGAACTTGTATGAGTACAAAGAAATCAAGTGCAACCAAACTGGCAGGTGCAGGTATTATTACAGCCGTAGCTGCTTCATTGTGTTGCATTACCCCCGTATTGGCGCTTATTTCAGGAGCAGCAGGCGCAGCCTCTGCCTTTACGTGGATGGAACCTTTCCGCCCATATCTTATTGCAATAACGGTTCTTGTACTTGGCTTTGCCTGGTATCAGAAGCTGAGACCACGTACGGCTAAAGAAATAGAATGTGATTGCGAAGAAAATAAAAAAATCTCTTTCTGGCAGTCGAAAATATTTTTGGGAATTGTTACTGTTTTAGCCGTTCTTATGATGGCCTTTCCTTATTATAGTTCTGTTTTCTATCCGGACAACAAAAAAGAGGTCGTCATTGTTCAGCAAAAAAATATTCAAACACTGCATCTTAATGTTGAAGGAATGACCTGCTCTGCCTGTGATAATAACGTGGAAAATGCTGCATACCAGGCAGGGGGAGTCATTGACGCAAAAGCCGATTACCGTACAGGCAAAGCTGTAGTGAAATTTGACAAATCCAAAACTTCGGCAGATAAAATCATCAAATCTATTGATGCCACCAGCTATAAAGTGGTTGGAGATACATTAGAACATAATAACAAAAAGGAAATAGCCACAATGCATCAAAACGATATTCAAATATTGCAGCTCAATGTAAAAGGAATGACCTGCTCCGTCTGTAACAAAAACGTAGAAAATGCGGCGTACGAGGTATCGGGTGTTACAGATGCAAAAGCCGATTACCACACAGGCAAAGCAGTGGTGAAATTTGACAAATCCAAAACTACGGCAGATGAAATTATTAAATCTATTGATGCCACCAGCTATAAGGTGGTTGGAGATACGTTATTACACTAAATAATAAAACATAAACACATGGAAATCATTGAACTAAAAATAGAAGGAATGACCTGCGACAGTTGTGCAGCAACCGTTGAAAGGCAGTTTAAGAACAAAGCAGGCATTGTGGAAATGAAGGTCTCCTATCCTAAAAGTAATGGGATATTCACTTTTGACAAAAATAAAATATCTAAAGAAGAAATTACTAAAACGATTAATGACACCGTACACTACCGGGTTGTTAATGAAATAATACCCAAAGACGAGACGCCTGCAAAGCATTACGATTTAATCATTGTCGGCGGCGGCTCAGCAGCATTTTCGGCATCTATAAAAGCTGAAAGTCTGGGACTCAATACACTTATGGTCAATGCGGGGTTGGATTTTGGCGGTACTTGCGTAAATGTGGGTTGCGTACCTTCCAAAACACTCATCCGTGCCGCCGAAACCGTTTACCACGCTTCACATTCCAACTTTGCAGGTATTAAACCGAAAGGGGCCGCCATTGATTTTGCACAGGTAATCAAAGACAAAAAGCAGTTGGTCGCCACTTTGCAACAAAAAAAATACATAGAGGTGGTGAGTGATTTCGAAGGCCTGACTATGGTTAGTGGTTGGGCAGAATTTGTAGATGACAAAACCATCCGGGTGGATGGCAAAGAGACTTACACCGCATTGAAATTCCTGATTGCCACAGGGGCAAGTACCAATATCCCGGATATCAAAGGCTTAAACAATATCGGATATCTGACCAACGTCTCTTTATTTGATTTGGAAGGAAGGCCTGAAAGCCTGACAATTATGGGAGCGGGTTACATCGGATGTGAAATTGCCATGGCGTACAATCGCCTTGGTGTTAAGGTACGCATCATCGAGTTTACCGACCGTGTATTAAGAACACAGACACCTGATATCAGCGAAGAATTAGAAAAGTATATGCGCAGCGAAGGAATTGAAATCCTGCCAAACTATCGAGCTGTAAAATTTGAAAAACGCGGGAGCAATACCATTATTCATTCCAAACGTCCTGATGGCTCGTTCACTGAAATTGTTGAGCCGGGGAAAATTGTTGTGGCAACGGGGATAAAAGCAAATACACAAAAATTAAAATTGGAAAATACCGGGTTGCAGCTTGCGCCAAACGGCCACATTGCGGTCAATGAAAAGATGGAGACCAACATTCCGCATATTTATGCTGCGGGTGATGTGGCCAACACCCCGGCTTATGTTTACACCGCCGCTTTTGAAGGAAAAATCGCCGTTGAAAATGCTTTTATGGGGGCGGGAAAAAAGACGGATTACTCCGCACTGCCCTGGGTGGTTTTCACCGACCCGCAAGTTGCCGGAGCAGGTGTGGACGAAGCACAGGCAGAAGCACAAAACATTCCTTTTGAAGTCTCCAAACTGGAGCTGAAAGATATTCCACGGGCTATTGCCGCCCACGACACCCGCGGTTTTATCAAGCTCATCCGCAACACCGAAACTGACAAGCTCATCGGTGCCAGGATAGTTGCTCCCGAGGGCGGCGAACTTATCCAGGCACTCAGCATGGCCATAAAATACGGCATAACGGTGACCGAACTTGCCGAAAACCTTTATCCCTATCTAACTTTGGGAGAAGGTATTAAGCTGGCAGCCATAACTTTTGGAAAAGATGTTTCAAAATTAAGCTGTTGTGCCAGTTAAAAAGTCATTTAGGGTAAAATGAAATTTGTCAGCAGCATGACACTGGTATGTATTGGAATGATATTTGCGGAAGTTGATAAAGAGGAAAAGGGTAAACCTGCAAATAGTGATACCCGAAAAAATGGTCATAATAGTTGAAAATACTAATAGAAACGATGTAAACGAATCCTAAAAACAGAAATTATGTGGACAGGAAATTTTTGGATGGGTGGAATGTGGATTTTTCCGCTCATTATGTTAGTTGTAGTAGTAGTATTCATTTTTCTGATTTTTGGCAGTTATGGCCACGGGCCATTCTGGTATCATCACGCCAGGAACTCTTGTCCGGCAGAACCCAAAGAAACGCCTCTCGAAATTCTAAAAAAACGTTACGCAAAGGGAGAAATCACGAAAGAAGAGTTTGAACAGATCAAAAAGGATGTGTCATGAAAGGAGAGAGTTGTGATATAAATGACGAAGAAAAAAGCCGTTGTACCACGCCGGTACAAAAAGTAGAAGTTAATCTGAAAGAGCACTGGAATAAAGTGTATTCAAGCCGAGCTGATGAGAAATTAGGTTGGTACGAAGAGTTTCCGCAAAAGTCAATTTGTTTGGTCGATAAATGTAATCTGCCTCCTCATGCGGTAATATTAAATGTTGGCGCAGGGACGACAACCCTGGTTAAATTTCTTCTATTAATGGGCTACACAAACATAATTGCAACAGATTTAAGTGACGGCAGCCTGACCAAACTAAAAACCAGTCTTGGAAGCTACAAAGATAAAATCACGTGGATTGTGGATGATTTGACCAAACCCGTCCTGCTGAAAAACATTCCCACCGTTGATCTTTGGATAGACAGGGCAGTGCTTCACTTCTTCACCGAATCAAGAGACCAGGATACTTATTTTGAACTACTAAAAAGCAAAGTAAAAAAAGGCGGCTTTGTTCTTTTTGCAGAGTTCAACCTTAACGGTGCAACAAAATGTTCAGGTCTCCCGATACATCGATACAGCGAGGAAATGTTAGCTGAAAAGCTCGGAGATGAATTTACGTTAGCAGACAGCTTTGATTATTTATTCTTTATGCCTTCGGGTGCAGAAAGACCTTATGTTTACACTCTCTTCAGAAAAGCAAGTTAAAACTATCATCTCCTATAATTATTGCTTGCCGGAAAACGCCAAAACCTTTTTAGTAAAAAATATTAGCAGGAACTCTTTTTGTTTGTTTTTATGGTTCTACTACCATTTTAGTGGGTAAATTATTTTTGTAGTATCCAATGTACACTTATTAAGAAAAGTCAGAAGACCGAAGACGGAAGTTTTTTCATTCATACAAAAGCAAACCAATCTAATA
>VAOU01099149.1_pt1 | contig 20132 bp, 19 predicted proteins | sample 3393871 | NCBI WGS metagenome assembly VAOU01 (sample SAMN08290440, study PRJNA428436) | hydrothermal vent metagenome | isolation source: Deep-sea hydrothermal vent chimney | place: Atlantic Ocean: South-mid Altantic Ridge | depth 1820 m m
ATCCGATAAGATACCAACCCGACAGGTGCTACTGGCAACGGTGGTTGCAAGTCTCACAGAGGATCAATGCCCCGGGAACTATCTTTACCCTGCGGTAAGTCCAACTTGGCTTGCTGTCGGCGTTTGAGGCGGCGCTCACGGGCCTGGGGTTTGAGCGGAATCGTCATCTCTGCAAACAGGGCCTGTTTCAGAAAACGAAAGGCAAATTGCAGCAATTGTGCCTCATCATCCAATAACAGCTGCATTTTTTCGACACTGACATCAAACCCATCCTGAAATCCCTCGGACTGAATAAACAACCGGAAATTATCCAGATCGTAGCTACAAAGATCAAACAACTGCATGCTGCGAGCACTGGGCTGCCCTATCGTCGGTCCGGAGGTACGCTTTTTGATGACGATATCGCGCCATTCACGATTGGCCTCATCATAAGCCACCACACCCTGTGCAGCTCGATACGCAGCGATAGTTTGTATTTGTGGCTCGTCGTGACCCCGGCAATGGTCCTCCTTAACCAGAAAATAAATATCTTCAACGGTCGACTCCTCTTGCTTGCGCATACCCATGACACCCAGTGCGTAGTAGCGACAGGCAGCCGGACGATCCTGGTAGACACTGCAACCCTCGGGGCTAAGAAAAATACATTCGGTACTGCCCGGCTTGGTGGCCAGATGCAGCCCCGGCATCCCCTGTCCATCCATGGCATAGGGCAATGTGTAACGTGCCACAAAATCTGCAGAATCCAGCTCGAGATGATTTTTCAAACGAATAATATCGTAGGGAGTAATCTGAATTTCGATGCTCTTGCAACAGGCGTTAAAGCAGGCAACCCCAGGGTGACAATGAAACTGAATGGTACTGTCCTGTTCCAGAACAGTGGGTTGTATCGGCGCCTTGTTGGGGATTCCCTCTCTGATCAACCGATCGAATGTTTCCCTGGTCATCGTTTATTCCTCGTGTCATATCGGGCGCACAGAGTACGCATTACTATTCACATATTACCTTGCCGCGGTGAATATTGCTGCAGCAAAAAAAGGGCCGGGAAGGTTCACCCCCCCCGGCCCGGTTCCTATTACGGATATCAGTTACAACACTGACTCAAACCTCAGCGCCCTGGTGAGCAATCCCCTTGGGTTCATTATCAGCATAAGCGATCAGCTGAACATACTTAACCTTCTTCAACGACCATTCCTTGGTATTTCGATCATAACGGGAATTAACAAAGCATTTCCAGTTATCATCATCGAGTTGTAGATAGTCTGTGCGGTAATAATACCCGGGATACCGTGTCTCCTCACGAAACTCGATGTGTTTCATATGTGCTTCGGCAGTCAGTATACGATGATAATTCTCCCAGGCACGCAACAGCTCATGCAAGTCTTTAGCCCGCATTTTCAACGAATCTTCCTTAATCATCTCCAGCTTGCGTGTTGCCACCTTCATCATCGCTGCATTGGTCTGATACATGGTTGAAACTCCGCCAACATATTCATCCATAATCTTTTGCAGGCGATACTGCAACATTTTCGGAGTAATATAATTCGGATTAACATCAATGGCTGTTGTGTAATCCTTGTGCTCCAGGAAGTTGCGTACCGGACGATAGATTTCTTCCACCAGCTCATCGATGGGACGCTCCAGCTCCGGCTTAATATCGGGATGATCGAGAACATACTTAACCATGGCCTTGCTCGCGATACGTCCCTCTACATGGGACCCGGAGGAGAATTTATGCCCCGAGGCTCCCACACCATCGCCGGCGGTAAATAACCCCGGAACCGTCGACATACGGTTATAGCCCCAGTGATAGTGATCCGGCATCCCCGGCAGATCTTCCGGACCGGAACACCACATTCCGGAACAACCGGCATGCGAACCCAGTAGATAAGGCTCGGTCGGCATCAACTCGGACATTTCCTTATCCGGCTCAATATTCTCACCCGCCCAGACACCACACTGACCGATCGTCATATCGAGAAAATCTTCCCAGGCTTCAGCTTCCAAGTGTTTGATTTCCTTTGGTGTCATATTTTTCGCCAGATTGGCCATGGCTGTTGGTGTGTCCATAAAGATGGGTCCACGACCCTCACGCATCTCCTTCATCATCAGGTGATTGCGCAAACAGGTACCCATCTTGAAACCCACGGCGTAGTGGTCATAGCCAGCATCCACCAGATCCTGATAGTTCTTTTCCTGGTAGTCTTCGCCAAAGGCATTCATGGCCTTGGCCTTGAACAGCAGGAACCAGGCCCCTACCGGTCCATAACCATCCTTGAAACGGGCCGGGACGAAACGGTTTTCCATCAGGGTCAGTTCGGCGCCGGCTTCAGCACCCATGGCATAGGTGGAACCGGCATTCCAGACCGGATACCAGGTGCGACCGGTACCTTCGCCGATAGAGCGTGGCCTGAACACATTAACTGCACCACCACAAACCAGCAGGCAAGCCTTGAACTTGTAAATATAGATCTTGTTTTCCCGAACACTGAAGCCAGCCGCCCCAGCCACCCGATCGGGATCATTCTTGTCATTAATCAAGCGAACAATAAACACCCGTTCCTGAATGTTTTCAATACCAAGCGATTTCTTGGCGGCTTCAGCAACAATCCATTTATACGATTCACCGTTTATCATGATCTGCCAGGCGCCACTGCGAACGAATCGCCCACCTTCCGCCAGTGGCTTGCCCTCATCCCCCTTCTGCTTCCAAATGGGCAATCCCCACTTTTCAAACTGATGCACACTATCATCAACATGTCGGCCGACGTCGTAGACCAGATCCTCGCGGGTAATACCCATCAGGTCACCACGGACCATGCGCACATAGTCAGCCGGATCATTATCCCCCATATAGGTATTGATCGCAGACAGTCCCTGCGCCACAGCGCCGGAACGGTCCATGGCCGCCTTGTCGACCAATTTAATTTTCAGATCGGTGTCCTGCACCCATCGCGTTATTTCAAAGGCAGCCCCACAGGCTGCCATACCACCGCCGATAATCAATATATCTACTTCTTCCTCAACAACTTCTGGATTTTCGAAGCCATATTCAGCCATGCTGGATTCCCCTGCTTAATGATGTATTTTCTGTCCCACGCCCGTCATTTGACAACCAATAGTCGCTCTTCCGTATTACCGGTTGACAGCAAACTGGTTCATGTCACAGACGTGTGTGCGTTTAGTGAATAGTGTCGAATGATCTCCGATCTCATCCATACTGACATCAGGTAGATTGTTGTAAGGATCGATAGAACCCTCAGGGGTGGTACGGATCGGAAACTTGAAACGTTTCATATTGCCGTTGCGGAACTTAATGGTCCACATAATGGACTCGGAGCCACGCAGCGGTTGTACTTGTCCACCCAATGGAACCACATCCGCATAAGCACGGCATTCAATCGCCTGTTGCGGACAAATTTTGACGCAGGAATAGCACTCCCAACACTGCTCCGGCTCCTGATTGTAGGCCTTCATCGCCCAGCCGGTTTCACTGCCATCTTTGTCCAGACGCATCAGGTCATGGGGGCAAATGTACATGCAGGCGGTCTTGTCCTGACCTTTGCAACCGTCACACTTATCGGTACGCACATAAGTAGGCATTCTTACTTTCTCCAGAATATTTTAAATATCTTTGTAACTATTCAGCGCATTCATTGATTTTGTCCCATTACGGCGTTATGTTCGTACCCGAATGCTCACATATGACCTATATACTCACATTCTCCGTGCGAATATGCCTGGTACTGAACCAAAATCTAAACACGCTGAAGAGTTACTATCTTTTTTAGATTTCCACGGCAAGACCTGTGATCAATGATTACACGAGCACGTGCGGGTCTCACCCCCTTGGTAATGACATATCGAACCGCAGCCAATCGTTTCATACGCCCGGATCAGCCACTGCAGCACTTTATCGCTTCGCAAGCTACAACACTAATTAAATCTTCGGAGCCATTGATAAATGTCGTTTATTGCAGGGTTTGCATCCATCACCCGGAAGCCACAATGACACGTGTTGATCGCTTTACAACGAAGGTGTTTTTTATTGTACTGCCGCCCCGGGCCGCTTTGCCTGACGACGCAATAAATCCCGGAATGCAGCCAAATCCTGGGTGTATTTCAATCGTACCGTTTGGCGACGACGTAGAGTTTGCTGCTCAACACGCCGATACGCCTGGATTTCCTGATCATATTCAGTCAAAAACGATTCAAGACGCTGTTTTTCTTTGTTATTTTTGCTGTTTAACAACCGTTTCTGTAAACTGGCACGTGCCTGAGCAACGGCAGAAGACAGGCTGCGGTTCGAGGCAATTTCCTGATCGATAGCCTGCAGGCGCTTATCGCGCATATCGATAACAGCCTGCTCTGAATCATACAGGCGCAACAACTGCTTGTCCTTTTTTTGTTGCACAAATTGTTGCTTGCGTAGCCGTTTCAGCACTTGCTGTCGTTGTTTTTTTTGCCTCTTCTCGGCGAGCGTAGGTCCGACATCGACCGATATCTCGACCCCACTGGAATCTAGACGCTGTACTTTTGTGGCTTCACACGCCTTCGCGGCAAAATCCCCGTAATGCCATGCCCCCTTAGCATCACGGCATTTTTGGATTTTTTGCCCTGCCATAACCGGCAGCTGCAAACACAGGGACAGTAGCACCACAAACAACGCCGGTTTTACAATCTGCAATGACATTAAATTTACCGTTTTCTAATGATAAAATAAATACCCAATATGATTAATGGGATACTCAGCACCTGACCCATCGACATCCAACGAAATGCCACAAAGCCCAGGAAAGAATCTGGTTCACGAGCGAATTCCACCAAAAACCGAAAAATCCCATAACCAAGTAAGAACATCCCCATCACTGCACCACGTGGCCTGGTTTTTCTCGCATACAACCAAACCAATATAAACAAAATCAGCCCTTCAAGAAGCGCTTCATACAACTGTGAAGGATGCCTTGGCTGTTGACCAGCAAGTGGAAAAACCATGCCCCAGGGGAGATCGGTTACACGGCCCCAGAGTTCCTGATTGATGAAATTACCGAGCCGCCCAAATCCAAGTCCTGGTGCTACCAACGGAGCCACGAAATCCCCAACAGCGAGAAGGCTGCGCCGGGTTTTTCTCGCATACAGCCACAACGCTATAGAGACCCCAATCAACCCCCCATGAAACGACATCCCGCCTTTCCATACCTCAAGAATTGTCAAAGGGTTAGCAAGATATTGCCCGGGTTGGTAAAACAGAGCATAACCAATTCGGCCGCCAAGAATAACACCGAGTGCGGCATAAAAAACCAAATCACCTACTTCCTCAACGGCCCAGCCGCTATTCGGCCGTTTCGCCAAAATCGTCGCCAACCACCAGGCTGTTGCAAATGCCAACAAGTACATTAATCCATACCAATGGACTTGCAGCGGACCCAAATGGAGGGCAATGGGGTCAAATTTCGGGTATTGCAGCATGAACAGGCCTATAGAGGGAAGGATTCGAAATGAGTGGATCCAAGTGTAGCGTATCCCTTCCGTTACAACCAGTCTTGCTTCCTGCAACAGTCTATCCGAGGACAGGGGCCAACCGATTTGTCGCCTGCCACCGATGCACAATAGCGAGGCATTTCGTCTTAACTACTGGAGTATCATCGATACGCTGGCTCTGTATCGGGAAAAAAGCTATCCTTCCTGTTACGCTGACCAAGCCACCTACAGCTCAATCAGTTTTATCGACTATTTCTTCTATTTCAATGGAACCCAACACATGCGTACAAGCCAACTGCTGCTACCAACCTTGAAAGAAACCCCAGCTGACGCGGAAATCACAAGTCACCAGTTGATGCTGCGTGCCGGCATGATTAGAAAGGTTGCTGCGGGCCTTTATAATTGGCTGCCGCTGGGTTTGCGGGTTGTCCAAAAAGTAGCAGCGATTGTCCGCGAAGAAATGAACCGTGCCGGCGCCCAGGAAATCCTGATGCCTGCAGTGCAGCCTGCAGAATTATGGCAAGCATCAGGTCGCTGGCAGGAATATGGGCCGGAATTGTTGCGACTTAAGGATCGGCACCAGCGAGAGTTCTGTTTCGGACCTACCCACGAGGAGGTCGTGACTACACTGATTGCCAATCAGTTGCGCAGCTATCGCGAACTGCCACTTAATGTCTATCAGATACAGACCAAGTTTCGGGATGAAATACGCCCCCGATTTGGGGTTATGCGCTCTCGTGAATTCATTATGAAAGATGCGTATTCCTTTGATATCGATACCGCAGGCCTGAGTCGATCCTACCAGATTATGAAGGATGCCTATTTTCGAATCTTTGATAGACTTGGCCTTGATGTTCGGGCGGTAAGTGCAGACAGCGGTGCAATCGGTGGCAGCACTTCGGATGAATTTCATGTGCTGGCCGACTCTGGAGAAGATTCCATTGCCATCTGTGACCATTGCGGGACTGCCAGTAATGTTGAACTCACAACTGCATTGCCACCACTTGGCAAACGCCGGCCTGCCACGAAAGAAATCACCGAAATCTCCACACCTGGGATTGATACCATCAGTGAATTGTGTGCAGCTCTGACCATCCCGGCTTCACGAACCATAAAAACACTGCTGGTCAACGGTAGTGGTGGTATCGTGGCATTAGTACTACGTGGGGACCATGAACTCAATTTGACGAAAGCAGAAAAATACCCGTTAGTAGCCAAACCATTGTGTTTTGCCAGTGCAGATGATGTCCGACTGTCAGCAAATTGCTCGCCAGGCTCCATCGGACCGGTCAATCTTGCCATTCCGGTCATTGTCGATGAAAGTGCAGCTCGCCTACATGATTTTATCTGTGGCGCCAATCGCGACGGCTACCACCTGGACGGGGTTAATTGGGGCCGAGACCTTCCGGAGCCTGAAATCGCAGACCTGCGCAAAGTGGTTGCAGGTGACCCCTGTCCAGTTTGCGAAGAACATGAAGAAATTCTCCTGAAAATCCGCAAAGGTGTAGAAGTTGGTCATATTTTTCAACTAGGTAGCAAGTATAGTGAACAGCTTGATGCTACCGTACTCGACGAACAGGGTATCAGCAGGACACTGCAAATGGGTTGTTATGGCATAGGCATCACCCGTGTTGTGGCTGCCGCAATAGAGCAACATCATGACAATCGTGGTGTGCTTTGGCCGGCAAGTATTGCACCGTTCGAAGTCGCCATCGTGCCGATAGGGCTGCAGCGTTCAACGGCGGTGGCAAAAGCGGCCGACGCCCTTTACCTGGAACTGTCCGAGGCCGGATTCGAGGTTTTGCTGGATGACCGACAAGAACGCCCGGGAGCGATGTTTGCTGACATGGATTTAATCGGCATTCCCCACCGCCTGGTGATCAGCGACCGTGGTCTCAAAGCTGGCAGCATAGAATACAAGGCACGTACCTCCGCGGAAAGTCAGGATATCACCCTGCAAGATGTGCTGACAACCTTGCAGACGATGCACAAACTCTGACCCACAAGGCGTCGCAACGACACACCAAATCACACAAATCTTTATATGACACTGCTTCTTACTGTTCCACAACAAGCGCCCATCAGTAAGGCAGCTCGCATGCACCTCATCAATAACAAACGCTGGTTGGCAGACCTGTGCTGGGAGGATACCGGGGTTTGTCTGCAACAAATTCTTATCAGGCTGAAGGAGCAAAATCGCTGTTCCATGAAGCCGCCGAAGCGCTGGTCGCTACTGGAAGAATTTCAACATCCATTACAACAACTGGAAGAAACGATTGACCGGAATTTGATTAACTGCCGACTCCCGCTACCGCCTGCTTTAGCTGATGAAGCCCGTATCGCAGCGGAAATCGAAATGGAAATGGCCTATGGGTACAAAATCATTCTGTTGCAGCAAGCACATGCCTTTCATGCGACCCCACCCAATGCGCAGGTAACGCAAAGGACTCTATTTCATCTCTACCTGACCTATTGTCGATCCAGCTTGCAATATCAACCCATACCGGAAGGATTATGGTTCGAAATACATCAGCTATTTCATTCCTGCACCAAAAACTTGCGGCATCGCACACTGACCCATCCCCGCGCTCCAGAGAAGATATGTTCGATTGCAGGTGCCTATTTACAAGCGATATTGATCGGGGTCTTCAATCCCCACCAACAACTCATCAGTACTACATTAGCAGCCTGTACCTTTCTTGGCGAATATAGCGGAGCCGCTAAACTCTCAATCTATAGAAAACCGGACTCCTCGCGTGGCAAGTTCATCATCGAGCCCGTACTCGATCTGCCAGCAAAACCATTAGCCTTGATTGACCAAAACAGTGCGCTTTCAGCAACTTGGCTTTTGGACACCAAGCCTCTGACTATGCGGCTTCGCAAACTATGGCGGGAGCGAAATACCAGAAAATATACTCCCATAGTAGCGGATAAATTCTTTATTTCCCGTGCATTGCGGGCATGGGATCTTGTACCAAATCGTATAAGCGCACGACTTAGCAAAAAGTCAGGGTGCACGGTTGTATTCAGCCTACCAGCCTGTCATCAGCTCTTGCATAACAAATCCTTGCTGATTCCAGATCATCTGCTGCAATACACTACATCGCCAACTCGAAAAATAGTAGACAGGCGCTATCGATTTATTCAGCAGCTACTTGCTAACCATGAGTCTGCAACGCAACACCCCATCGTGGATTGGTACAGCATCAACGAAAGTCCTACCGGACTTTGCCTGTGCGGAACAACGTCTAATCAGCTAACACTCGATCTGGGCAGTGTACTGGCGATGGATATTGACCACGAGGCATGGCATATCGGCATTGTGCGCTGGGTAAGACAACATCCACAGGCACTACTGCAACTAGGTGTAGAAAATCTTGGGCCGGGAATAACTCCTGTAGCCACGATGCTGGACACCTCACACCGTGTTACCGATATTGTTTCAGCGCTCCTGATCCCACAAAACCCACTACTGGAACGACCCGTAAGTCTGCTCATTGATCCGGGTAGATATAGCAAAGGTCAATCACTACTACTCGATGACGGCCATACACTATACCGCTTCAGCTGCGTAAAGTTGCTGGAGCAACATCACTATTTTGACCTGTTGGCGCTGCAGGCAACCACATAACAGGCATTTAAAATAAGCTCTCGCCAAGGCTTATGGTGTTTGTTCATTGATTTGTTTATCTTTCTCTGACAATGTGATGGTAACGATAGCCCCAATCAAAACAACCAGCCAGGAAAGATACAGCCACAGCAAAAAAACCGGCAACGAAGCTAAAGTCCCATAGATAATCTCGTAACTCTTGAAATGGGTAACGAACCAACCAAAGCCGAATTTTGCAATCTGGAACAAAGCAGCAGCCAGAATGGCTCCAAATGCTGCTGGACGGAATGGCACCACACAATTTGGTATGGCAACATACATCATCAAAAATGTTGCCCATTCGAGTACGAAAGGACCGATACTACTAATCATCGCTGTCAGTGGACCAAAACTATTAAAAAGGTTCCCCGATACTAGCGAAGAGGTCAGGGACAGTGCCGCACCCATTAACAGCGGTCCCAATGTGAGTAGCGTCCAATACAACAACAGGCGCTGCAGCAATTGTCGTCCTCTTTTAACTTGCCATAAATCGTTAAAGGCGCCTTCAATGGTCGACAATAGAAACAGGGCACTAAGCAACAAAAACACCAGGCCTAGCGTGGTCAAACGTGCTGCTTGACGAGAAAATTGCTCAATATTACTGCGAATAACGTCACCAGCAGCGGGCATAAAATGCAAATAAATAAAACTTTGCAGTGTTTCTCCCCAATGCGAAAAAACCGGGAATACCGATAATGCCGAAAGCATCACAGTAGCTAGCGGAACCAATGCAAGCAACGTGGTAAATGACAACGCTGCGGCAGTGCGTGTCACTTTGCGGGTGATAATACGGCCGCTTACCTGCACAATCAGAGATCGAGCGTTAGTCCACTTCACGGCAAGTGACGTCAGTTCCCCTGCGCTCATAGCACCCAGAGCGCAATAATACTCATGTTATTTCTGGGACCGTATTTATTTCCGGTCGACTCGTAACCATGCAAGCACAACCGACAAAGCCCCGACTAAGCGGGGCCTTGTTACGTTAGCAATCGGCATGCCACCAAGATAACTCGTCTGCTATGCATCTCTTTCTCAGGAGGCTGTCCGAGCACTGGGAACCTTCCACGGAAAAACGGACTTTGGTCCGACATTCCTCCGATTCTCATAATGGAATGACTACAAGCATCCGCCTCATATCATAGAATGCGGTCTCAAATCCGCTTTCCCTCGCATCAACCAACATGGCTGGTGGAAGCGGCGGTTTTGTAGGAGCGACAAACCAGCCGCCCCCTTCCGGTCAATCTCCCTCCTAGAGAGACTTGGCCAAAAATACTTTATCTGACTCCTCTGTCACCCCCAAGGTCCACGCACCCCGTGTTTTAGCATGGTCCTGCGCCTGCTGTATGGCTGCGTCTGATACACCACGTTGTACTTTTAGCTCTTGGCCAGGATAGATCAAATCGGCATCCTTGATCTGGTCGGCATTGCGCTTATACAGCAGTGGCCAATCGTAGGGATCGCCATAAATATCATTCTTGCCAGAAATGCACCACAGACAGTCTCCTTTGGTCACCACATAGGTATCATCCTTGGGCTCGGCAGGGGCAGCAGGCTGAACCGGAGTGGTTGCAGGGGCAGGCGCTGTGACCACCGCTGGAGCCGGTGCAGCGGCAGGTGCGGCAGCAACCGGTGCTTTTTTGGCACTGGCACATCCGCTGATAAATACAGCAGCAAATACCGCAATAGTAAGTGCTTTTAATGGTTTTTGCAGACCTTGCATTCTGATCAATCCTCTGAGTTAAGCGTATGACTGTGGAATATTGGACGAAACGGTAGATACACACTCTGGCAGCGGTAAACTACCATTCGACTACAGCACTGTCAAGAACTGACATGGTGAATTCCCGGCCATAACTTCAGGACTTGTAAACATTAACGAGAGCGCTCAGCAATCTACCCTATCTTCACGCAAGGCAGACAACAACTCCAGGATATCATCAGGCAAAGGCACCTTCCAACTTACCGTCTTGCCTGTGGCAGGGTGGACCAGGCTCAAGGTGCTGGCATGTAGTGCCTGACGCCCAAATCCACGCAGTAATCGGGACAATGTTTGAGTCATATGTTGCGTGATTCGCGGCCGCTCTCCATAAACCAAATCTCCAACCAATGGAAATCCAATATGACGCATGTGCACACGAATCTGATGTGTTCGTCCAGTCTCAAGGCGTACCGCCACCCAGCTGTGAGCGCGATATTGCTCCCGCGAACGGTAATGACTGACGGCAGGTTTCCCACTACGTGTCACCGCCATGCGAATTCGATCGTGATGGGATCGACCAACCGGAGCATCAATGGTCCCCCGCTGCTCAGGGTGACCACAAACCACAGCATCATATTGGCGGAAAACGGTGTGTGTACGCAACTGTTCGATCAACTGTAGCCGTGCTGCCTCTGTGCGTGCCACCACCAGCAAACCACTGGTATCCTTATCCAGACGATGCACGATACCGGCCCGTGGCAAGGCAGCCAGCTTCGGTTCATAGTAAAGAAGCGCATTCACAAGCGTGTGATCCGGATTTCCGGCACCTGGATGCATCACCAGGCCGGATGGTTTATTCAGTACCAACAAGCTATCATCTTCGGCAACGATATCCAGCTCCAAAGGCTGCGCAATCCATTCTTCAGTCACTTCGGCTTGACACTCGATATCCACCAAGGTGTTTGCCGGCACGATATCGCGAACCGCCATGGCTCGACCATCGACTGTAACTCGCCCCGAGCGCAACCATCTCTGCAGGGTTGCCCTGGAATACTCCGGCAACAAACCAGACAAGGCCTTATCCAGGCGACATGTGCACAATTCAGCCGGTATTCGGATGGTCAGATGACGGCCTTCCTGTAAATTTTTGTCTGTTTGTTTCATTGTATGCCTGAAAATTCGTCTACTGCAGCCCTAGGAGGCTGTCCGAGAATAGGGGCCATGGCGAGGGAAAATGGATTTGAGGCCGGTTTTTCTATGATTTGAGGCGAATACTGGTTGTATGTAACGAAAATCATAGAAAATCGGGCCAAAGTCCGCTTATCCGCAGTAGGTTCTCTATTCTCGGACAGCCTCCTGGGGACTTCTAGAAATCTCCGTTTCAGAGTATCCTTTATACCCTTGGAAATTTTACCCTCGAGATCAATCCCAGTGCTATCAAAATCACTCATTTTTGGACTGCTGTTTATCACCTTTACCCTAAGCAGTTGTTCCGCCCTGCAGAAAACTGCTGATGAACGAGCAAATTGGACTGCCCAGAAATTCTACGCAGAAGCCAAAACCGCGCTCAATGACGCCAAGTATGAATCTGCCATCAAGCTTTATGAACAGTTGGAAGCACGCTACCCTTATGGGAAGTTCGCGGTACAAGCCCAGCTTGAAGTTGGCTACGCCTATTACAAGGCCGATCAAAGGGAATTAGGACTGGCTGCGGTTAATCGCTTTTTGCGCCTACACCCAACCCACAAAAACGCAGCCTACGCCCAGTATCTAAAAGGACTTATCAGTTTTACCGAAGATCGAACATTTCTCGGTAAATTTGCCGGCAACGCCGATTTAAGTGATCGCGACCCCTCTGCCGCACGGCAAGCCTACGAAGCATTCAAGCGATTGGTAGAGCGTTACCCTCAAAGCCCCTACTCCGAAGACGCACGCAAACGAATGGGTTATTTACTCAATGCCCAGGCCAGGCACGAAGTGATCGTGGCACGCTTCTACCTGAAACGACAGGCTTATGTAGCTGCGGTTAACCGCAGCAAAACCATCATCAATCAATTCTCCCAAACACCAGCTGTTGAAGATGCCTTGAGTATTATGATTAAAGCCTATCAAAAAATGGGCCTGTCAGATCTGGCCAAGGATGCACGCAGAGTACTGAAAAAGAATTTCCCGCAAAGTCGCTATCTGGTGACCTCATCGTAGTTTTTTAGCGGTGGTATCTCGCCCACGTCAAAGGATAACGGCGATCCCGGCCAAAAGCACGACCCGAAATTCGCACACCCGGTGCGGCCTGTCGGCGCTTGTATTCATTACGGTCGACAAGATCAACCACTCTTTCGATCATTGATCGGGTATACCCGTCAGACTCAATTTTATCAACACACCACTCTAGCTCAATATACCGTTCCAGCACCGCATCCAGCTCGGGATAAGGCGGCAGACTGTCCTCATCCAGTTGATCGGGAGCCAATTCAGCACTGGGGGGGCGCTCGATAACTCGCTGAGGAATGACTTCAGACTGACTGTTTCGATATTTCGCCAATTGATAGACCAGTGTTTTTGGGACATCCTTGAGTACCGCAAAGCCACCCACCATGTCCCCATACAAAGTGGCATAACCCACCGCCATTTCACTTTTGTTACCCGTGGTCACCACCATCTTGCCGCACTTATTGGAAATCGCCATCAACATCAGCCCACGGATTCTGGCTTGTATATTCTCTTCGGTGGTATCCGCCTTCACCTGCCCAAAAACAGGCTGCAGCGTACCCATCAGCGCACGAAAAGATGGCTCTATCTCCAGTAAGTGAGGCTTGATACCCAGAGTCTTCGCCTCAAACAAGGCATCATCAATGCTCATTTGGCGGGTATAACGAGATGGCATCAAAATAGCTTCTACGCAATCAGCACCCAACGCGTCAGCAGCAATAGCCAGTGTCAATGCCGAATCGATACCCCCTGATAAGCCGACAAGGGCGCCGGGGAAGCCATTTTTGTGGATATAATCACCCAGGCCCAAGGTCAGTGCTTGATAAACTGTGACAATATCATTCTGCTCAGCTACCACCTTGCCTGTGCAATGTACAACTCCAGTCGTCGTCAAGGAACACTCGATCCGTGCCAGATGCTCCTGGAACTGGGGGCTACGCTGCACGACCAGACCTGCAGAATTTACTGTAAATGAGCCTCCATCAAAAACCAGTTCATCCTGTCCTCCCACCTGATTAACATAAATGATGGGACACCTACAACTGCGGGCCCGGGCCGCCAACACCTGCCGCTGACGAACAGCAGATTTACCTCGGGTATAAGGAGAGGCATTGAGTGACACGACAATCCTGGCCCCTGCAGCTACTGCAGCCTCAACCGGCCCGAATTCCCATGCATCCTCACAAATTGTGATGCCAATAGGACAGCCATTAGCCTCTATCACACAGGGATTATTCCCAGGCAAGAAATAACGTTTTTCATCGAAGACCCCATAATTGGGCAATAACCACTTATTATAATGGGTAACGATCATGCCCTGCCGCAGAACGACCGCACTGTTGTATAGCGCTTCACCGACCTTTCTTGGATAGCCCACTACCACCGTGACTTCAGCTGGCAATCGCACCACCAGATGGTCAATGGCCTTGTGTGCACGTATGATGAAATCTTCACGAAACAACAGGTCTTCCGGAGGGTACCCAGTCACACTCAGCTCGGGAAATACGACCAGCTGAGCTCCGAGCTTCCTGGCATCAGCTACAGCCCGAATGATTCGCTGAATATTGCCACTCACATCGCCGACATGAGGATTAAGTTGTGCCAGTACAATATTGATTCTTGCTGTCATGTTCTGAATTTGATCACTAAAATAGATCTCGCATTGTCCGTCAAGACAAAGAAACTGCCAAGACTTATGTGCCACCAGCCAGGAAAAGAAAGTGCATCGTTACAAAATGACCGAAGATTTCCCCGATCCCAACCTGGCATCAAGCGAAGGTCTGCTGGCAATTGGTGGTGATCTTTCCTGTGACCGGCTGCTTAGTGCCTACAGCAAAGGTATATTTCCATGGTTTAGCAACGATCAGCCAATTTTATGGTGGAGTCCAGATCCCCGCTCAATCCTGTATCCGGAAAATCTACATATCTCAAAAAGCCTCCACAAAACTCTCCGGAGAGAGACTTTTGTGACCACATTCGATCAAGCCTTTACTGAAGTCATCGAACACTGTGCCTGTGGCAACAATAGAAAACAACCATCGGGCACCTGGATTACCCATGATATGCGTGCAGCCTACTGCCAACTTCACGAGCTCGGTTATGCCCATTCAGTAGAAACCTGGTGCCATGGCAACCTGGTCGGGGGGCTCTATGGTGTGGCGATGGGGGCTGCATTTTTTGGTGAAAGCATGTTCAGTCTGCGTGCAGATACATCCAAGGTTGCCCTAGCAACCCTGGTGAAACGACTGCATAAATGGCAGTTTCATTTTATCGACTGCCAAGTACAATCTGCTCATCTCGACCGTATGGGGGCGACAAACATCTCAAGAACGCACTTCCTCCTGGCCTTGCATGAGGCATTACGCGTTCCAAATCGCAGTGGAACGTGGTAATCATCCTTTTTTCCAGTTGGCAAAGGTCCTGCCCACCAAAAACAGTGCTTTACGGGTTACGCCAGTTAGGGCATCATGCGCGGATTCTTTCGGAAACAAACAAGAGGGTAGTCTACAAGTGGCAAAAGAAGACCAAATTGAAATGGAGGGCACCATACTCGAGACCCTGCCCAATACGCAGTTCAGGGTTGAACTGGAGAATGGGCATGTTGTAACGGCACATATCTCCGGGCGGATGCGCAAACACTATATCCGAATTTTGCGTGGTGACAAAGTAACCGTCGAAATGACCCCATATGACCTCAGCAAAGGTCGCATCACCTATCGTAACCGCTAAAATCTACCCGAGAAGTAACTATTCAGCGTATTCATCATTTTGTCCCATTACGGCGTGGTGTGTTCGTACTCGAATGGTCACATATGACCTATATGCTCACATTACTCCGTGCGAACATGCCTTGTACTGAACCAAAATCTAAATACGCTGAATAGTTACGATGGTAATTGTTCTTGCATATCTTCGATAAAATGCTCAAAATCAAGAGCGGGGGAGCCAGGAGCCTGTCCTAGAACAGAGGACCTGCTGCGGGAAAGCTGATTTTGGACAAATTTTCCCGGGCATCGTTAAACACAATGAGTATTCGCCTCACCATGAAAAATCTGTCTCAAAGCAACTTCTCCTCGTTAATGGCTCCAGTTCTCGTACAAGCTTCTAACATACTTTCAATCTGGTTAGGCACACCAGGACGGTGCTGGATTGTGAGCAGGTTAAAAAATGGAAAACTTCTATGACAGACAAGCATCCCATCATTGCTATCACCGGCTCTTCAGGTGCTGGCACATCAACCGTTAAAACTGCAATGCAGCATATTTTTCACCGCGAGGCCATCAATGCTACCGTCATTGAAGGAGACAGCTTTCATCGCTATGACCGTGCCGGGATGCGTGTCGCCATCGCTGAGGCTGCCACAGAAGGAAAGACGCTGAGCCATTTCGGGCCAGATGCTAATCTTTTCGCTGAACTGGAAGCCTTGTTCAAAGAATATGGGGAGAAGGGCACCGGAAAGACCCGACTTTATCTCCACAATGAAGTGGAAGCATCTTCCTTACATCAGGAACCTGGTACGTTTACTCCCTGGGATTCCATTGATCCAAAAAATGATTTACTGTTCTACGAAGGACTCCATGGCGGGGTTGTCACCGACGATATCAATATTGCACAATATGTGGATCTACTGATTGGGGTAGTACCCGTTGTCAACCTGGAATGGATACAGAAAATCCACCGTGATAGCAATGAACGTGGTTATTCCGCCGAAGCCATTGTCCAGACCATCCTGCGCCGAATGCCTGATTACGTACGCTATATTACACCGCAATTTTCCAAGACTGATATCAATTTTCAGCGCGTAGCTCTGGTTGATACCTCTAATCCATTTATTGCCCGGGACATCCCATCACCGGATGAAAGCGTCATTATCGTACGCTTTCGCGAACCAGAAAAAGTAGATTTTCCCTATTTGTTACAAATGATCAAAAATTCCTACATGACCCGTCGCAACAATATTGTCATCCCCGGCGCACGCATGGGACTGGCCATGGAAATCATTCTCACACCCCTGATTCACAAACTCGTGCAACGCAAGCTACTCGCAAGCTGAACACCGCAGTGACAAATCAGTAATTCACACTAATAACAAAGGGTAGCGCACCAATAAAAAGGGTGGCCCCATGAGCCACCCTTTTGCTGTTCCGCCTAAGAGGCTGTCCAAGAATAGGAACCGTAGCGAGGGGAAGCTGCTTTGAGGCAGATTTTTTGTAACGATTCAGCGTGTTTAGATTTTGGTTCAGTACAAAACATTTTCGCACGGAGAACGTGAGCCTATAGGTCCTATGTGAGCATTCGAGTACGAACACACGCCGTAATGGGACCAAAGATGAACGCGCTGAATCGTTGCGATTTCTTCATGACTTGAGGCGAATACTGGTTGTATTTTAACGAGAATCAGGGAGAAATCGGACCAAATTCTGCTTATCCACAGTAGGCTCTCTATTTTCGGACAGCCTCCTGGCAACAATCTATTTAATTTTAGCTTCAGTAAAGAGCACATGTTTACGCACCTTTGGATCATACTTCATCAGCTTCAGCTTCTCGGTCATGGTCCGCTTATTCTTGGTGGTCGTGTAGTAATAACCCGTTTTTGCACTGGACACCAGCTTGATTTTATCTCGCATTTCTCACCCGCCTTCTGAATTAAATCTTGGTTCCCTGGCTACGCATGTCACGCAACACAGCATCAATTCCATTTTTATCAATAATACGCAGGCCCTTTCGTGATATACGCAAACGTACCCAACGATTTTCGCTCTCCACCCAAATACGACGTCGCTGCAGGTTAGGCATAAAACTGCGACGGGTTTTATTGTGGGCATGAGAGACATTATTCCCACGCACAGTACGTTTACCGGTAATCTGACACACTCTTGCCATAACACTACTCCTGAACTGTCCTCTACGCCCCGTACCTGCAGTTACAGGCAGCGAGTTCCATTGAATTTTAAGGTCGGCCTTTATACCAGAAACCACTAGTAACTTCCAGTCAAGTTTCACATACAAATTTCACGGGCCTTGCTTACAACAAGCCCAACGCACTGAACGAAAGGGTTTCAGTATCACCAACGATGAAGTGGTCCAGTAATCGCACCTCCACCAGATCCAAAGCCGCAGTAAGTCGCCTGGTCAAGGAACGATCGGCCACACTTGGTTCAGCCACACCCGAGGGGTGATTATGGGCAACAATCAATGCCACGGCATTGAGTACCAGCGCCCTCTTCACCACTTCACGGACATGCACATTGGCCCCATCCACAGTACCGGCAAACAATTCCTCACAAGCCAACACCCGATGCCGCACATCCAGGAACAAACAAACGAACACTTCACGCTGCCGATCACGCAGATTCAGACACAAATACTTTTTTACCGCATCCGGGCTGGATAGGGTGTCACCACGATGCAGGCGCTGTGACAGGCACCTTCGACCCACTTCCGCACTTGCCAACAGCCGTGCCGTACCCGCCGGACCCAGACCGTGACTGCGCAGCAGTGGTTCCACATCGGTCGACAGTAATTGCCGCAGACCCCCGAAGTTCTGCAGTAAAGAACGCCCCAGATCAACTGCGTCGATACCACGCACACCGCGGCCCAATAGAATTGCCAACAACTCCGAATCCGTTAGTTTATCCGTTCCAAACCGAAGCAATTTCTGGCGAGGTCGTTCATCTGCAGGCCAGTCTCTAATCATCACACGCCCTCCATGGCATTGATTGGTCCGCTCCAGGACCAAAGCGAGAGATTCCTTTCAAACGCTTTCAACGGTACACTCTACCCTCGGAGATCAATATGGACAAGAAAAATATTGTTATCGGTGTGACTGGCAGCATTGCAGCCTATAAATCGGCCGAGCTGTGCCGCCGTTTACGTGATCATAACACCAACCTGCGGGTGGTAATGACCGCAGGTGCCAGCAATTTTATTACCCCACTGACCTTACAAGCCGTCAGTGGCGCGCCGGTACGCTCGCAACTGCTGGATGCAACAGAAGAATCCGGCATGGACCATATAGAACTGTCCCGTTGGGCAACCTGTATTCTGGTGGCTCCGACCACAGCCAATTTTCTGGCCAAACTGGCGGGTGGTTTTGCTGACGACCTGCTCTCCACCCTGTGTCTGGCCGCCACCTGCCCTGTAGTTGTCGCCCCGGCCATGAATCATGCCATGTGGGCCAATACTGCAACTCAGGCCAATGTGACGCTGCTGCAACAACGTGGCATTGCTTTTATCGGCCCGGAAAGCGGCGATCAAGCCTGTGGTGACCAAGGAGTTGGCCGCATGAGTGAACCAGCACAAATCATCGCGTTTCTGAATGCCTCGATGGACTCCACACGTCAGCAACCCTTGCAGGAACTGCAAGTCATGGTTACTGCCGGCCCAACGTTTGAAGCAATCGACCCGGTGCGTGGGCTGACCAATACCAGTAGTGGTAAAATGGGTTATGCCGTCGCAACAGCAGCTCGCAGAGCGGGAGCACGGGTCACGCTGATATCCGGCCCGGTGTCGCTGTCAACACCTCCTGGCGTAAAGACCCTGGCCGTCACCTCGGCGTTGGCGATGCAACAAACCGTTCTGGAATACATCACCGACCAGGATATTTTTATCGGTGTTGCCGCCGTTGCAGATTATCGGCCGCGGCGAACAGCCCAACAAAAAATCAAAAAAAATAGCTCTACCCTGACGCTGGAGCTGGTTCGTAATCCCGACATTCTGGCTACGGTGGCTGGCCTGGAAAAAGCGCCATTCACGGTCGGCTTTGCCGCTGAGACTGAAGAACTGCTTGCCCATGCCCGAGCAAAACTCCATGCCAAAAACATCCATATGATCGCTGCCAATCGGATCGGTGAGCCCGGAACCGGTATCGGTGCTGATGACAATACCCTCACCCTGCTCACTCGAACCGGGGCGATTGAACTCCATCGGGCTCCCAAAGCACAGCTGGCTGAGCAATTGATCGAAGCCATCGCCATACAGTTTCATGAACACCAAAATATTCATGACCACCAAAAGGGAAAAAACAAGCATGCTTGATGTGGACCTGAAAATACTTGATCCGCGGCTCAACACGGCCACTGGCCTGCCGTCCTACGC
>VAOU01093841.1_pt1 | contig 20116 bp, 17 predicted proteins | sample 3393871 | NCBI WGS metagenome assembly VAOU01 (sample SAMN08290440, study PRJNA428436) | hydrothermal vent metagenome | isolation source: Deep-sea hydrothermal vent chimney | place: Atlantic Ocean: South-mid Altantic Ridge | depth 1820 m m
ACCAGTACTTCGATACGCTCTTTTCGGATCTCGAAAATCAGTTCATCATGCACCTGCAGGATCATGTGTACGTCCTCTGGCCATAGTTCGGAAATGCTTTGATCGATACGAATCATGGCGCGCTTGATAAGGTCAGCAGCAGTTCCTTGCATGGGGGCGTTGATGGCCACGCGCTCAGCGTTCTGGCGCAGGGTGTAATTGCGGGCATTAATGTCTGGCAGGTACAAACGGCGACCGAACAGCGTTTCCACATAGCCTTGCTTGCGAGCTTTGGCCCGGGTGGCTTCCATGAAGGATTGCACGCCGGGATAATGGGTAAAGTAGCCCTGTATATACTCTTCGGCTTCGGTATGACCAATTTCCAGCTGCCTGGCCAACCCGTAGGCGGACATGCCATAGATGAGGCCGAAGTTGATTGCTTTGGCGCGCCGGCGTTGCTCAGGGGTGACTGCATCAAGGGCAACCCCGAACACCTCGGAAGCGGTAGCCCGGTGTACGTCAAGACCGAGTGTGAAGGCCTGCACCAATCCCGGGTCGCCAGACAAATGTGCCATAATCCGCAGCTCTACCTGGGAGTAATCCAGCGACAGCAGTGCAAAGCCCGGTTCGGCGATGAAGGCCTCACGGATACGTCGGCCCTCGGTGCTGCGTACCGGGATATTTTGTAAATTTGGATCGCTGCTTGACAGTCGCCCGGTGGAGGCCACAGCTTGGTGATAAGAAGTGTGCACACGCCCGGTTACCGGGTTCACAAGGACCGGCAGTTTATCAGTATAGGTAGATTTGAGTTTGCTTAGGCTACGGTGCTGCAGAATAAGACGCGGCAGGGGGTAGTCAACAGCCAATTTCTGCAATACGCCTTCGGCAGTTGAGGGTTGGCCCTTCGGGGTTTTGCGCAAGACGGGTAAGCCCATGCGCGTAAACAGCACTTCCTGAATCTGCTTTGGTGACTGGATATTAAATTCGGTGCCGGCCAGGTCATAGGCCTGCTGCACGAGTGACTGCATGGCTGTATGCAATTCCCGGCTTTGCTGTTGCAGCATAGCACTGTCGATCATGACGCCGGTCCGCTCCATTTTGGATAATACCGGTAGCAGGGGCATCTCGATGGTCTCGAAAACGTTGCATTGCTGTGGGTGTTGCTGCAGATCAGGCCAGATCTTCTGATGCAGACGCAAGGTGATGTCAGCATCTTCAGCCGCGTAGGGCGCGGCCTGCTCCAGCCCCACCGAGGAAAACAGGATCTGTTGTTTGCCCTTGCCGGCGACTTCCGAGAACTTGATGGTAGTGTGGCCCAGATAAGCCAGGGCCAGGGCATCCAGGTTGTGATGACTGAAGGTGCTGTTGAGGACATAGGATTCGAGCATGGTGTCAAATCGCATACCCTGCATGAACAGGCCGTGGTGGGCCAGGACTTCATGGTCATATTTTAAATTCTGACCCACCTTGGCATGATCCGGGCTCTCCAGCAGTGGGCGCAAGCGCTCTAATACCAGTATCTTGGACAGTTGCTTTGGTGCACCCAGATAATCGTGGCCGATGGGTACATAGGCTGCCTCTCCAGGGCGATCACAGAAGGAAATGCCGACCAATTCTGCCAGGTGGGCATTTAGCGAGGTGGTCTCGGTATCAAAGGCGAAAACCTCGGCCTGTTCAAGGCGTTTGAGCCAGCGATCAAGGTCTTCTTCGGTAAGAATGGTCTCGTAGTGAGGCCCATCTATTGGTGAGGAGTTTTTGGCCTGTTTGATCCCGTTACCGACAGCATGGGTGGTGTTCAGTTCAGCCAACCAGGTGCGAAACTGCAAGCGGGAGTACAGTTTGCGTAAAGCCTTGGAATCAGCATTTTTCAAATGCAGGTCGCTTGCCCCGGGGAGCTCCAGGTCGCGGCGTACCGTGACCAGTTCGCGATTAAGCGCCAGGCGATCCAGGCTTTGGCGCAAGTTCTCACCAACCTTACCGCCAATTTTGTCCGCATTGGCGACAACGGAATCCAGCGAACCATATTGCTGGAGCCAGCGTGCTGCTGTCTTTGGCCCCACCTTTGGCACACCCGGGATATTGTCAGCGTTGTCCCCCATGAGCGCCAGGTAGTCGACAATACGCTCGGGCGGTACGCCGTATTTATGTATCACGCCGGCCCGGTCGTAGCGGATATTTTTCATGGTATCGACCATCACGACATAGTCATCGACCAGTTGCGCCAGATCTTTGTCACTGCTGGCGATCATGCAAGCCTGGCCGGCAGCACTGGCCCGGGTCGAAAGGGTGGCGATGACATCATCCGCTTCGACCCCGGGAATGACCAGTAGCGGCAGGCCGAGCGCGGTTACCAGTTCGTGAACGGGTGCAATTTGTACCCGCAGTTCATCAGGCATCGGTGGTCTGTTAGCCTTATAGTCCGGGTATATGTGATGACGAAAGGTCGGGCCTTTGGCATCGAATACCACGACCATCTGTTCAGGCTGGTACTCACGTACCAGACTCTTGAGCATGTTAATAACCCCGTACACAGCACCGGTCGGTTGGCCATCGGCTGCCATCAGTCCGGGCATGGCGTGATACGCCCGGAACAGATAAGAAGAGCCATCAACCAGAATAAGCATAAAAAGCAATAAAGGGGTCAGAGCCCTTTTTTCGGAGTAGAGGTTTCAGAAAAAGGGGTCAGAGCCCTTTTCGGGCGACCTCTTCTTGATTGTCCAATTTTATGATCAACAACCCATTCGATGTGTTTGCAAAATAGATCTTCACCCAGAGGTGTTCCACTGTGCCAGGCAGTGCGGATATCGGCCAGTGATTCCAGTCCCTGATATGTAGAAAACCACTTTGAATACACCTTTTGACGTGCTGCTGGGGTATCACCAAGTTGGGTATACATGCTATGTGGCGTTATCAAAGAGTTCGGTTCACCTTCGGCGTTGCAGCAATAACTGGACCACCGATAATCACGTGGATGCCGCACGACTCCAGCGCGAACCGGATTCATTTCGATATAGTGCAGACAGGCCAGATAATAGCTTTCAGCGTCGATGACGCTACTTTTATAGCGACCTTCCCACAGGGTTCCGGTACGCTCGTAGCTACGATTAAAATAAGGAACATACTGCCTGCCGGTGAACTGTATCATTTTACTGATACTGTTCGCATGGCCGGGAGTGGCCAGCAAGTGCACGTGGTTGGACATTAAGGCATAGCCGTGGATCGCGCAATCATATTTTTCAGCACCCTGGCCCAGCCAGGCCAGATATGCGTAGTAGTCCTTCTCTTTGTGGAAGATGGCTTGCCGGTTATTTCCCCGTTGGATAATGTGTACGGGCATTCCAGCAACATGAAACCTCGGTTTTCTCGGCATAATCTTGTCTAAAAAAGGGGTCAGAGCCCTTTTAATATTTTATTTGTATATATATCAATAAGTTACCGCACAAAAAGGGCTCTGACCCCTTTTTTTAGAGTTTATCATAAAAAAAGGGCTCTGACCCCTTTTTTGGTTTTGTTGTAGAATGTATGTGATTTCGGCTTGGGGATGGAATGGTATGGGCAACTTTGTACGACGGGATGAAGCGGACTGGTTGGCCCTGGCCGGTAAGGAGTTGCGGGGCAAATCGCCAGAGGGCCTGAAGGTGTCAACGCCAGAAGGGATTGCTGTCAAGCCGTTGTATACGGCTGCGGATACTGCTGGTCTGGAACACCTGGATTCCCTGCCCGGTTTTGCGCCCTACCTGCGCGGGCCACGCGCCACGATGTACGCTGGTCGGCCCTGGACAGTGCGCCAGTATGCCGGTTTTTCCACCGCTGAAGAATCTAACCGCTTTTATCGCAAAGCCCTCGCCGCAGGCCAAAAAGGCCTCTCGATCGCTTTTGACCTGGCGACCCATCGCGGCTATGACTCGGATCATCCCCGGGTCAGTGGTGATGTCGGCAAAGCCGGGGTGGCGATTGATTCGGTGGAGGATATGAAACTGCTGTTTGCGGATATTCCGCTGGGGCAGATGTCGGTATCCATGACCATGAATGGAGCGGTGTTGCCAATTTTTGCCATGTTCATCGTTGCCGCCGAGGAGCAGGGTGTGGACCCGTCCGCACTGGCTGGCACCCTGCAAAATGATATTCTCAAGGAATTTATGGTTCGTAACACCTACATCTATCCACCCTCACCCTCGATGCGGATTGTTGCCGATATTATTGGGTATTCCGCAGCACAGATGCCACGTTTCAACCCAATCTCAATTTCCGGCTATCACATGCAGGAAGCGGGGGCCACGGCTGCCCAGGAACTGGCTTACACCTTGGCCGATGGTATCGAATATGTGCGTGCGGCACTGTCCAGCGGGTTATCGGTGGATCAGTTTGCACCCCGCTTGTCATTTTTTTTCGGGATCGGCATGAATTTTATGATGGAGGTGGCTAAGCTGCGGGCGGCACGGCTGCTATGGGCGGAGCTGATGCAGGCACATTTTCAACCGGCTGACCCACGTTCTTCGATGTTACGCACCCATTGCCAGACATCCGGCGTCAGCCTGACCAGCCGTGATCCCTATAACAATATCATCCGTACTACGCTCGAGGCACTGGCGGCAGTGCTGGGTGGCACGCAGTCGCTGCATACCAACAGTTTTGATGAAGCCCTGGCACTGCCGACCGAGTTTTCCTCACGCATTGCTCGCAACACTCAGCTTGTGTTGCAGCACGAGGCTGGTCTGACCGATGTCGTCGATCCCCTCGGTGGTAGTTATTATCTGGAAAGATTAACCGCAGATCTGGCCACCGCAGCCCGGGAATTGATTGCCGAGGTGGATGGTATGGGCGGCATGACCGCGGCGGTGATCGCCGGGCTGCCCAAGCTGCGGATTGAAGAGGCGGCTGCACGCCGTCAGGCCCGGCTCGATCGTGGCGAAGATGTCGTAGTGGGCGTCAATCGCTATCCGTTAGAAGAGGAGCCCGAGGTAGATATTCTGCAGATTGACAATGCCGAAGTGCGTCGTCTGCAGGTTGAGCGATTGCAGCAAGTGCGGGCTGCGCGTGATGAAGAGGCTTGTCGGGAAGCGCTGCAACGGCTGTCTGCTGCAGCCGCTAAAGAGCGCGAAAATCTTCTGCCCTATACCATCAAGGCGGTACGCTTGCGTGCCACTGTGGGAGAAATTTCGGATGCACTGGAAACGGTATTTACCCGTCACCGCGCCATGGTGCGCTCGGTGAGTGGAGTTTACGGAGCGGCCTGTGAAGACGATGCGGGTTTTCGTGCCGTGACCGCGCAGGTCAGTCAATTTGCCGTGCAATACGGTCGCAGACCCCGGCTGCTGGTGGTAAAACTGGGTCAAGATGGTCATGACCGTGGCGCCAGAATCATCGCCACCGGTTTTGCTGATATGGGGTTTGATGTCGACATCGGCCCCTTGTTTCAGACACCGCAGGAAGCGGCCCGGCAGGCGGTAGAAAACGATGTCCATATGATTGGGGTGTCCTCACAGGCTGCAGGTCACATGGCATTGGTGCCTGAACTAATCGCCGCCCTTAAAGCCGAGCAGGCCGAGGATATTCTGGTGGTCTGTGGAGGAGTCATCCCCCCTCAGGATTATGCCTTTTTGCAGCAACAGGGGGTGGTGGCGATTTTCGGACCCGGGACCAGTTTGCCGGTTGCCGCAGGTGAACTCATGACCCTGTTAGTACAACACCTGGGGGTAAACTCAAGTGTCACAAGTAACGCGGTGAAGGCGTAGGGGTTTGATAGATACCTAAATAATTCGCAAAGATCCACGAGGAGAGACAGTGCGGGACATCATAGAACGGTTGGAACAAAAAAGACAGCAGGCCCGCCTCGGTGGCGGGATCGAGCGCATCGATAAACAGCATGGCAAAGGCAAACTCACCGCTCGCGAGCGGATTGAGCTATTGCTCGATGCCGACAGCTTTGAAGAATGGGATATGTTTGTCGAACATCGCTGTCAGGATTTTGGTATGGCGCAACAGTCGATTCCCGGCGATGGTGTGGTCACTGGCTGGGGCACCATTTACGGGCGCCAGGTTTTTGTTTTCAGTCAGGATTTTACCGTCTTTGGTGGCTCGTTATCGGAGACTCATGCCGAAAAAATCGTCAAAATCATGGATAAGGCGGTACAGGTTGGGGCCCCGATTATCGGTATTAACGATTCCGGTGGTGCCCGTATCCAGGAAGGGGTGGCCTCGCTGGGCGGTTATGCCGATATCTTTCAGCGCAATGTGCTGGCTTCCGGTGTGGTACCACAGATTTCCATGATTATGGGTCCTTGCGCCGGTGGTGCGGTGTATTCACCGGCGATGACCGATTTTATTTTTATGGTTCGCGATTCTTCGCACATGTTTGTGACCGGCCCCGAGGTGGTAAAAACGGTAACCCACGAAAACGTCAGCGCCGAGGAACTCGGGGGTGCTCATACCCACACCTCCCGATCCGGAGTGGCCCATAAGGCCTTTGACAATGATGTCGATGCCTTGTTTATGCTGCGCCGGTTCATCAACTTGCTGCCTTCAAGCAATCAACGCACAGCACCGGTGCTGCCGGTCCGTGATAATCCAGACCGGGTGGAAAAAGCATTGGATACTCTGGTGCCTATGGATCCCAATCAACCTTATGACATGAAAGAGTTGTTGGCCAAGGTGGTAGATGATCAGGAATTTTTTGAGATTCAGGAAGATTTTGCGGCCAATATTGTCGTCGGTTTGGGCCGCATGGCGGGTCATACAGTGGGTTTTGTCGCCAATCAACCCATGGTGCTCGCCGGTTGTCTGGACATTAATTCAGCAACTAAAGCCGGGCGTTTTGTGCGTTTTTGTGATGCCTTCAATATCCCCATAGTAACCTTCGTCGATGTCCCGGGCTTTCTGCCCGGTACCGATCAGGAATTCGGTGGCATTATTCGTCATGGTGCCAAGTTGCTATACGCCTTTGCCGAAGCTACGGTACCCAAGGTCACGGTTATTACCCGTAAGGCTTATGGTGGGGCTTATGATGTGATGAGTTCCAAACACCTGCGCGGTGATGTTAATCTGTGCTGGCCCAGCGCTGAAATTGCGGTCATGGGACCCAAGGGTGCGGTGGAGATTATTTTTCGCCAGGAAAAGGATGATCCTGAGAAAATCGCCGCCCGCACGGAAGAATACCGCAGCAAATTCGCCAATCCCTTTGTTGCGGCCCGACGCGGTTTCATCGACGATGTCATCCGTCCCCGTAACACCCGCCGTCGCCTGTGTCGTTCACTGGCGCTGTTGGCTGATAAACAGCTACAGAACCCCTGGCGAAAACATGGCAATATTCCGTTATGAGCATCATGTTTAAAAAAATTCTCATCGCCAATCGAGGTGAAATTGCCTGTCGGGTTATCCGTAGCGCACAGCAGATGGGCGTTGCCACCGTCGCCGTCTATTCGACTGCTGACCAACGTGCCAAACATGTCGAAATGGCTGATGAAGCGGTTTGTATCGGCCCACCAGCGGCAGCGCAGAGCTATCTTCGGATCGATGCTATTGTCAACGCCTGTCGTCAGATCGGTGCGCAGGCGGTACATCCGGGTTATGGATTCCTGTCTGAGAATGCTGCACTTGTCGTGGCACTTGAGGCTGAAAATATTGCTTTTATCGGCCCACCGACTAAGGCCATGCAGATTATGGGTGACAAGATCATCTCCAAACGATTGGCCCAGGAAACCGGAGTTTCCACTATTCCCGGCTACACCGATGTGATCGTTGATGCCGAACAGGCTGTGACTATTGCCAACGATATTGGTTACCCGGTGTTGCTCAAAGCCAGTGCAGGCGGCGGCGGCAAGGGCATGCGTGTGGCGCGCAATGATGCAGAATGCCGGGATGGTTTCGCGCGCGCCAGTAGCGAGGCTGCGACCGCATTCGGCGACGACCGTATGTTCCTGGAAAAATACATTGAGGGGCCCCGGCATATTGAGATCCAGATTATGGCCGATCAGCACGGTCATGTTTTGTATTTGGGTGAGCGGGAATGCTCGATCCAGCGTCGTCATCAGAAAGTGATTGAGGAAGCCCCTTCGGTATTCATCGATGCCCCGACCCGGGCAGCCATGGGTCAGCAGGCCGTAGCCCTGGCGCGTGCCGTGGATTATTGCTCAGCCGGACGGTGGAGTTTATTGTCGACCAGGGGCGTAATTTCTATTTCCTGGAAATGAATACCCGCCTGCAGGTCGAACATCCGGTTACCGAGTGTGTGACCGGCCTGGATCTGGTGGAGTTGATGATCCGGGTGGCGGCCGGTGAGCCCCTGCCGCTGACCCAGGAACAGGTTCGCCAGCAGGGCTGGGCGGTGGAATGTCGGGTCTATGCCGAAGACTCCAGTCGTGGCTTTTTGCCCTCAATCGGGCGACTGTCTCGCTATCATGAACCACGGGCTGCAGGCCTGCGGGTTGATAGTGGCGTTAAGGCCGGTAGTGACATCAGTATGTATTACGATCCCATGATTTCCAAGTTGGTAGCCTACGGAGCAGATCGCAAACAAGCCATTGCCATGGCAGTTGAGGCTCTGGATCAGTATTTGATCGAAGGGGTGGCCCACAATGGGGCTTTTTTGCAGGCCGTGTTGCTGGATGAGGCATTTGGGCGTGGCGATATCAGTACTGATTTTATCGGTCAGCGTTACCCGGACGGTTTTCAGCCACCGTTGCCTGAGGGTGTTCAGCTTGATGCCATGTTGGCGGTAGTTGCTGTGTTACATGATCGTTGTGAGCGGCGTGAAGTTGCCACAGATTATTGTGATCAAAAGCTGCGAACCTGGGTGATTTGTGCTGATAAAGCGCAGTGGAACGTAGATCTTTCTGTAACGGCACAAGGGCTGAAAGCCGATCTGGGTGAACAATCTGTTAGCATACAAACGGATTGGCAGCCGGGTGATCGACTGTGTTCGGTTCAGGTAGATGGCAAAGAACGAACCGTACAAGTACAGGTTTTCGGCAATCACTACCGGCTGGCACAGGCTGCGTGTGTTCTTGACTGTCGGGTTTTGGGCCCGCGTGCTGCCGAGCTTGATGAGTATATGCTGGAACGGGTTGTTCCCGATCGTTCGGGGCAGGTCCTTTCACCCATGCCCGGGATGATCACCCAAATTCGGGTCCAGGAAGGTGACGAGGTTCAAGCCGGTACGGCGGTAGCGGTCATTGAGGCGATGAAAATGGAAAACCTGTTGTATGCAGCCCGAGATGGTGTCATCGCCAAGGTGCTGGTGCAGCCTGGTGAGGCGGTGCAGGCTGATCAGGTACTGCTGCAATTCGCCTGAGGCACCTCACAGCCTCCTGGGAGGCTGTCCGAGAGCAGATAACCTACTGTGGAAAAGTTATCACAATAAATAAAAGTAACGATTCAGCGCATTCATCTTTTGTTCCATTACGGCGTGTGTTCGTACTCGAATGCTCACATATGACCTATATGCTCACATTCCCCGTGCGAAAACGCCTTGTACTAAACCAAAATCTAAACACGCTGAATCGTTACAAATAGATTTGATGGTGTTGTCGAAGCTGCTCTTTTTGAGTGTATGGGGTTGATTTTTTTTGCTGTGGTCCCCACATCACTGAGCACGGATTGATCCGGTGACATCAACAGGTTCTGCTTGACAAACCCGTATCGCCGGATATGATTAGCACTCACTTGTAGTGAGTGCTAACAACTTAAGTTTAACCTTACCCTACACTATTGGAAGGAGATAAATCCATGAAGATACGTCCACTTCATGATCGCGTAGTATTACGTCGCATCGAAGACGAACGCACCACACCTGGTGGTATTGTGATTCCGGATTCGGCAACTGAAAAACCCATGCAGGGTGAAATTATTTCTGTCGGTAACGGCAAAATTTTGGATAACGGTGAGGTGCGCGCCCTCGACCTGAAGGCCGGAGATCGTGTGCTGTTCGGAAAATACTCTGGTACCGAAGTCAAGATTGATGGCGAGGAACTGTTGGTGATGCGTGAAGACGACATCATGGGTGTGATCGAGTCCTGATTCACCACTGCAGCACGTTCTGTATTGTAACAATGCATCTGTAACGAATAAACAACTGATCAAGAGGTAGAATCTATCATGCCTGCGAAAGAAGTACTATTTGGTGAAAACGCCCGCAATCGCAAAATGCGTGGTGTCAATATCCTGGCCGATGCGGTCAAGATCACTCTGGGGCCGAAGGGTCGCAATGTCATTCTCGATAAATCTTTTGGCTCACCGACCGTAACCAAGGACGGTGTTTCCGTAGCCAAGGAAATCGAGCTTAAGGACAAATTTGAAAACATGGGGGCACAACTGATCAAGGAAGTCGCTTCCAAGACCTCCGATGTGGCTGGTGACGGCACCACGACTGCAACAGTACTGGCTCAAGCCATGCTCCGTGAAGGCCTTAAGGCCGTCGCAGCCGGTATGAATCCGATGGATCTGAAACGCGGCATTGACAAGGCTGTCGAAGCAGTAACCGAGCACCTGAAAGTTATCTCCAAACCTTGTACCGATCACAAGGAAGTTGCTCAGGTTGGGACGGTTTCTGCCAATGCTGATGATTCCATTGGTGATATTATCGCCGAGGCGATGGAGAAAGTAGGTAAGGAAGGTGTTATTACGGTGGAAGAAGGTTCGGGCTTGGCCAATGAACTTGACATCGTCGAGGGCATGCAATTCGATCGTGGCTATCTGTCTCCGTACTTCATCAACAAGCAGGAGAATATGACGACCGAGATGGAGAATCCGCTGATTCTGATTCATGACAAGAAGATCTCCAATATTCGCGACATGTTGCCGATACTGGAAGCCGTTGCCAAGGCTGGTCAGCCGCTAGTGATTGTCGCAGAAGATGTTGATGGCGAAGCATTGGCGACTCTGGTGGTCAATACCATACGCGGCATTGTCAAAGTCTGTGCAGTCAAGGCCCCGGGCTTTGGTGATCGTCGTAAAGCCATGTTGGAGGACATCGCGGTTTTGACCGGTGGTCAGGTGATTTCCGAGGAAGTCGGCATGAGTCTTGAGAATACCACCCTCAATGATCTGGGTCATGCCAAGCGGGTTGTGATTAGCAAGGAAAATACCATCATCGTTGATGGTGCCGGTGACGCCAGCAAAATTGAGGCACGGGTCAGCCAGGTCCGGGCTCAGATTGAAGAGGCCACTTCTGACTATGATCGCGAAAAAATGCAGGAGCGTGTAGCCAAGTTGGCTGGCGGTGTTGCGGTGATCAAGGTAGGTGCTGCTACTGAAGTTGAAATGAAGGAAAAGAAAGCTCGCGTTGAAGATGCGCTGCACGCAACCCGGGCTGCTGTGGAAGAAGGTGTCGTCCCCGGTGGTGGGGTAGCACTGATTCGCTGTACTGGATCTTTAGTCGCTGTCAAGGGTGACAATCAGGATCAGGAAGTCGGTGTCAATATTGTGCGTCGTGCGATTGAAGAGCCGTTACGCCAAATTGTGGAAAATGCCGGTGGTGAAGCCTCTGTTGTCGTCAATGAGGTACGAAACAACGAAGGTAATTACGGTTTTAACGCCAGCAATGGCGAGTATGGTGACATGATTGCCATGGGTATTCTCGATCCAACCAAGGTTACGCGTGCCGCGTTGCAGAACGCAGCATCAATCTCTGGCTTGATGATTACGACGGAAGCTATGGTAGCTGAAGCACCGGAAGATAAGCCCGCAGCCCCGATGGGTGCACCTGATATGGGTGGCATGGGTGGTATGGGTGGTATGGGCGGCATGATGTAAGCTGTTTTTTACTGCAGCAATAAAAAGCCCCGCTTTGTAGCGGGGCTTTTTCATGGCCACCCCAGTAGCCATCTGCCTTTTCGGACAGCCTCCTAGAGATTGCGGTCGATAAATGCCTGTAGCTGTGATTTGGAAAGCATGCCGACCTTCATATCTTCGACTTCGCCGTTCTTGAACAACATTAGGGTGGGGATGCCGCGAATACCATACTTAGGTGGGGTCGCAGGATTTTCATCAATATTGAGTTTGGCAATCTTCAGTCGGCCCGCATACTCACCGGCGACCTCTTCGAGCAGTGGGGCGATTTGTTTGCACGGGCCGCACCACTCGGCCCAGTAATCGATCAGTACGGGTTCGCTGGATTGCAAAACATCCTGCTCAAAGCTGTCATCACTGACATGGGTGATCTCTTGGGACATCGAATATCATACCTCACTGGATTTGTGATAAAATCAACTACCCGAACAGCTCTCACAGTACGGATCGGGCAGACCCCTATTCTCAGCATGTTGACCCGGAAACGCAAGTTTTTTGGCGCCCCTGCGACCCGGTTTCCGGTCTTTTGCGATCTTTCCTAACCCAGATAATGACAGATACACACCTAACTGATACCAAGTTTGTTGACTTTGAATTGCCGCAGCCATTACTTGATGGCTTGAACGCTTGTGGATTTCTGCGCTGTACACCAATACAGAAGGCTGCGTTGCCACTGTTGTTGGGTGGCCAGGATGTTGCCGGACAGGCACAAACCGGTACCGGTAAAACCGCGGCCTTTCTGGTGGCGTTGTTCACGCATTTATGGAGCCACGACCGACGCGAAGGTGTTTCAGGTAATACGCCGCGGGCTCTGATATTAGCACCTACGCGGGAACTGGCTATCCAGATTCATGAAGACGCGCTCAAAATTGCGGCCGCAACTGATTTTCGGCTGGCCCTGGTCTACGGGGGTACCGGTTATGAACAGCAAAAGCGCCTGCTGAATGCCGGTGTTGATGTGCTGATTGGTACGCCGGGACGATTGCTTGATCTGTATAAGCAAAAGCTCTATGGCCTACAGGGTATCCAGGTCTGTATCATGGATGAGGCGGACCGCATGTTCGATCTGGGATTCATCCGCGATGTACGCTATTTTTTACGCCGTATGCCGCCGGCGCAGGAACGGCTTAATATGCTGTTTTCCGCAACCCTGTCATTGCGCGTCAATGAACTGGCCTATGAGCATATGAACAATCCACAAATGATCAAGATTGATGCTGATCGGGTGTCTGTGGAGCGGATTGTAGAGCAGGTGTACTATCCGGGCAATGAAGACAAGGTCCCGTTATTGGTGGGATTATTGCGTAAATTGCAGCCACGTCGCGCCCTGATTTTTGTTAATACCCGCTGGGCTGCCGAAAAGGTGCAGGATTGTCTGAATGTCAATGAACTCAATGCCGGAATGTTGTCAGGAGGCGTGGTGCAGAATAAACGTGAGGCTTTGCTGCGAGCCTTCAAGGCTCGGGAAATCAACCTGCTGGTGGCAACTGATGTGGCTGCTCGTGGCTTGCATATTCCCGAAGTCACCCATGTCTTTAATTTTGACTTGCCCCAGGAAGCAGAAGACTATGTGCACCGCATAGGCCGTACCGCCAGAGCAGGAGCCGAAGGTATGGCCGTCAGTTTTGCATGCGAAACGTATGCGATTTCACTGCCGGATATTGAAACCTATATCGGCCACAGTTTGCCACATCATGACATTACGCCAGAGCTGTTGCCACGGTTACAGCGATCGCGACATCGGCCACATGCCTCCGTAGCCCAACGTCGCGAGGGCAAGGCCAGAAGGCCAGTTGCAGCGACCGCCAGGAAACCCGCACCGAAGCGAGAACAAGAAAAGGACACATCACCAATAGTCGCCGTCACTGCAGGGCTGGTCGTTCCACCTGTGACGCCGGCATCCGGAGTGCCTTCAGCAACTATTTCACCAAAGGCAGAACCCGCCTTGTCTACCAGTGTTCGGCATTCGCATCATCGTAAAAAAGCCGGTATCCGTGAGATTCCTGCTATAGGATAGGGATCAGAAGTCAGTCCAAAATCTGATTGCCGGGGCAGCCTCCTGGAGCAGGATCTGAGCAGGATCTTTATTCCTGGATAGGTTCCCGGGGTCTTTCTCCTAAAGTTCAGCACTTTTCTGCCGTTACAAGGGATGACAGTAAACGGTTATGGGGTGATTGGCAATGGACGACAAATACGACCAAAAAGGGCTGCGACTGCAGTTGGCTGAATCTTTGCAGATGCAGGAAGTGTTGGACAATCTGGAGGAGCTGGTGTGCAGCTCCATGGCCTATTACTGGTCTGGCCAGTACGAAATCATTCCCACGTATGAGGGTGAAGAGCAGCAGCACCCCCACTGGTTGCAATGACTCCTGGCCACGGTTTCTTGGGGATTTCCGGGTCAGGTGTAGACGTCAATACCGACCATTTGTCGGAGGTGGTTATTCAGTTCGTAGTTGGCGACATCAACATAGCTGTTGACGGCTTTCTGGTTGGGGCCATTGTCTAGGCGCTGCACCAAATTGACCGGAGTTAATGGTCGTCGGACCAAGGGTTCGCGCTGTGGCTGCGAGTCGCGCCCGTACTGGAAGCCTGTAGCAAAATGCCGTGGCCGGCTATCCAGGGCCGATTGCTGTGGATAGTATTGCTGAACATTAGCACTGGTGATTTGGGCAATTTGCACCGAGAATAGCCCGCAAGTTGTGTCAAATAGCGCCCAACTATAGCAGATATTCGTACGCGCCAATATTTTCCAGGGGGGTCACATTGCAAATTCCTTAGTCTGATTTGCCCATCTATATGGCAAATCAGTATTTTGTTGTGGTGCGTGTAGTGTGCTACAGTTTGTTCGCTTTCGTTTGATCAAGCATAAATTGACATGAGCATGGAGAGACTCAGGAATGATGAACCAACCTGTCTTTGGCGCCCTTACCGGTAGCATTGTGCTGGCTTTGGCCGGAATAGCTCCACAAACGGCTGCTGCTGCTGGTTGTCAGGTACAGACATGCCTGTCGTCAGCAACATTGCTGAATACTGCCAACGTAGTGGGTTCTGGGGCGGTGGGTTCCGGGATTTTTACTTTCACTGACCAGGGCAGATTATTAGGTTCGTTACAGATTCAGCCAAGCGTGCCGCTGGAACTGGCCGGTGGCACAATCGTGCAGGCGGCTTCTCCAACCCTCGGACTTACCTTGAATCGGCAGCTGGGATCCAGAGAACTGAATTTTTCCTCACGTCGGGCCACTGGTTATGCCAACCGGAGTGTCGGTCTTTCATTTGGTGATGTCTCATTGCAGTTTTCCAGTGGTCAATCCGATAATCATTATGCCTCCACACCTTCATTGTTTACTGGTGTGGCACCGAACCTGTTTCATGGCAATATTGAACAGCGTTATCAATACAATAGTTTTGGTGCGGCAATGAGTACCGGGGCTAATTTCGATCTGCTAGCCGTCAGCGGCAAGATTGCCTCAGATAACGTCGATGACCGTAGTGTTCAGGCCTTTGGTTTTGCCGGGGATAATTTATCTGTTTTGTGGTTCCAGGCCGCCCGTGACCGCCAAACAACACTAAATGGATTGGCGGTGAATACTTTGCTTGGAGATTGGCTGTTGGGCTATGAAGAGCTTCACAGTACCACCGATATTCGCTATCAACGCTTCAGCTCGGTATTTACCGGCAGCACCTATGGTGTATTTGGGCTGGCATTGGAGCGGGTGCAAAATCCTCTTTATACCGATGCCACCGAGCAGCGGGTGATGTTGACCTTTTCTCGTAGTTTCGGTGGTCAACAGCCGGTATTTTCTGTCAAACGCCGTCGTGTAACAAAGCGGGCTGAACGTAGCCGGCGCAATCGCAACCTTGCGATCGTGGCTCTTGCTGCCATCCCGGTGGCAGCACTGGCGTCGGGTGGTGGCGGCACTGCTGCTGCCGACACCAGCCAACGATTTTCTACACAGGATCAGGTGGCCTTTAGTGTGATCAATACCATCAATCCCACTTCCGTAGCTGAAAACCGTGAATATGGTGGCATGGTCTATCGCAATTCCGATGGTAGCTTTGGAGCTACCGGGCCGATCCGCGGGGAATTGGCCAATGTCGATCCTGGCGGACCGTCTTCCGTGCCCGGTGATACCCAGGCCACGGCTTCCTGGCATACGCATGGTGGCAATGATCCGCATTTTCTGAATGAAGAGTTTTCCTCGGCCGACTTGAGTTACAGTAAGTTTTTTAGTATTGACGGGTACCTGGGGACACCTTTTGGTAAATTTTTGTTGTATGACGTGAACAGCAATGTGGTCACACAACTTGGCACAGTTGCTACCCAGTGATGCCTACAGCATGGTTGTCTCGAATTTTGGTGTTGTTATTATTCTCTGGGGGCTCGGTGATGGCTGCTGAGCAGGCTTCGGTGCAGCGTGCTCGGGATTGGGTGGCTCATCAGGATTTCCAGTGTACCCTGGGTGACGGCTATCGGTGTCTCGAAGTGGCTGAAAAAGCGGATACGAGACCATCGGCGGGTGTGGTCATTCCGGCTGTCTATTTGCCCATTTGGGCGCTTTGCTACCGCGATTTTCAAGCAATTGAAGATTTGACGTCAGCCCAGAAGGAGTTGCGTCATTACCGAATCAGTTTTCAGGAAACTGCAGAGTACTATGTGGTTGAGTTTCGTGGATTACTACTGCCTGCGGTTGATCCCAATGGCCAGATCAGCGGTGTGCTGCCGGCCGTGTTTGGTCGATCCGTACGCTATTTGGTGGATAAGAGCCGCTTGCAGATCAGTAAGCGATTGTATATGAAATAATTATCGAGCAACCGATCTGAAAGCCGGTGAAGCTATTTTGGGACTGTCTCTTCATACAGGAAATAGCGTGTCGGTTCCATGCCCAGCGCTTGATAGCACGCCTGCGCTGGTTTGTTTTCCTGCTCCACATAGAGGCGAAAACCACAGATATCGTTGCGTTGTAAAGCCAACTCCTTGACTCGTTGATAAAGCATCCGGTATACACCCTGGTGCCGATACCGGGGTAGTACATAGACACTCTGGATCCACCAAAACAGACCATTGCGCCAGTCACTCCATTCCGAGGTTAGCATCAAACTACCGACAATCTTTGTGTCTGCCTCAGCGAGAAGGTAAAAGCCCAGTTCGGGGTGTGCAATCATGTGACGGACTCCACGTTTGACCGTGTTTTCCGGTAGTATGAGCTGTTCGGTTTCCAGGGCCATGGCGATATTACACTGTGCCAGGCAATCGGTATCTGCCGGGGTGGCTTGGCGGGTACTCAGGTGGGATGGGCCCAGGCTGGATTGAGTAGTTTTTTGTATTTCAGGATTGTCAGTTTCGGCATGCTGATGCATAGTAGACCTTGGTCATGAATGTTTACCTGAAGGCTGTCCGAGAATAGAGAGCCTACTGCGGATAAGCGGACTTTGGCACGATTTTTCTCTACGTCGTTAAATACAACCAGTATTTACCTCGCCACAGAATACTGCTTCAAATTCGCTTTCCCTCGTGGCAACCACCAAGGGTGGTGCAAGTGGCGGTTTTTCAGGAGCGAAAATCTTGTCGGACCCTATTCTCGGACAGCCTTCTAGACGGAGAGTATAAATGAGTGATGCTAGCGATGGTATTCGATCCGTAGCTTTTTTAGGCCTCGGAGCCATGGGTTATCCAATGGCGGGCCACGTGCTCAATGCTGGCTACGAGGTAACGGTTTATAACCGGACGACTGACCGAGCCCAGCAGTGGGCCGAACAATACGATGGCTTCACGGCACTGACTCCCGCTATTGCAGCAGCTGATGCTGACGTGGTCTGTGCCTGCGTGGGTAATGACGATGACCTGCGATCTATCGTACTCGGTGCTGATGGGGCCTTTGCTGGCATGCGCGCTGGCAGTATATTTATCGATCACACCACGGCCTCAGCCGATGTGGCGAGAGAACTCGCTGCGGTGGGTGCGAAGCAGGATATCCATTTTCTTGATGCACCGATTTCCGGCGGCCAGATTGGTGCCGAACACGGCAGTCTAACCATTATGGTCGGTGGTGATCAGGTGGCATTTGTACGAACCCGTGAATTGATGAGGTCGTACGGACACGCGGTTACGTTGATGGGTGAGGTGGGAGCCGGTCAGCTGACCAAGATGGTTAACCAGATTTGCATCGCCGGGATTGTGCAGGGATTGTCCGAAGGCCTCAATTTTGCCGTAAACGCCGGACTTGATGCAATACAGGTGATCGATGTTATTGCCAAGGGAGCAGCACAGTCCTGGCAGATGGAAAATCGTGGCAAGACCATGGTGGCTGGCGAATTTGATTTTGGTTTTGCTACGGACTGGATGCGTAAAGACCTCGGGCTATGTCTTCAGGAAGCACGCCGTAACGGAGCCCGCCTGCCACTGACTGCCCTGGTGGACCAGTTTTATGCTGCAGTACAACAAAGGGGTGACGGTCGCATGGACAGCTCCAGTCTCATCAGTTTGTTGAACGGGCCTAAATCCTCATGACAGCCAGATTTTTTGAGACCTATCGGGGGGTGGTTTATCCCTGGCAGATGGATCATATGGGGCATATGAATGTACGTTGGTATACGGACTGCTTCGACCAGGCAACCTGGCATTTATTTGCTGCGGTCGGTCTTACGCCAACATATTTGCGGGAGCAAAACAAGGCTATGGCCGCACTGGATCAACACACGCTATACAAGGCGGAAGTGGTGGCCGGAGAGCCACTGTAGCTAAGTTTTGCCCTTATAGATTACCCGTTTAGTCGGACTCTGAAAAATCCCGGGTCAAAACCCGATAAAGGTCACGAAAATGATCCTGCACATCTTTGCCAAACAATGGGTCAATGCGGATTCTTGATCGTTCTTCGATTTCCTGCCAATCCTGAGCGTTGAGCCGGTGCTTTACAGCCGGCAAAATCTGCTGATCTTCAAGGTCCATATGATGTTGCAACAAGGTGGCGTACTCGGTCAGAGCCGATTGCAAGTCATCCCAGAGAACAAATTGATGGATGGCAGCCTGCAAGGTCTCCTGTAATTTCTTCGATTGTTGTACCAGAGCCTGGTGCTGGTCGGTCAGTATTTCAATTGTGGGCGCAAGTTCAGGCGAATACTGCAGAAGTTGCTGGAAAATCAGTTCTTCCTGTGGGTGGTGGAAGAGGTCCGTGTACTGACACATGTAGAGCATGATGTCACGCAGCACTTCATAATCGGGTCGTTGGTCGTGGTCGGGTCGGCTGATTTGTTGCCAGAGGACCTGCAGCAAGCGAGAAATGTTCTGGTGGTCGTGGTGAAGTCTTTGCAGGGTATCCATGGGCACTCCTTTTCTGGGGATGACTTGCAGTACGCATCGTAGTAATGGCGAATTACTTCATTGTCTCAGAAGCGGGCATATTGCGCCAGTCAGCCGGCCCGTCATAGCCAGCTGTGGATAGTACACGGCAAAACCTTGTCATAAAATATGTTTTATTACGCAAAGATATGTTTTATTATTCATGCGGCTGATTTTTTGAAAATCAATGATTGTAGAAGGATTGTACGCAGCGATTTCCGATGGCCGAAATATTGGGGGCGACTGCTTGTACTGCCTCTATAGCTTGGAGGTTGATGATGCCTGGTTTTACCGAAACGTTTGGGTTGGCACTGCAATTGATTTTTTCCGGTAGTCGCGACCTGGTTGAAATCGTCATGTTGTCGTTGCAGGTCAGTATTTCAGCGGTTTTGCTAGGTTGTTTGGTTGGTTTGCCGCTTGGGGCCTGGTTGGTAGTAGGGAAGTTCCCCGGGCGCACGCTATTGCAAGTGCTGATCAACGCGTTTATGGGTCTGCCGCCGGTGGTTATTGGTCTGGTGGTTTATCTGGCGCTATCTCATTCCGGGCCTTTCGGTGTGCTGGATTTGCTGTACTCTGCAACTGCTATGGTGATTGCACAAATGCTGCTGGTGACGCCACTGGTTGCCGCTTTGGCCCGACAGCACCTGGATGACCTGTATCTCGAATACCGGAATTTAGTCGCTTCCCTGAACTTGTCATCCTGGCAAATCGCCAGGGCTTTGTTATGGGATGCCCGCTACAGTCTATTGACGGTATCTCTGGCCGGTTTCGGGCGTGCCATTGCCGAGGTTGGTGCCGTCATGATCGTTGGTGGCAACATCAATCATCTGACCCGGGTAATGACCACCACGATCGCCCTGGAGACCTCAAAAGGCGACTTGGGATTGGCGTTGGCACTGGGGATTATCCTGATTAGTTTGTCGGTCACCGTCAATGCGGCAGTTATGGGTCTGCGTTCCAGCGCCCGTCGTCTGGCCTATGCCTGAGATCAGCATACAGCAGAGCCCAGTTCCCTTG